>CENV01013468.1_pt1 | contig 16907 bp, 11 predicted proteins | sample 530231 | NCBI WGS metagenome assembly CENV01 (sample SAMEA2619815, study PRJEB7988) | marine metagenome | biome: marine biome (ENVO:00000447); feature: surface water layer (ENVO:00002042); material: "saline water (ENVO:00002010), including plankton (ENVO:xxxxxxxx)" | depth 5 m | reverse complement strand
GACACAATGGAACACAACCTTTGGAGGTGTAGTAGGATTAAAGTATGAAGTCTTATTACTTGATGGAGGACTGTTTGACCTTTATCATGTAGATAACCGCCAAGAAATGCTGGAAGGTTTGCAACTAATGGAAATTGTCGCTATTAAAGAATCTAATAAGGAGAAAAAATAGTGGCTCAAGATATTTCTATAACAAAAATAAAACTTCAATTACAGGATTTTGGTAAGTTAAGGAGTGTAAATCAAACATTTAATAAATTAAATAAAAGTTTAGGTTTTACTGATGCAGAAATTAAAAAAACAATAAAATCAGTAACTAGCTTTGACCAAAGATTTAAAGGAGCTAATAAAACATCAGTTCGTAGTGTCGCTACATACAACAAACAAATAGCAGCACTAAGAGAATTACAAAATAATGTTGCTATAGGTGGTAAAGCATATAGAGCATTTGGAGCAGAGGCAGATAGGTTAAGGGCGCAATTAGATGCGCTTACAAATGCAGGGAAGAAACAAAAAGGTTTGTTTGGAAAAATAGGTGTTGGAGGAAGAGCAGCACTTGGAGCAGCAGCAGGTTCAGTAGTAGGAGGGCTAGGCAGCACAGCGCAACTTGCTCTTACTGGTGGTGCAGTTGGAGGTGCTGCTGGTGCTGCTATTGGTGCTGGTGTAGGTGCTGCTATTGATTTAACTCAATTTGCTTCTGGTGCTGCAACATACGCATCAGAAATAGAAAAACTTGAAATTGCGTTGTTGGGTGTCACAAAAGATCAAAAAACTTTTCAAAAAGGTTTAGATGTCATAGCAACAACTTCTAGAAGATTAAACGTACCAATAGCTGCATCCACCAAACAATTCACCACGTTAGCTGCTTCTGTTTTAGGCTCTGGGGGGACTATTAAAGATGCAGAAACAGTATTTGTTGGTGTTTCAGAAGCTATTAAAGCTACTGGTGGTAATGCAGAAGATGTACAATCTGCGATACGAGCCATGTCACAGATATTTGGTAAAGGTAAGGTATCTGCGGAAGAATTACAAGGTCAGTTAGGTGAAAGACTAGCTGGCGCAGTTGTGAAATTTGCAGAAGCTAATGGTAGTAGTTTGCAGAAGTTACAAAAAGACTTAAGAGATGGAACTGTTGGGTTAGATCAGGTTATTGCGTTTGCGAAAAAGTTAAATGTAGATTTTGGAAAAACAGCAGAAGAAGTTGCTAATTCATCTGCGGATGCAGGTCAAAGGCTAAAAGTACAAATGGATAATTTTAAATTAATAATAGGAAGAGCAGTCCTCCCTATTGGTGCTGCGTTCCAAGGAATGATGAGTGATATTGTTAAGGGAATAACTGAAAATGAAGGTGTAATGAATGGTTTGGCTATGTCATTTAAAGCTATAGGTGCTGCTGCATTTATAACGATTGCTGGAATAAGATTTTTGATTAGAACTTTGGCTGATTTATTTAAAATGCAACAAGCAATTTTAAGATTAGATTTTGAAGAAGTTGGAAATATTATTAGTAAAGGTTTAAAAGATACAAGAGAAAATCTTAAAGATGATGCTGAAGCTTTGCAAAATATGTTTGTAATTAAACCAAAGGTAATACCTCCTGATGGTACAGGTGGGACAGATGGTGGAACAGGAAGTGGAGATGGAAGCGGTTTTGATGATTTAGGAGGGGATAGTTCTCCTTTAAAATCATTTGCTGATAGTGCATTTAAGTTTGCAGAGCAAGCAGAACAAGCAGTTGTTAATGCTTTTAGAGGTATGGAAGATGCTTTAGTTAAATTTGTAACTACAGGAAAATTAAACTTTGCTGATTTTGCTAATGCTGTAATTGCTGATTTAACAAGAATGATGGTAAGAGCAATGATTGTTAAACCATTATTTAACTTTTTGTTCCCTGATTTTGCTGATGGTGGTGTTGTAGATGGTGGTGCAGTAAAGAAGAGTGCTAAAGGAAATGTTTTTGCTAAAAACAAGATTGTTCCTTATGCCTATGGAGGGATAGTTAACAAACCTACGTTATTCCCAATGGCTAACGGAATGGGGCTTATGGGAGAAGCTGGCGCAGAAGCTATTATGCCTTTAAGAAGGCATAGCAATGGAAAACTTGGAGTTGAGGCTTCTGGAGGTATGGGTAATGTAGTTGTTAATGTTGATGCAAGCGGTACAGCAGCACAAGGAGATAATTCAAGATCAAAAGAATTTGGTAGATTAATAGGAGTAGCTATAGAAGCTGAAATTGTAAAACAAAAAAGACCGGGAGGCTTACTTTACAACTAATGGCAACTTACGACACAAACACTGTAGGATCTGACGTTTCACCTAGTTTTAGTCCTCAACTTGAAATACAGCAAGATGTAACTGTTGTAAATCTAGGAGATGGGTATCAACAGCGTATTTTAAAAGGCTTGAATACTAAAAGAAGAAAATGGACTTTACCTTATGAAAAAAGAACTGACGCTGTAACAACGAATATTTTAAATTTTTTTGAATCGTCTACTGGTGGTAACAACGGTCAAAAAGCATTTGATTGGACACCTCCATATGGATTAACAGGAAAATGGCTTTGTCAGAAAATTAATGTTACGAAGGTTGCATATAATTTAAACGATATTAATTTAGAATTTATAGAGGTTTTTGAAACATGAGTGTACTTATATCTGAATTACAAAAAACAGATCCTAGTGCAATTATTGAATTGTTTGAATTGCAGCTATCGCAAAACTTGCATGGTGCTACAACCACTTATAGATGGCACTCTGGTGTAGCTACTAATTCGATTGGTGAGTTAGTTTTAGATGGTGTAACATATTCTGCTTTACCAATAGAAGCTGAAGGTTTTGATTATAAAGGTGGTAAAGATCAGCAGTTACCAAGACCTACATTAAGAGTCAGTAATTTATTTAGTACAGTTAGTGCAATTTTAGCAAGTGTTAACTCTGTGACTCCATTTAACAATTTAATAGGGGCAAAAGTCACAAGAATAAGAACATTAGCTAAATTTTTAGATTCAACAAATTTTAGTGCTGGCACTACAACTTATAATGTCACAGTAGTTAATAGTGGTGGCAACAAGTTTGCTTTAAATGGAGTTACAAATCCTACTCTTACTTTAGTCAGGGGTGGAACGTATATTTTTTATCAACATGATTATTCAAATACTGGACATCCGATAGCTTTTAGACAAACAAACGATACAGCATATACCGCAGGGGTTTCAACAGTTGGTACAGTAGGGTCAGCTAATGCAAGGACAACATTTACTGTTCCAGATAATGCTCCTTCATCGTTGAAGTATTACTGCACTGTACATGGCAACAGTATGGGTAATAATATAACAATTTCAAATTATACTAATCCTGATGCAAGCGCATCAATAAGATTTCCTGACGATGTGTACTATATTGATCGTAAATCATTAGAGAATAGACAAGTAGTAGAGTTTGAGCTTGCAGCAGTGTTTGATTTGTCAAATGTAAAAATTCCTAAAAGACAGGCACTTCCAAGCATATTTCCCGGTATTGGATCGTTCCATGCTTGATTGGAAAATTAAAGCAGAAGAACACGCAAAGAATGAGTTTCCTAGTGAAGTCTGTGGTTTAGTTGTTTGTATAAAAGGCAAAGAGAAATATATGCCTTGCAAGAATGTTGCAATAAATCCATTAGATCATTTTATTATTAATCCAGAAGATTGGGCAGAAGCTGAAGATAGCGGAACGATAATGTCAATATTTCACTCACATCCTTATCAATCTCCACTACCAAGTGAAGCGGACAAAGCTGCCTGTGAACTTACCAAGTTACCTTGGTATATATATGGTGTTGGAGTTGATACATGGCATGACTTTGCACCTTCTGGATATAAAGCTTCTCTTATAGGTAGGAAATGGGTTTGGGGAGTACATGATTGCTGGACATTAACAAAAGATTATTATGAAAGTAAAGGTATTATTTTAAGGGATTGGGAAAGACCTAATGATCCAGAAGAATTTAGACAAAATCCATACTTTGATAAATGTTTTAAAGATACTGGATTTAGACAGCTTGGCAATGAAGAAGCATTACAAGAAGGTGATAGCCTCTTGTTTTCTCTTAACAGCACAGGTTTAAATCATGTAGGAGTATATCTTGGCAAACAAATGGTGCTTCATCATATTCAAGGTAGACTAAGTTCAAAAGACTTTTATGGGGAATGGCTTATGAAAGCTACTGGCATGAGGTTACGATATGCTGCGTAAGATAAAACTATATGGAAACTTAGCGGAATTTTGCGGTGGTCAAAATGAATTTGAAGCTGTGGCTAATACACCGGCTGAAGCTATTAGATTTTTAGCAGTTAATTTTAAGGGGCTAGATAAACATATGTCTGAGCAGTTTTATCAAGTAAAACTTGCTAATACACCTTTAGATTATGAAGAAATTTTATACCCTGCTGGTTACGATGAAATAAAAATAATACCTGTTGTTGCTGGTTCTGGAAATATTGGAAAAATATTAGCTGGTATTGCATTGATAGGACTTGGGTTTGCATTTTCTGGAGGTTTAACTTTTGGAGAATTTTTAAAAGCTCCTATCTTGTTAGAAGGTGGTGGTATTAGTTGGACTGCACTTGCTGGTAAGTTAGGTATAGTTTTAGTTTTAAGTGGGATAGCTGGTCTTCTCACACCAACACCAGAAGTTGATGATAGCGAGGGAGATCCCAGAAACTCGTTTAGTTTTAGTGGGATTCAAAACACTGCAAGGGCTGGAACTGCAATTCCTGTAATATATGGAGATGTAATAACTGGTAGTATTCCTGTGTCTGCTCGTGTTGTAACTGAAGATTCGGAGACTGCGTAAATGACTGAACAGAATTTTATTGCAGGTTCTGGTGGAGGTGGTAAAGGTGGAGGTAACTCTTCTAAAACAGATCCAGATTCTTTAGACAGTAGATCACACGCAAAAATTATTGACGTAATTTCAGAAGGTGAAATAGAAGGTTTATATAATCACAACAACGTACCAAATGCTAATGCTTGGCAAAGATCTGTATTTTTAAACGATACACCAGTAATGAACTCTGATGGTTCATTAAATTTTGATGATGTTACTTTACACGTTAGAAGCGGTACTGCAAGTCAACCTGTAGTACCGGGTTTTGAAACCGAGGCTTCATCTCCAACTGCTGTTAATTCAGATGTAAATCAAAGCGGTACTGGTGTAACTTTTCAAATAACAGATACAAGTGTTGATGCTGTAACTCTTACTATTGGAGTTCCAGTATTGCAAAAGATAAAAAAGAATGGAGACACGCAAGGTACATCTTTTAGGTACACAATAGAAAAGCAACAGCATGGCGGTAGTTTTGCTTTTCTAAGTGGATTTGCTGATACTGATGAGAATGGAAATGTTATTGGAAGAGAAATAAAAGGTAGGACTCCTGACTTGTATCAAGATCAACATACTTTTCAAATAACTGGAAATACATTTCCTGTTACTTTTAGAGTTAAAAGAACTACTGCTGATGATTCAAGTTTAAATTTAGATGACTTAGATCTTATTAGCCATCAAAGCACTTTTAGAGTAGTAAGTTTTCAAGAAATAAAATTTGGTTTTCGTAAAAAAAATGCAACTTATACACAGTCTGGGCAAGTTATCACTATCAATGCTGTTTCTCATAATTTAGTAGTTGGTGACTCTGTAAAGTTAACTTTTAATAGTGGAACTCCATCAAAACCTACAAATAATATTAATGCTACACAAGTAACTGAAATAGTTACTAGCGATCAATTTAAAGTAAGCACAAGCGTGTCTCAAACTATTACGGCAGGTTCAGTTGAGGTATTACAAATATTTAATTATCCAAATTGTTCATTAGTTGGTCTTAGGGTTGATGCTGAACAGTTTTCAAGTATTCCTAAAAGAGCTTTTCGTGTTCGTGGTACAAAGGTAAGAATCCCAGCATCTAATTCATCAGGTAACGTGAATGTAGATCCTAATAATGGCAGAATAATTTATGATAACAACTATGTTTTTAATGGTGTACTACAAGCAGCTAGGTGGACTACAGATCCGGCTTGGTGTTTATACGATTTATTAGTTTCACGAAGATTTGGCCTTGGAGATGAAATATTAACTGATGCTGAAAAAGCTAATTTTTCTACAGGTGTAGCTTCTAATTTAGATATTTATTCTTTTTATTCTACGAGTCAATATTGCTCAGAATTAGTTAGTTTTAAATCTAGATTAAATGATGGAACAGAAACAACAATAACAGAACCTAGATTTTCGTTAAATGTAGTTATTAACAAAAGAGAAGATGCGTTTAAAGTTATCAATAATTTGTGTTCAGTGTTTAGAGGTATGGCTATGTACACTGCTGGCAAATTATCTCTTATACAAGATCGCAAAGGACAAGATACCTCTTTTTTATTCACATTAGCGAATGTAGCTCCTGATGGTTTTCAATATTCCTCGTCATCAGTTAAAACAAGAACAACAGTAGCAGTTGTAAAATATTTAGATCTAACTCTTAGAGATACTGCATATGAAGAGGTTTTAGATGAGGGTGCTATAGCTAAATATGGAGTAAACACAAAAAATATTGACGCATTTGGGGTAACTTCACGTTATCAAGCAAGAAGACTTGGGCGATGGTTGCTTTATTCATTAGCAAATGAAACTGAAACAGTTGCGTTTACAACTACTCTAGAAGCAGCAGCGTTATGCAGACCCGGCCAAATTATTGAAATAGCAGATCCTGTAAGGGCTGGAGTAAGAAGGGCAGGGAGAATAATGGGTGTAAATGGTACAAATCAAATTACTATAGATGATACTTCTATTACTGATTTACCTGATGATAGCGTTACATATACAAGAACTCTTCATGTAATTATGCCAAATGGCACTATTTCTACAAATACAGTTGCAAGTATTTCTGGTACTACAGTTACAATAGTTGGTAGCTTTGCACAAAAAATACAAGATAGTAATAATAATACTGATAATTACTTTTTATCTACTACTAATAATTCATATAACTTTAACGAGGAAGATTATGTACTTACAACACAAACAGTTGCTCCTAACTTAAATTCAATATGGATACTAGAAACTACACAAGGAACAAGTGCTGAAAATATAGAAACACAAAAATTTAAAGTTATATCTGTAGAAGAAAAAGATGATTTTCAATACTCAATAACAGCAGTGACTCATAATGAAACTAAATACGATCACGCAGAGCTATTAGAAACTTTAGATTTTAGAGATTTTACAAACCTTAATGAAATACCAGCACCTCCATCAAAATTTGCAGAAAGAGCAAATCCTAACGGTACAACCACCAGATACCCAATAGAACAGTTATATAGATTTAAAGACACAATTAGAATAAAAATTATTGTTGGATGGCAGCCTGTAATAGGTGTAAATAGATATGAGGTTAAATATAGGCAAGATAGTGGAAATATAAAAACAGTTGTCGTTAATGGAAGTGATTTTGAAATTCCAGATGTAATTATAGATTCTGCTAACAATGAATCAAGATTTGATTTTGAAGTAAGAAGTGTAAATGCAGCAGGTGTAAGATCTTCAACTCCTTTAACGACAAAAACACAATCTTATTTAAATGGTCAAGATACAACTACTGGAGAGTATTTTCTTAAGGCAGTTGGTAAATCTGCACCTCCAAGTGATGTAACTGGTTTTAGTGGGGAAATAGATCCTCATATTGGAATTGTTTTAAATTGGACTGCTGCGACTCCTACACCTCCAAGTTTTGCTGATTTAGATATAGAGCAATACGAAATAAAATCAGGGTCATGGTCTACAGGCACATCATTAGGAAAAATAAAAGGGACATCATTTAAAGTCGGCACAATACCTACTGGAACAACATCTCAAATATTTTCAATAAAAGCTTTTGATGCAGATGGTAATCAATCAGTAAATGCAGCACAAATATCTTTAACAATTACAGCACCATCTGCACCTCAAAATGGAACAGGTACTTTTAGTGATGATAACTTAATTTTAAAATGGGATGCACCTGCATCTGGAAGTTATGCAATAGAAGATTATGAAATATATCAAGGTGCTATAAGCAATGCAAATTTACTAGGAAGATCAAAATCTACTACTTTCCAATTACCTGTTACTTTTAACAGTAATCAAACTTTTAATATAAGAGCAGTTGACATTGCTGGGAATACAGGAACAGCTTTATCTTTTACTGTTAACTTTGTTTTAGCGCAAGCACCAAATATTAGTTATCAATATGAAAATAGCCAGCTTAAGTTATCTTGGGTAGTTCCTGTTGTTGGTAGCACAAAGATTAAAGAATATGAGATTAAACAAAGTGCGACTTCTGTTACTGATGCTGGTTTAGCAACATTTATTACTCGTGTAAGTTCTACAAGTTTTTTACTTGATGTTACTTGGAATACAAGTCAAAGATTTTGGGTTGCTGCTGTAAATAGTAATGGTGATATACAAACTTTTGGTCGTACAGGTATTGAAAACTACCCAGATGTAAGTTTTGATTTGCCACCAGCCCCTACAGGTTTAACAGGAGTGCTAGTAGATGAAAGTGCAAAAATATCATGGACACCTGTAACAAAAACAGCTAATGGATTACCTATTGCAGATTACAAAATTTATAGGTCAGCAGGGACACAATCATTTGCACAATCAGTATTAGTAGCACAGCAGAATGGTACACAATTAACTGAGAAATGGATAAAAGATGAAATAGCCGGTGTTGTACAAACACAAAAAACTTATTATGTAAGAGCTTTAGATATTAACGGCAATGAAGGTGCTTTAAATGATATAACTATCACCGCTAATCCACCTGATAATATTTCAACGATAGAAGCTGAAGTGGTTGATAATAACGTATTGCTGAGATGGCAAGAACCTAATTCTGATCTTCCAATAATTTATTACAACATTTATAGAACAAGTAAAACTGCTGGTAATCTGATTGGAGCAAAACAAGGTGGATTTACTACAGTTTTTGAACAAGTTGGTGGTACGTTTACTTACATCGTTACTGCTGTAAATAGTGCAAAAATTGAAGCACTTGACGGAGGTAGTATTACAGCGATAGTAGATGAACCACCAGATTTTGTTTTAAATGCAGAAAGAAATAGTGCTTTAATTACTGGAACAGTAACGGCTACATATTCTCAGTCTAACGATACAAATACTGGTGCTGGTTTGATAGTGACTGTTACAAAAGTAGATCATGGGTTGTCCAATAATCAACAGTTAAATATTAACTTTACAAGTGGTGGGGCAAATGGAACTTCTGATGATGGTAAAATATATGCAATCTCACAAGTTACACAAAATACATTTCAATTTAAAGTAGTTGGAAGTAGGCAAACTACAGGCAATATTTCATTCTCATCACCAGCAACATTTACTAATGGATTTATTGATAATAATGCAATATTTTTCTGTTTAGATAGCTCAAGGACTTTTCAAGATCATTTTATAGGTAATGGCTCTCAAGCTAGTCCTCAATATCCTAACTTCGGGTCTTTTGGAGCAAATCAACCATATGCTTTACCTTCAGAAAATAGTGGTTCTTTTCAAGAAATTACAGATTTTGGAGCAGAAATTCCAGCTAGTAGAATACAAGTAGATATGAATGTTGTTGAAACTATTGGAGAAGGAGTTACTATAACTCCACAAATCTCAACAAGTTTAAATGGTTCTTCTTTTACAGATTTAGATGCAGGGCAATCAAATGTTTTAGGTTTAAATTTTAGATATGTAAAAGTGGTTTTTACATTGTCAGCATCAGGTAATAATGATTTAATAAAGGTTGATAATATTAGTCAAAAATTATTTTTGAAACAACTTACAGATCAAGGTAGTGTTAGTATTACAGCTAGTGAAGCAGCTTCTGGTAAACAAGTTAATTTCTTTGCTGGAAATCCTGATAAAAATTTCCTCGATGTAGATTCAATATCTTTACAAATAAGAGGTTCTAGTGCAACAGCTAAATTTGCTATCTATGACTTTGTTGATACAGCTAATCCGCAAAATGGTTTTAAAATATTTTTATTTGATGAAGACGGAAATGCTCCAACAGGCACAAATACAGTAGACTTTACAGTAAGAGGTGTTTAAACATGGCAAATTTTAACAAACCAGAATTAACAAGTACATATACAAATTTTATTACTGAGCTAAAAGCGAGAGACAATACAATTTCATCTTTATTTTCTGATGGCACAACACATACTGGAACATATCCTGTAAGAGCAATTAGATGGAACGCATCTAACGGTTATTTTGAAAGACGTAATGTAGCTAATAATGGCTTTGAAAGATTAGAAGGTGCAAGTGGAACCCATAAGTTTGTAAATTTAGAAGCAGGGCAAATAACAGCAACAAATGGAGTAGTTTTAACTGGAGGTAATATTGAAAGTTCTGGTCAAATACAAGGAGGAAGATTTAATGTAACAGGAACAACGAAACCAGCTAATGGTTTGTATAGACCGGCATCAAATGAAATTAGATTTACTACAAATAGTACTGATAGGCTTACTATAGAAAGTAACGGTGAGGTTGGGATAGGCACTGTTGACCCTGCATATACCCTCGATATTAATGGTACATTTAGAATAAAAAATGGTTCAAATGACAGCTATTTAGATGTTGGTCAAGGAGGTACAGGTAATAGAAATGCTTATATTGATTTAGTTGGTGATACAACTTACTCAGATTATGGATTAAGAATAATTCGTACAAACTCAGGAGCTAATACATCCTCCGAAATAATACATCGAGGCACAGGAAATTTAGCAATAAAAGCTCTTGAAGCAGCAGATCTTCTTTTGCAAACACAAAATACGACTAGATTAGTTTGTGATTCTAGTGGGTTTGTTGGTATTGGAGATTTTACAAATCCAACCCATAATTTACACATAGTAAGAGGTGATAATGCTGGTAACTTTATAAGATTACAAAATACTGAGGGCAGTGCTTATCTTGGTGCTGATGCTGATGACTTGATATTGCGTGGAGATACTATTGTTTTTGGAAGTGAAGGAGGAACAGAAAGAGCTTATATAAATGGTAGTGGACTTGGAATTGGTTATACTCCATCAGTAAAATTAGAAATAAGAAGTTCTGGCACTACATATGGCGACCCTAGCAATAATAACGTAGCTGGTGCTTATATTCTTAATGAAACTAACAATAGTACTACTGCTCATGCTCTTCTTGCTTTAAGAACTTCAACTGCCAATGGTGGAGATCCCTTTATATCCTTTGATATTGCTGGTGTAGCAGGTTGGCACATTGGTATAGATAATTCTGACAGTGATAAGTTAAAAATTGGAACAAATTGGAACATCGTAGGTTTAGATACTGCACTTGCTATTGATCGAAGTAAAAATTCTGTTTTTTCTGGTTCTGTCACTGCATCAAGCTTTAGTGGCAATGGAGCTAATCTTACTGCTGTAAATGCTACAAGTGTAGACGGTATTGATTCTGGCTCGTTCTTACGATCAGATGCTAACGATACTTGTTCTGGAGTTATTAATTTTAGCGGTAAGAAAATAGGTCTTGGTACTACACCGGCTGGCAACTTAAATGGCAGAAATGTAGCTATTGCTTTGGGAGATAATGATACTGGAATAGCTCAAAATGGAGATGGTCAACTGGAACTATGGGCTAATAATGTTGAAGTTGTAAATATTGATAGTGGACAAGTTATATTTTATGGTAACGCAGTTCCAAATGGTTCTAGAGATTTAGGGTCTAGTGGTAATCCTTGGCAAAATTTATATATAAATGACCTTAATATGTCTAATAAAGGCAAAACAAATGATGTAGATGGGACTTGGGGCGACTACACAATTCAAGAGGGACATGAAGACTTGTATTTAATTAATCACAGAACAGGTAATAAATTTAAATTTGCTCTTATACCTGTAGCATAATAGTAGGGAATTGATATAATAGAGAACATATAAATTATTATCTATGTCTACTATTTCTGAATTAAGAAGTGAAGCTCAATCTAGGGGTGAAGAACTTGTAAAAAGATTTCAAGAACTTGAAAAAGCTCAAGAACAAATTTTAGTTGAAAAATCACAAATAAAAAGTCAAGTAGATGCTATAAATGGCGAAATAGCAGCTTATAATAAAATTGAACCACCTGTAACTGAGGTTGAAACAACACAACCTTCAGAGACAGAATTAAAATCTGTTAGCTAATGGCTGTTAATCCCGGGCTTAGAAATTTTACTTTACAAAGGGCAGCAGATTGGAACGAAGAATATATTTTGTCTTCTACTCAAGCGAATGGTTCAGTAGTTCCAATGGATTTAACTGGTTTTTTAATTGAAGCAGAAGCTTGGGATAAGGAAAGGGAATGTAAGTATGCAGATTTTACTGTAACTTCTACTTACGATAATAGAATTGCTGGTAAGTTTTTTCTATCTCTTACAGATGAACAAACTATTAATTTTCCAGACGAATTGTATTATGACATAATGTTAACAAACACAAGTGGTTTGAAAGAATACTATGTTGAAGGTAAGATTACAGTATCACAAAGTTATACAAGATGAGTACTAAGATTTCTGTTGCTACTACTAAAAATACAGTTACTGTAAATGGAGAAACTAAAACAGTTTCAGTAGTAACAGCAGGCGCACAAGGTGCAAAGGGTATAATATTGGATGAAAGCAATAGAGTTGATGGCAGTATCATACGTTTTAGTAGTTCTGCTCAAAGTTACATTGCAGATTCAACAGTTACTCCAACGGAATTAACCGATGGAGGAAATTTTTGAAATCCATTGCTACAACAGCTTTTTACCCAAAGTAAGCCATGCCAAACACAGTACGAATAAAAAGAAGAACTAGCGGTAGTGCTGGCGCACCTAGTACTTTAGAAAATGCAGAATTAGCGTTTAATGAAGTTGATAATACGTTGTATTACGGAGAGGGTACAGGGGGTGCTGGAGGTGCAGCATCGTCAATTTTGGCTATTGGTGGTGATGGTGCTTTTGTAAATAAAACAGGCGCACAAACTATTTCGGGTAATAAAACATTTACAGGTGGATTCGATATATCATCAGCAACAGTATCTGGGTTTACTTGTACTCAAAATTTAATTGTATCAGGTAATCTGACAGTTAACGGTACTACGACCACTGTCAACAGCACAACAGTTTCCTTGGATGATAAAAACTTGGAGCTTGGGTCTACTGCATCACCAAGTGATTCTGCTGCTTCTGGTGGAGGTATAACTCTAAAAGGTTCTAGTGATAAGACATTTAACTGGATAGATGCAACTGATTCTTGGACATCTTCAGAACATATAGAACTTGCAGCAGCTAAAAACTTTAGGATTAATGGTGTAGCAGTTTTAAGTCAAACTGGTTTAGGTTCTACAGTTGTAAACTCTGTTCTTACATCTGTTGGTACTATTGGAACTGGTGTTTGGAACGCAACTGATATAGCCGTAGCTCATGGTGGTACTGGAGCCTCGACAGCATCAGCAGCGAGGACAAATCTTGGTTTAGTGATTGGTACAGATGTTGAGCCTCACACCGATAAGCTGACAGAGCTTAGTACGATGGCTCAAGCAACAGCAGATAGTTTGGCTGATCTGACATCAACAGAAGTCCAAATCTTGGATGGTTTGACCACAACAACTGCTGAACTAAATAAACTCGATGGTTGTACATCTACAACTGCTGAATTGAATTTGCTGGATGGAGATACATCAGCTACAACGACAACACTTGCATTGGCAGATAGAATTATTGTTAATGATGCAGGGGTTATGAAACAAGTTGCTTTTTCTGATTTAGTAACATTCTTAGAAAATGAATCGGTTAGTGGTTTTGATATTAATGGGGGTTCGTTCTAAATCTTTGTAAACCGTTAAGGAGGCTGTAAAATGGCAAACACAATTCGATTAAAAAGCGGTTCTGGAAGCAATCCATCTGCAAGTGATTTAGTAGTAGGAGAGGTAGCACTAAGAACAGATGGTAATCCTAAATTATTTACAAAAAATGATGCTGGTAGTGTTTTAGAGGTTGGTTTAGATTCTTTAAATAGTAAATTATCTCTTACTGGTGGTACGTTAACTGGAACTACTACTTTTGCTAATGGAGTAGAAGCAGTATTTGGAACAGGTGGATCTGATGGGCTTTTAAAAATAAAGTCTGATGCTGGTGGTAATTCATATATTACTGAACAAGGTGCAGGAGATTTAACTATTCAATCTACTGGTAATGGAGTTTTCTTCCAAAAAGCTGGAACTTCAGAATATTTGGCAAGAATGAAAACTGATGCTGAAGTTGAGCTTTATTATGATGGCAGCAAAAAGTTTGAGACAGTTTCTGGTGGAGCTAAAATAACTGGTACTGCTACTGCTACAGGTTCTTTAATTGTAGGTTCTGGTAATGATTTGCAATTTACTAGAAGTGGTGGCAATACTGAAATTCAAAATTATAACGGAACATTACTATTTGGTAATGCTAGTAGCAATTTGAATAATGTTTTTATTCGTGGAAGAGCTGATGAAAATTCAATAGTTTGTATTCCTGATGGATCAGTAGAGTTATATAATAATGGCGTTAAAACTTGTGAAACAACAAATCAAGGCATAAAAGTTACTGGTACTTCAACTAATACACAAGTAAGACTAGCAACTGCTGGCGGAACAGTAAGAGGATATTTATACGCTAATCCTAGTAATGAAGTATATTTATTAGATTTACAAGCTCATTCAATTATAAAAGGTAAAGCAGATGCACAAGTTGAACTGTTTTACGACAATGCTAAAAAGTTTCAGACAACAAGCGGTGGTATTTCAATAACAGGAGATATAACAGGTACAGGTCATTTAGATCTTGGAGATGATGCAAAACTTAAGATGGGAGCAAGTGATGACCTAGAGATTTTTCATTCTGGCGGAAACTCATTTATTGCTAATTCAACAGGTTATTTATTAGTAAATTCCGAAGCTGGAGATAGTGTAATAAGAGCAAGTAATGATGTTTACTTGCAACCAGCTTCTGGCGAATTTGGTGTAAAAGCTACAGCAAATGGATCAACAGAACTTTACTACGACAACAGTAAAAAGTTAGAGACAACCTCAACTGGAACTAGAACTACAGGTGTATCTATTATTGGTAGTAATGCAACAGGAATGGGGAGTCTTAATGCTTCTACTCAACTCGTAGTAACACAACTATCGGGAAATACTAATAGTGTTGATCTAACTGTTCTTGGCGGTAGATCTGGAAGATCATCAATAGTTTTTGGAGATCATGATGATGTGAATGTAGGTGCTGTGCGATACAATCACAGCGATGAGTCAATTGATTTTTTAAATAATAATGAAAGTACAAGTAAACTAATAATTACATCTGGTGGCAACCTACAAATACCAAATGATAATGCAAAACTACAAATCGGTGCTTCTCAAGATTTACAGTTATATCACGATGGAAGCCACAGTTTTGTACAAAATACAACAGGTCTTTTAATTTTACAAGACACATCGGGTATATATCTTAGAACTGACGATCTTCGTCTACAGTCATCTGGTGGTAGTGAAACATATGCTACGTTAACAAAAGACGGAGCAGTATCACTTAACTTTGATAATAGTACAAAATTTGCAACTACAAGTACTGGTGTTACTGTTACTAGCAATGTAAGAATACCTGATGGTGGAAAGTATTTCCTTGGAACTGGCGATGATATGTACCTTAATCATTCTGGTTCACATGGAGCAATTGCTAATACATCAGGAAATCTTTACATTTCTACTCATAGTGGTATTTTCCTTTCCACTAGCTTGAATGAATCTGCTATATCTGCTAATGCTAATGGTAGCGTAGAACTTTATTATAACAATGCTAAGAAGTTTGAGACAACCAGTTCGGGCGTTAGTGTAACAGGATTTACTACTAGCACAGTTTCCAATGCAAACTCAACAATATTGATGCTTGTTGCAAACATGGGTACTAATAATAATAGAACCCTTTTATTTAAAGCACCTGCAACAGACTCAGGTTCAGAACCCTTTGTTATATCAACAGGCAACTCTTTACAAGTTAATGTAGATAGTCAAAAAACATTGTTAATAGATCATAGTGGACAGGTAAATTTACACCATGACGGAAGTACAGATGCAAAGCTATCTACAAGTTCCACTGGGGTTTCTATATCAGGAACTTGCACAGCTACAACCTTTAGTGGTTCTGGTGCTTCATTAACTAATATCCCTGCTGGTCAACTTACAGGAACATTACCAGCACTTGACGGTTCTAACTTAACTGGACTTACTGTTAACAACGCAAACACATTAGATAACTTAGACAGCACACAATTTGTTAGGTCAGATACAAGCGATACTTTAAGTGGTACTTATACCTTTGATAGTACTCATGCAACCTTACCTAGATTACATATAAGTAGTATCTCTGGTTCTGGTGGTTATAATTTTTTACTAAGGGGTAGTAATGATGGTGGTTTTAGAGCAGTTCATTTTGTAAATGGCACAACAAGATCTGCTGACGGTGGAGCTAATACATACACAATACGAAATGATGGCGGTGCTTTAAGATTAGGGAAAAGTAGTTATGCAACAGCAATTGAAGGTAATGGGGTAACTATACATGGTAATGGTACTGAAAATGCGATAAAAGCAATAGCAAACGGATCAGTAGAGTTATATTACGACAACAGTAAAAAGTTTGAAACAACTTCTACAGGAGCGTCTGTTACAGGTGCTTTGACTGTAGGTGTTGGAAGTCCTCTTAATAACAATGTTGCACATCTAAGATTAGCTGATTCAAGTATTGCGACTCCTTCTAATCAATCTGTTTTATTAGTTGAAAATAATACTAACGCATGGATAACTATTGGTTCTGGTGCATCAAA
>CENV01011338.1_pt1 | contig 16911 bp, 13 predicted proteins | sample 530231 | NCBI WGS metagenome assembly CENV01 (sample SAMEA2619815, study PRJEB7988) | marine metagenome | biome: marine biome (ENVO:00000447); feature: surface water layer (ENVO:00002042); material: "saline water (ENVO:00002010), including plankton (ENVO:xxxxxxxx)" | depth 5 m | reverse complement strand
CTCTCACGGCTGAAACACGGGTTCGATTCCCGTAGGGGTCACCAGCCGGACATAATCCGGCCCTTGCCAACTTCTCCCTAGCCAAGCTGCAAACCATGTGCTGTTGCACCCGGCATGGGTGGACGTCCGCTGCCATATGCCGGAATCGCAATCGCGCTGATAACCGGCGCTGTGCTCGTCGTTGCGGGCATGGATTTCTGGCTCGTGGCGGGCGCCTGCATCGTATGGATCGCGTCGTTGTGGCTGCTTGCACCGCCGCCCCCGCCCCCAAGAGCGCAGGAACTCGATAGCGTTAAACTGACGCGCTCTGGCATGCGTGACATGATTGAGCATTCGGGCCTCCCGGTGCTGATGCTCGACGGGAACCGAATCATCTCTGCCAATGCCGCCGCGCGCGAAGCCATCGGTGCCCATGTGGTGGGTCAGGACGCACGCGTGGCGCTGCGCCATCCCGCAGCGGTCGATCTGCTCGCACGTCCCAAGGGCGGCTCGGCGACTGTGCAGGGCCTGACCGGACCTCGCTCCAACTGGCAGATGACGCGGCAGCCGATCGATGAACGCTATTGCCTGATCGAACTGGTCAACCGCACCGCCGAAGTCGATGTCAGCCGTGCGCATACCGATTTCGTGGCCAACGCCAGCCATGAGCTGCGCACGCCGCTCGCCTCCATCATCGGCTATATGGAAACCTTGGAGGACGAAGGCGAGAACGTCGATCCCAAGCAGGCCAACAAGTTCTATGGCACGGTGCTGCGCGAGGCCCGGCGGTTGCAGGCGCTGGTCGACGACCTGATGAGCCTGAGCCGAGTCGAGGCGGAAAAGCACGATCATCCGCGCGAGAGGATCGACCTGCGACCGGTGGTGGTTCAGGCCGCGCGCGACGGGGCTGGCCCCAATCGAATCGAGCGGCTCGTCTGCAACATCCCCGAGGGCAAGTTTCCGGTACGGGGTGATTCGCGTCAGCTCGAACAATTGGTGCGCAATCTCGTGGACAATGCCATGAAATATGGCGGGCCGGACAAGCCCGTAACCGTCACGCTCGAACGTGGGGCGCGGGACATGGCCGTGTTTACCGTGCGCGACGAAGGTGAAGGCATCGCTCCGGAGCATATTCCCCACCTCACCCGGCGCTTTTACCGCACCGATCCGGGCCGCAGCCGCGCTCAGGGTGGGACCGGGCTGGGGCTTGCCATCGTCAAACATATCGTGGAACGGCACCGGGGTCGGCTCGACATCAGTAGCAAGCTCGACGTCGGAACAACCGTGGAAGTGAAGCTTCCGCTAGTGACAGAAGCCTAGTTTGCGCCCCTTGTCCGAGGGGCGTCGTCCCCAACAGTTGCGAAAAGAGGGGTTGCTTTGACAGCCGAGCTTGGCTGTAGCCACAGCGCAACCTGACCGATCTAGGTCGCGATCCGAAGGAATTGGAATTGCCGATGAATGCGAGACCTGCCCTAACCCTCCTTGCAGCCGCCAGCGCGCTGCTTTCCGCCTGCGGTGATTCCGGGGGCGGCGAAGGCCGCACCGGCATTCGGGCGGTTGGATCCTCGACCGTCTATCCGTTTGCCAAAGTGGTGGCGGAGACCTTTGCCCGGTCTTACCCCGAATTCTCTTCGCCGGTGATCGAGGCGATCGGTTCGGGCGCAGGCATTGCACTGTTCTGCGGCGGCGTCGGCCCTGACACGCCCGACTTTGCCAACGCCTCGCGCCGGATGAAGAAAAGCGAGTTCGAGACCTGCACCGCCAACGGCGTCAACGCGATCACCGAGATCCAGGTCGGGCTCGACGGCATCGCCTTTGCCTCCTCGCGTGACGGGATCACCATGAACCTGACTCCCGAGATCGTTTATCGCGCGCTCGCGGCAAATCCCTATGGCGGCGAACAGACCGCGAAGACCTGGTCTGACATCGATCCCTCGCTGCCCGACCTGCCGATTCTGGTTTACGGCCCGCCGTCCACCTCCGGCACGCGCGACGCGCTCAAGGAATTGGTGCTCAAGGTCGGCTGCGAGGCCGGACCTTTGCCCGAAGGACTGAGCGACGAGGATGAAGACCGCATCTGCACAGAAGTGCGTGCGGATGGCGCCTTTGTCGAACAGGGCGAGCAGGACAACCTGATCGTGCAGAAGATCGAGAGCAATCCGAACACCATCGGCGTGTTTGGCTATTCCTATCTGGAAGAGAACCTCGACAAGCTGCAGGGCCTGACGATGGACGGGGTCGAGCCCACCTACGACAACATCGCCAGCTTCGCCTATCCCGGCGCGCGGCCGCTGTTCATCTACGTCAAGGACGACCATATCGGGGCGATCCCGGGTATGACCGAATATCTCCAGGTGTGGCGTGAAAGCTGGACGGCTGATGGCCCGCTCGCCAAGGTTGGCCTGGTCGCCAATCCGCCTGAGAAGATGGCCGAAATGGATGAGGCGGTGTCCGCCCGTCCTGCCCTCACCCTGGCCGACTTCCAGTAGCCAGACGAAGCGCTCAGCATGTCGCCCGCTTTGCCGATCCTGCTCGCTCTAGGCCTTGGGCTGGTCGCCTGGCTGTTCGCGCGTGCGCGGGCGCAAACCTTCCGTGCCAATAGCAAGGCCAAGCGCCATGCGGCGCTGCCCTCGCACTTCGGCTGGTATGCCGCGCTGTGGGTGGCGGTGCCGATGGCGCTGTTCTTGCTGGCATGGGGGCCGATCTCGTCGCAGCTCATCATGGCCGACGTGCTGGACAGCCCGGCAGCGCAGAGCTTGCCCGCCTTCGGGCAACAGCGCATGGCGATCCTTGCTGAGGCGCGCAGTCTGGCTCTCAATCCGGGCGGTCCGAACTTCTACGAAGAAGCCCGCACGCTGGCCGAGGTCTACGCCGCTTCGAGCCAGTTCTACACCTTCCTCGGCATCGGCATCGCGCTGATCATTGCCGGAGCATCGGCGGTTTACGTGTTCCTGCGCGTGAAGCCCGACCTTGCCGCGCGCAACCATGTCGAACGCATGGTGATGGGGCTTCTGCTGGCCTTCTCGCTTGTCGCGATCTTCACCACCCTCGGCATTTTCGCGACTCTGGTGTTCGAAACCTGGCGCTTCTTCGGGATTGTCTCGCCGCTCGATTTCCTGTTCGGGCTGCAGTGGAACCCGGACCCGATGAGCTCGGTCCAGAACATCGACGCAAGCCGTTATGGCGCGGTGCCGTTGTTCTGGGGCACCCTGTTCATTGGCGCTATCATCGCGATGATCGTGGCCATCCCGATCGGGATGATGAGCGCTATCTACCTCACCCAATATGCCAACCCGCGCTTCCGCGCCTGGGCCAAGCCCGCGCTTGAGGTGCTCGCTGGCGTGCCAACGGTGGTTTACGGATATTTCGCCGCGCTCACCATTGGCCCTGCCATCCGCGATGTCGCGCTGGCGCTCGGCGTATCTAACCCCTCCAGCGAAAGCGCACTGTCGGCCGGCCTCGTGATGGGGGTGATGATTATTCCGTTCGTGTCCTCGATGGCCGACGATTCCATCGCTGCCGTGCCTTCGGCCATGCGCGATGGCAGCCTCGCGATGGGCGCAACCAAGAACGAGACGATCCGCCGCGTGCTGGTCCCCGCCGCTCTGCCCGGCATCGTGGCGGGCGTGATGCTGGCGATCAGCCGTGCGATCGGCGAAACCATGATCGTGGTGATGGCTGCGTCCACCGCCGCCAATCTCTCTGCCAATCCGTTGGAGGCGATGACCACGGTTACGGTGCAGATCGTTGCCCTGCTCACCGGTGAAGGCAGCTTCGATCATCCCACCACGCTCGCCGCCTTTGCGCTTGGCTTCGTGCTGTTCCTGGTAACGCTGGCGCTCAATTTCATCGCCCTGCGCGTGGTGAAGAGGTTCCGTGAAGCCTATGACTGACACCGCCAACCCCCTCGGCCCTACCCGCACCCCGGACTTCGCAGCCCGGCTGAAGAAGCGTTATGCTGCCGAGCGGCGTTTCAAATATGCCGGCATGGCGGCCGTGGGCTTTTCGATTGCCATGTTGCTGTTCCTGCTGGTGACGATGACGCTCAACGGCCTGGGCGGCTTTCAGCGTGCAGACCTGCAGGTTGAGGTCGATCTTGCCGGGGCCTCCCTTTCGCTCGATCCGAATGCCACCAGCGACTCGGTGCAGATCCGCTCGCTCGAAAATCAGGGCCTGCCAGCGGTGGTTGCCTTCTCGGCCGAACAGAGCCTCGGCGAGCAAGCCGGCAAGGAGCTGAACTCCGATGCATGGCGCCTGGTCGCCAAAGACATCATCGCCGATCCCACCATGCTCAACCGGTCGAGCACCCTGTGGCTGCCTGCAAGCAACTCGCTTGCCTCGGCCTTCGCTGGTGATGGCCAGTCGGAGCTTCAGCCGCTTGCAGAAAAGCTGGCAGCCGAAGGAAAGCTGGCCGAGCGCCTAGACCTTGGATTCCTCGCCCGGTCGGATGCAACGGACCCGCAGCTGGCAGGCATCTGGGGGGCGCTCAAGGGTTCGATCCTGACGATGATTGTCACCCTAGCCCTCGCCTTTCCAATCGGTGTTTTGGCGGCACTCTATCTTGAGGAGTATGCCCCCAAGAATCGCTGGACCGACATCATCGAAGTTTCGATCAACAACCTCGCTGCGGTGCCTTCGATCATCTTCGGCCTGCTTGGCCTTGCGGTGTTCCTCGCGATCTTCCCGGGCTTTCGCTCGGCTCCGCTGATCGGCGGCCTCACCCTGGCACTGATGACCATGCCGGTGATCGTCATCTCGGGGCGCAATGCGATCAAGGCGGTGCCGCCATCCATTCGCGCCGGGGCGCTGGCCATCGGGGCCTCTCCGGTCCAGGTGGTGTTCCACCATGTGTTGCCGCTGGCGCTGCCGGGCATCTTGACCGGAACGATTATCGGCATGGCGCGCGCGCTGGGCGAAACCGCTCCCTTGCTGCTGATCGGGATGCGCGCCTTCGTGGCTACACCGCCCGATGGGTTCACCGACAATGCCACTGTGCTGCCGATGCAGATTTTCCTGTGGTCGGATGAAATCGATCGCGGGTTTGTGGAACGGACCAGCGCGGCTATCATCGTCCTGCTTGTGTTTCTCCTGCTGATGAATGGTCTCGCCATTTATCTGCGCAACCGCTTCGAGAAGAAATGGTAATGTCCGAATACCCCGAAGCCCCGCAAGTACGGGCCGCGATGCCCTCAATCGACGCCGAGCGCGCCGATCACGGCCCCGCGAAAATGACCGCGCGCGACGTGTCGGTTTACTATGGCGACAAGCAGGCGATCGATTCGGTTTCGATCGACGTGTTCAGCGAATATGTGACCGCCTTCATCGGTCCCTCGGGCTGCGGCAAGTCGACCTTCCTGCGGTCGTTGAACCGGATGAACGACACCATCGCTTCGGCGCGCGTCACCGGCCAGATCGCGCTCGACGGCGAAGACATTTACGACAGCGGCATGGACGTGGTGCAGCTGCGCGCGCGGGTCGGCATGGTGTTTCAGAAGCCCAATCCGTTTCCCAAGTCGATCTATGAAAACATCGCCTATGGCCCGCGCATTCACGGGCTGGCCGACAGCAAGGCCGACCTTGATGTGATCGTGGAGAAGAGCCTCCAGCGCGCAGGCCTTTGGAACGAGGTCAAGGACCGGCTGACCGATACCGGCACTGCGCTTTCGGGCGGCCAGCAGCAGCGGCTTTGCATCGCGCGCGCCATTGCGGTGGAGCCGGAAGTGATCCTGATGGACGAGCCGTGCAGCGCGCTCGATCCGATCGCTACCGCCAAGATCGAGGAACTTATCGATGATCTGCGCGGTAACTATGCTATCGTGATCGTCACCCATTCGATGCAGCAAGCTGCGCGTGTTTCGCAGCGAACTGCTTTCTTTCACCTCGGCCATCTGGTCGAATACGGTCTTACGTCCGATGTCTTCACCAACCCGGCGGAAGAGCGGACGAAGGACTACATTACAGGGCGCTACGGCTGATGAGCGAACATACCGTAAAGGCCTTCGACGAGGACATCACGCGTCTGCGCGGGCTGATTGCCGAGATGGGCGGTCTGGCTGAACTGGCGATCCATCAGGCGATGGAGGCCATGCTCAACGGTGACGAGGTGCTCGCCGCCGAGGTGGTGGAGCGCGACAAGAAGCTCGACACGCTCGAAGCCGAGGTTGACGCCATGGCGGTGCGGATGCTCGCCCTGCGCGCGCCGATGGCCGACGATCTGCGCGAAATTATCGCCGCGCTGAAGATCGGCGGCGTGATCGAACGCATCGGTGACTATGCCAAGAACATCGCCAAGCGCACCGGCCGTATCGAGGGCCGCTCGCGGTTCGAGCCGCTGACCTTGCTGCCCGCCATGGCCGAGGTCGCGATCGAGATGGTCCACGACGTGCTGACAGCCTATGCCGCGCGTGACCCCATCGTGGCGCGCGACGTGATCGAGGCTGACGCCAAGGTCGATGCTTTCTACGACAGCATTTTCCGCAATTACGTCAGCTATATGGTGGAAAATCCCGCGACCATTTCGAGTGCGGCGCAGCTGCTGTTCGTGGCCCGTAATATCGAGCGGATTGGTGACCATGCGACCAACGTGGCCGAGATGGTCCACTTTGCTGCGGTCGGGACCTATCCACAGGATATCGAGCGCTAAGGGTCATTCCGGCGTCAGCGTTGTGTCTTAATGTCACAAATCTGTCGGAAAAATGCCATAACTGCGTGACGGCTGCCCGCGCTTGTGCGGCCGCCAATGAGGTTTCGCGTTATGTCCGCTCCCAAACTGCTGCTGGTCGAAGACGATACGGCCCTTGCCGAACTGCTTGAATATCGCTTCGCCAGCGAAGGCTACGAGGTGCGCACCAGCGCCGATGGTGACGAGGCGCTGGTCATGGCCGCCGAGGATACGCCCGATCTCGTGCTGCTCGACTGGATGATCGAGGGCACCAGCGGGATCGAGGTCTGCCGCCGCCTGCGCCGCGATAAGGCCACCGCCCACGTTCCGATCATCATGCTGACCGCGCGCGAGGCCGAGGACGACCGTGTGCGCGGCCTCGAAACCGGCGCTGACGACTATGTGACCAAGCCCTTTTCCCCGCGCGAGCTGCTGGCACGCGTGTCCGCCGTGCTGCGCCGCGTGCGTCCGGCGCTGGCGGGCGAGACGATCGAAACGGGCGACATCAAGCTCGATCCGGTCGCACACCGGGTGGAGCGGCGGGGCCGCGCCTTGCAGATCGGGCCGACCGAATACCGCCTGCTCAAGTTCTTCATGGAGCACCCGCGCCGGGTGTTCTCGCGCAGCCAGCTGCTTGATGCAGTCTGGGGCACGGGCAGCGAAATCGAGGAACGCACGGTTGATGTGCACATCCGCCGCCTGCGCAAGGCCATCGCGCTGGATAACGCACGCGATCCGATCCGCACGGTGCGCTCGGCGGGTTACGCGCTGGAGCCGGTCTGACCCTAGCGGCAGGCGCCCATCACTGCGGGGCGGCCCTGATCGAGATGGAAGTGATCGGCGTGCGCGGCGTTGTAGTCGGGTGACAGGACCGTGCCGAAGCTCTCGCAGGCCGCCTTGCGCGCGGCATGCAGAAACTGGCCTTGTTCGCCTTCGTCGTCCCAGTCGCCCAACACGCTGATCCGGCGCCCATCCTCCAGCACGAAAGCGGCGATGTCGATGGCGTTGCCGGTGGCGTGTTCGCTCCAGTTGCCGGTGTCTGCACTGTACATGCGGCGGCACGAATAGGTGCCAAGCTGCTCGATCCGGGCGATGGGTGAGCCGAGTATATCGGTGGCGAGCGGTTTCAGGTCCTTCGTCCACAGTTCCAGCCCGATTGCCACCGGGCAGGTCATTTGCGGGGTGGCGGGCGTCAGCGGATAGTCGGGCAGCGTTAGCCGATCTTCGCGACGGCACTCACCCTCGCCTGAGGGATCAAGCGCGGTAAAGGCGATGTCGCTTCGGGTGAGCACGCCGCGGCAGGTGTCCATATCTTCGCGTGCCAGTTCGAGTTTTGCTGAGGTCGCCCAGCCTTTTTCCTGTCGCAGATCGAGCGGTGTCCAAGGGTTATGCTGCGGGTTCTCCTGCAGCCAGATCCACCCGGCATAGACGAAGGCGACCAGCGCCATGAGGCTGGCCCATGTTCCGGGCGCTGGCATTCTGGATGGTTTGCGGCGTCGCTTCGGTGGGGCCATGTCAATGAAAGTCGCGGGACTTGGGAATGATCCTGAGATTGCGCGGATGGCCGCGCAAGTCGGGGCCGTGGAAGCCGCAGTCGCGGTTGCCCGGCGGCGGATCCTGCCATGGCTCAACTGGATCGTCCGCTCCCTCCCGCAGGTTGTCGCGCGGTTTGACCTTGCCACTGGGAATCGGGGCCTTGATATGGTCGGCGCGCGCGAGCGGGGCGGACAGCAGGTCGTCCGACAGCAGATGCAAATCCTGCGTCGTGTCGGTGATGTGCTGGGCGATGATGTGAACCACCTCGTCGTCATACTCGACCCGCCCGCGCACTTCCATCAGCCGCGCGCCCATCACCACGCGGCGTAGACGCTCCATCAGATCGGGCCAGACCACCACGTTGGCGACGCCGGTCTCATCCTCGATGGTGATAAAGCAGACGCCTTTGGCCGAGCCGGGCCGCTGGCGGATCAGCACCACGCCCGCCACCTGCACCGTGGCCCGGTTCTTGCGCGCGCGCAGATCGGCCGCTCGGACGAAGCCGCGCTCGCCCAGCGAGGCGCGCAGGAAGCTCATCGGGTGCGCCTTCAGGCTGAGCCGCGTGGTCTGGTAGTCGGTGACGACCTCCTCGCTGAGCGGCATTTTGGGGAGCGCGGCCCGGCCTCGCTCGGCCCCCTCTTCGTGCGTTTCGGCGTGGGTGAACAGCGGCAGATCGGGCGCGGCGGTGAGGCTGCGCGCGTCCCACAGGGCCTGCCTGCGCGTGAGGCCGATCGAGCCGAAGCAATCGGCGCTGGCGAGCTTCTCGATATAGGCGGGGTGCAGCCGTGCGTGCTGGCGGAGATCGCTTACGTCGGTGAAGCCTCCGCCCGCCTGCCGCGCGGCGACCAGCATGGCTGCGGCATGTTCAGGCAGGCCGTCAAGTTGGCGAAAGCCCAGGCGCAGAGCGATATGGCAGTCTTGTCTACCATCCTCACGGTCACAGCCTGCCGAGGCGATCTCCTCCAGCGTACAGTTCCACTCCGAGCGGTTCACATCGACCGGCAGCACCGCCACGCCATGCTCGCGCGCATCGCGCACGATCTGCGCCGGGGCATAGAACCCCATCGGTTGCGAATTGAGCAGGCCGCAAGCGAAGGCGGCGGGGAAGTGGCACTTCAGCCAACTCGAAACATAGACAAGGTGCGCGAAGCTGGCCGCGTGGCTTTCGGGAAAGCCATATTCGCCAAAGCCCTTGATCTGGTTGAAGCACCTTGTTGCAAAGTCCGGGTCATAACCGCGCGCGATCATCCGCCCGACCATCATGTCCTCCAGCTCGTCGACCTTGCCCCGGCTGCGAAAGGTGGCCATCGCCTTGCGCAGCCGGTTCGCCTCGCCGGGGGAGAACTTCGCCGCATCGAGCGCGATCTTCATCGCCTGCTCCTGAAAGATCGGCACCCCCAGCGTCCGCTTGAGAATGCTCGACAGTTCGTCGGGAGGACCGTGTTCCGGGCCCGGCGCGGGTATCTCGACCGCCTCAGCTCCACGTCTGCGGCGCAAGTAGGGGTGCACCATATCGCCCTGGATCGGACCGGGGCGCACGATCGCGACCTGAATCACCAGATCGTAGAACTCGCGCGGGCGCAGCCGGGGCAGCATGTTCATCTGCGCGCGGCTCTCGACCTGAAACACCCCCAGCGAATCCCCCTTGCGCAGCATGGCGTAGGTCTCCGCATCCTCGCGCGGCACTGTCGCCAGCGTCAGCGCGCGGCCATGGTGCTCCTCCAGCAGGTCGAGGCACTTGCGGATGCAGGTCAGCATCCCCAGCGCCAGCACATCGACCTTGAGGATGCCGAGCGCGTCGATATCGTCCTTGTCCCACTCGATGAACGAGCGATCGGGCATGGCGCCGTTGCCGATCGGCACCGTCTCGGTGAGCGGGCTGGCGGTGAGGATGAAGCCGCCGACATGCTGGCTAAGATGGCGCGGCATGCCGATCATCTGCTCGGTCAGCGCCAGCACGCGCCTGAGGTGCGGATCGGCAAGGTCCATGCCGATTTCCTCGGCGTGGCGGTGGCTCACCTCGCGGCCCATGCTGCCCCAGACGGTACGCGCAAGCGCGGAGGTGACGTCTTCGCTCAGGCCCATCACCTTGCCCACCTCGCGGATCGCCATCCGCGGGCGGTAGTGGATCACCGTTGCGCACAGCCCCGCGCGGTGGCGGCCATATTTGTCATAGATGTGCTGGATCACTTCCTCGCGCCGCTCGTGCTCGAAATCGACGTCGATATCGGGCGGCTCCTTGCGCTCTTCGGAGATGAAGCGGTCGAACAGCAGCGCGTGCTTCGCCGGGTCCACGCTGGTGATGCCGAGCACATAACAGACCGCCGAATTGGCCGCGCTGCCGCGCCCCTGGCACAGGATCGGCGGCTCCTGCCCGCGGGCGAAATCGACGATATCCTTGATGGTGAGGAAATAGCGCGCCAAGCCGAGCTTGCCGATCAGCGCCAGCTCGCGCTCCAGCGTCTCGCGGACGGTTTGCGGCATACCTTGCGGGAACTCCTCCGGTGGATAGCGTCGCGTGGCGCCGAGCCACGTTTCGGCTTCGAGATGCGCCTGCGGGGTGCGGCCTTCGGGATAGATCTCCTCAGGGTAGTCGTAGGCCAGCTCTTCCAGTTCGAAGGTGCAGGCATCGGCCACCTCGCGCGCCGCTGCGATCGCGTGGGGCCAGCGGGCGAACAGGCGCTCCATCTCTGCGGGGGATTTCAGGTGCCGTTCGGCATTGGCGTGAAGCAGATGGCCGGCCTGGGCGACCGTGGTCTTGTGGCGGATCGCGGTCATCACGTCTTGCAGCGGGCGGCGTTCGGGCGCGTGGTAGTGGACGTCGTTGGTGGCAAGGATCGTCAGTGCATTGGTGCGTGCGAGCATGTCGAGCCGCTCGATCCGGGCGATGTCATCGCCTGCATGGAGGAAGCTGGCGGCGAGGTGCTTCATGCTCGGCAGTTGGCGGGCGAGGTGCGGGAGCAGGTCGGCATATGCGGCGGTGTGTGGACGCTTGGAAGGTCTCTCCGTCTCCGCGCCTCCGCGTGAGCCTCCCACCGGGAAGGCCACCACATTGTCCGCCACCGCGATGGTGAACTCCGTCGTCAGATCGCGCGGCGGCAGGGCTATCAGGTGCACCCCCTCGGCATGATCAGCTAGCATCGCGAGCGAAATCGCGCAGGCCCCCTTGTCCTGCCATTCGCCGTCCAGCGTCTGCATCCGACCTGCCGAGATCAGGCGGCACAACCGGCCATAGGCGGCCCGGTCACGTGGATAGGCGAGGAAGACCAGCCCCTCGACTGTCTCGATCCGGCAGCCGATCACCGGGCGCAGTTTTAGCGCTCTGGCCTCGGTGTGCAGACGCACCACCCCGGCCATCGAATTGGCATCGGCAATCCCCAGCGCGTCGTAGCCCAGCGCCCGCGCGGTGAGCGCGAGGTCGACCGCCTCGGAGGCCCCGCGCAGGAACGAGAAACAGCTCATCACGCCCAGCTCGACGAAGCTGGCGCGCGGTGGCTCGCCGATCAGCTCGGGATCGGCCTCGGCATGGCGTCTTTCGGGTGTGAGCGGAGTGTCAGGCACAGGTGATCATCCGCATAGCCCCTGCAAAAACCAGTCGGGCATTCCGCCGCGTCCGTCGCCGGCAAGGCCGCTGCGGTAGATCCAGTAGCGGCGGCCCTCGCCGTCCTCGACGCGGTAGTAGTCGCGCAGGCGCGTGCGCCCGCCTTCGCGCCACCATTCGGGCGCGATCCGCTCCGGGCCCTCGACCCGCGCAACCTCGTGGACCTCGCCGCGCCAGCGGAACCGGCGTGGATAGCCATCAGGGCTGGCGTAAAGCACCGAAATCAGCTCCGCCTTGTCGAGCAGTTTGGCGGGGCGGGCATGGAAGCGCAGCTCTTCCTGATGGAGTGGTTCCAGCTCCAGCGGGGCCTGCCAGCGCAGGCTGCGTTCGGGGATATGGCTCGCATGCAGCACCGGACGGCGCACGGCCTCTGCCCCAAGCCGCACACTCAGCCGGTCGATGCAGGCCGCAAGCGAGGTGCCGTGCGCCTCGGCTGCGGTTTCGAGATCGGCCTGACCCAGCGGCAGTGGCTGCGCCCAGCTGGCGGTGAGGCGCACCATCTCGATCCCGAACCCGGCGTCGATATCGTTGAGCCGTTCTGCGAACAGGCGGCAGATATGCGCGGCTGCGCGGGTGGCTTCGGCCAGTTCGAGGCGGCGAACAAGCACCTCGCCATCGACCCGCCACAAGGCCAGATCGAGCCGCCGAGCGCCCTCGCCCCGGCCTTCGAGCAGCCGCTCCATGTCCGCCGCCAGATCGGCCATCACGGTGTCGAGCGGGTCGCGGTGTCGGATCGGTTCCATCAGGCGGCGTTGCACCAGCGGGACCTCGGGCATCGCCACCGGCAGCAGCGGCTCGGGCACATGGCCGATCAGCTGATCGAGGCGGATCAGCGGGTTGGCGCTGGCGGCGTGGCGAGTGCGAAACCGGCGGCGCAGCGCATCACGCCCGCTGGCCTGATCGCACTCGCCCTTCTCGACCCGCACCAGATCACCGATCCGCTTCAGCCCGAGCCGCCGCAGCACCAGCAGCACGTCACTATCGAGCCTGAGCGCGGCGACCGGCAGTTCGGCCAGGCGGGCAAACGGATCGTCTACAGAGGCAAGGATCGCGCGCTCCGGCCCATGGTGCGCCAGTGCCCAGGCCGCGCCCGCCGTGGGTGCGATTGCCGCCCGCACCGCCAGCCCGCGCACGGCGCAGCGTTCGACCACGTCGGCCAGCAGGCGCGCCTCCCCGCCGAACAGGTGCGCCAGTGCTGACACATCGACCAGCACGCCATCGGGTGCATCGAGCGCGCTCCACGGCCCCCAGCGCTGCGCCCACAAGGCGAGCCGTTCGAGAAAGGCGAGATCGCCCGCCGGGTCTGCCGCACGCAGGGCAAGCGAGGGGCACAAGGTGCGCGCATCGGCCAGCATCATGCCCGATGCGGCCCCTTCGGCCAGCGCCGCCGCATTCGCCGCCTTGATGCGCGGGCCATGGGCGGTATCCATAGTCAGCACCAGCGGCGCGGCGTCAGCCCCCTCGCCCGGGGTGCAGCGTTCAGCCTGCCGCCAGCGGTCGAGCGCCAGCGACCGGCACCAGATCGCCATGATCCGGCGGGGCAATTTTCTCGGCGCCAAGGGCGTGTCCATCATCGCGCAAGGTCCATTCTCCCGGAGCGTGCCCGCGGGCACGGAACAGTTCGGCATGCCAGCTCGGATGGCCGGGTGCGCCCCGGTCCCACAGCGGCGGCACCGACGGGGACGAGCACATCCGCCAGCGCATCCGCGCCGAGCCGAGATCGGGCTGCGCGTCATGCCGAAGCACGAACAACGGCACATCATGCCGCTCCGCCGCCAGCGTGAGACGGCGCGAGGCGGTGAAGTCTATTTCCCGAGGGTTGCCCGCAATCTCGCCGATCACGCAGGCCAGATCCTTGCAACGCACCCCTTCTTCCAGCGCAAACAACGCATCCTTGGCACTGTCTGCCGCGACATGGATGATGCGGTGGCGTAGAGCTTGCGGCAGGCCCGGAGGATAGGGCCGCCCGCTCAGCCGGATCGCCGCCCTGTCCTGCACCCACAGCAGCGCGCGTTGTTCGACCGTGTCACGTTCGCGCTGGCGCAGCGCCGCATTCGCGAGCGCCAGCAGCGCGCCGGTGCCGCCGCCATCGCTGGAGGCGGCGAAGATTTCGCTATGCAGCGCCGGGGCAGCGCCGGGATGCCAACGCGGATTGCGCGCGCCTGCCTGCACCAGTTCCACCGCCCGTGACAGCGAGGCCAGTTCCATGATTCGACTCCTTTGTTCCCTTTATGTTCTTATTGCCAGAACATGCAAGAGCGGAACCGCAAGGCTGACACGCCGTTGGTGAGGAAAGGAGATTGTTCATGACCGACACTGCAGAACTCAAGCAGCGCTTCTGGAAGACACTGGCCGACAGCCCCTTCGTCTTCCTTCAGCATGACGGCGCCCCGGGTACTGCCGTCCCGATGACTGCCCAGCTCGACAAGGATGCCAACCATGCGATTTGGTTCTTCGGCAGCCGTTCGTCAGACCTCGCCAAAGGCGGCCCTGTTACCGCGACGTTCGCCGGCAAGGGCCACGAAATGTTCGCCCGTTTCAGCGGCGTGCTGGTCGAAGAACCGAGCAGCGAGCGCTTGGAGCATTTCTGGAGCAAGCCGGTTGAAGCCTGGTATCCGCAAGGCAAGCAGGACCCTAACCTGATCCTCCTGCGCATGGACCTTGGCCAGGCCGAACTGTGGAATTCGGACCTCGGCTTCCTCGATACGGCGCGGATGCTGTTCGGCTTCGACATGCGCGAGGAAGCCAAGGACGAACACGTCGAAACGACGCTCTGATCTAGCGCCAATCTCTGCAAAGGTGTGCAGCAAATTCGGGCCGTCGCATTTCTTGCGGCGGCCCGAGTTTTGTCATCTATCCCAACAGTTCGGGAAACAATCCGAACACGAGGATAAGGAACACCGCGACTGGCGCCAGCCACGCCACCAGTCCCCGCCACAGCACAAAGGATACGCCTGAAAGCCCGCTTTCCGCTTCCACCAGTCGCCGGTCGGCACGCCATCCGGTAAACACCGCCAGGCCAAGGCCAGCCAGCGGCAACATCAGTTTGCCCGTCACTCCGTCGATTGAATCGAGGATGTCGGAATTTGCAAAGATGCTCCAGAACGCCAGCGGCCGCACGTCCGACCAGGTGCTGTAGCCAAGAGCACAGGCGACCCCGACCATGAAGGCCAGCACGGCGACTAGCACCGCTGCCGGTCCGCGCCGCAAGTTCAGCGCCGACATGGCAAAGGCGGTCGGCCCCTCCAGCAGCGAGATCGAGCTGGTAAGGGCGGCAAAGAAGATCAGCACGAAGAAGGCCAATCCAACCAGAGCACCGCCGGTCATCCCTTGGAATGCCACCGGCAAGGACTGGAAGATCAGCGCCGGTCCCGCAGCGGGGTCAAGCCCGGCGGCAAACACGATGGGGAAGATCATCAGACCGGCAAGGATCGCCACCCCGGTATCCGCCGCCGCGATCATCGCCGCGGTCGAACCTAGGCTCACCCGTGCCGGGACATAGGAGCCATAGGTGATAAGCGCGGCCGAGCCGAGGCTGAGCGAGAAGAACGCTTGCCCCAGCGCCTCGTTCATCACCTGCGGGGTCAGCGCCGAGAAATCGGGTGTGAACAGGAATGCCACCGCCTCGGCAAAGGCACCTGTGAAGGCGCCGTAAATCGTGATCAGGACCAGCAGCACGAAGAAGGCGGGCATCAGCCAGGTGGCTGCCTTTTCAATCCCTCCGCCCACGCCGAGCATCACGATTGAAAGCGTCACCGCCATGAACAGCGCGTGCATGGTGATCATGCGTCCGGGCGAGCCGAACAGCGTGCCCATCATGCCCGTCACGTCCGATTGGCTCTGCCCGGCAAAGGCGCCCGACAGCGGATTGCCCGCGAGCAAGGCTGACAGCACGTCCCCGCCTGACAGGAACACGTAGTTGAGCACCCAGCCCGCCACCACCGAATAGAACGACAGGATAAAGAAGGCCGCGATCACCTCGATCAGGCCAAAGGCGCCCCACATGCGGCTGCGGCCAGAGCGTTCGGCCACGTCGGCCACCGAGCCCACGGCATCGGCATGGCCACCGCCTGCCCGGCCCAGCAGCACCTCGGTCAGCACCATGGGCATGCCGATCAGCGCCACGCACAGGACATAGACCAGCACGAAGGCACCACCGCCATTTTCGCCTGCGAGTGTGGGAAAGCGCCAGATATTGCCCAGACCGACAGCGGCACCGACTGCAGCCATCAGAAATGCCGTGCGCGACGACCACCCGTCCTGCGCCGACACTGCACTTGTCCCTACCATGCGCGTCCCCTGAAGATGCGATCTGAGGTGCAACATGCATGGAAAACCCCCTCGCGTCGAGAGAAGCATCTGCTAGAAGCGCGGCATGTCTACCAGCTTCACGCTCGATACCTCCACCAGCCGCGCCAATCCCACGCCCGCGCCGATGAAACGGCTGACGGTGCCTGCGATCCGTGCGCGCAAGGTCGATGGGGTTACCGCCGAACCAGTCGTCATGCTTACCGCCTATACCGCGCGGCAGGCGCAGCTGCTCGATCCCCATTGCGATATCTTGCTGGTGGGCGATTCGCTGGGCCAGGTGATCTATGGCTTACCCTCGACTATCCCCGTGACGCTCGACATGATGGCCAACCATGCCGCCGCCGTGGTGCGCGGCTCCTACCATTCGGTGGTCGTGGTCGACATGCCCTTCGGCGCTTACGAGGCCTCGCCCGAGGCCGCTTTCGAAGCCGCTGCCATGTTGCTGAAGGCTAGCAATGCCGCTGCGGTGAAGCTCGAAGGCGGTGCGGCCATGGCCGAGACGGTCGCCTTCCTCGTCGCGCGCGGCATTCCAGTGATGGGCCATGTCGGGCTGACACCGCAGGCGGTCAACGTGCTCGGCGGCTACGGTGCGCGCGGGCGCTCGGACGCCGAGGCGGACAAGATCGTCAGCGACGCCAAGGCGCTGTGCGATGCCGGCGCCTTTGCCATCGTGGTTGAAGGCGTGGTCGAACCGATTGCCATCGCCGTGACCGAGGCGGTCAGCTGCCTTACTATCGGGATCGGTGCTTCGGCCAAGTGCGACGGGCAGGTGCTGGTGACCGAAGACATGCTCGGCATGTTCGAACGCGTGCCGCGCTTCGTG
>CENV01016272.1_pt1 | contig 16940 bp, 14 predicted proteins | sample 530231 | NCBI WGS metagenome assembly CENV01 (sample SAMEA2619815, study PRJEB7988) | marine metagenome | biome: marine biome (ENVO:00000447); feature: surface water layer (ENVO:00002042); material: "saline water (ENVO:00002010), including plankton (ENVO:xxxxxxxx)" | depth 5 m | reverse complement strand
GCGGGAAGGGGGGTTAGAAGCCTAGCCGGAATTGCAGCCTGGCATAGCGAGGCGTCTGATAGGCTTCGGGTTTGCGGTAATTGGAGTTGGGCGCATCGTTTGAGAGTTGGCCGAACTCGTTATACGCGGTCACACCCTTGGAGTTAAACAGGTTGAAAACGTCGAACCGGACCGACGCGTCGAGCCCATCCAGCGGCAGGCGGACGACCGCACTGACATCGACCTGGTAGATCCAGTCGCCCTTGAAGGCCGTACCGCGGGGCACGAGCTCGCCATTACAGTAGTAACTGTAGCCATGATATCCGTGGGCATAAGGATCAACCTCCTCCGGCACCGTTCCGATACAGCTGTAGCTGCGCGGCGACTGGACGAGCGTGTTCATGCCGAGATCGAGAAACTCGAATGGCCGATAGCTGCCGAATAGCTTGAGCGTGTGGCGCCGATCATTAGGCAAGTAGCCATAGGACCCGTTCTGGAAGCCAGGGGAGTCGAAGTCCGACACCCGGTTGATGGCGAGCTGACCGTTTTCCGAGCGGACGCCCCCCTCATAGTTACCCTTGCTCATGGCCCAGGTGTAATTGGCCGATAGACCCCATTCGCCGTCGAACACGCGGTCGAAGGTCAGTGTTACGGCGTTGTAGTTCCGTTTCGGCTTACCATAGCGCAAATCGTCAGCTGCGAGCGTGACAGTCGGTGTCGAACCGTCGGGCAACGGATTGATCTGCACCTCTATGTCTTCGCCGGGATTGGCGATGACCCAATTGCTTCCTCCGGGGTAGGCGTCGGCGCATGCCGCCTCGGAAAAACCCTCCCCGATGCAATAGGCACGCGCGCCGAAATCGACGGTGAGATCCTCGATCACATTGCCCAGTTCGCGATGGGTAAAATATGCCCCCAGTTTGATGCTGTTCGACAGACGATGTTCGGCGCCCAAGATAAATTCTCTCGCCGACTGTGGCTTGAGATTATGCGCGATCGCGCCCGACGGATCGGCCGCAGATCCGTCCGCCTGGACTTCGCAATTGGCAATACCGGTATCGGGGCACGTACTCAGTCCATTGCCGCCAAGAATGGCATCTCCCGGCAATGGCGTGCCCTTCGCCGGGTCGAGCCCGGTGAGAACATTGTAGCGGGTATAGGTGACACGCCCGCCCATAACGTTGAGATTGATGTCGGCTGCCAGCGGCAGGAAATACTTGCCGTAGAAGCCGTACACCTTGGTCCGGCCATCACCCATGAGGTCATAGGACGCGCCTACGCGCGGCGCCCATTGATTGCCCGATTTGTAATAGGATTCGCCGTTGACCCCTTGGTTCGAGAAACGGTCGTTACGCAGGCCAAGTTGCAGCCGCAGGCGGTCGTCCATCAGTGCCCAGTCGTCTTCGATATAGAACGCTTCGTTCTTGACCGTGCTGACCCCGTTGTTGCGATAGACGCGCGTGGTGTAATAGTCGGTGCCCTCTGCAATGCCGAGCCGTTGGGCGGTGTCGGCATTGGCCGTGAATATCTTGAAGAAGCCTTCGCCCATGGTCTGGTGGACCTGTTCGGACGTGTCGGTCTCGTGATCGTAGCCTAGCCGCAGGTGGTGGAAACCGGCCATTTCGAAGCTGAAATCCACGTCGCCGCGGAAGAACTCGCGTTCGTCTGTAGTATAGCCGTAGGCATCGGTGACCTTGTTCAAACCGATATCGATACCCGAATCGCTCTGCCTGAAGTCCAGCACGCGCTCGTTATCGATATCGAGCGGCAGTGTCCCGTCGCGCAGCTTGTTAACACCATAGGCGCCCGACACGGTGAGCCAGGGCGCGAAAGTACCCGTGTAACGCGCGACATAGTTCTCGCCACCTCCGCGAGCGTTGGTGCCGCCGGTCTCGGCGCCTTCTTCGCCAGTGGTGCGATCGTATTCGATACTACGGCTACGCGTTTCGTTGGTTGTATCGAAATAGGTGAACTCGAGATGGTGATCGTCGGTTAGGTAGCCATCGACCTTCACGCCCCAGAACGGGCTGTCATTCACGACGCGCGTGGCGTTGTCCTGATCCTGATCGGGGGTCAGCGATTCGAACTTCCGGATCGCGTAAAGCCCGTAAACGAACAGGTGATCGCGGATGATCGGGCCGCTGCCCTGCAAAACGATCTCGTGGCGGTCCTGCGTCGCATCCTCGTTGTTGGTCGAATAGGTGGCAGGAGAGGATTCGCGCATACCCTCGGGCTCCCACGTCCCGAGCACACCGGCATGGAAATCGTTGCTGCCCGATTTGGTCACGGCGGTCACCACGCCGCCGGTAGCTCGTCCGAATTCCGCGGGCATGCCGCCTGTCTTCACTTCGACCGTCTCGTAGAAGTCGTAGGGAACTTCCACCGGCTGAAGGCCCATGCGGAAATCGCTGATATTCAGCCCGTTCAAGTAAAAGGCGTTTTCGATGAAAGACGCTCCGCTGATCGCCACCTGATCGGCGAAGCCGGCATTGGCGCCGGACGATCCTCTCACCGCCCCCGGGGACATCATCACGATGTCCTGAAGAGAACGGGCAATCGGAACCCTCTGGTCGATGTCGGCGACATTGACGGTCAGACCGGTTGTCGCATCTTCGAAATCGGGGATCGCTGTGCGCGCACCGTTCACAACGATTGTATCGTTGCTGTCGGAGTAGGCGACCAGGGTGAAGCTGTTGGCGGCGCCATTGTTGCGCGTGAGCGCAACGCCTGCTTCCTCGTATGGCGCATAGCCGTCCGCTGCCACGACAATGTCGTAGCTGCCCGGCGCGAGTTGCGGGATCGTGTAGGCCCCGCTATCGTTGGTCGTCGCTGAGCGGCTGATCCCGCGGTCACTGGAGGTAAGTGTAACGGTAGCCCCTATAATGGGTGCACCGTTTTCGCTCATGACGCGCCCCGAAGCGGATACGTTGGTATAATCCTGAGCGTGGACTGCACTGGGCAGGCCAGCAAGCGCCGGAAGCGACGCGCCGACAAGGAAGGCGGCCCGCAACAGGGCCGTCCCGCGTACCCCATGGAGAAAACTGGTCATTTATGGTCCCCTGACTGGATGTGTCCTGAAACCGGGCGAGCTTGCCACTTTGCCGATGGCTGGTGGTCTCGTCCGATCCGGGGAGTGCCACTATGCGTGGTCAGTGTATTTTTTGTGACATGCCATCACAATATCAACATTCTCTGCATTTTTCGATCAACAGCCAAAAACAGGCCGGAACTTTGTTGGCCTGCCAAAGCACCGATATGACTGCTGTTGTATAGTCATTATTTCGAAACAATGCGCTCCCAAGGCTTTTTCTCAGATGCGCAGGTTGCGAAGCGCTTGGTAGCCAATGCCTCATGCGTCTGTGACTTTTTTGTTGAATTGTTTGGATTTAACCCATGAAAGACCAACTTCGGCTTGGCCGAGTAGCCATCCTGCTGACCGCGAGCGCGGCCTTTGGCTCTCTCCATATGGCGGACGCGCAAGCCGAGGAGCTATCGTCTGCCCCTTATTTCGCCGACATCGAAGTCGTGACCGGAACTTCCCACAGTCCCGAAACCGCGTCTGGTTGGGTCTTCGATGATACCAATCGGAATGGCCGGCGTGACAATGGCGAAGTCGGGATCGAGGGCGTCAAGGTGTCAAACGGCCGGGATATCGCTGTGACGGATGAGGAGGGCAGATACAGCCTGCCAGCGCTCCAGGACATGAGCGTGTTTGTCATTCAGCCAACCGGCTGGCGCGTTCCCACCGATGAGCGGTTCATCCCGCAATTCGCCTATCAGCACAAACCGGCCGGATCGCCTAAGCCCTTACGCTACGGCGGCCTCCCGCCGACCGGACCGCTCCCCACAGCGATCAACTTTCCACTGGTGTCGAGCCCGGTGGGTGAGGACTTCAGCTGCGCGATCTTGGGCGACGTCCAAGTCACGTCCAATATCGAGGTTGGCTATGCCCGCGATACGATCTTGCGGGAACTGCGTGACCGGGAAACGAAGCCAGCCTGCATCTTCGCGCTCGGCGATCTGGTAGGGGACGATCTCGATCTGATCCCGCGGTTGGCCGACGTGCTTGGGGCGGCGGAGATTCCGCAATGGTGGGTGCAGGGCAATCACGATTATGATTCGGACGCGGATCGGGATCGCGACAGTTCGGACACGTGGCGGCGCCAATACGGGCCCACGACCTATGCTTTCGAGGTCGGGAAAGTCCTGTTTATCGGGCTCGACAACGTCGTCTACCCTTGCGGACTGATCGACTACGAGAAGTTCGGCCGGGATTTCTGCGGAGAGGATCCTCGCAAGACCTACAACGGACGCTTTACCGAAGATCAGTTGACGTTCGTTGCGAATCTTGTCCAGCACACGCCGCGCGACCGGCTCATCGTGATCGGGCATCACATCCCGCTGGTCGGTTTCGACAACCGTGAGCAGTGGCAGCACCAGACCGACAACGCGGCTCGACTTTACGAAATCCTGGAGGGCAGGACAGCGCTCGACCTGTCGGGACACAGTCACACCCTGGAAAACCTGGCAGCCGGGGACTCCTTTGCCGGATGGCGCGAATCGGTGGGTGTCGACAGCATACCCTTCCGCCACGTCGTGGCCGGAGCCGTCGCGGGTGATTGGTGGGGTGGCGATTTCGACATGACAGGCGTGCCGATGAGCCTGCAGGGCGACGGTGCGCCTCGCGGCTACATCGATATGAAGGTGAGCGGCCTTGACTATAGCCTCGACTATCTCGCTTCCGGCCAACCCGTGAGCAGGGCCATGTCGCTTTCCTTGAACACGCCGGCTTTCCGCGAATGGTCTAAGATTCTGCTCGATTGGCGTGATTCCGAGGCGCACCGGGCCGGCGAAGTGCCGCCACTGAGCATCCAGGACCTGCCAGACGTCCAGCTCCTGACGCCAGCCGATATCGAGGCGGGTTCCTGGTTGACGGCGAATGTCTGGCTCGGCGACAGCGACACCGACGTCACAGTCTCCATCGATGGCGGGCGCGCCCTGCCGATGACGCGAACGCAGGAGGCCAGAGGTGAAGCAAGTCGCAACGGCCCCGAATATGCGGACCCCTTTGCCTTGCAGCATCAGCTGACGGTTTCACGCACTGCAATCGGCAGCGCGTCGGGAGTGACGCAAAACCAGGGCTATATTCAGGGTCGTCTGCCCCCGATGCCGTCGATGCCTCCCCGCCCGCAGGGTTCGGCAGCAGATCACAGTTCGCATCTTTGGCGCTTTCGCGTTCCTGCAGGTCTCGCACTGGGCACTCACACAGCCAGAGTGTCCGTGACCCGGCCACAGGGTACTCCCGCCTCGGAAACGATTGCTTTCGAAGTCCGCGAAACGCGACCGCAGCCGACCTTCAGATTCGACAAGTGGAACACGCGTGAGGACGGCTTACGAGTGGAAGAGTGATCTGAGAGCTTTCGTCACGTCCCCCCCCTCTTCGGCGAATGAATCGTGCGGCAGCTACTGAAGGACGAATTCATTCCTGTGAACGGGGCTTTGTCGGCGATTGCTGAAGCAACAACAGTTCCACCGAACGGCTGCTTCAAACAATGTCGTTCCCGGAACCGGACTGTCTCTTTCCGGCCCAGTTTTTGCCGGTCCGCAATGCGCCCCAATCTCGGCCATTTGGGCCTACGCGGAGAAGGCCCGAAAGCGGTCATCACGATGAGGACAGAGCAATCGCCGAAATATCCTTCTTAGGATCGATGACGCGACCCACCTCCTTGCGCTCCGAATAGCGATCGACCAGTTGTTCGGAATGCGGGCGCAGCAACGCCGTGAACCGCACCAGTTCCTCCATGACGTCCACGATGCGGTCGTAGAGCGGTGAAGGCTTCATGCGACCGGCATCGTCGAATTCTTCGTATGCCTTGGGCACACTCGACTGGTTCGGGATGGTGAACATCCGCATCCAGCGGCCGAGCAGGCGCAGCGTATTGACGGTGTTGAACGACTGCGAGCCGGCGGATACCTGCATGACCGCAAGTGTCCGCCCCTGGGTGGGACGCACGCCCCCGATGCTGAGCGGCAGGTGATCGATCTGGGTCTTCATGATGCCAGTGATCTGGCCGTGCCGCTCCGGGCTGCACCACACCATGCCTTCAGACCAGAAGGCGTGCTCGCGCAGTTCGTGAACGGCAGGATGTTCGTCACCGCCGATCTGGTCAGGCAGCGGCAGATCGGAAGGATCGAAGATGCGCGTCTCTGCCCCGAACAGCTGGAGCAAGCGAGCAGCTTCCTCGACCGCGAGGCGCGAATACGAACGTTCGCGTAGAGAGCCGTAGAGCAGCAGGATGCGCGGCGGTGGCTGGTCGGCACCGAGACCTTCGGCCGGGCGGGCATGGACGAAGGACGGATCGAGCGCCGGGAAGGTGTCGGGATCGGGCAAGTTTCGCAGACGGGACAAGGAAATTCTCCGAATTTGGGTCGTCAGCCGCGCGGGCCGAAAAGGAAAACGGCAGCGCCGACGAGCACGACTGCGCCGCCGATGAAGTCCCACCGATCGGGCGTGGTGCCTTCGACGATCCAGAGCCACAGCAGCGACGCGGCAACATAGACCCCGCCATAGGCTGCGAAGGCGCGGCCTGCGGCGTCGGTGGGAACGAGAGTCAACAGCCAGGCGAACAGAGCCAGCGCCATCATCCCGGGTAGCAGCCACAAAGCGCTTTTTTCTAGTCGCCACCATGCCCAGAATGCGAAGCAGCCGGCGATCTCGAAGAGCGCCGCCAGCGGATAGACAAGGAACAGCTTCATGCGAGGCTCAATCGCAGGGCAAGCGCCGCCAGCGTCACCAGCAGGATCGGCGTGGTCAGCGTGATGCCGACGCGGAAGTAATAGCCCCAGCCGATCTTCACGCCCTTCTGTCCCAGCACATGCAGCCATAGCAGGGTCGCGAGCGAACCGATCGGAGTGATCTTCGGCCCGAGGTCGCAACCGATCACGTTGGCGTAGATCATGGCGTCGCGAACCGGGCCGGTGGCACTGGTGGCATCGATCGATAACGCGCCGACGAGGACGGTCGGCATGTTGTTCATGCCCGAGGAAAGCACGGCGGATAGAAGCCCCGTTCCAAAGGCCGCGCCCCATATGCCGCCCTCGGCGGAGCGCTCCAGCACCCCGGCGATCGCGGTGGTAAGCCCCGCATTGCTCATTCCGTAAACGACGAGATACATGCCGAGCGAGAAGATCACGACCTGCCAGGGCGCTTCGCGGATCACCTGGCCTGTGGAGATGATGTGGCCGCGCGCAGCTATCGCGATGAGCGCCAGCGCGCCGACGGCGGCGACCGCGCTGATCGGCACGCCAAGAGGATCGAGAACAAAGAACCCGATCAGCAGTAGGGCCAGCACCACCCAGCCCGCGCGGAAGGTCGCCCGGTCATGGATCGCATCTGCCGGAGCGCGCAGCTGGGTGACGTCGTAGCGGGCGGGAATGTCCTTACGGAAGAACAGCATTAGCGCTGCCAACGTGGCCGCGATGGCGGCAAGGTCGACCGGCACCATGACCAGCGCATACTCGTCGAAACCGATGTCGAAGAAGTCGACCGACACGATATTAACGAGGTTCGAGACGACCAGCGGCAGGCTGGCGGTATCGGCGATGAACCCCGCCGCCATGACGAAAGCCAGCGTCGCCCGGGCGTTGTAGCCCAGCGCCCGGAGCATCGCGATCACGATCGGAGTGAGGATTAGCGCGGCCCCGTCATTGGCGAATATCGCCGCAACGCCCGCACCGAGCAGCACCACGAGCACGAACAGCATACGTCCATTTCCGCGGCCCCATCGCGCTACATGGAGTGCAGCCCACTCGAAGAACCCTGCACGGTCGAGGATGAGACTGATGAGAATGATCGCGACGAAGGCGCCGGTGGCGTTCCATATGATGCCCCACACAACCGGAATGTCGGCGAGCGAGATAACGCCAGTGGCAAGCGCGACCGACGCTCCCCCGATCGCGCTCCACCCGATGCCGAGCCCGCGTGGCTGCCAGATCACCAACGCGATGGTGGCGGCGAAAATCCCGATCGCAAGCAGCATCAGGCGATACGCGCCCCCGCTGCGTCCACGACCTGCTCACCGTCCTCCTTCGCAAATGCGCCCCGCTGGGGACTTGGCAGGATGTCGAGCACCGCCTCGGACGGGCGGCACAGGCGGACGCCGAGGGTAGAGACGACGATCGGACGGTTGATGAGGATCGGGTAATTCATCATTGCATCCAACAGCGCTGCATCGCTCAGGCTTTCATCGCCAAGCCCCAGTTCGGCGTAGGGCGTGCCTTTTTCACGGAGCAACTCCCGGGGGCGGAGCCCGGCGCGTTCGATCAGGCTTTCGAGCATGGCGCGTGATGGCGGCGTCTTGAGGTATTCCACGACGTGCGGCTCGATCCCGGCATTGCGGATCATCGCCAGTGTGTTGCGTGACGTGCCGCATTCGGGATTGTGGTAGATGACGATGTCGGTGGGCACGGATATTTCCTTCACAAGAGGAGTGCCGAGCGCGGGCCGCTCAGCAACATTCGGCAAGCCCTGCGACGAGCGGTTCGCACAGGTCCGCACGTCCACCGCAGCAGTCCTTCGCCAGGAACAGCATCAGATCGCGCAGGGCCTCGATGTTCGCGCGCTGGATCATCTGCCGCCCCCGCTTTTCCGGAACAACGAGGTCGGCGGCGACGAGAATGGCTAGGTGGCTGGAAAACGTACTCTGACTGAGCCCTGAGGCGTCCACGAGCTGACCGGTGGAAAGGCCCTCCGGCTCGTGACGCACCAGAAGTCGGAAGGCATTCAGGCGGGTTGGATGAGAGAGGGCCGCAAGGGACTCAAGGGCGATGGTTGTTTGCATCCATCGGCATTTATCGATGGGATGAAGCCGCGTCAATTTCTATCGGAAATTTCCGATGAATGGTGATTGGGATCAAACAACCATGTCTGTTGGGCGGACGCCCGGTTGCATCGAAACGATTGCGGTTAGCGGACCGTCAGGAAGCGGCCCAATTGCAGGCGCGAAAATCAACCAACTCGACCATGCTGGGCAAGGAAATCGATAACGATCTCGACACGTCGGGGAAGGTTTGCCGCCCGCCCCGTATAGACGATGTGAAATGGTTCGGTGAAGGTTTGCGTCGGGTCTAGCGCGGAGAGATAGCCGCTATCGAGCATGTCGGCTATGGCGAAACGCGGGACAAACCCTTGAACCGACCCTGCCCGGACCGCCGCGATAATCGTTGCGCCATCATCTGCGAGAAAGGGCGGCGGTTGCCTGTGCCACTTCGTATCGGCGCGGGCGTAGGAGAGACCGAAAAAGGGCAGAGCGGCGTCGCTGCCCGCATTTATCAACTCCACCTTACCCAGCGATCGGGTGAACAGGCTGGAATCCGGTAGCGGGCCAGCCCTGATCGCGAGATCGATACCCGCTTCAGCCAGCGGCGAGACGCGATCGGACAAGCAAAGTTCGATGCCGATAGCAGGATATTCTGCATGGAACCGATTTAACAAGGGCACGAGAATAAAGCTGGCATAGACCGCGCTGGTCGCGATCCGGACCAGTCCTTCCGGCCGATCCTTTGCCATGTCGCGTTCCAAGGCGGATAATTCGGCAACGATCGTCCGCCCGCGCTCGACGAAAGTCTCGCCCGCTTCAGTCGGCGTTACTTGGCGGGTGCTGCGATGGAAAAGTATGACGCCGAGCCGTTGTTCCAGGCGTGCAATCGCCTTGCTGACGGCGGATGCGGTGCGCCCCGAGCTGCGAGCGGCTTCGGAAAAGCTGCCGCCATCGATCACTGCGATCACCAGTTCGAGCTCGGCAAGGCGGTTGTTTAGCGCGATCATTGATGAATTCATTTCATAGGATTTGGTCAGAACTAGAGCCTAATATCATAAGTTCGCGCGGTCTATCCAATGGTTCCTCCACATGCCGGGACCGCCGATGACCGATTGCACACATCCTTCCCTTCCATTGAGCGCGACGACCGAGCGCGCGCGATCCGCCGCGTCCAACCGGCGCGGTCTGATCGCGCTGGCGGCGGGATCGTTCGGGATCGGGCTGACCGAATTTGTGATCATGGGCCTGCTGCCGCAAGTCGCGCGAAGCCTCGAAGTCGGAATCGCGAGCGCGGGACTGCTGGTGGCGGGCTACGCCCTAGGGGTCGTCTTCGGCGGGCCCGTGCTGACGCTGCTGACGGCCAGAGCGTCGCGCAAGGCGGTGCTGCTGATGCTGATGGCAATCTTCACGATCGGCAATCTCGCCTGTGCGCTCGCCCCGACATACGCGGCCCTTATGCTCGCGCGGGTTATGACCGGGTTTGCGCATGGAACTTTCTTCGGCGTTGGCGCGATCGTGGCGCAGCAGCTAGTCCCACCGGACCGTAAAGGCTCGGCCATTGCGCTGATGTTCACCGGGCTGACGCTGGCCAACGTGCTCGGCGTGCCGTTCGGCACATGGATCGGACAGGCCTGGGGCTGGCGCGCTACCTTTCTGGTCATCTGCGCGCTGGGGATACTCGCCCTTGCAGCGATCGCCCTGTGGGTGCCGCGGCTGCCGGTCCAACGCGCGCCGCGCAAGGCACGCACCGAGTTGGCGGCCATGCTGAGCAAAGGACCGCTGCTGGGCTTTGCGATGACGGTGCTGGGCTTTGCCGGCGTCTTCCTGCTGTTCACCTACATCGCGCCGGTGCTGACCCGGATGAGCGGGTTTGCGGACAGTGCGGTGGCGCCTCTGCTGCTACTGTTCGGCGTCGGGCTGGTGGGCGGCAATCTGGGCGGGGGATGGCTGGCCGACCGGAACCTGCGCCGCGCGGTCCTGGGCACGTTGATGGCACTTGCGGCGACGCTGATCTTGTCGCGGTGGGCGTTCGAGGGGATGGTCGGCGCGGGGCTAGCGATCGCGATTTTCGGCGCGGTGGCGTTCGGCACTGTCGCACCTCTGCAAGCGTGGACGATCCGGCAGGCGCGCGGCGCGGACAACGCGCTGGCCTCTACCTTCAACATCTCCGCCTTCAATCTGGGCAATGCCATCGGCGCATGGATCGGCGGCCTCGTTCTGAGCGCCGGATGGGACCTGCCCGCCCTCTTCTTCGTCGCTGCAGTCCCGCCGGGGCTGGCCGCGGCCATCGCTTACCTCACCATCGAACCGGAGACGACGCCATGACACCTCGCAGCCCGCTCGCCGCAACACTTCCTCTCGCCCTCGCCGGGCTGATGATCCCCCAGGCCGCTGACGCCCAGGCCGATCAATGGGTTCCGTTGTGGACTGCAAGCCCGCAGCGCGTGTGGGAAGATGAGAGCTCCTTCTTCGAAACTGGGCTACCTGCTCAAATCGAGGGAACGATGGTCGACCAGCCGCTCACCCTCGCGCTGCCGAGCGAACACGTTCGCATCGAGTTCTCCAACCGCTACGGAGCAGGTCCGCTCGAGCTGGCGGACGGGACGGTGCGCTGTCTCGATGAAGGCGCGGGCGATCGCATTGCACCGCTCACTTTCGCGAAATCGGCACGGGCAAGTGCGCCGGCCGGTACGACCGCGCTCACCGACCCGGTAACCATCGATGGCTGCCGGCGGATCGCCGTGCGGATCCGCTTTGCCGGAGAAAAAGGCGGCGACTTCCACTGGGACGCGCGCGAGACCAGCAGCTTCGTCACCGCCGACCGGACCGAAGGCACGATGACCGCCCGGCTCGCCCTGTCGGCCGTCTATGGCGATGCCGAGGCGCGCGGGGTCGTGGTGGCGCTGGGCGACTCGATTACCGACGGCAACGGCGCGCCCGTGGATGCGATGGCCCGCTGGCCTGACTATCTCGCGCAGGATCTTGCCCCAGAGAATATCGCGGTGGTCAATGCCGGGATCTCGGGCAATCGCCTGCTCTCGCCCGGCATGGGGGAGCCGGTGCTGGAACGGATCGCGAGCGAAGTCTTCGCGCTGCCGAGGGTGGACATGGTGGTGGTCCTGATCGGGACCAACGACATCGCCTGGCCCGGCACGCCCTTCCGGCCCGACGAGCCAATGGTGACGCTCGCCGCGCTGCAGGACGGGGTTCGCAGCCTGATCGCGCAGGCAGAGCTTCACGGCACGCGGATAATCCTCTCCACCATCGCCCCCTTCGGCGATGCGCTGCCCGGCACGCCGATGGAGGGCAATTACTGGACGCCCGAAAAGGACGCGCTGCGCCGCGCGTTCAATGACTGGCTGCGCGCCCATCACGGATCCGCCACCCTGTTCGATCTCGATCACCTGCTCGCAGATCCGGCCGATCCGGTGCGGCTTCTGCCCGCCTACGACAGCGGCGACCGCCTTCATCCAGGCGCGCAGGGCAACCGTGCGATCGCCGAAGCGTTGATGCCACTCATCCAAACTGGAGACAGACATTGAAACTCGACCTTTCGGACCGCTCGGCCCTTGTGACTGGTTCCACCGCCGGAATCGGCTTCGCAGCCGCCAAAGCGCTGGCCGAATGCGGCGCGCGCGTTTTCGTCAACGGGCGCGATGAAGGCCGCACCGCCGAAGCGGCCGGGCGCATAGCGGCGGGCGCGCAGTCCGTGGCCGGCGATGTCGGCACGGAAGAAGGGTGCAAGGCAATCCACGCCGCCACCGGCCCGGTCGACATCCTCGTCAACAATGCCAGTATCTTCGAGCCAGTCGATTTCTTCGATACCGAAGACGAGGTGTGGGATCGCCACTGGCAGGTCAACGTGATGAGCGCGGTGCGGCTGTCGCGCGCCTATGCCCCGGCGATGGTCGACAAGGGCTGGGGCCGGATCATGATGCTTGGCTCGGAAAGCGCGTTCAACATCCCGGCCGAGATGATCCATTACGGCGTGAGCAAGACCGCCGACGTGGCCTTCGCGCGCGGGCTTGCGAAACGGCTGGCGGGGACCGGTGTGACGGTCAACTCGATCCTGCCCGGCCCGACCCTGTCCGAAGGACTGGAAGACATGCTCACCGACCGCGCCGCGCAGAGCGACAAAACGCTGGAGGAGATCGCCGCCAACTTCGTGATGGAAAACCGCCCGACCTCGATCATCCAGCGTGCGGCGAGTGTGGAGGAGGTGGTCAATATGATCGCCTATGTCGCGTCGCCACTATCCAGCGCCACCACCGGCGCTTCCCTGCGCGTCGATGGCGGCGTGGTGGATAGCCTTTAGCGGCGCACGCGCTCAGCCGGCGAGGATGGCCTGCGCCAGTTCTGCGGGATGCGTCAGCGCGATCATGTGCGGCGCATCCGGGATGACGGCCATGTTGGCGGCGAGCCGGCGCATCAGTTCGGGCGGGGTCGATCGGTCGACCTCGCCCGCGATGATCGACACGGGCGGCTCGAGCGCATCGAGCCTCTCTTCCAGCGCAAGCGTCGCTAGCACCCGCCAGGCCGCCGCCCATTCCTCGGCCGATGCCACGCGCACGCAGTTTCGCGCATAGCGGGTCGGCCAGTCGTTGCGCGCGAGATCGCCGGACCGGAACCAGCGCGTCAGACTCGGAATGATCTGCGCTTCCAGCCCCTCTTTCTCGGCCTCTTGTGCGCGCTCTTCGAAAGCAGGGAAAGACCATGCCGTTGCCGCGATCACGGTCAGGCCGCCGACCAGATCGGACCGCTGGAGGCCCAGTTCGAGCGCGATCGATCCGCCCAGCGACAGACCGGTGATATGCGCCCGCGCGATGCCCAGCTGTTCGAGCAGGTCTGCAACGTCTGCCGCGTAATGCGCCAGATCGGAGACGTGCGGCGCGCCTGCCGCTGCGCCGAAGCCCCGCAGGTCGATCGCTATGACGCGGTAGCGCGCGGTGAGATGGGGAATGACGCGCGACCACATGCGCCAGTCCAGCCCCAGTGCATGTAGAAGCACCATCGGCGGTTTCTCGCCGCCGCTGTCGAACAGCGCCGTTGTGTGATCGCGCAGCCCCAAGGGGCGCGCGGTGAGCAGGGTTTCCCCGCGTTCGGCGGCGACTTCTTCGACGATGCGCGCCATCGTTAGTGCGCGCGGATAGCCGGCATATACCGAAACATGCTCCGCGCTGGCCATGACCTCGCCGGGCGAAAGGCCGCAATCGAAGGCGAAGCCGATATGCGTGCGCAGCTGCGCCTCGCACCCGCCCAGCGCGCCGAGCATGGCGATGGTCTCTAGCTCCCGTTCGGCCACGCCTAGCGCGGCATCGGCGATGACCGATCCGAACGCATGGGTGACCAGATTGTCCGCCAGTCGCTGGGAGCGGGCGGCAGTGGCATACAGGATGCCCTCCATCGCGCCGCCGGTGACCCGGCTCATCGCCAGCGCGCCGATTCGGGCCGACTGATCGGGGAAGGCGGCGAACGCGCTCATGCGTTCACACCCTTCATCCCTTCGGCGGTGTAGCGCTCACCCACGAAGGTGCCGGGGGCATAGGCGCGGTCGAGCCGGTCGATATCGTCTTCGGACAGGGTCAGACTGGCTGCGGCGACATTCTGCTCAAGGTAGGTCAGTCGCTTGGTGCCCGGGATCGCGAACACGCCTTTCCCGAGAACCCACGCCAGCGCAACCTGCGCCGGAGCCGCCTCGCGCCGGTCGGCAATGGCCGACAGGGTGGCCAGGCGGGCCCTGTTAGCCTTGAGCGCTTCCTCGCCGAAGCGCGGAGCTTGACGACGGAAGTCGTTTTCGGCGAGGGTTTCGCGGTCGACCGCACCGGAGAGCAGCCCCCGCCCGAGCGGGCTGTAGGCGACGAAGGCGACACCCAGTGCGCGGCAGGTGGGTAGGACATCGGCCTCCATGTCGCGGGTGGTCAGCGAATATTCGCTCTGCACCGCAGCGACCGGATGGACCGCGTGCGCGCGCCGCAGGGTCTCGGCAGAGACCTCGCTCAGGCCGATGCGCGCGATCTTGCCCGCTGCGACCAGATCGGCGAGCACACCCATCGTATCCTCGATTTCGCGCCCGGATTCGGCGCGGTGGACGTAGTAAAGGTCGATCCGGTCGATGCCGAGGCGCGTTAGCGACGCATCGCAGGCCTGCCGGATATAGTCCGGACTATTGTCGATCTTCCGCTCATATTCGCCCGGCTGCTTGCGGATGCCGAACTTGGTCGCGACGAAGGCCTCTGCGCGCCCCTGCTTCAGGAAGCGCGCAAGAAGTTCTTCGTTGTGGCCACTGCCATACATGTCGGCGGTATCGAACATGCGGACGCCAACCTCGTAGGCGCGATCGAGCACGGCCAGCGACTGCGCGTCGTCGGTCTCACCATAAAATTCAGACATGCCCATGCAGCCCAGACCAAGCTGGCGGAGCTGCGGGCCGTCGGTGCCGAGAGAAAGCGGGGAGATCATGATGAAGGCTCCTGTGTGGGTCTGTTCGCCATTCTAGGCCTTTCGCAGCGCCGCGAAATTGCATGCATTTGCACGCCATCTGTGCAAAAACGATCAGATGAATTGGGATGATCTGCGCATTCTTGCGGCGCTGGAGCGCGAGGGATCGCTGGCTGCTGCGGCGCGGCGACTGGGCGTGAACCATGCAACCGTCTCGCGCCGCATTGCCGCGCTGGAGGACGATCTGGGACAGCAGCTGATCCGCCGCCTCGCGCGCTCGACGCCGCTGACCGAGAAGGGCCGGAAAATCGCAGCTATTGCGCAGGAGATGGAACACAGCGCGCTGAAGGTCGTGCGCGCAGGCCATGCCGCGCAAGGCACGCTGACTGGTACTGTGCGCCTGACCGCCCCGCCCGTTCTCGTTAGCGAGATCATCATTCCCGCAATGGGCACGCTACGCTCCGCCCATCCCGACTTGCGGATCGTGCTCTCGGCCAATTCGCATATTGCCTCGCTCGATCGCGGGCAGGCGGACTTGGCCGTGCGGATGGTCGAACCGCAGGGGCAGCAGAACATCGTACGCCGGATCGGACAGGTCGATTTCGCCCTCTATGCAAGCGCGCCGATCGCGAAGCAGCCGTCGGCGGAATGGCGCTTCGTCGCCTTCGACGAAACCCTCGGCCACGTCCCCCAGCAACGATGGCTGGAGGAATATGCGGGCGACCGTCCGCTCGACCTGCTGACCGGCGATTTCCACTCTCAGTTTGCGGCCGCGCGCGCCGGGCTGGGGGTGGCACTGCTGCCCTGCATTATGGGCGATGCCTGCCCAGAAATTGTGCGCGTAGCGCCGAAGCAGCCCGAAGACAGGCCGGTCTGGTTGGTCATTCACGCGGACCTCCACGACGCACCCGCCGTACGCGCCGTCGCCGATTTCCTGGTCTACGTCTTCGCAAGGTACCGTTGAGTACATCGGACCTATTGCGATAGCGAAGTGCTGTTCGCTGGCCGCAAATACGTCAGCTTCCTCCTATTCTACATCAAGACCGGACATTCCGTTGACGGCCCAATTTGCGACCAAGGCAAAAAGGGCCCTAAACGCCGTCGTTCAAGTGGACGTCTGCTCATCGTGACAAACGTTTAGCGAAAGCTCTCAACGCTTGAGCAAATCATTGTGCGGTGCAATGTAGCGGGCATGAAAATCGCCATCATCGATGAAAACCGCGCACGCGCCTCGATCATCGAGGAAGGGCTGGCGGGATTCGAAGGTGATATTCACGTGATTACTGGACGTGAGGGATTGCTGGCGCAAATAGAACAGATCGCGCCTGACATCGTGCTCATGGACCTCGGCAACCCATCGCGCGACGTGCTCGAAGAGTACTTCGCTGTCAGCAGGGTGTTGGCTCGGCCCATCGCGATGTTCGTGGACGAGAGCGACGATGATGCCATCGCCGCTTCAATCGATGCGGGCGTTTCCGCCTATGTCGTGGATGGTCTTGCCGCCGGGCGCATCCGTCCCTTGCTCGATCTGGCGGTCAAACGGTTCAACGCCTTTGCCCGGCTGCAGGCCGATCTGGCCGAAGCAAAGGGCAAGCTCGCCGAGCGCGAAACGATTGACCGGGCCAAGCGCATCCTCATGGACTCCAAGCGGATCACAGAACCCGAAGCCTATGCCGAACTGCGTCGCAAGGCGATGAGTTCGAG
>CENV01047018.1_pt1 | contig 16943 bp, 10 predicted proteins | sample 530231 | NCBI WGS metagenome assembly CENV01 (sample SAMEA2619815, study PRJEB7988) | marine metagenome | biome: marine biome (ENVO:00000447); feature: surface water layer (ENVO:00002042); material: "saline water (ENVO:00002010), including plankton (ENVO:xxxxxxxx)" | depth 5 m | reverse complement strand
CTGCGGACCGGCAGCGCCATCAGATCTCATGCAGGCAAGAATTCCTTTAATTCCAAATTCCGCCGTCCCGCTCGAAGCGTCCCCGGCAAAAGTGGAAGACACTTTTGCGGATCGGGAGCGCGATACGAGAAAGGCAAGGAGACAAGGCACAATGACAACGACACATGAAACATTCGATCGCGTCGAGAGCCAGGTTCGCTCTTATTCGCGCAGCTTCCCCAAACTCTTCGGCAGGGCCAAGGGTTCGATCATCTATGGCGAAGACGGCCGCGAATATATCGACTTTCTCGCCGGCTGTTCCTCGCTCAACTATGGGCACAACGACCCCGACATGCAGGCGGCCTTGGTCGATTACGTCACCTCCGACGGCATCACCCACGGGCTCGATATGTTCACAAAGGCCAAGGAAGACTTCCTTGTCGCCTATGAAAACATCATCCTAAAGCCGCGTGGGCTGGACTATAAGCTAATGTTCACCGGCCCCACCGGCGCAAACGCCGTCGAGGCTGCGCTAAAGCTGGCCCGCAAGGTGACCGGACGCACCAATGTGATCGCCTTTACCAATGGCTTTCATGGCATGACCCTTGGCGCGCTTGCCGCGACGGGCAATGCCGGTAAGCGCGGTGGTGCGGGTATCGATCTCAATGGCATCCACCGCGCACCCTTCGAGGGCTATTTCGGCGCCGATGTCGACACCGCCGATATGCTCGAACAGATGCTCGATGATCCTTCGGGCGGCATCGATGCCCCCGCGGCGATCCTCGTCGAGCCCGTTCAGGGTGAGGGCGGGCTGAACGCCGCTTCGGGCGAATGGCTCAAAAAGATCGAGACCATCGCCAAAAAGCACGGCGCGCTGTTCATCCTTGATGACATTCAAGCCGGGTGCGGTCGCACGGGCACGTTCTTTTCCTTTGAAGAGTTCGGCCTCGACCCCGACATCATCACCCAGGCCAAGTCGCTTTCAGGCATGGGCCTGCCATTCGCGTTGACGCTTCTGAAGCCCGAGCACGACATCTGGAAGCCCGCCGAACACAACGGCACCTTCCGGGGCAACAACCATGCCTTTGTCACCGCTCGCGTGGCGCTGGAAAAATTCTGGAGCAACGATGCCTTCGCCAATTCGGTCAAGGCCAAGGGCGCCCACCTCGAAACGCGGCTCGGCGCCATCGCCAAGCGCTACGGGCTGGCCCTGCGCGGCCGCGGCATGATGATGGGCATCAACACCGAAAACGGTGATGTTGCGTCCGACATCTGCGCCAGGTGCTTCGACAAGGGTCTCATCATCGAGACTTCGGGCGGCCGCGACGAAGTGGTCAAGGTGCTCTGCCCGCTGACCATCGATATCGCACAGCTCGACAAGGGCCTCGACATTATCGAGGACGCCTTTGAAGCCGTGCTCGACAAAAGTGTTTCGCGCGCAGCGGCCGAGTAACCGGCGGCGCAGCGAACCGGAGCGCTCCCAGAAAAAGTGGTTGCCGGATTTTCGGTTCGGGAGCGCGACCAAGAAAGAAAAAAGGAAAAAACCAATGATCGTTCGTGATCTTCAAGACGCCCGTCAGGGCGACCGCCTCGTCAATTCCAATGGCTGGGATTCCACCCGCCTGCTTCTGGCTGGTGATGGCATGGGCTTTTCGTTCCACATCACTCGCATTCACGCCGGCACCAGCCACGAGTTTCACTACAAGCATCACTTCGAGAGCGTTTACTGCGTTTCGGGGGATGGTGAGATCGAGGATCTCGAAACCGGCACGGTCTACCAGATCAAGCCCGGCGTCATGTACGCGCTCGACAAGAACGACCGGCACCGCCTGACTGCCCGCGAGGAGATGGTGATGGCGTGCTGTTTCAACCCGCCGGTGACCGGCACCGAAGTCCATCGTGAGGATGGCTCGTATGCTCCGGCCGCCGAGTTGGCCGAAAGCGCCTAAAGCGCACCTGCACACCCCGAACCAAGGAGTAGAGGAAGCAATGACACTCTCTGCCGTTCACACCCGATCTGACGCCTATCCAACACGGCTTGCCGAGGAAAACTGGCTCGAGCGCAAGGATCCCGTCTTCTGGGGCAACTGGACGCCCCAGGCGCCGTTGACCCGCGCTCAGACCGAAGAATTCGACAAGAATGGCTTTCTGGTCCTCAACAACGTCTTTTCGCCCGCCGAGGTAGCAAAGCTGCAGGCCGAATCGCGTCGTCTGCGGTCCGGCGAGGCCGGCCTCAACTCCGATAATGTGGTGACCGAACCCGATTCGGATGCGGTGCGCACCATTTTCCGGCTTGAGGACGAGAGCGCGCTGTTCAACCGGGTTGCCCGCGACGAGCGTATTGCCGGAAAGATCAGCTTCCTGCTCGATGATGATCTTTATCTTCACCAGAGCCGGCTCAACTACAAGCCCGGCTTTACCGGCAAGGAATTCTACTGGCATTCCGATTTCGAGACATGGCACGCCGAAGATGGCATGCCGCGCATGCGGGCCATTTCCGCTTCGATCCTGCTCACGGACAATGACGCGCTCAACGGTCCGCTGATGCTCATGCCCGGCTCGCACAAGCACTACGTGTCCTGCGCCGGTGAAACGCCGGATGACAACCACAAATCCTCGCTCAAAAAGCAGGAAATTGGTGTCCCCAGCCACAAGGCACTCAGCGATCTGGCCGCAAAATTCGGCGTCGAATACGCCTCGGGCAAGGCTGGAACGGTGATCCTGTTCGAATGCAACACGATCCACGGCTCGAACGGCAACATTACCCCGTTCCCGCGCTCCAATGCGTTCTTTGTCTATAATTCCTGGTCCAACCGGGTCGAAGAGCCGTTCGCGGCGAACAAGCCCCGTCCTGACTTTCTTTCGAACCGCGACCCCAACGGTCCGTTCGAGATTGTCTCGGGCAAACTCGAATAGCCCGTAACCGGGCCATCAACCATTCGGCGGGATGTCCTCATTCCGCCGGGCACCCCGACCCAATCGGAGGGAACAAGTGACAGCCAAGACCCACACAGTCGAAAAAATCGGTGGCACGTCGATGTCGCGCAGCCAGGAGCTTTTGCGCACCGTGCTTGTCGGCGACCGGAAGGGCTCTGCGCTCTATAATCGTATTTTCGTCGTGTCCGCTTACGGCGGCATGACCGACGCCCTGCTCGAACACAAGAAATCGGACGAGCCCGGCGTCTATGCGCTGTTTGCGAGCGCCGAAAGCGGTTGGCAATGGGGCGATGCGCTCTCTTCGGTCGCTTCGAAAATGGTCGAAAAGAACGCCGAGATATTCCCCGACGCCGCGACCCGCGAACAGGCCGACAAGTTCATCCGCGAGCGGATCGAGGGTGTGCGCTCCTGTCTGATCGACCTTTCGCGCCTGTGCTCGTTCGGTCATTTCCAGCTCGAAGCGCATCTCCTCACTGTGCGCGAAATGCTCTCGGCGCTGGGCGAGGCGCAGTCGGCATTCAACACTGCCCTGCTGCTCAACCAGAACGGGGTCAACGCCCGTTTCATCGATTTGACCGGCTGGCGCCAGGATGGCGAATTGCCGCTCGACGAGCATATCGCGCGCCAGTTCGATGGCGTCGATTTCGAAACCGAGTTGCCCATCGTCACCGGCTATGCCCAGTGCGCCGAACAGTTGATGAAAACCTATGACCGTGGCTATTCCGAAGTGACGCTGTCCCGCGTGGCGGTGGTGACCGGCGCCACCGAGGCGATCATCCACAAGGAGTTCCACCTCTCTTCGGCCGATCCCAAACTGGTCGGTTCGGACAAGGTGCAGGTTATTGGCGAAACCAACTACGACGTCGCCGATCAGCTCTCCAACATGGGTATGGAAGCCATCCACCCGCGCGCGGCCAAATCGCTGCGCCAGGCTGGTATTCCGCTGCGCGTCACCAACGCGTTCGAGCCCGATCATCCGGGCACCGTCATCATGAGCGACCTGGCACCCAAGACGCCCGGCGCCGAGATCGTCACGGGGCTCAAGGGCGTATTCGCGCTCGAATTTTACGATCAGGACATGGTCGGGGTGAAGGGCTACGACACAAAAATCCTCGAGGCCCTGACACGCCACAAGGTCTGGATCATTTCCAAGACCTCGAACGCCAACACCATCACCCATTATCTCAAGGGGTCGATGAAGGCGATCAAGCGGGTCGAAACCGATCTGGCTCAGGCGTTTCCGACGGCCAGCACCACGCTGCGCAAGCTCGCCATGGTTTCGGCCATCGGGCGTGACCTGGGCGGCGTCCGGATCCTGCCTCGCGCCATCGCCGCGCTTGAGGATGCCGGGATCGAACCGATCGGGCTGACCGACATGATCCGCAAGGTCGATCTGCAGGTCCTCGTCGAGGAAAAAGACTTCGACGCCGCGATCATCGCGCTCCACAAAGGTCTTGTGGAAGAGCGAGCCGAGCGTAAGGCGCGAGCAGACATTCGTCGCGTTGCCTGATGGATGCCTCCGATGGCAACGCAACGACAGGCCGGTCCCCTCCCGGGGGCCGGCTTTTTCATGCGGTCAGAATGGAGGTTCGGACCGAAACACCACAGGTTCCCCGCCGCTGGGGTGGCGAAACCCAAGTTCCGCCGCGTGCAATTGCAGCCGATCGGCAGCCACCAGCGCCTCGCCGGTCGCGTAGAACTCGTCGCCAAGGATCGGATGCCCGATCTCTTTCATGTGCACACGCAATTGATGCGTGCGCCCGGTAATGGGGATGAGTTTCAGCCGCGTTGCGTGGTCCTCGCGCCCGATCACCTGCCAGCGGGTCTGGCTCGCGCGGCCCCGGGCGTGATTGACTTCCTGGCGTGGCTTGTTCTCCCAATCGGTCGCCAGCGGCAGGTCGACAAGGCCCTCGTCCTCCGCCACCTGGCCCCAGACACGAGCGATGTAGAACTTGGTTGTCTGGCGATATTCGAACTGTTTGCCGATATGGCCATGGGCGGCCTTGTGCTTGGCCATGATGATGATGCCGGACGTGTCCTTGTCCAGCCTGTGGATCGTCCCGGCGCCGGCAAACCGTTCCAGCGCCCGGCTCTGCAGACTGTCGAACAGTTGCGGGTCCTTGCCCGGAACGCTCAAAAGGCCCGACGGCTTGTTGAAGACGACGATGTCGTCATCCTCATGCACGATGTCGAGCCAGGGTTCGGTGGGCGGGCGGTAGTCGAAGGTCTTGGGCATGGGATTGAGCATGCTGACCCTCTATCAGCAATAGGCCGGGGCGAAAAGTTATCGCATTGCCCGATTGTCGCCCACAATTTGCCACATCCGCTCCCATTATTGTGAACCGTGTGCTAAGCGCACGGCTCAGGGTTCAATTTCTTTTTCGGGTCTCATGATCGCAAAACGGCTGATCGCGCTGTTTGCCGCCCTCGTTCTGGGGTTGTCGGCTGTCCCTGCCAGCGCGCAGAGCCATTCGCGTGGAGAGATCGAGATCCTCGCGCAATATTACGCACAGTATTACGGCGTCCCGCTCGAACTGGTCCGTCGCGTCATCAATCGCGAAAGCACCTTCAATCCCTCGGCCCGCAATGGTCCCTATTACGGGCTCATGCAGATTCTCCCCGCCACGGCCGGGACCATGGGCTTCCGTGGCCAACCGACCGATCTGCTCAATGCCGAAACCAATATGATCTACGCCGTCAAATACCTGCGCGGCGCCTGGCTTTTGGCCAATGGCAGTCATGATCGCGCCGTCCAGCTCTACGCAAAGGGCTATTATTACGAAGCCAAGGCCGCCGGCCTGCTCGAGGAAACCGGCCTGAGACCGGGACCGGCTACGCCCATCGCGCCCGCGCCGCCGCAGTTCCAGGCGCCCGTTGTCGCCGCCGTCACCCCGCCGCCGCCCGTCGCTGATGTCGTTCAAACGATCGAAGTCGCAGCCGCCGAGCCGGTCGAAGCGGTATTTGAAAGCACGCCGCTCGGTTTCCTGCCGCCCTCCCGCCCGCTCGGTCTCCAGATCGAGGACACCGCGCCCGCCGGGGCCGAGGCGCTCGTCGCCATAGCTGCGGTGGAGGCGCCTGCGGCGACGCCCACACTGGCGCAGGCCGAGGCCGCCGAACCCGCACCGGAACGTCTGGCCTACGCCGAATACCGCGCGTCCAGTGACATACCCCAACCGGCGATCGCCTCGCGGGCCGGTACGCAGTTGCGCCCATCCATCGATCTCGTCACGAGCACCTTTGCTCTGCTCGATTCGATGGCCACGGCGCGGCGCTGACCGTGCCTGGTCTGCGACACCCCGATCACAATCGTGCCCCTGATGTAGTTGGCGGGGTTGCCGTTAACCCCCTCTGTGCTAGGATTTTGGTCAAATTGGAACGATCTGCCTCGCAGTTCGGCCCTCCAGTTGAGCGGAATGGATAGTGTGGGTTGCGTACCAGCCGTGAAAGCCAACAAGCGCCATAGCCTGATTGCCCTTTGCGTGGCCGGTACGCTTCTCACCGGCCCGGCACTCGGATTCGAGCTCTTCGGCATCCAGTTCTTTGGCTCGGAGGCCGAGGACGCCAACGCGGTGATTGCCGATCCGCGCACCTATGATCTGACATTTGAAACCGGCACCGAAGGTCCGGTCGACGGCGCGCTGCGCGGAGCGTCCAGCCTCTGGGGCGGCCGCGATGAGCCCGCTTCGGGCGTGCCCGGCCTTCTGGCCATGGCGCGTGGCGATTATGCCCGCATGACCGGCGCACTCTACAATCTGGGCTATTACGGCGGCGCGATCTCCATTCTGGTCAATGGACGCGAGGCGTCTTCAATTCCGCCCGACGCCACCTTGCCCGAACCAAGCCAGATCCGGGTTACTGTTGATCCGGGCCCTGAATTTGTCTTCGGCCCCCTGCGCGTCGCCAACCGCGCGCCAATGCCGGTAATCGAAGCCGATGTGGTCGAGCTGCCCTCCGAAATAGGGTTCGTCACCGGTCAGGTGGCGCGTGCCACGGTCATCGCCCAGGCCGAGCAACGGCTTGTCGAAGCCTGGCGCCAACTCGGCTATCCCAAGGCGCAGATCGCCTCGCGCGATGTGGTCGCCGATCATCCCAGCCGTACGCTGGAAGTTTCCATAACACTCGATCCGGGTGCCTACGCCGCCATCGGCCCTATCGGGGTCGAGGGCACCCAAAACATGAGCCCGGCCTTTATCGTGCGCCAGACCGGGTTGGTGCAGGGTGCCGAATACGATCCCGACGATATCGAACGGGCCCGCGAGCGGCTGACCCGGCTGGGCGTTTTCCGCTCGATGCGCATCGAGGCCGCCCAGCAGGTTTCGGCCAACGGGCTGCTGCCCTACCAGATCATCGTACAGGAACAGGCCCTGCGCCGCTTCGGCTTCGGCGCCAGCTACGGCACGCTCGACGGGCTGGGCGTGGAAGGCTACTGGCTGCACCGCAACCTGTTCGGTGAGGCCGAGCGCCTGCGGCTCGATGCCAAGGTGGCCGGCATCAGCTTCCCCATCGACACCGCAGAGTTCGATTACGCCTTCGGCGGCACCTTCACCAAGCCGGGCATCTATACCCCCGAGACCGATCTTGTGGCTTCGCTCAGCGCCGACCGCTCGGTCCTGCCGCTCTATACCGAAACCTCCGTTCAGGGCCGCCTCGGTATCGAACAGCTCTTCACCGACGATATCTCCGGCAGTGTCGGACTGCAGTTCCAGCACTCCTATTTCGAAGATGATGCGACCTTCGGAAACCGCAATTTCACCTCGGCCGGCCTCTATGGGCGCGGCGTGTTCGACAATCGCGACTCCGATCTCGACCCCACGGAGGGCTTCTATCTCGAAGCCACGATCGATCCGCTCTACGAGTTCGAATACGAGAATTTCCTGGCCCGGGCGACGGTTGAAGGCCGCGCCTACTTCGCCTTCGACGAGGACGCCAATTACATTCTCGCCGCCCGCGTCAGGGCCGGCGCCGTGGCCGGTCCATCGCTCACCGAAATCCCGCCCGACCTGTTGTTCTTTGCCGGTGGCGGCGGCTCGGTGCGCGGCTACGCCTATCGCTCCATCGGTGTCGACGATGGCCTGGGCAACATCACCGGCGGCCGTTATCTCCTCGAAGCCTCGGTCGAAGGCCGCGTGCGGTTCAACGATCAGTTCGGCGCCGTGGCGTTCGTCGATGGGGGCTATGTCGCCGCCGATACCTTCCCCGGCCTTGAACAACTGCGCCTCGGGGCGGGCGTCGGCATCCGCTATTATACGGCGCTCGGTCCCTTGCGCCTTGACGTCGCTGTGCCTTTGAACAAGAGCCCGGGCGATCCCGATTACGCGCTCTATGTCGGTATAGGACAGTCGTTCTGATGCGTGTTCTCGCCGCCGCAATCGCTGCCGTCACGCTCGCCATGCCCGTCATGGCGCAGGAGGCAGAGCGCGAAAGCCTCATGGACATGCTGGCCCGCGCCACCCAGCTCAACGAGACCGAGCAACGCGGCGCGCTGGTCGGTTTTGTCGAAAACCAGATCTCCTCGCCCGACCGCCAGATCAGGCTCAACGGCATCGATGGCGCCCTTTCGTCCAACGCCTCGATCGACCAGATCACCATTTCCGATACCGAGGGCATCTGGCTGATCGTCGAAAACGCGACGCTGCAATGGAATCAGGGCGCCCTGCTGTTTGGGCGGCTGGAAATCCAGTCGCTTGCCGCCGATTCCATAGCCTATATCCGCAACCCGGTGTCCACCGAAGCCCCCGCTGCGCCATCCCCCGAGGCGGGCGGGTTCTCGGTGCCCGAATTGCCCGTCGCGGTCATTCTCGAAGACCTCTCGGTCCCCAATGTGCGCTTTGGCGAGCAGGTCTTTGGCCTGGGTTCGGAAATCTCGCTGGCCGGATCGATGACGCTGGATGGGGGCGCCATCGACGCCCAGCTCGACATCGTCCGGCTGGATGGTCCGGGTGGCACGCTCGACCTCGACCTGCAATATGCCAATGACACCCGTGAAATCGATCTCGGCCTCGACCTTATCGAGCCCGAGGACGGCATCGTCGCCAACCTCCTCAATATCGAGGGGCGTCCCGAAATCGCCCTGGGCCTGCAAGGCGCTGGACCCATCGACGATCTCGATATCACCCTGACCTTCGATGCCGATGGCAGCCGTATTTTGACCGGGGAAGGCACGCTCGATCAGACCGGTGAAGGCCTCGCCATCGCCGCCGATTTGAACGGCCCCCTGTCCACGGTCCTTCCCGTTGCCTACCGCGATTTCTTCGGCACCGAGACGGCGCTTTCGCTCGAAGCGTTGATGCGCGACGCTGGCGGGTTTGAAGTCTCAAACCTTTCCCTCTCAGGGGGCGAGCTGTCCCTTTTGGCCAACGCCGCCACCACGGCGGACGGCTTCTTGAACCGCCTCGACATAGCCGGCGAAATCTCGCCCGTCTCGGGCGAAACCGTCACCCTGCCGATGCCCGGGGCCTCTACGTCCATCCAGCGCGCCCGTTTCGATGTCGATTATGGCAATGAAGGCTCCGATCAATGGACGGGAAGCTTCGAACTGCTCGGCTTTTCCACACCCGATTTCGCCGCCCAGAGCCTGGTGCTCGACACTTCGGGCGTGGCCGCCGATCTCGACGATCCGGCTACCCGCCGCATCACCTTCAATGGCGACGGCATGCTCGAAGGCGTCACCTCGTCATCCGAAGAGATTTCGCAGGCGCTGGGCACGTCCTTCGGCTTTGGTCTGGCGGGCATGTGGGAAGCGGGAGAACCCATTACGCTGGCCCAGCTCCGCCTCGTCGCTCAGGCGCTCAATTTCGAAGCCGCCGGCCAGATCGCCGATAATGTCTTCACCGGCGATCTCGCGCTCACGACCGACTCCATCGCGCCCTTCTCGGGCCTTGCCGAACGCGATCTCTCGGGTGCCATCGCGCTCAATGCCACGGGAACGATTTCGCCCCTGTCGGGCGGGTTCGATCTCACGCTCATGGGCAATGGCACCGACCTGTCGGTCGATGACGATATCGCCGACAATCTGCTTGAAGGCACAGTGGCCCTTTCGGGCCGGGTGGCCCGCAATGAAATAGGGCTTGAAGCGGAAAATTTCCGCATCGCCAATAACCAGGTGGAAATGGTCGCCGACGGCACCTACGCCACCGGTACCGCCGATTTCACCTTCGATCTGGCGCTGGCCGATCTTGCCCTGATCGATCCCGCAATGACAGGCCGCCTCACGGCGACGGGCACCGCGCGGGGTGCGGAGGGCAATATCGCGCTGACCGCCGATATCGACATCCCCGAGGGCACGCTCGACGGGCGCACCCTGCGCAACGCCAATATCGGCTTTGACGGCACTTCAAGCGAAACCGGGCTTGTCGGCTCACTCGCCGGCGCCGCATCGCTCGATGGGTTCCGCATCACCCTCGCCAGCGAAATCGACAACAATGCCGAGCGCCTACGGCTGTCCGACATTACGTTTGACGCCCCCGGCACGGCGCTCTCGGGCAATCTCACCCGCTTTGCCAACGGCCTGCTCGACGGCCGGTTGACCCTCGATGCGCCCAATATCGAAACCGCCGCTTCCCTCGCGCTGGTCGAAGCGAGCGGTGCGGTCAATGCCGATATCGTCCTCGATCCGGAGGGCGAAACCCAGGGCGCCGAGCTCACGGCCGCCCTCAACGCGGTAAGGTTCAACGACATCACAATCGGTTCGGCCAATGCTCAGGCGGTTGTCGCCGACCTGTTCGGCGTCCCGGTCATCGATGGGTCGATCAATGGCGCCGATATCGTTGCGGCAGGCACAGAAATTCAGTCGGTTTCGCTCACCGCAACGTCCAGTCAGGAGACGACGCAGTTCTCGGGCAATGCGGCGCTCAACGCCGGAACCGAACTGACCCTTGCCGGCTTGCTCGAACCCATCGCCGACGGCTACCGCGTGGCGCTCGACAGTTTCCGGCTCACCCAGGGCCAGCTGGCCGCAAGCCTCGCCCGCCCGGCCGAACTGACAGTCGCCAATGAGGCTGTGTCGTTCTCGGGGATCGAACTGGCCGTCGGCTCGGGCCGCATCAGCGCAACTGGCAGCGCCGGGCAAAGTCTCGATATAGCCCTCGATGTTACAGCTCTTCCGCTCAATATCGCCAATACCATTGTCCCCGATCTGGGGCTGGCTGGGACCGTGTCCGGCACCGCGCAGATCTCAGGCGAAGCCAGCGATCCGCGCGCCAGTTTCTCGGTTGAAGCGAGCGGCATCAACGCCGCCGCGATCTCCGACTTCGGCATCGCACCGCTTTCGCTCTCCGCCCAGGGCAGCTTTGCCGATAACACGATCACCCTTTCGCAGGCCCGCGCCAACGGGTCGGGTGGGCTCAGCGCAACCGCACAGGGCACCATCCCGCTCGAAGGGGCGGGGCTCAACATCGCCGTCAACGGCTCGGCGCCGCTCTCGCTCGCCAACCGGTTTGTCGCAGATCGTGGCGCCCAGATCTCGGGCACCGCAACACTCAACGCCAGGGTCACCGGACGCATCGACAATCCGCAGTTTTCGGGCACGGTTTCGGTCGCCAATGGCGAGTTTATCGATCCCGGCCTTGCGCTGCGGCTGGTCGGCATCACCGGCAACGCCGCGCTCACCGCAGATCGGGTGACCATCAACACCCTCACCGCCAACCTCGCCACCGGCGGCTCGGTTTCGGCCTCGGGCTTTGTCGGGCTCAATGCGGGCCTCAATTCCGATATCGCGATCAATTTCGATCAGGCGCGCTATGCCGATGGCAATCTTGTTGTCGCTACGCTCAACGGCAATCTGCGGCTCACCGGCCCCATCGCCAATGGCGGGCGGCTGGCCGGCAATATCGCCGTCGCCCGTGCCGACATCACCGTTCCCGATGGCTTTGGCGGTGCGGTGAGCGTCATCGATGTCGATCATGTCCGCCCACCATCGCCTGTGGCTGCCACCCTGGCGCGGGCCCGTATCGACCAGCGCGCGTCGAGCACCACCACGCCCGGCGTACCGCTGGAACTCGCCATCTCCATTTCTGCACCCAATCAGGTGTTCATCCGCGGCCGCGGGCTTGATGCAGAAGTGGGCGGCGCAGTACAGATCAACGGCAATGTGGCCAGTATCCAGCCGGTCGGCGGGCTCGAGCTGATCCGGGGTCGTCTGTCGATCCTGGGCCAGCGCATCGACTTCGACGAAGGCACCGTCACCCTGATCGGCGATCTCGACCCCTTCATCAATCTCGTCGCGCGTACCGAGGGCAGTGACATCACAGTCATCGTCACCGTGTCGGGCCGCGCCTCTTCGCCCGAGGTCACCTTTTCGTCCGATCCCATGTTACCGCAGGATGAAGTGCTGGCCCGTCTGATCTTTGATCGCGGCGTCGGCGAACTCTCGCCGCTGCAACTGGCCCAACTGGCCGCGGCGGCCGCGGAACTGGCCGGTGGTGGCAGCGGCTCGGGCTCGCTGCTCGGCTCGCTGCGCGAGGCCGCAGGGCTCGACGATCTCGACATCGTCACCGATTCCGAAGGCAATGTCGGCGTGCGGGCCGGCGCTTATATCGACGACAACATCTATCTCGGTGTGGAAGCAGGGGCAGGGGAAAGCCGCGTTACCATCGATCTCGATATCACCGAGCAGTTGCGCGCCCGCGGCACCACCAGCACGACCGGAAATTCCGGCATCGGGCTGTTCTACGAGCAGGACTATTAGAGCCGTTCAATAAAAGTGCAGTGCCAGCCCATGATGGCGTTGGCAGCGACCATATCGGGCGTCGGTGTGTCATGTGACGCCCCGGCGCCCTTTTTTCGTTCTCTGTGCTCTCGCTTTGGCCGGCAGTGGAACCAACACGGCCCCATGACTCTTATTCCCCTCGATAAATAACCGCACACGAAGTGCAGTGAGGGAAAAGCGTAAATGTTCAAAGGACTTTTGCTTTGGATGATCGGCATACCATTGCCCTTGATCATCCTGCTTCTGATTTTCGTGCTTTAGATGCTGCACGCAATACCAGAGCGATCAATATTTCCCCGTCCGGTGCGCGGGTAAAACATACGGAGAACGACAATGAATTCCATCATCTATCTCGTCGGCCTCGTGGTCGTGGTCATGGCCATCCTGTCCTTCATCGGCCTCGCTTGAGCGCCACACCAAAAGGACATACGCCCATGACGACAATAACGCCCACCGAGCCCGCAACCGCCCAGGAAAACTCTTCCTATGTTGATTGGCCGGCCATTCTGGCGGGCGGCATCGTCGCCGCCGCCATTTCCTTCGTCCTGCTCGCCTTCGGCTCGGCCATCGGGTTGACCATGACAAACCCGTTCGGGCGCGAAGGTGTTTCCTTGTTCTGGATTGCCATCGCCATGGCCATCTGGGTCATATGGGTGCAGGTATCCGCGCTGATGATCGGCGGCTATCTCACCGGCCGCATGCGCAAGCGCAATTATGACGCGACCGAAGACGAGTCCGACATTCGCGACGGCTTCCACGGCCTTCTGGTCTGGGCCACTGCCGTTGTCTTTACAGCAATTCTCGCTTTTGGCGGTATCGGCACTGTTGCCAACAGCCTCGGCGCAGCCGTCGGTGGCGCCGCACAGGGTGCAGGAGCCGCCGCCGGGCAGGCGATCAGCGATGAAGCTGGTCCGTTCCAGTCGAGCATCGACCGTCTGCTGCGCACTGCAACGGCCACTGAAGGCGATGCGGCAGCAACCCGCGACGAAGTCGGCCGCATCCTGATCGATGGCGTGACCGGTGAAGGGGTGTCCGAAGATGACCGCGCCTATCTCGCTCAACTGGTCGCGGCCCGCACCAATCTTGGCGAGGCTGAAGCCCAGACACGCGTCGATGAAACCATCGCCCAGGCCCAGGCGGTGCAAGAAGACGTCGTTGCTGCTGCCGAACAGGCTCGGACCGTAGGCATTCTCGGCGCTTTCCTGACGGCCGCTTCGCTCGCCATCGGCGCTGCGGGCGCCTGGTTTGCCGCAATCACGGGCGGCAATCACCGCGACAAGCACACGGTTACGGCCTTCTTCGCCCGCCGGCGTACGCCCGTCGCCTGATTGCAAAGTAACCTGAAAACAAAAAGCCCCGCTGCACTGGCGGGGCTTTTTCGGTGTCGCGCTAGAATTCGGACCAGTCGGTCGCAAGCGCCGTGTTGCCCGCGCTGGTATGGCGGGGCGGCTGCGTTAAAGCGCCTGCCTCTTCGGTCTGGTCGATCTCCCACGCTGTCATATCGTTGCCCACAGCGTTGCCATCGATCGTAAAGCGGGCAACGATGCCGTCCAGCGTCGTCACCTGCGCCTCGGTCTGCTCGATCGTCGCGTTGGTTTCCTCAACCAGCGCAGCGTTATGCTGGGTCATCTCGTCGAGCAACCGCACGGCGGAGGACACTTCGGAAATCGCCGAAGCCTGCTCGCGGCTGGCCGTGGAAATGCCGCCCATGATCTCGGCGTTCTCGATCACCGCCTCGCGGATTTCCCGCAGCGTTTCGGTGGCCTGAGCAACAAGCCTGGACCCGCCGCCCACCTCGTTCGCGCTTTCTTCGATCAGCACCTTGACCTCCGAAGAGGCCTGAGCGGCAGATTGCGCCAGCCGGCGCACTTCGACAGCCACCACGGCAAATCCCTTGCCCGCTTCCCCCGCCCGTGCCGCTTCCACCGAAGCGTTCAAGGCCAGAAGGTTGGTCTGGAAGGCGATGTCGTCGATCATCTTGATGATGTCGGAAACCTTTGCCGAGGACGTCGTGATGCGCTCCATGGCCTGATTGGCCTCGCCCATCACCGTGCCGCCCTTTTGGGCCAGATCGGAGGCAGCGCGGGTCTTGTCCAGCGCGTCCTGCGCGTTCTGCGCGTTACCGGTCACGGCGACGGCCAGCTGTTCCATCGACGCCGAAGTCTCTTCAATCGTTGCTGCCTGCCGCGTCGTGCGCTCGGACAAATCGTTGGCACCCGAAAGGATCTCGCCCGTCGCGATCTTGAGCGCCCGCGAAGTGTCCTTGAGCCGCCCGACGATATCGGCAAACGTGTCGGCCATCGCGTTGGTGTCGTCCTTGAGCTGTGCGAATGCGCCCTCATAGGCCCCGTTTACCCGCAGCGACAGATCGGCATCGGCCATGGCCGAAAGCACCTGCCCGGTTTCCGAAAGCCCCCGGTCCACGATTTCCATCACCATGTTGACGCTTTGCGCAAAGCTCTCGAGTTCGGGGTCGTCATACCGAACGTCGACCCGCCCGGAAAAATCCCCGGCCACGGCGGCCGAAACCACGGTCTTGATGCGGGCCTGCAAATCGGCGCGGATGCGATGCTCTTCAGCGTCCTTTGCAGCCGTCCGGGCCTTTTCGCTGTCCATGTCGCGCATGGCGCGGCCATTGTCGCGGAACACGGTCAGCGCTTCGACCATCTGGCCCACTTCATGGCGCTGGCGCTGGTCGAGCTCCAGATCGAGGTCGCCATCGGCAAGCTGGCGCATGCGCCCGGCAATTTGCTTGATGGTGCCCGACAATCCCCGGCCGATGATCACCGCCAATACGATACCGATAATCAGCGCCCCGATACCGGCGATCAGAACGACGTTGAGCGTCGTCGCCGCCATCGCCGCACCCGAAGGCCCAAGCGCATCCTGGCGCGCCTGCACCGAGGCCAGCATGGCGCCAAACGCTTCCTGCATCTGCGGTCCGAGCACGTCGAGCTGTCCGCTCATCACAGCATTGCGGGCGGCGGTCGCTTCAGCCAGGCTCCCGGCCTGCGCCATATAAGTATCGAGCCCTTCCATCATGCGATTGGCCGTCGCCTTCTGGGAATTGGAAATCACCGCATCGTGCAGCTTTTGCAAATTCTCTTTGGCAAAGGCCGCATTTTCGGCCGCCACCTCCAGCCGCGCCGGATCGGCGGTCAAAAGGAACTGCTCGACCTCAAACTGGGTGAGGATCGTTGACTGCACGCCAAACCCGGCCGAACCCGTGGCGTTGAAATTGCCGCTCACCGCCCGCAGCGCCGCCGTGGAATCGGCGCGCAGCTCGTCGCCCACGGCACGCAACTCGATAACCTCGGCATCGATCTGGGACTGGAGTTCGGTCATTTCGACAAAGGCGGCCTCATAGGCCTGCGCCGAGCTGGCAAATTCGGCAATCGCCGCCTCTGTCTCCGCGTCCCCTTCGAAAACTGCCATGATTTCCGGGTCGTGCGACTGAAGCGTTGCAATGCGATCGGCCAATGCCTGGGCTTTTTCCGCCGAGGTTTCCAGCCGATAGTCGAGATCGGCCAGCCGGGCTGCCGAAAGCTGCTCGACAAAGCCCGAGATCGCCAGGGTCTGCCGCGCGGCGCCCCGATAATCCATGAAGGTTTGCGATACCGCGCTTACCCCGAAATAGGCAAATGCCACAATCGCAGCCAAAAGCGCGATCATCGCGCCGAACGATGCGTAGATGCGCTGCGCCACGCTAAGTCTGGACAGCATGATATCGGCCCCCTTGTCCCTTCTGGGATAATGCGTAAGGACAGTAAGAGCGATCGGGGTTAATGAAGGTTCAATTTGAGCCCGAAAGCCGCACAATAATGACGGCTTAGCGCGCACAAAACTGGACCTGCCCCCTTTTTAGGCGGTTTTGACAATTGGGCCCGTCGCCGGCCCCAATTGCATACATGTTCGGCGGGTCAAGTTCAGGATGCCCGCGCATAGTCGACCGCCGGATTCACTGGCTCAGCATCGGCCACGATGCGGAATACATTGGCGGTATCGTCGGGGGCGCGCGTGGCGACCGAACTGCGCATACCCAGCATGATGACCCGTTTCGACAATGGTTATTTAAGGCGTGCCCCTGCACTAAAACCTATGTGTTAACGAGCTTCAAATTTGATTGTCATTGAGCCGCCATGTAACGGCGTCAACGCGCGATCCGCTTGGCTCCATGCCGTAATGCGAAGAATTTGCGAAAAATGCCGATGCCGGTGTCACAAACAAAAAGGCGGCCTTGCGGCCACCTTTGCATGTGCGTACGGCAGGTCGGGCAATGGGCTCAGCGCGGAGCGAGCACCATGACCATCTGGCGCCCTTC
>CENV01024065.1_pt1 | contig 17049 bp, 16 predicted proteins | sample 530231 | NCBI WGS metagenome assembly CENV01 (sample SAMEA2619815, study PRJEB7988) | marine metagenome | biome: marine biome (ENVO:00000447); feature: surface water layer (ENVO:00002042); material: "saline water (ENVO:00002010), including plankton (ENVO:xxxxxxxx)" | depth 5 m | reverse complement strand
GGGGCCGGTCGCGCTGGCGCCGGGCCGTTTCAGACTTCGTAATCTTCCAGCTTGGCGCCCTGTTCCACGGCTTCACGCAGCCACACCGGACGTTTGCCACGACCGGTCCAGGTCTGGGAGCTGTCGTTCGGATTGCGGTATTTGATTTTCGCCGGTTTGCGCACGCCCGCTTTCTTCTTACGGGTGGTGGTTTTGCGCGCGGTGGTCTTCTTCTTGCGACCCTTGTTCTCTTCCAGCAGATCGTCCACGGACACGCCAAGATCCTTGGCAATCTTATTGATCTCCGCCTGCGCGTTCTTCACGGCCTCCATGCGCTTTTTCTCAAGCTTACGCTCCGCCTGGCGGATCAGCTTTTCCAGCTCGGCGACGGAGTAATCGTCCAAATTAATGGTCATTTCGGGCGTTCCTTAACGGTAGCGACTAATGTTGTTTATCAAACGGCTGACGCGGCCGACTGTAAGTATTATCCCGGCAAAACGCAATTAGGGCGTTGTATTTTTGTTTGACCGTCCCGGATAGTGATAAATAATCCACTCTTCTGCTTCCTGAGTCACGGTTTTTGCGTCCTTGCCATGGGTATTAATGGGCGGGCTGATACGCAGGGTGATCTCGCCGGGAAAGCGTAACCAGGAACGGGCCGGCCAATGGTCGCCACTGTTGTGGGACATGGCCACCACCGGTGCCCCGGCGCGGCAGGCCAGCAAAGCGCCACCGTGATTAAAACGGCCCAGGGTGCCCGGGGCCTGGCGGGAGCCTTCCGGATAAATCACCACCGGAATACCATCGTGCAAACGCTCGGTACCCTGTTTGATCAGTGCTTTCAGCGCCGCGCGGCCCTTGCCCCGGTCGATGCGGATGGGCCTCAGCAATGCCAGGCCCCAGCCGAAAAACGGCAGCCATAACAGCTCGCGCTTCAATACCGTGGCCTGGGGGGAAATCAGCAGCTGTAAAAAGAACGTCTCCCAACTGCTCTGGTGATTGGCGAGCACCACGAACCCGCCATCAGGTAAATACTCCTGACCTTCCACCCGAACCTTCACGCCATTCAGGTAGCGAAGCAGGGTAATGGAGAATGCGGTCCACAAGTTCACAAAACGGTAACGTTTTTCAAACGGTAAAAATGGACCGATCAGGACACAAAAGAAACTGTGGATGACGCCGGCCAGATTATAAAGGATAAAAAACAGCACACTGCGAATGGCGATGCCCGGAGTGGCGCGCCGGGCGCCGGCGGGTGACTTCATGAAGGGTCCTTGAGAAACTGATCGACAAAACGGGCCAGGGAGTCGTAAACCGTCACCGGGCCCAGGTCCGGGGGGAAACCCTTGTCCAGGGTACGGCGGCCCTTGCCGGTGAGCACCAGCACCGGGCGACAGCCCCGGGCCACACCGGCCTGCAGGTCCCTGAGACTATCACCAACCAGGGGTACCCCGGTGACCTCGCCATAATCGGCAACAATTTGGTCGATCAGCCCGGCCGCTGGCTTGCGGCAATCGCAGCCGTCGTCGGGACCGTGGGGACAAACATAGATGCCGTCCAGGTGGGCGCCGGCGCTGTCCAGATGGGCCGCCATGCGCCGGTGAATGGCCTCCAGGGTGGGGCCGTCGAAGTAGCCCCGCGCCAGCCCGGACTGGTTGGTGGCCACCACCACCCGGTAGCCGGCGTGGTTGAGCCGGGCGATGGCCGCGGCGCTGCCGGGCAGCGGCCGCCATTCCTCCGGGCTCTTGATATAGTCATCGGAGTCCTCGTTAATCACTCCGTCGCGGTCGAGAATAATCAGCTTATTGGTCATGGCCGCGAGTATATCAGGCCCTTCTCGCCCGGTGCGTCACCGTTGCCGGTCAGGCCATGGTGTCGACGATGCCGCCTTCCACGCGCAGGGCGGCGCCGGTGGTGGCGGAGGCCTGCGGCGATGCCAGGTAGACCACCATGTTGGCCACCTCCTCCACATCGGCGACCCGCTGAATAATGGAGCTGGGCCGGTTTTCCTGTACGAAGCGCTTTTCCATTTCCTGCTCGGAAATCCCCTTTTCCTCGGCCATCTCTTGCAGCATTTTGCCGACGCCCTCGGAGCGGGTGGGGCCGGGGAGCACCGCGTTGACGGTTACCCTGGTGCCGCTGAGCACCTTGGCCAGACCCCGGGAAATGGACTGCACGGCGGTTTTGGTCATGCCGTAATGGACCATCTCGGTGGGGATATTCAGGGCCGACTCACTGGACAGGAACAATACCCTGCCCCAGTCGCGTTTTTTCATGCCCTGGGCATAGTGGCGGGATAGCCGCACCGCGCTCATCACGTTGACCTGGAAAAACTGTTCCCAGTCGTCATCGGTAATATCGAAAAACGGCGTGGGCTGGAAAATACCCACATTATTAACCAGGATATCTGCTTCCGGGTGGGCGTCGATCAGTGCCTGGCAGCCCTCGGCGGTGCCCAGGTCCGCCGCCACGCCGCTGGCCTGAACGTCGGGAAAATCCTTCTTGAGATGCTCCAGGGCCTGGTCCACCCGCTGGCGGGTGCGGCCGGTGATCACCACCTCGGCGCCGGCCGCCGCCAGCCCCCGGGCGATGCCGAAGCCAATGCCGGCGGTGGAGCCGGAAACGATGGCGGTCTTGCCGGACAAGTCGATACGCATAATGACACTCCCTTGCTGCCTTCGATGCACCGGTTTGTGCCGGTGCTTCCCCGTCTAGTGGCGACGGCGGCGGCGAATCTCAAGAGCGGTCGGTCAGGCCGAGCATGTCCGCCAGGCTCTGGTCGGTGTCTTCCTCGATCAGTTGAATGTGCGCTTCCAGTTCGCGCAGGTGGCGGTCGTTCTCCTGTTGGGCGCCGGCCACGTCGCCGGCTTCCAGGCAGGCCACCACCCGCTCATGTTCGTGGTGCTCACAGGTGGCGTTGCCCGGCGGTTGAAACAGGGCCACCACCAGGCAGCAACGTGAAATGATTTCCGACAGATAGCGATGCAGCATGGGGTTGCGCGACAACTCCCCCAGCCGCAGGTGGAAGGCGCTGGCCAGGCCCGCCCACTCAGTCTGGGCGTAGCGGTGCATGGCGTCGCGCTCCTGGCGCAGTTGCCGGCGCAGGGAGGCGTAATCGGCGCGGGTGGCGTGCTCGGCGACCAGTGGCAGCACCGCCGCCTCCAGGGCCCGGCGGGCCTCGAACAGCTTGCCCACCTCCTCGCGGCTGGGCATGGCGACGATGGCGCTGCGGTTGGGGCGCAGCTCCACGATGTGGTCATGGGCGAGCCGCTGCAGCACCTTCTGCACCAGGGTGCGGCCGACGCCGAACAGCTCGCACAGCGCCGCTTCCGGCAGGCGGGTGCCCGGTTTCAGGCGTTGCTCCATCACCCGGTCGACGATGGCGGTGTAAATGCGCTGCTCTTTCTCGGCGGGTTTTTCCCGGCCCGCCGGCGCCTGGCCGGCAAGGGCCTGGGGGCGGACTTTGGGCCGGCCGCGGCCCGGCGTGGCGGTGGATGTCATGAGAACAAACTGTCCATGTGGTCGCAGATGGCGCCGGGGGTGGTGAGCCATAACCGCTCCCGGTGCCCGGCGATGTGTTGCAGGGCCCGGCGCAGGTGCCGCAGCCGGTAAGGCTGCCCCATCAAATAAGGATGCAGGGCGATGCCCATCACCAGCGGCTGCCGTTGCGACTGCGCCAGCATTTCGTCGAACTGATCAATGATCATATCGGCGAAGGCCCGGGCGTCCAGCTTGCGGGCGATGATCATCGGGATGTCGTTCACTTCCTGGGGATAGGGAATCGCCCACAGGCCCCGGCCGTCGCGGGTGCGCATGCGCACCGGCTGATCGTCGTGGCACCAGTTCAGGGTGTAGCGGTAGCCGGTTTCGGCGAGCAGATCCGGGGTGTGCACGGATTCGCCGATCCACGGCGACAGCCAGCCGCTGGGCGTGGCGCCGGAGGCCGCCGCCATGCGCTCCCGGCAATGGACCAGCAAGGCCCGCTCCTGCTCCTCTTCCAGGGTGCCCTGGTAGGTGGCGTTGCTGTGGCCGTGGGCGATCAGTTCATCGCCACGGGCGCCGCAGGCGGCCAGTAATTCCGGGCAATGATCATAAAGGGCGGTATTGGCAATGGTGCCGGCGGGCAGTTCCAGGGCATCGAACAGTTCCAGGCAGCGCCAGGCGCCCACCCGGTTGCCGTATTCCCGCCAGGCGTAATTGAGCACGTCCGGCTCGGCGAACACCGCCCCCAGCTTGGCGCCCATCCCCTCCCCGAAGGCGAAATGCTCCAGATTAAAACCCAGGTACACCGCCAGCCGTTTGCCGCCGGGCCAATGGTAGTCCGGTCGCTGGTGAATGCCCTGGTAGTCGAAGCGGCCGTGGTCGGCCAGCGCCGCGAAGGGCGAGGTTTCGTTCATGACGGTCGGGTGTCCTGGGCCAGTCCGGCGCGGATCAGCAGCCATTCGGCGCTGTCGTTCCACACATCCATTTCCGTGATCAGTCCGTCGCGCACCACGTAACGGTCCACGTAGCGGTTCCCTTCAAAAGGCGTGCCGTCCGGCCATTCCCCGTAGAGGGTGCCGATGTTGTAGACCACCGCCTGTTCCAGGGTGCCGCCGGCCACCACCTCGGTGGCTTGGAATCGCTTCTTCACCCAGCCGTAGCGGTCCCGGTTGAACGCGGTGCATTGGCGGGGATCGTCCATCTGGCGGTTACCGGTGAAACGGATCACCAGGTCCGGCGCTACGAAACGGCGGGCGGTATCCGGGTCCGGTTTCATCAGAATGGTCAGGTAGGTATCGATCAGGGCGGCGGGGTCACGAATCGGCGTGTCGCTGTTCCACTCTGGTGCGTTATCCATGGTCGGGTCTCCTTCTTGCCCCTTGCCTGTGCGCCCGGCACCACGGATCGGTGGTGCCTGGGGCGCGGTTCCGGGCGGCGGTCGGCGGAATGGGATTCGCCGCAATCCGGGGATTTCTTGTCGACAATTAAAGGTTTAAGTGACGCCAGAAATTAAAGCAATTTACGTGCCCGATAGCTGAAATCCGCAACATGGCACGGGCCTTGCGTTGTCAGCAGCGAGGGTCGGCAGCGTCAGCCGCCGCCCGCTCCATCCCAACACCTGAAGGGGGAATCCCATGTTGCGTATCTCTCGCGTTTTAGTGGCCGCCGCGTTCACCGCGCTGCTGGCCATGCTGCCGTGGCGTGCCGCCGTGGCGGCGGAACCGGTGAAGATCGGTCTGATCACCGCCCTGTCCGGGCAGTCGGCGCTGGCCGGCCAGGCCATCTCCCGGGGCGTGCAGCTGGCCATTGACGAAATCAACGCCAACGGCGGCGTGCTCGGCGGCCGTGAACTGGTGCTGGTGCGCCGGGACGACGAATCCAACCCGGCCAAGGGTGTGGTGGCGGCCCGCGAACTGATCCACAAGGAGAAGGTGGCGGTGCTGTTCGGTGGTCTGGATACGCCGGTGGCCCTGGCCATCGTGCCGCTGGCCAATCAGGCCAAGATGCCGTTCATGGACCCGTGGGCGGCGGGCACGCCGATCACCAAGAACGGTGCCGATCCCAACTTCGTGTTCCGGGTGTCCGCCATGGATGAACTGGTGGACGTGGCCATGGTCGAGTACGCCCAGAAGAATTTCGGCTCCGAGAAATTCGGCCTGCTGATGATCAACAACCCCTGGGGTGAATCCAACCACAAGGGCCTGGTCGCGGCGCTGGACGCCAAGGGCATGAAGCCCGCCGGCAGCGAGAAATTCGACGGCGATGCCATCGACGTGGTGCCGCAACTGACCCGTCTGCGTGATGCCGGCGCCGACACCATTGCCCTGGTCGGCAATGTGGGCCCCTCCGCCCAGGTGGTGAAATCCCTGCGCCGCATGGGCTGGGATGTGCCGATCGTGTCCCATTGGGGCCCCGCCGGTGGCCGCTTCACCGAGCTGGCCGGTCCCGGTGCCGAGAAAGTGCACTTCGTACAGACCTACAGCTTCTTCGGCGACCAGTCGCCGGTGGGCAAGAAAGTGATCGCCGCCCTCACCGACAAGTACGACGACATCAACGGCCCGGCGGACATCACCCCGGCGGTGGGCGTGGCCAACGCCTATGACGCCATGCACCTGACCGCTCTGGCCATCGACAACGCCGGCTCCACCGACGGCGAGGCGATCCGCGAGGGTTATTTCGAGATCGACACCTACCCGGGCCTGATCAAAACCTACAAGGACCCGTTCTCCAAGGAGCAGCACGACGCCCTGGGCCCGCAGGATTATGTGTGGGCGCAATTCATCGACAACCGCATCGTGCCGGTTGGTCTGCAGGACTGATGGAATAACCCTCCATGGATACTCAGCTGGTATCGGCGCTGATCAGTGGCCTGGGCATGGGCAGCATGTACGGTCTCATGGCCCTGGGCTTCTACATCACCTTCGCGGTCTCGGGCACGGTGAACTTCGCCCAGGGCAGTTCAATGATGCTGGGCGCGGTGCTGTGCTACACCTTCGCCCAGACCCTGGGCTGGCCGATATGGCTGGCGGTGCCGGTGGCCCTGGCGCTGTGCGCGCTGTACGGGGTGCTGGTGGAACGCCTGGCGGTGCGACCGTTCGTGCGCCGGGGCTCCGATGCCTGGCTGATGTCCACGGTGGCGTTGGGTATCGTGCTGGATAACGTGGTGATGCACACCTTCGGCAAGGAACCGCGCAGCCTGCCCTCTTCCCTGGCGGTGTCGCCGGTGGAAGTGGGTGGTCTGGGCCTGGGGGTGTATCCGCTGCAACTGATTATTCCGCTGGTGGGCCTGGCGCTGGCCGCCGCCTTGCACCTGGTGGCGCGCCGCACCCGCTGGGGCAGCGCCCTGCTGGCCACCAGCCAGAACCGGGACGCCGCGCGCTTGATGGGCATTCCCATCAGCCGCGCGGTGGCCGGGGCCTTCGCTCTGTCCACGGTGCTGGCCGGGGTGGCGGGCATGTTGATCGCGCCGCTGGCCAATGTGAACTCCGATATGGGCACCCTGTTTGGCCTGAAAGCCTTCTCGGTGGCGATCCTGGGCGGCATCACCAGCGCCTGGGGGGTGATGATCGCCGGCCTGCTGTTCGGCCTGGCCGAGAGCCTGATCATCATGTCGCTGGGCTCCGGCTACACCCACATCATCACCTTCGGGCTGGTGATCGTGGCGCTGGCCCTGCGGCCCAACGGCCTGTTTGGCCGCGCGGAGGTGAAGAAGGTATGAAGCGCCTGTCGATTCCGGCCGGCCTGGCGGTGCTGGTCGCCGCCCTGGTGATGGTCTTCTTTCTCAACAGCTATTACGTCTATGTGCTCGCCACCGTGGCGCTGGTCGCCACCGTCGGCGTGGGCCTCAACGTTCTGCTCGGGCTCACCGGCCAGATCTCCTTCGGCCATGTGGGCTTCTATGCCATCGGTGCCTATACCGTGGCGATTCTGACCAGCCAGGCCGGCTGGTCGTTCTGGCCGGCCTGGCTGGCCGGTGCCCTGGTGGCCACCGCCGCCGGCCTGGTGCTGGCGCTGCCGGCGCTGCGGGTAAAGGGCCCCTATCTGGCCATGATCACCATCGCGTTCAGCTTTATCGTGCAGCACGCGATCATCGAAATGGACGGCCTCACCGGTGGTCAGAACGGCATCATGGGCATCGCCGCGCCGGTGCTGGGCGCGGACTGGAGCATCGAACAAACCGTGGCGGTGCTGGCGCTGCTGACCCTGGCGGTGTCGCTGCTGGCCTACGCCCTGTTGTCCCGGGGCACCTGGGGCGCCGCCATGCGCGCGGTGAAGGACAGCGAAACCGCCGCCGAGTCGGTGGGGCTGGGGCCGCTGGTGATCAAGACCGTGGCGTTCATGGTGTCCGCCGGGCTGGCGGGGCTGGCCGGTGGCCTGTTCGCGCCGCTGGCCGGCTTCGTCACCCCGGACACTTTCAGCTTCATGCAGTCGATTCTGTTTGTACTGGTGGTGATCGTGGGCGGCGCCGGTTCGGTGATCGGGCCGGTGATCGGCGCGGTGATCCTGGGGGTGTTGCCGGAACTGCTGGCCACTCTGGAAGCCTACCGGCTGCTGTTCTTCGGCGGCCTGTTGCTGGTGGTGCTGCTGGTGGCCCCCAACGGACTGATCGGTCTGGCCAAGGACCTGCTGGCCATGGTCCGGCGTGGCGACCGGCCGGTCCGCGGCGCGGCGCCGGCCACCGCCGGGGCGCCGTCGTTCTCCAACCGGCCGCGCCGGGGGCTGAGCCTGTCCGGGCTGAGCATGACCTTCGGCGGGGTGCGCGCGGTCAGCGACCTGAGCATGACGGTACCGCCGGCGGCGGTGACCAGCCTGATCGGCCCCAACGGCGCGGGCAAAACCACGGTGCTGAATATGGTGAGCGGCTTTTACCCGCCCACCGGCGGGCATTTCTCCCTGGGTGACCGGCGCCTGAGTGCTGGCCGGGCCTTCCGCATTGCCCGCCACGGGGTGGCCCGCACCTACCAGACCTCGCAACTGTTCGACACCCTGTCGGTGGCCGACAACGTGGCCCTGGCCGGTTGCCGGGGCCGGCTTGGCAACCTGCTGGGGGCGCGCCGTTTTCTGTCCACGGCGGTGAGGCAACGGGCCGAGGCGCTGCTGGCGTTCTGTGGTTATCAGGGCGACCTGGACGTTCCCGCCTCCCAGCTGCCCCATGTGGACCGGCGTTTGGTGGAGATCGCCCGGGCCCTGGCCACCGACCCGGACGCCCTGCTGCTGGATGAGCCGGCGGCGGGCCTGTCCCGGGAAGACACCGACCGGCTGGCCGGCTTGTTGCGCGCCATCGCCGACGCCGGCGTGGCGGTGATGGTGGTGGAGCATGACATGGAGCTGGTGATGAAGGTGTCCGATCAGGTGGTGGTGCTGGACACCGGCCGCCTGCTGGCCGCCGGCAAACCGGAACAGGTGCGCGCGGACCCGGCGGTGCGCCGTGCCTATCTGGGCGAGGACCTGGACCAGGCCCGGCCGGTGGCCGAGCGGCCGCCGCGCACCGGCCCGGAATGGCTGGGCGTCAACAATCTGGTGGCCGGCTACGGCGCCGAGCCGGTGCTGCACGGCATCAGCCTCAAGGTGCGCCAGGGGGAGATGGTGGCGTTGCTGGGCGCCAACGGCGCCGGCAAATCCACTCTGATGCGCACCCTTGCCGGGCTGCACCCGGCCCAGGCCGGCGGCGTGCATCTGGATGGCCAGGCCCTGGACAAGATGCCCGCCGAGGCCATCGTGCGCCAGGGTCTGGTGCTGGTGCCCGAGGGGCGCCAGGTGTTTCCGGAACTGTCGGTGCAGGACAACATCCGGCTGGGCGCTTTTCTGTGTCCCGGTGACCGGGAGGCACGGCTGGAGGAAATGTTCGAGCGCTTCCCGCGCCTGCGCGAGCGGCGCCATCAGCGCGCCGGGCTGTTGTCCGGCGGCGAGCAGCAGATGCTGGCGGTGGCCCGGGGGCTGATGAGCAAGCCCCGGGTGTTGCTGCTGGACGAGCCGTCCCTGGGGCTGGCGCCGAAGATCATCGACGAGCTGTTCGCGGCGCTGGATCAGCTGCGCCGGGAAAACATGACCATTGTGCTGGTGGACCAGATGGCGGCGCTGGCCCTGTCCCTGGCGGACCGCGCCTATGTGATCGAAGGGGGGCGGGTGATGGCGGAAGGCAGCGCCCGGGACATCGCCGCCAGCCCGGAACTGGCGGACGCCTACCTGGGCGCCGGTTGATAACCCGGCGCCTTCCGGATAAATGTAGGAGCGCTACTCCTGCAGCAGACTGATGTCCGCCACGTTCAGGAACAGATCCCGCAGGAAGCTCAGCAGGGCCAGGCGGTTGCCGCGCACCGCCGGGTCTTCCGCCATCACCATCACGGTGTCGAAGAAGGCGTCCACCGGCTCACGCAGTTCGGCCAGCAGCGCCAACACCGCCCCGTAGTTGCCTTCCTCCAGCAGCGGTTCGCTGCGTTCGTAGGCGTTGACCACCAGATCGGTAAGGGTCTGCTCCGCTTCGTCTTCCAGCAGGGCGCCGTCGATTTCCTCCGGCGGTGCCTGCTCCAGCTTGGCCAGAATGTTGGACACCCGCTTGTTGGCGGCGGCCAGGGCGGCGGCTTCCTCGCGCTGCTGGAAGGCGGCCACGGCTTTCACCCGGCGGTCGAAATCCAGCGGCCGGCGGCAGGCCTCGTCGATGGCCAGCACCGACTGGATCACCGGGGTGGCGATGCCCTGCTCCTGGTACATGGCCCGGTAGCGGCCCTTCACGAACTCGAAGGCTTCGAGGACGCCATCGGAGTCGATCCGGCCGCTTAGTTGATTTCCGGCCTCCCACAACAATTCTCGGATATCCAGCGGCAGCTCTTGCTCGATGATGATACGGAGAATGCCCAGGGTGGCCCGGCGCAAGGCGTAGGGGTCCTTGGTGCCGCTGGGGGTCTGGCCAATGCCGAAGATGCCCACCAGGGTGTCGATCTTGTCCGCCAGAGACACCGCCTGGCCGGTTTTGGTCCTAGGCAGGCTGTCGCCGGCGAAGCGCGGCAGGTACTGCTCGTGCAGGGCCTCGGCCAGCTCTTCGGGCAGCCCTTCGTTGCGGGCCAGGTAATAACCCATGATGCCCTGCATGGTGTCGAACTCGTAGACCATCTCGCTGTTCAGGTCGGCCTTGCAGAGCGCGCCGGCGCGGCGCGCCAGTTGTTCATCGCCGCCGATCTGGTTGGCGATCACGCCGGCCAGGGCGCCGATGCGCTCGCACTTGTCCGCCAGGGTGCCCAGCTGCTGCTGGAACACCACCTGGGCCAGGCCCTGGGCGTGTTGCTCCAGCGGCTTGCGGCAGTCGTTGTCATAAAAGAAGGCGGCGTCCGCCAGACGCGGGCGGATCACCTTCTCGTTGCCGGCGATCACCTGCTGGGGATCACGGGACTCGATGTTGCTGATGGTGATGAAGGTGGGGGTCAGCTTGCCGTTGGCGTCCAGCACCGAGAAGTACTTCTGGTGCTCTTCCATGGCACTGATCAGCGCTTCCTGGGGCACCCGCAGGAAATCCTCGTCGAAGCGGCCGGCCAGGGCCACTGGCCATTCCACCAGGGCGGTGACTTCGTCCAGCAGGTCCTCGTCGATGCGGGCTTCACCGCCGGCGTCGCGGCCGGCCTTCTCCGCCTGCTGGCGGATCAGTTCCCGGCGGCGGGCGAAGTCGGCGATCACCTTGCCGTCCTGTTCCAGGCGGGTGGCGTAGTCGCCGGCCTCGGCCAGTTCGATGGCGTCCGGGGCATGGAAGCGGTGGCCGAAGGTGGCGCGGCCGGCGTGCTGGTCGAGCAATTCAAAATCCACCACCTGGTCGCCGAACAGGGCCACCAGCCAGTGCGCCGGGCGCACGAACTGTACCTTGCGGCGGCCCCAGCGCATGCGCTTGGGAATCGGCAGCTTGTTGACCGCCTGGGTGACGAACTCCGGCACCAGCTCGGTGGCGGCGCGGCCGGTTTCCTCCAGGCGCGCGAACAGGCGCTCGCCCTTATCGGTTTGCTGGCGCTCCAGCTGATCCACGGTCAGGCCCACGGAGGCGGCGAAGCCCTGGGCGGCCTTGGTGGGCTGGCCGTCCTTGTCGAAGGCGGCCTGCACCGCCGGGCCGAGACGCTCCACCTGGCGATCCGGCTGGCGGGCGTCCAGGTCGCGTACCAGCACCGCCAGGCGGCGCGGCGCGGCGAAACTCTCCACGGCGCCATGGCCCAGGCCGGCGTCGTCGAGCTGGCGCACCAGTTCCCCGGTGAAGGCGGCGCTGAGCGCCGGCAGGGCCTTCGGTGGCAGTTCCTCGGTGCCCAGTTCGATCAACAGATCCCGTTGCTGGCTCATTATTTGCCCCCCTTCTGTTTCTTCGCCGCCTTCTGGTCCTGCTGCAGGAGTTGAGCTTCCACTTCCTCGCGGATGTCCGCGTCGGCCATCGGGAAGCCCAGCTTGCGGCGGGTGTCGAAGTAGGCCTGGGCCACCGCCCGGGCCAGGGTGCGTACCCGCAGGATGAAGCGCTGGCGCTCGGTGACCGAGATCGCCTTGCGGGCGTCCAGCAGGTTGAAGGTGTGGGAGGCCTTCAGAACATATTCATAGGCGGGCAGAGGCAGCCCCGCCTCGATTAGCTTGGTGGACTCCGCCTCGAACAGATCGAACTGGCCGAACAGGGCATCCACATTGGCGTATTCGAAGTTGAAGGTGGACATCTCCACCTCGTTTTGCAGGAACACGTCGCCGTAGGTGACGGTGCCGGAAGGGCCCTTGGACCAGACCAGGTCATAGACCGAGTCCACGCCCTGGATATACATGGCCAGGCGCTCCAGGCCATAGGTGATCTCGCCGGTGACCGGATAGCAGTCGATACCGCCCACCTGCTGGAAGTAGGTGAACTGGGTCACCTCCATGCCATTGAGCCACACTTCCCAGCCCAGGCCCCAGGCGCCCAGGGTGGGCGATTCCCAGTTGTCCTCGACGAAGCGGATATCGTGGGTGAGCGGGTCGAAGCCGAGCTGGCGCAGGGAGTCCAGGTACAGCTCCTGAATATTGTCCGGAGACGGTTTCAGCACCACCTGGAACTGGTAATAATGCTGCAGCCGGTTGGGGTTCTCGCCGTAGCGGCCGTCGGTGGGCCGCCGGGAGGGCTGCACATAGGCGCTGTTCCAGTTTTCCGGGCCGATGGCGCGCAGGAAGGTGCTGGGGTGAAAGGTCCCCGCGCCCACTTCCATGTCCAGGGGCTGCACGACCACGCAGCCTTGCCGGGCCCAGTATTGTTGCAGGGCCAGAATCAGGCCCTGGAAGGTGCTTACGTCCGCTTGCGGTTGGTCCGCCATGGTGATTCCCGTTGTTCGTTCCGATCGCCGAGCATTGAAAATGAGGGGGGCAAGTATAGCGTCCCCCAGGGGCCGGTGATACCGTGCTCCGGTTCTTCCGAGGAGGGTTTCACCCATGGAACGCTGTCCCTGGTGCGGCACCGACCCACTGTATGTGGCCTACCATGATGAGGAGTGGGGTGTGCCCGAGCACGACCCGCGCCGGTTGTTCGAGCTGCTGATTCTGGAAGGGGCCCAAGCCGGCCTGAGCTGGATCACGGTGCTGCGCAAGCGCGACAATTACCGCCGCGCCATGGACGACTTCGACGTGCAGAAGATCGCCCGCTATGACGACGCCAAGGTGGCCGCCCTGCTGGGGGACGCCGGCCTGATTCGCAACCGGCTGAAAATGCGTGCCCTGGTGGACAATGCCCGTGCCTGGCTGGACCTGCAAGAGGCGGGCATCGACCCGGCTGCCCTGATCTGGGGCTTCGTGGACGGTGAACCCCGGGTGAATCACTTCCAGCGCCTGGCCGAGGTGCCGGCGGTGACCCCCACCGCCGAGGCCATGAGCAAGGACCTCAAGAAGCGCGGCTTCCGGTTTGTCGGCCCCACCATCCTTTACGCCTTCATGCAGGCCGCCGGCCTGGTCAACGACCATTTGGTGAGCTGCCCCCGGCACCGGGATTTGGCCTGAATCACACACCTGCAAATTGATAACCAGCTTTTACAGGGTATTCACCGAAGCTGGTACGCCCCTTGCTGGGGAACCTCCTGAACGGAGGCACCCATGAAACCTGTACTGATACTGAAAACCGGCTCCACCTACCCCACCCTGCGCCAACACTATGGCGATTTTGAAAACTGGATCGGCACGGGGCTGGGGGAGACGATCCCGGTGCGCGTGGTGGACGCCCTGGATGGCGACACCCTGCCCCACCCCAGTGAAGCCGCCGGCGTGATCATCACCGGTTCCCACGCCATGCTCACCGACGAAGCGCCCTGGATGCGCCGGCTGATGCGCTGGGTGGACAACACCCTGGCCCTGTCCGAGGCCCCGCCGATGCTGGGCATCTGCTTCGGGCACCAGCTGCTGGCCCGTACCCTGGGCGGCGAGGTGGCGGACCATCCCCTGGGCATGGAGGTCGGCACCGTGGCGCTGCGTCTGACCGCGCCGGCCCGCACCGACCCCCTGTTCGCCACGCTTTGGGACCAGCCCTGGGCGCAAATGATGCACCGCCAGTCGGTGCGGGTGGCGCCGCCGGGCGTGGAAGTGCTGGCCGGCAACGGCCACGACAGTTGCCAGGCGTTCCGCTACGGGCACCAGGCCTGGGGCTGCCAGTTCCATCCGGAATTCAGCGCCGATGTGACCCGCGCCTATCTGCAGGCGCAGCGCGGGCGAACCCTGTCCCACCAGCAGGTGGATGACGCCCTGCCCAAGGTGCGCGAATGCCATCAGGCCTCGTCGATTCTGGGGTTGTTCGCCGAGCGGGTGGTGCCCGCCGCCGCCTGAGCCGGGGATTGGTGTAGCATGCGGGGTCCGCCCACGACCCCGTATGCCCATGGACGATCCCTACCGCGAACAACACCAGCAACGTCTGGCCTACATGCCCTGGCTGTACCCGCGCCTCAAGCCCCGCCACCGGGCCTGGGCGGAACCCTGGCAGCGGGCGCTGCAGGAGGAGTGGTCCAGATTGGAGACGGTGCACTTCGGCGCGCACTGTTTTGTGGCACCCCAGGCAAGGCTGTTCGCCGAACCGGGGCGTGACATCCTGATCGGTGACCATACCCAGATCGCCGCCGACTGCGTTCTGCATGGACCCCTGACCCTGGGCGCCCACGTCAGCATCAATCATCACGCCACCCTGGAAGGGGGCGCCGCCGGCATCGTCATCGGTGACCATACCCGCATCGCCGCCTACGCCACCCTGTACGCCTTCGATCACGGCCTGCGCGCCGATGCGCTGGTGCGCCAGCAACCGGTCACTTCCCGGGGCATCGTCATTGGCCGCGACGTCTGGCTGGGCGCCCGGGCCGGCGTGGTGGACGGCGTCACCATCGGCGACCATGCGGTGGTCGGCATGGGCGCGGTGGTCACCCGTGACGTGCCCCCCTGGACCATCGTCGCCGGCAACCCGGCCCGTCCCATCGGCCGCCGGCCCGGGGCGCCGGAGGCCTAGGGCTTCACATTTCCGGCAACCGGTTCGCCGTCCCTCTTGAACAGTGTTCATAAATCATCGTTATAATGGCCACTTTCAATTCTCCAACCGATTGATGGAAGCCGGCGATGGCACGACGTAACCAGCACAGCAAACCGGAACTGCGGGCCCTGGCCATCGGCACGGTGCGCACCCTGGTCACCGAGCAGGGCCTGGATAAACTCAGTGTCCGCGAAGTGGCGCGGCGGTTGGGCTACGCCCCGGCCATGCTCTACCACCTGTTCGAGAACCTGGACGACCTGATCCTGCATGTGAACGCGGACACCCTGGATACCCTGCTGGATCGCATGGACAGAGCCTCGGGCATGGAAAATCCCCAGGCGGCGCTCAACGCCATGGCCCACCACTACCTGGCGCTGTCCCGCGACCGCACGCCGCTGTGGCAGCTGGTGTTCGAACACCGCATGAATCAGGGATCGCCGGTGCCGGACTGGTACGCGCGCCGCACCCGCAGCCTGTTTCTGATGGTGGAGCAGCAATTGCAGCGGCTGGCGCCCTGGGCCACCGAGCGGGAGCGGATGCTGGGCGCGCGCACCCTGTGGGGCAGCCTGCACGGTATCTGCGTGCTGTATCTGGGCAATAAACTGGACGTGGCCGGCGACGTGGATCCGGGGGAAATCGTGGATTCCCTGCTGCGCCATTATCTGGCGGACTGGTCCGCCACCACCAATGTGGCGCCGGATGGCGGCGACCGGGGGACAAACCGATGAAGGAAGGTACCTTTTCGCTGCTTGGCAAACGGCGCTTCGGCCCGTTCTTTTTCACCCAGTTTCTGGGCGCCTTCAACGACAACGTATTCCGCCAGGCGCTGATTCTTCTGATCGCCAGCGGCGTGGTCGCCGGCACCGAGGTGAACACCCTCAACAACGTGGCCCTGGCGTTGTTCATCCTGCCGTTTTTTCTGTTCTCGGCCCTGGCCGGCCAGGTGGCGGACAAGTTCGACCGGGCCATGCTGGTGCGGCGCATCAAACTGGCGGAGGTGCTGATCATGGGGTGCGCCGCCGCCGGCTTCTTCTTCAGCAATGTGTACTTTCTGCTGGCGGTACTGTTTTTGATGGGGCTGCAGTCCACCTTCTTCGGCCCGATCAAGTACGCCATCATTCCCCAGCATCTCGGCCCCCGGGAACTGGTCACCGGCAACGCCCTGGTGGAAATGGGCACCTTTCTGGCGATTCTGCTGGGCTCCATTTCCGGGGTGCTGCTGAAGATGGACGCGGCCAGCCCGGCCATCGTGTCCACCGCCGTGGTGGGCCTGGCGCTGCTCGGCTATCTGGCGGCGCGGGGCATTCCCTCGGCGCCGGCGGCGGACCCGGCCAGCCGGCTGGACTGGAATCTGTGGAAGGAGACCTGGCGCATCGTCGGCTATGCCCGCGAGGTGAAATCGGTGTGGATGTGCGTGCTGGGGATTTCCTGGTTCTGGTTCCTGGGCGCCGCCTACACCACCCAGCTCAAGGTCTATGTGGACGACTACCTGCTCGGCACCGACGGCCTCTATGCGCTGCTGCTGGGCACCTTCTCGGTGGGCATCGGCCTGGGTTCCTGGTTGTGCGAGAAGCTGTCCGCCCGCCGGGTGGAACTGGGCCTGGTGCCGCTGGGCTCCATTGGCCTGAGTCTGTTCGGCGTGGATCTGTTCTTTTCCTACGCCGGCCTTCCCAAGGGCGTGGAACTGGGCCTCGGCGCCTTTCTGGCGGAGCCCGCCGGCTGGCGGGTGCTGGTGGACCTGCTCGGCATCGGGGTGTTCGGCGGCTTCTATATCGTGCCCCTGTTCGCCTTTATCCAGCAGCGCTCCGACCCGCGCCATCTGGCGCGCATCATCGCCGCCAACAATATTCTCAATGCGCTGCTGATGGTGCTGTCCGCCGCCGCCGGCATCGTGCTGGTGGGCATGCTGGACCTCACCGTGCCGCAGTTCTTCCTGGTACTGGCGCTGCTCAACGTGGTGGTGGCCATCTACATCTACACGGTGGTGCCCGAGTTCCTGATCCGGCTGCTGGTGTGGATGCTTACCAACGTGCTGTACCGGATCAAAGGGAAGGGGCTGGACAATATTCCGGATGAAGGGCCCTGCCTGCTGGTGTGCAACCACGTCAGCT
>CENV01025352.1_pt1 | contig 17146 bp, 16 predicted proteins | sample 530231 | NCBI WGS metagenome assembly CENV01 (sample SAMEA2619815, study PRJEB7988) | marine metagenome | biome: marine biome (ENVO:00000447); feature: surface water layer (ENVO:00002042); material: "saline water (ENVO:00002010), including plankton (ENVO:xxxxxxxx)" | depth 5 m | reverse complement strand
CGAGAAGTTCGCCGCCCTGGAAGCGGCCGGTGTGGTCACCGTCCGTAACCCCGCCGAAATCGGCGAGGGCGTGAAGAAGGCCACTGGCTGGTAAGTCAGCACCTTCCTCACCACAAAAAAAGCCCGCCATCCGGCGGGCTTTTTTTGTGGGTTGCGCCTAGCCACTCGGTAGGAGCGACTTCAGTCGCGATAACGGCGGCACCCGGAGCGATCGCGACTCAAGCGGAGTGCCGCCCGGCCCCTCCTATTTGTGGGCGGCTGAGCCTATCCGGAGCAATCAATGATGATGGCGGGCAGGTCCCACGGGCCAGAGGCGCTGCTGCCAGATCACCCCCAGGGTCCAGCGGTTCTCCGTTTCCGGCAGGCTCTCATCGCGGATCGCCTCGGCGCGCAGGGCCACGTTGTCACGCCACTGCCAGCGCCAGATCGCCGTAAAGCGGCGCGGGTCGTGTTCGTCCGGGTTGGCCAGGCCGGATTCGTCGCCCAGCTGTGGCGCCGCCGGACCGACCAGATCGTTGTCGGTGGTCAGCTGCTCGGCGCGTACCGCGAAAGTGTGTTGGCGCCAGTGCACGGACGGTTGAATCCAGCCGCCGTCCTGGGTGCCGTCCAGGTCCGCCTGTCGACCAATGGCATCGTGCACCACCCCGTCCAGTTTCGCCCGCATCCATTCGCCTTCCAGAGCCAGACGCCAGTCGCTGCTAATACGATAGGCGAGTTCCATATGCAGGCCATGGATGTCGGTATCCCCGGTATAGCGAATATCGGAGAAGGCGGTGGCGGTTTCCCCCGGCGGCGCCACCGGAACATGCTGATGGCCGCCGCCGTAGCGGTGGTCCGCCCGTGCTTCGGCGGCGGCGCTGTAGAACCAGCCACCGGCCTGGAAGGACCACCGCTCGCTTTGCCATTGGTAACGGGCGAACACATCCCAGGCGCCGCCGTCGCCGCTGTCGGTGGCGGGGAAGGCCTTGCCGCGCCAGATCTCGGCACCGGCGGAGACGCCGGCGGTTTCGTGCCACCAGAAACGGGCGCCGTCGTCGTGGAAATGGCGACCGAAGAACACATCGTTGGCGAGCGGTGCTTCGCTGGCCAGACGTTGAGAGGCGTGGGCCATCAGCGACGGTGAGAACGCGGCGGAAAGCCGGCCCACCTCGGCCACCCAGGGGCCGTCACTCTGAATCCAGCCCACATAGGCATGCTCCAGCTCCACGCCGCCGTGGCTGTCGTCGCCCTCCGGATGGCTGGCCAGGCCGACGCCGCCAAACAGATTTTCATCGATGCGGTGATTCAGGGACAGGTTCATCTCATCCACCTGAACGCCTTCCTGGGCCGGCCAGGCATGGCCGCCCATCAGCGTGCCGGGCACCTGCCAGTAGTCGTATTCCTCCACCAGGCTGGCGGAGCGCCAGGTGGCCACCAGATCCGCGTCCACGGTGGTGGGCGTCTGCATTGTCGGGATGTAGTGGGCCTGGGCGGCGCCGGCCAGCGCCACCGTTGAACACAAAAAAACACGTTTCATGGAGCGGTATCCTGAACAGTAACGTCGAGCCACGGATTGGCATAGCGCGGGTCGTTGATGAGTTCGTGATCGGTGAGCGATTCAAGGAAAGCCACCACGTCATCGATCTCCGCTTCACTGATGGTGAACGAGACGATGAACGGGTCCTTGTTCACGTTCATGCGGCCGTCGCCCACATGGGGCGGCGTGGTGATATTGCGGCCACCGGCGGCATAGTTGCGGATCACATCGCGAAGCGTGGCGGTGGAACCGTCATGGTTATAGGGTGCCGTCAGCGCCACGTTGCGCAGCGATTGCGGCCGGAACCGGCCCATGTCCGCCGGGTTGCCGCTCAGTTCGTATTTGCCGGTATTGGGCGCCGGATAACCGCTGATCCCATCGATGTTGTAGAGCCCGGTGTTGTTGAACGGCGCCGGCACCGTGGGCGTGATACGGCGGTCCCGCACCGACGCGGTGAGGGTGTAGCCCTCGTGGCAGTGGAAGCACTCCAGCCGTTCGCTGTTGAACAGGTTCATGCCGCGCTTGGCGGAGGCGCTCAGGGCGCCCACGTCACCGGCGTTGTAGCGGTCGAAGTCGCTGCGGAACGAGGTCATGCCGCGCACGAAGCTGGACAGTGAGCGGACGATGTTTTGCCACGCCAGTTCGCCGAACAGCGGGTCATCCTGCTCCGGGTAGGCGGCGGCGAACAGGCTCTGGTATTCCGGCTTTTCCTGCAGGCGCGCCAGCACCATGTCCTGGTTCGCTTCGTTGATGCCGTGTTCCACCGGATCAATGCCGAACAGGGGCACCACCACCTGCTGCTCGATCTCGGTCAAGGCCGGGTTGCCCCAGGTCAGGGTACGCAGCCAGGCGGCATTGGCGATGGATTGGGCATTACGGGGATGCACTTCGCCGGTGGCGCCCACCGGACGCACGCGGCCGTCGGTGAAGGCCTTGTCCTGTTGGTGGCAGGACTCGCAACTGATGGTGCCGTTGCCGGACAGATCGGTGTCGTAGAACAGGTGACGGCCAAGCTGAAATTTTTCTTCAGCGATCGGATTGTTGGAAGGTTCCATGGGCAGCGGCACCCAACCGGGCATGTTCCAGTTGAAGTCCGACGCCGAGGCGTTTTGATCGTCCACCCGGGTACTGCTGCCGCCGCCACAGGCGGCCAGCAGCAGACACAGGGCTGGGAGGAAAAGCCGGGTTGGGATCACGGATAATCAATCCGCGTCCACGGCACTGAACACCGGCGCGAAGTCGCCGTCCGGATCGCCGCCGGGGAAGGGCAGACCCAGCCGCTCGAAGATCGGCAGGCAATCCTGGTCCACGTCCGAGGACATGCAGCCGAACGGCCCGCCCTGGTTCACGGTGATGTCGTTACCGGACAACAGGCTTGCCAGGTCCATCCGCACCGCGTGCTGGCGGAGATCGAAGCCGTCCACTTCCACATCCGGACGGTTGCCGTTGGCGCAGGTGCGCTCACCGTTCACCGCTTCGCCCTCGCAGGCGGTGCTGCCCAGGTGGATAAAGAACACGTTGCTGCCTTCCGGCAGCTTCATTTCCAGGCGCGCGTGCACGTAGCCCATGGCCCAGCTCCAGTGCATGCCTCCGGCGCCCATGCCGCTGGCGATCAGCGGGCCGGTGGCGGTGCTGCCGGGAATCGGTTCGCCGGAATCCGCGTCCACCTGCGGTTGGCCGCCCTGGGCGTCAATATGGTTGTACTTCTCGGGCACGCCCACGGAGAAACGCAGGGCGCGGATGTTTTCGTTGGCGATGTCCGCCCGGCCAGTGATCGTATCGTAGTAATCCGGGTTGGCTTCCTCGCCGGTGCAGCCCAGGCTTTTGTCGCGCAGGTCGAGCAGGGCGATGCCTTCTTCTCCCACGCCCGCCTTCTGGTGGGCGGCCACCTGGTCGTCCAGGGTGACCGGGATTTCGCGGTCGTCGTTGGTGATGAAACGGACATTGTGAATGAACAGCCGGGCGTCGTTGGCCACCGCGTTGTTGCCGCCGTTCAAGCCGATGCCGCTGTAGGTGCGGCCGCATTCAAACGGTTCATTGCCGACCACCGCGCGGAACGGAATGGATACTCTTGCAGCGGCGGACGGATTACCACCGGTGTCGTCGCTGGAGGAAGATGAACTGGAGCCGCCGCAGCCGGCCAGCAGAATTGTGCCCAGGCCGAGCAGGGCGGGAATGGCGATACGCATGGAAGGTCCCCTTGTTCGAGTGTTGTTATCAAACCGGGGCGAGTATAGGAAAGCGGGGGAGGGGGCGGATGCGGCAAAACGCCCCAAGCGGCGTGGCAAAGCGCCACGTCGGAAAGTCAGTTACGGTTGGGATAGGCGGAAATGACACCGGCGTTACAGCGGAAACGCCGTATCGCCCGGAGACGCCGGGCGCCGGAGCGAGACTTTCCGTGTGTTCAGCCCGTGTGTTCAGCGTGTTCAGCATCGGCGGTGCGTCAGCGCCACCGATGCTTTCAAGAAACCGTCAGTGCAATACGTCCTCGTCGTCTTCCAGCCCGAAGAAGTCGTAGTCGTTCAGCTCGCGCTTGAGACGACGTTCCTCCAGGCGATCCTCGATACGATGGCGCATGTCCATATTGAAACCGCGGGCGCGGGCCGCCTTCTCTTCCTGGACATCCTCTTCCAGGTCATCTTCCACTTCATAGTCATCATTCATCAGCAACTCATCCGACTCATATTCTGTCTCAGCGCGTCGGTTACTCATGGTCGCCTCCTTCACCAAATTGGGAACGGCCTCAAACAACCGGGTGCCAAGGAGCCGAACCGGGCGACGGTGGAGAGAGTGCTTGTCGCCGGTCGTTTTCCTGACCACCTCAGCGCCTATATAACGTCTGTTTTTCGTCCAGACAAGCCTTTTTTGATGAAAACCGATGACCGGAAAAAGCGATCCGGTCACGGCCCGGCGCGCACCGCCGATGACGCCTGGTTTAGCGCCGGGCCGGCGGCAATGTGATGGGCGTCATAGCCCCGGTGCCGCTGGTCCGGGAAACGGTGGATTGCACCCGGCGCCCTTTGTAAGCTGACCGGACGGCACGCCGCCGGCGCGCCGCCGGGTGCACTGGGGAGATCATAGGAAAATGGCGGAATGGCTTATCGTGGCCGGCATCAGCCTGCTGATCATGGCCACGGTGGGGCTGGTCAGACAGGCCGGTGCCCACGGTCACAGCACGCTGCTTTTTCTGTTGCCGCTGGCCGGCTGGCGCCAGGTGCAGGAACACTGGGGCCACTATGGCCTGCTGGCATTGCTGCGGGTGCTGGGGCTGGTGTGCCTGCTCACCGGCGCCGGCCTGTTCTATGTGCAGCGCGTGATGCTGGCGCCGGCGGTGGCGCCGGGGCAGGTGCTGCGCGGCGCCACCGACACCGTGGCCACCTCCTTCGTGCAGTCGCCGGAGGCCAGCCTGCTGATGGTGCGCGGTGAGGGCAAGCCCCTGGCCGGACGCCTGCGCGGCGCTGCCCTGGATGCCGCCGCCCGGGTGACCCTGATCAACGGCGTGCTCAGTGTGCAGGAAGGGGAGGGCTTTCTGCCGGAGCGTTCGCTGAGCATTCTGCTCGGCTGGCCGGCGGAGGACCTGGACGAGCGCCGCACCCTGCTGGTGGACTCGGCCCAGAGCGACGGCCCGGAGATTCACCTGTCCTGGACCCCGGATGGGCAAAGCTATCCGGAAACCCGCATTTTCAAGCAGGGCTACCGCCTGGAGCTGGCGCTGGCGCCACTCGGCGACGGCCGCTTCAGCGGCGCCCTGCAACTGGCGCTGCCGGACAGTGCCAAGAGCTATCTGGTCGGTGACTTCACCGCCCACGCCGATCACCTGCGTTACCGGGACGGCCGCGTGGACCTGTTCTTCGACCACCCGGACACCCTGGCCTGGGTGGCCCGGCAGTACCTGCACACCCAGTACCCGGACGGCGCCGTGCAGAGTATCCGGGTGGAGAACGTGAACCTGAGTCGCGCCGACGGTCGCGGCCAGGTGCAGGCCCGGGTGGCGCTGCGTGACGGCACCGTGGAACGGCGCCGCATGGCGCTGGAGGAAACCTCGGCGGGCTGGGCGGTGACCCCGGGGTCGCTGGACCGGCAGGTGCTCAGCGGCGCCAGCGAGGACCGCTTCCGGGAGGCCCGGGGCCCCGACCGGGCCGACCTGGCGGCGGCGCCGGTGCGCCGGCTGGACGCCTTCGCCGAGTTGGTGGCTTACACCGGCCAGCCGGTAACCGTGGTGGAGAGCACCGGCCAGACCCGGGAAGGCCGGCTCACCCGGGTGACCGGCGACCGGCTGTGGCTGACCCTGCGCCTGGGCGCCGGCGAAGCGGAATGGACGCTGGGCGCGGAACGGGTGCGGGAGGTGCGGCTGGCCGACGGTACCCGGCTGCTGCTGCCCGCCGCCGGCCCGGGCGGCGATCAGGCGGAACCGCCGTCGACCGGTTCACCGTTGACCGGCAAGCCGCCGGCGGATGCGCGGCCCCAGGGAAATGGCGATGCCGCCCGGGCCTCCGATGACGCCGGCCCCGCGCCGGTGCTGGACGGTGCCAAACAGTTGATCGGCCGCCGGGTGACGGTGACGTTGACCAGCGGTGAGCAACACCAGGGCCTGTTGCGCGGGCTCGACCAGCGGCAACTGACCTTGGCGGTGCCGATGGGAGCGGGCAGTATGGAGTACTTCTTTCCCATCGAGGACATCGACACCCTCAAGGAGACGCCATGAAGGTTCTGGTCACCGGCGGCAGCGGTTTTATCGGGCGGGCCCTGTGCGCCCGCCTGGTCAGTGCCGGCCACCGGCCGGTGGTGCTGAGCCGCCGTCCGGCCCGGGCCCGCCCGGTGCTGCCGCCGGATACCCGGGTGGTGGCTTCCCTGGACGAAATCGCCGACCACGAGGTGCTGGACGGCATCGTCAACCTGGCCGGCGAGAACCTGTTCAGCGGCCGCTGGACCGGGCCCCGCAAGGACCGCTTGCTGGCCTCCCGGGTGCGCACCACCCGGGCGGTGGTGGAGCTGTGCCGGCGCCTGACGCACACCCCGCCGGTGCTGGTCAGCGGTTCGGCGGTGGGCTTCTACGGCGATGCCGGCGACGCGGAACTCACCGAGCACAGCTCCGCCCGCCGCAAGGATTTCGGTTACCGGCTCTGCGACAGCTGGGAACAGACCGCCCGGGAATCCCAGCGGCTGGGCATGCGCCTGTGCCTGATCCGCACCGGCGTGGTGCTGGGCCGGGACGGCGGCATGCTCGCCAAGCTGCTGCCGGTGTACCGCCTTGGCCTGGGGGCGCGGCTCGGCAACGGCGCCCAGTGGCTGAGCTGGATTCACCTGGACGATATGACCACCATTCTGATGCGCGCCCTGGAGAGCCCGGCGGTGGAGGGCATTTTCAACGCCACCGCCCCCCATCCGGTGACCCAGCGGCATTTCCACCGTGCCCTGGCCTCGGCGGTGCATCGCCCGGCGCCCTGGGTGGCGCCGGCGCCGCTGCTCAAGCTGCTGCTCGGTGAGCTGTCCGGCATGCTGCTGGGCGGCCAGCGGGTCTATCCGCGCCGGCTGGAGGACCAGGGCTTCAGTTTTCGCCACCCGGTTCTGGAACAGGCGCTGGCCGATCTGGTCGCTGACTCTTGAAATCCGTGGGGTCGGGCTTATCTTTGCAGCCAGCCTTACACACTGATTTCTGGTGGAGAACATAACGATGAGTCAGGACCGCGAAACCCGTGGTTTCCAGGCGGAAGTATCCCGCCTGCTGCACCTGATGGTGCATTCCCTCTACAGCAACCGGGAAATCTTCCTGCGGGAACTGATTTCCAACGCCTCCGATGCCTGCGACAAGCTGCGTTTCCAGGCCCTGGACGACGACAGCCTGATGGAAAACGATCCGGAACCCTGGATCCGGCTGTCGGTGAACGCCGACGCCGGCACCCTGACCATCGCCGATAACGGCATTGGCATGAGCCGCGAGGACGCGGTGGACAACCTGGGCACCATCGCCCGTTCCGGCACCGAGAAATTCCTGGCCAACCTGACCGGCGACCGCAAGAAGGACGCCCAGCTGATCGGTCAGTTCGGGGTCGGCTTCTATTCCGCCTTTATCGTCGCCGAGCGGGTGGAGGTGTTCAGCCGCCGGGCCGGCGAGCCGGCCTCCGCCGGGGTGCGCTGGGAAAGCGACGGCCAGGGCGAATTCACCGTGGAGACCGTCGAGCGCGAACAGCGTGGCACCTCCGTGGTGCTGCACCTGCGCGACGATGCCCGGGAATTCCTGGACGCCGACAAGGTGCGCTCGGTGGTGCAGCAGTATTCCGACCACGTGGCCTTTCCGATTCTGATGCCTGAACAGGCGGAGACCGGCGGCGAGGGCGAGCAGGGCGAAAGCGAATGGCGCGCCGTCAACTCCGCCACCGCCCTGTGGCAACGGCCGCGCACCGAGGTCAGCGACGAGGAATACCAGAACTTCTACCGGCATATCAGCCACGATTTCCAGGATGCCCTGACCTGGAGCCACAACAAGGTGGAAGGCGCCCTGGAATACACCAGCCTGCTGTATGTGCCGGCCCGGGCCCCGTTCGACCTGTACCACCGTGACGCCAGCCGTGGCCTGAAACTGTACGTGCAGCGCGTGTTCATCATGGACGACGCGGAGCAGTTCCTGCCCATGTACCTGCGCTTTATCAAGGGCGTGATCGACGCGCCCAACTTGCCGCTCAACGTGAGCCGCGAGCTGCTGCAGGACTACGGCCCGGTGCGCAAGATCCGCGCCGCGCTCACCAAGCGGGTACTGCAGATGCTCAAGAAACTGGGCAACGACCAGGACAAGTACGCCACCTTCTGGGCCCAGTTCGGTGAGGTGCTGAAGGAAGGCATCGGCGAGGACCCGGACAACCGGGAGGCCATCGCCGCCTTGCTGCGTTTCCCCTCCACCGAGGAAGGCGCCCCCGGCGCGGTGTCCCTGGACCGTTACCTGGAACGGGCCGGCGACGGCCAGGACAAGATCTACTACCTGCTCGCCGACAATCTGGACGCCGCCCGCAACAGCCCGCACCTGGAAGTGTTCCGCAAGAAAGGCATCGAGGTACTGCTGCTCACCGGCCGGGTGGACGAGTGGATGACCAACTACCTGGACGAGTACCAGGGCAAGAAACTGGTCAACGCGGCCCGGGGCCAGCTGGACATGGACGACCGGGAGGAGGAGGCCAAGGCCGCCGAGCAGGACGATCCGCTGATCAAGCGGCTGGCGGACAGCCTCGGCGACCAGGTCACCGAGGTGCGGCCCACCGGCCGGCTGGTGGAATCCCCGGCCTGTCTGGTGCTCGGCGAGGACGAACTGGGCCCGCAGCTGCGTCAGATGCTGGAGGCCGCCGGCCAGCCGGCGCCGGAGAGCAAGCCGGCCCTGGAGGTGAACCTGTCCCACCCGCTGCTGGCGCGGCTGCAGGGCATCGAGGACCAGGCCGGTTTCGACGAGATCGCCGAGCTGCTGCTGGACCAGGCGCTGCTCGCCGAGGGGCGCCTGCCCAAGGACCCGGCGGCCACCGCCCGGCGCCTCAACCGGTTGCTGCAGGCCCAGGCGGAACGCGCCTGATCGCATTTTGATCCGGCAGGTCCTATGATGCCGGAAATTTCCCGCGCGCCGCCGCCGTCAAGCACGGCCCGGCGCGCGCCGAAGCCGAGGGGCGCCGCCCGATGGAGCACAACGAAAAGGACCAGAACCGACACACCGCCGCGATCCTTGGGGGTGGCAGTTTCGGTACCGCCATGGCCAGCATTCTGGCGGAAAACGGCCACTGTACCCGGCTCTGGGTGCGGGACCCGGAAACCGCCGCCGCCATCAACGAGGACCGGGAAAACCCGCGCTACCTGCCGGGCCAGTCCCTGCCCGAGGGCGTGCAGGCCACGGAAAGCCTGGATGAGGTGCTGGACGGCGCCGACCTGGTGTTCGTGGCGGTGCCTTCCAGCGCCTTCGTGGAGGTGCTGCGCCAGGCCCGTCCCAAGGTGGCCGAGGGCACCCTGGTGGTGAGCTGCACCAAGGGCATTTATGAAGACGGTTTTCTGCTGATGAGCCAGCTGCTCAAGCGGGAATGGGAGCAAGCGCGCATCGGCGTGCTGAGCGGGCCCAACCTGGCCCGGGAAATCGTCGAACGGAAATTCACCGGCACCGTGATCGCCAGCCCGGACCAGGCCCTGTGCCAGACCGTGCAGACGGCGCTGGGCTGCGACTACTTCCGCGTCTACGACAACCCGGACATCTACGGCGTGGAGCTGGGCGGGGCGCTCAAGAACATCTACGCGGTGGCCTCCGGCATGGCGGCGGCCATCGGCATCGGCGAGAACAGCCGCAGCTTCATGCTGACCCGGGCGCTGGCGGAAATGAGCCGCTTCGCGGTGGAGCTGGGCGCCAACCCGCTCACCTTCCTGGGACTGTCCGGGGTAGGGGATCTGATCGCCACCTGCTCCTCGTCGCTGTCGCGCAACTACCGGCTCGGCCACGCCCTGGGCAGTGGCCAGGACCTGGACCAGGCCCTGGAAGCCCTGGGCCAGACCGCCGAGGGCCTCAACACCATCCGCCTGGTGGCCACCCGGGCCCGGCAGCTGGGCGTTTATATGCCGCTGGCCACGGCGCTCTATGAGATCATCTACGAGGGCAAGCCGCTGGACACCATGATCGCCCGGTTGATGGGCGGCGAGCACAAGCACGACGTGGAGTTCAGTTTTCACGGGGGAACCGCTTGAGACTCTATCTGTGCCGTCACGGTGAAGCCGTGGCCCAGGCTCCCACCGACGCGGAACGGCCGCTCACCGAGCGTGGCCGTCTGGAGGTGCTGGCGTTATGGCAGGATCTGCGCGCGGAGGGAATACAGGTGGAGCGGCTGATCGCCAGCCCCTACCGCCGGGCCCAGCAAACCGCCCTGTGCATCGCCCGGGCGTTCGGTGGCCAGGAGCAGGAGGCCTGCGGCTGGCTGGTGCCGGAGGCGCGTCCCCAGGCGTTTTTCGACTGGCTGATACTACAGCCGGAACAGGACAACACGGTGCTGGTCAGCCATATGCCGCTGGTGTCCCTGCTCACCGCCGCCTGGATCGGCGAGCCGACCGCGCGGCCTTCGTTCCGGGTCGGCACGGTGGCGGCGCTGGACGTGGAGGTGGCGGCGCCCGGTGGCGCCCGCCTGCTATGGATGCGCGGCCCGGGCTAGAATTGTTCGTCTTCCTTCCAGTGCTGCACCGCCACCTGGGCCTTCACATGGTCGAGGATTTCCAGCAGCGTCTGTTTCACCATCTCGTTGAGCTGTTCGCCACCGCCGCCGGACGCGATGATCAGGTCGTCGATCAGCTTGTCCAGCTGGGGCCGGTTGGCCGGTGAGCTGATGTCTTCCACCAACTGGTCCACCAGCGCGGTGCCGCTGTCGCGCACGGTTTCGCCGAGCAGGGCGATGGCGCGGGGCCCGGCCACCGGCATCCGCGCCAGGCGCTGGCCGGCGGCGGTGCGCTGCACCGCTTCGTCGGTGAGATAAACCAGGTATTCGCCGAGCCGGTCCCGATACTGTTCGTGGCCCCGGCAAGCGGCCGCGGCCACCCGGCCGGCCACATAGTCCACCAGCTGCTCACGGCGGGGCGCCAGCACCTCGCTTTCGATGCGGTGCATCATCGGGCCGCCGGTGCGGATTTCCCGCTGCGCGCCTTCCAGCACATTGATCACCACCCGGTCGGAGATTTCCTCCATCAACACCTTGTAGTACTTGATCACGGTGCGGCCCAGATAGGTGTCGCGGAAATCCACCACACCCATCTTCTGCAGCCGGAACATCAGGCTCACCACCCGCAGAATCCGCAGCCAGCGGAAGCTTCCCACCGGAATACAGCCAAGCAGGTCGTACCAGTGTATGAACGGGTAGAAGAACCAGCGGTGATAGGTGCGCCGGCCGATGGCGAAGCCCCAGCGGATGACGAACTCGGTGAGATAGACGGTGACGAAGGCCAGATCGATTTCGAAGAAATTGGCGTGGATCTGTTCCTTGTAGAAGGTGAAGAACCCGGGTACCCCGGCGCGCAGCAATTCCTGCACCGATTCCACCCGAAAGGCCCAGTCGAACACGATCAGCGCCAGGTTGACGATCACCAGCACGATCATCACCAGGTCGATGATGAAGCCCAGGGAATCGAGCCCCGGGCGCAGCTTCTTCAGGTGGACATGAACGCTCATGAGGGCAGGTTATCGAACCGGCTCCACACCGGACAGTGGTCCGAGGGCCGTTCCATGCCGCGAATATCGTAATCCACGCCGGTGTCGGTGAGCCGTTCCAGCAGCGCCGGGGTGGCCAGCACGGTGTCGATACGCAGGCCCCGGCGCGGGTCCCGGTCGAAGCCCTTGGAGCGATAGTCGAACCAGGAGAACACGTCGTCGGTGTCCGGGAAACGGTGACGGAAGGTATCGGTCAGGCCCCAGCCCAGCAGACGTTGCCACCATTCCCGTTCCTCGGGCAGGAAGCTGGTTTTGCCTTCGCGCAGCCAGCGCTTGCGGTTGGCCTCGCCGATGCCGATATCCCGGTCGGTGGAGGAGATATTGAAATCGCCCATGATCGCCAGCTGTTCGTCCGGGCTGTGGTGCTGTTCCAGGTAGTCCTGCAGATCCTGGTAGAACTTTTCCTTGGCCGGGAATTTCACCGGATGCTCCCGGTTCTCGCCCTGGGGAAAATACCCGTTGAGCACGGTGACCGGCTTGCCGTCGGCGTCATTGAAGCGGCCGATGATCATGCGCTTCTGTGCATCCTCGCCATCGCCGGGGAAGCCGTAGCGCACCGCCTCGAGCGGCTCGCGGGTGAGCAGCGCCACGCCATAGTGGCCCTTCTGGCCAAAGTAGTAGGGGTGGTAGCCCAGGTCGCGTACCGCCTGCTCCGGAAACTCGCTGTCCTGAACCTTGGTTTCCTGCAGACCCACCAGGGTCGGCTGATACTTTTCCAGCAACGTCTCCAACTGATGGAGACGGGCGCGAATGCCATTGATATTGAATGAAATCAGCGTCATATCACCTCCGTTTGCGGCGCATTGTACACCACCGCATGGCCGGTGGTTGAATCGATCCATGAGTTTGGCCGGCGGGGAGGTTATCATCCGTGCTCGGATTGGAGGAGACAGACAATGAACGACGCCGCCCCGCGGCCCGGTCCCAAGCCGGTGCTGGCGTTTGCCCACGCCAACGGTGTTCCCGGCCATAGCTACGACACCTTTCTCGACCCCCTCCGCGACCACTACGACGTGCGCGTGGCGGAGTGCCTGGGGCAGGACCCGCGCTATCCGGTGGACGCCAACTGGGAAAGCCTGAGCCTGGAACTGGAGGCCTTTCTTGAGCCCCTGCCCAAGCCGATGATCGGCCTGGGCCACTCCATGGGGTCGGTGCTGATGTTCTGGGTGGCGCACCGCCATCCGGACTGGTTCCAGGCGCTGGTGATGCTCGACCCGCCGGTGGCCAATGGCCTCCACGGGCTGGTCTTCCGGGTGGGCAAGGCGATCGGTTTCGGGGAGGCGCTCTCGCCGGCGAAGAAGAGCAAGGGGCGCCTGGACTACTGGGCCAGCTGGGACGACGTGGAGAGCTACTTCAACTCCCGGGGCCTGTTCAAGGCATTTGATCCGCGCTCCCTGAAGCACTACCTGGAGCACGGCCTGGAACGCCACGGGGACGGCTGGCGGCTGCGCTTCCGCCCGGAGGTGGAAGTGGCGGTGTTCAATGAGACCCCCACCGGCGTCACCTCGCTGCCCCGCCTCAAGGTGCCCGGCGCTCTGATCACCGGGGAAGGGTCGCCGGACCTGTTCCAGAAGGGTGGCGCCCGCCATGCCCGGCGCCACCGCATGAAGCGGCTGTTCGCGCCGGGCAGCCACATGTACCCGCTGGAACGTCCCGAGGGCACCGCCGCCCTGGTGCTGGCCACCCTGGACGATCTGCTTGGCGCCGACCATCGGGAGCAGCGTGATGTGGCGCTCTGAGCCGCCCACGGAACGTCGCTTCCAGGTCCATGGCCAGCAACTGGCGGCGCTGCAATGGCAGGGCGAGGGCGTGCCGATCCTGGCGTTGCACGGCTGGCTGGACAACGCCGCCTCGTTCCTGCCGCTGGCGGGCAAGCTGCCAAACCCCATGGTGGCGCTGGATTTCGCCGGCCACGGCCACTCCGACCACCGGCCGCCGCACCAGGCCACCCATTACGTGGACCATGTGCGCGACGTGCTGGCGGTGGCCGACGCCCTGGGCTGGGAGCGCTTCGTACTGATGGGCCACTCCATGGGCGCCGGGGTGGCCTGCCTGTTCGCCGGCACCTTCCCGGAGCGGGTGGACAAGCTGGTGCTGATCGAGGGCCTGGGCCCGCCGGCCACCGCCGGTGGCGACGCCCCGGAGACCCTGCGCAAGGCAATCGAGCAGATGCTGACCCTGCCGGGTAAACGCAAACCGGTGTACGCCGACCCCGAACAGGCGGTGGCCGCCCGGCTGCCGGCGCTGGGCGGGCTGGAGGAAGCCTCCGCCCGGCTGCTCTGCGAACGCGGCCTGGAACCGGTGGAAGGGGGCTGGACCTGGCGCGCCGACGCGCGCCTGCGGCTGACCTCGTCGCTGCGCCTCACCGAGGAGCAGGTGGAAGGTTTCGTGCGGGCGATCCCGGTTCCGACCCTGCTGATTCTCGGCGACCAGGGGCTCGGCGGCGACGGCCGCTTCGACCATCGCATCGCCTGGCTGGCCGATGTCACCGTGGGCCGGCTGCCGGGCCGCCACCATCTGCATATGGATGACCCGGCGCCGGTGGCCACCGAGGTGCGCAAGTTTCTGGACGCCCCGGAGGCCTGATCAGGCCTCCCGCTCGAACACCATGCCGGCGGCCATCAGCCGCTCGATCAAACGCTCGCCCAGGGCCATCACCGGCGTGACCACGCCGGTGTGCGCCGGGCCGGCTTGATCCAGACCCAGCCCCATCAGGGTTTCCGAGAGCATTTTCGCGGTTTCATCGTAGCCCGGGTCGCCGCCGGCCACCCGGCAGCGCACCTCGGTGTCGCCACAGCGGCCGCGAAAACGGACCTGGAACCAGGACCGGGCCCGGGTCGCCTGATCCGGCCCTTCGCCGGCGGGCCGGCTTTTCAACAGCCGTCGCCGCAGCGGACCGATCTGCGCGGCCAGCACCAGCCCACCGACGCCGGCGGCACCGGCCATCAAGCGGGGCAGGCCGCCGGTGCGCAGATAATGGCCATAGCGAAACGACGGGCCATACTCCTCAAGGGCCTGGGCCGAGCGCAGCACCACCAACGGATCGATGGTCGGCATGGGCGCCAGCCAGCCGCCCAGTTCCTCGTCCTTATGGGGGCGGGATGACAGCGTGCCGACCCGGCGCGGATACCACTGCTTGAGGCGCACCTGCGCATCGCGCAGGCGCTGCTGGTTCTCCCGGGGCCGGGCGAATGCTTCCAGTGCCGATTGCCAGGTTCCACCGGAGAAGGAAGCGGAGAACGACACCGCCGCTTCCACCTGCACCGGGGCGTTCAAGCGGCCGCCATGGGCCCGCGCCAGCTCGCCCACGGTGAACAGGGTGCCGGCGTCATGGGGAATGGAATCGAAGCCGCAGCAATTGACGATGGCGCAGCCGGCCTTCCGGGCCGCCTCGTGGTAGCGGGGAATCAGGGTGTTCACGAACTCCGGCTCGCCGGTAAGATCGCAATAATGGGTACCCTGTTCCACGCAGGCCCGCACCAGCGGCTCGCCATGGCGCATGTACGGGCCCACGGTGGTGGCCAGCGCCCGGGTGGCGGCGGCCAGCTCGGCCAGGCTGCGCGGGTCGGCGCTGTCCGCCTCCACCAGGGCGGGGGCGTCGGCGTCGCCGCTGAGCCCGGCGGCGACCCGCTTCAGTTTGTCGCGGTTGCGCCCGGCCAGGGCCCAGGGGGTGCCGGCGGGCAGATGACGAGCCAGATATTGAGCGGTGAGGGCGCCGGTGAAACCGGTGGCGCCGAACAGCACCACCGCGTAGGGACGGGATGTGGCCATGGGGCCTCCTTTCAGCCTGGCAAGTAAGTGGCATTGCTACCGACGGCAGTGTAGCGTTGCGGGCCGGGGCGGGCCCATGACCGTGCCGCCCATCTTTATCTGTCGGGACAGGCTATTTGCGGGAGAAAGAATGGAAGAGAAGGTCGAACGCCGCTACCCGGTGAAGGTGGAAGAACTGTACGGGATTCTCACCAGCAAGGCGTTTTTCGAGCAGCGCTATGCCTGGGGCAAGGTGAAGGATTACCGCTTCGAGGCGTTCGAGCCCCGGGGCGACGGTTTCCTGATCCGCATCCGCCAGCCCATCGCCATCCGTCTGGACAAGGTGCCCGGCTTCGCGCGCAAATTGCTGCCGGCGGAGGCGGAACTGACCACCGAATTCGATTGGCACCCGGCCGCCGCCGGCTACCAGGCGGGTTACCGGATGGTGCTCGGCAACGTGCCGGTGAAGGTAAGCGGCACCATGAGCCTGCGCCAGGACGGCGATGAGGCGCTGCAAACCACCCGGGTGGCGGTGAAATCCACTGTGCCGCTGGTGGGCCGCAAGCTGGAAAGTCTGATTGCCGACCGCTTCGAGCAGGCCCTGGAAGGGGATTACCGACACACCATCCGCTATATCCGCGAGCACCATCAGGCCTGATCGCGGCTAAAGCCGCTCCTACAACTGCCAACCCGTGTAGGAGCGGCTTCAGCCGCGATCCACCCCCCCCCAACCCGTGTAGGAGCGGCTTTAGCCGCGATCCACCGTAGCCGCGATCCACCGTCTAGGTATGCCGCCGCAGCCGCCGGGCCTTTTCCTTCATCGCTTCCAAAAACCGCCCCGGGCGGCGGCGCTTGCGGCGCCAGGCCTTTTTCGCTTCCCGCTGGGGAAAGATGTGCAGCGGCGCCTTGGGCAGATCGGCGAGGATACGCTCGGCCACCCGGTCGGCGCTGTCCGGGGCGCCCTGCAGGGCCCGCCGCAGCCGCGCCCGGCTGAGCGCGTCGGAGCCGGCCATGTGCCGTTCCATCTCACTGGGAAACAGGTCCGGACACACCACCGACACGCGGATGCCGAGCACCGACAGTTCCGCCGCCAGCGCCTCGCTGAGCCGGATCAGGGCGGCGTTGCAGGCCACGTAGCTGGCCATGCCCGGCGGCGCGGTGAGCCCGGCCAGCGCCGCCACATTGACCACCTGGCCACTGCCCTGACGTTTCATCAGGGTGAGCGCCGCCCGGCAGCCGTACACCGCGCCCATCACATTGACCCGCCAGGGCAGCTCCCAGCTTTCCTCGTCCAGGGCCTCGAAGGGACCGGCGGCGGCCACGCCGGCGTTGTTGATCAGCACGTCGAGGCGGCCCCAGCGGCGCTGCAGGCGCTCCATGGCCTGGCGCAGATCCCGTTCGTTGGACACGTCGCCGTGCAGAAACAGCACCTCGCCGTCGGCCCGGCGCAGCGCCTCGGTGGTGGCCTGGCCGGCGCTGTCGTCCCGGTCGAACAGCGCCAACCGGTATTCACCGATGGCGCGCTCCGCCAGGGCCCGCCCCAGTCCGTGGGCGGCGCCGGTGATCAACATGACCGGTTTGCCTTTCATTCAGTCCGGTTCCACGCTCAGTTCGCGCATCGGGCCGCGCAGCACCTGTTCCTCGCCCTCGCTGCGCGCCAGCAACACGGCGCA
>CENV01015209.1_pt1 | contig 17149 bp, 17 predicted proteins | sample 530231 | NCBI WGS metagenome assembly CENV01 (sample SAMEA2619815, study PRJEB7988) | marine metagenome | biome: marine biome (ENVO:00000447); feature: surface water layer (ENVO:00002042); material: "saline water (ENVO:00002010), including plankton (ENVO:xxxxxxxx)" | depth 5 m | reverse complement strand
GCACACGACCAAGTTCCAGATTCACCAACAAATAATTTTTGTACACTTAGTAAAATAAATATGGGTTCTGCAACTGGTGTAACTTTAAGAGATGGAAACTTAGATGGTAGAACAAGTGGAACGGCAGGAAATGCACCTGCTTCAATTTCATTAGATAGTGGTAAATGGTACTATGAACTCAATGCACACGCAGCAGGTAGTGGTCTTAATGCAGGTGCAGGAGAAACTCCAACTGGAAGTTTTCATCATTTTACATTAGGAAGTAATGGAAATCAAATAAATACTAATGGAGAAGATAGAGCCTTTTCAACTGGTAATATAGTTGGATTTAAATTAGATATAGATGGTGGTACTTTAGAATATACTACTGATGGTAGTAGTTATAGCACAGTTGAAGGAAGTTTAACTGCTAATACAGCTTATGCACCATATATGCGAATTGGTGCTACAAGTGGAAGAGGAGTTTTTAATTTTGGACAAGATAGTACATTTGGTGGTTTAGAAACAGCAGGTAACAACAGTGATGGTAATGGAGTAGGAGATTTTTATTATAGTGTACCCAGTGGGTTTTTAGCAATTTGTACAAAAAATTTAGGAGCAGAATAATATGGCAACACCAACAATACCAAATGGAAAAGAACAATTTTTTGCAATCCTGTATGAAGGGAATGGTAAAGGACAACGTGTTGGTAAATTTGTACCTTTTACTGATGACGGCACAATTGCTAATAGTTGTATAATTGACAATACAGGTGCTACTAGCCAAACTTTGTCTGCAACTGCTGGTGCAAGTCCAACATCTACTCAAAAATTTACTCTTTCTTTTTGGATAAAACTTAATACATTAGGAGCAACACAAACACCAATAGCATTAGCATCTGTAGGCTCACCACATACTCAAAGACCCGTTGTAAACTTTACTTCTTCAAATCAATTCCAATGGGTTACAAGTGGTGGTGTACAAGTTAATGTTAAAACTAATAGAACTTTTGAAGATACAAGCAAATGGTATCACGTTTTAATTAGAATTGATACTACTCAAGGTGGTAATGACAACAATCGTATTTATATAGATGGAGATCAACAAGCTTTAACACACACACAAGATGCAGGAGATAACTCAAATTATGTATTAGCAAGCCAACCACAAGCTATAGGAGCAACAACGGCTACAGCACAAAAATTTACTGGCTATTTAGCTGAAATAAATTATGTAGATGGTCAAAGTTTAGGTCCAGACACCTTTGGTGTTACTGATACCTCAACTGGTAGATGGGTACCTAAAGCACTAAGTGGTATTACTTATGGCACAAATGGATTTAGATTAGCATTTGGTACAGGTTCTGCTATGGGTGATGACACAGCTAACTCTAATGATTTTACACCAAATAACATTGATGCTACTAATCAAACTACGGATAGTCCTACTCAAAACTTTGCGACATTACAAGGAACTGGTGGAACATTAAGTGAGGGTAACTTGACACTTGTTACTGGTAATTCAGAGTTTGCACACCACAATGCTACATTCAAACCAAAAAGTGGTAAATATTATGCAGAGTTTACTTGTAATGCTATGGGTCGTTCTGAGGTTGGTGTAGTATCAACTCTTAATGTTCCTTACTCATCAAATACAACAAGATTACCAACAACCTCAGATGGGAGTGTAGCTGGTTATATGTATTATGGGTATAATGGACAAGTGCGTTATGATTCAAGTAATAATTATGATGTAACTTATGCAACTTATACTACAAATGATATAATAAGTATTGCTTTGGATTTAGATAATCATACTGTTGAATTTTTTAAAACCGAATATGACAGCGGAACTTCTAGTTATGGGTCAAGAGTAAGTCAAGGCACAATAGGGTTACCTAATGGTAATTATACTTTTTGTATGGGTGATGGTGCTACTGGGCACAGTGGGGGTTGGACAGCTAACTTTGGTCAAAAATCTTTGCAACACACTCCACCAACTGGATTTGTTGCTTTACAACAAGACAATCTACCAACAACTTCAAAAGGTGTAAGTGGATTAGTGTGGACAAAGAACAGAGATGCAAGTGATGACCATCAATTGTATGACAGTTTACGAGGTAAACAATTAAGAGTTACAACAGACTCAACTGCTGTAGAAGCCACAGTAATAGAAGGGGTGCAAAAGTTTCTTAAAGGTGGTCACTCAATCGGTTCTGATGATGCAATAAACACTAGTGGTGAAACTTTTATAACTTGGAACTGGACAGGAAATGGAGGGACATCTGTTACAAATGACGCCAGTGCTACTGGTGTTGGCGATATAGATAGTGTATATCAAGCAAATACTACAGCTGGATTTTCAATTGTAACATACACTGGAACTGGAAGTAATGGGACAATTGCTCATGGATTGGGTAGCAAACCTCATTGGGTTATGTCAAAACCAAGAGATAATTCATCAGATGGTTTTTCTGTGTTACATAATAGTTTAGGTACAAACTTTCTTGACTTGGAGACAAATGCTCTACCAAATACAAATACTGTCGTTTGGAACTCAGTTCCCACACCTACAGTTTTTGGTGTTGGTACAGCAACTGGAACTAATAGTAGTGGTGTTAAGTATATAGCATATTGTTGGTCACCGATTGAAGGTTTTAGCAAGTTTGGTTCATATACAGGAAATGCTTCTTCTAGTGGAGATGGCACATTTGTATATACTGGATTTAGACCTGCTTGGTTGATGGTAAAAAGAGCAAGTGGTACAACTGGTAATTGGGTTATTATGGACTCAACTCGTTCACCAACAAATCCAGTTGCAACTTTTTTTAACGCTGATGGAAAAAGTGAAGTTGACACAGCGGCCAGACAGACCGATTTTTTATCAAATGGGTTCAAATTGCGTGGTAATAATGCAGCGACAAATGCAAGTGCAACTTACATTTACTTTGCATTTGCAGAACATCCTTTTGTTGGGGACGGAACAAGTCCTGTAACTGCGAGGTAAAATGCCTTTAATAAAGATTCCATTCAAACCAGGGTTTAATAAACAAATGACAAAGACCACTGCTGAATACCAGTGGACAGATGGTGACTTTGTTAGATTTCGTTATGGAGAACCAGAAAAAATTGGTGGGTGGACACAACCAATAGTAAACACCTTACCCGGTGTAGCAAGAGGTATACACAACTGGGTTGCCTTAGACGGCAACAAATATATTGCAATAGGAACTACAAAAGGTTTGTTTTTATATTATGAGGGAGCGTTTTATGATATTTCACCGCTCGGAACAGCTTTAACTTCTTGTACTATTACAACAACAAATGGCTCTGCTACAGTCACAATAAACAAGACTGGACACGAGGTAAAAGTTGGAGAGTATGTTGTTTTTTCGAGTGTAACTTTACCAGGATCAGGAACTGGGTTTACAGCTACTGATTTCACAACAAATCCTTTTGAAGTTATCTCTGTTCCAAGTGCAAATACTTTTACAATTACTATGTCGGCAAATGAATCTGGAGCTGGTATCACGGCAGCTGGCTCAGCAACAGTTACACCTTATGAAGAGATTGGACCTTTAATACAGACACAGGGTTTTGGTTGGGGAACTGGTACTTGGAGTGGAAGCCAAAATTGGGGCGAGGCAAGTAGCACAGATGACACTGTACTTGAACCAGGAAACTGGTCATTAGATAACTATGGTGAAATTCTTATAGCCACAGTCCGTAACGGAAGGACATTTGAATGGAATCCTTCAGCTTCAAATGCTTTGACTACAAGAGCAACTTTTGTAACTTCAAACCCGACAGCCTCTGTACAAACTATTGTATCGGATACAGACAGACACTTAATTCATCTTGGCACTGAAACTACTATAGGCACGGTCGCATCACAAGACAAAATGTTTATACGTTTTTCTGATCAAGAGGACAGAACGACATATGCTGCTACCTCTACAAACACAGCAGGAACTTTTCAGTTAGACTCTGGATCAAAAATTGTAGGAGCTGTACGAGCTAAAGATGTAACTTTTATTGTAACAGATACCTCCGCTTATATTATGCAATTTGTAGGTCCTCCTTTTACATTTTCTATTAGACAGGTCGGCACAAACTGTGGAGCTATGTCACAACATTCAATAGTGCATGTAGATGGTGTAGTATACTGGATGGGACGAACTGGAGGTTTTTTTGTTTACGATGGAGGTGGTGTAAAAAAAATACCATGTACTGTTGAAGATTTTGTATTTACTACACAATCTAGTGACGATTTAGGATTTAATTTTCAACAAAATGAAATTATTTTTGCAGGATATAATTCTTTATTTACAGAGATAAATTGGTTCTATCCAAAATTTGGATCTGATGTAATTGATAGGTGTGTGACTTTAAATTATAGAGAGGGTGTTTGGACGACTAGCTCACTTGCAAGAACAACTTATGTAGATAAAATTACTTTTGATAATCCTTATGCAACTGAATTTAACGCAACAGCAGTTCCTAACTTTTCCATAAATGGCATTACGAACACTGCTGGCGCAACTACTTTTTATGAACATGAAACAGGTACCGATCAAGTAGATAGTGCTGGTGGTAGAACAGCCATACCCGCCTTTATTGAGTCGGGTGATTTTAGTTTAGATTTACAAGGTACACAAGGTGAGTTTTTTATTAAGATAAGACGTTTTATACCTGACTTTGCTAAAATAGATGGTAACGCAAAAATATCGTTATTATTAAAAGACTTTCCAGCAGAAACAGAGACATCGTCAAGTTTAGGACCTTTTACAATTACTGCATCTACAAATAAAATAGATACAAGAGCAAGAGGACGTTTTGCAGCTTTAAAAATAGAAAATGAAAGTATAAATGAAAGTTGGCGTTTTGGTTCTTTCCGTGCTGATGTTCAGCCAGATGGAAGGAGATAAATGATGACAAGAAGAGACCCTAAAGTAGGCACTGGTAAAAAACCGAAAAAAAGTGGAAGAAGACTTTATACTGATGAAAACCCTAAAGATACCGTTAGTATAAAATTTGCTACACCCGCTGATGCTAGAAAAACAGTTGCTAAAGTAAAAAAAATAAATAAACCTTATGCAAGAAAAATACAAATACTGACAGTAATGGAACAACGTGCTAAAGTAATGGGAAAAAATCAGGTTGTTAGTATTGCTAAAAAAGCAAAAGAATCTTTGAAAAAAGCGAGGAAAATTGGCTAAAATAAATTTACTTATACCACAACTTAGTGAAGAATATGTTATGGAAAATCAAAGACAAATGTCTTACAGTATTGAAACGTTAGTAAATCAATTAAATTTTTCATATCAAAATGAATTGAAAAAAGAACAAGATGCATTTAACTTTTTTATGAGCTAATGACAATACGATATAAAAATCAAGGTTTTTCTTTAACAACAACAGATACGGTGAGTGTTTTAACGTCACCGACAAGTGGTCGTTGTTTAGTAAAACAAATACAGGTTCACAATGGTTCCTCAAGCACAACAAATTTAGCGACACAAGTAACCGACACAAGTGCAACAGCTACCTTTAGAATTGATAGTGCAGCCATAGCTGCTAATACCACAAGACAAGTTATATCTCAAACATTAGTCTTAGAGGAAGGCGATATAATAAAAATGACAGCGGGTACAGCTAATGAAATACAAGGAATAATATCTTATGCCTTGATAGATCGCTCTCAAGAAAATGGTTGATTTAATTTTTTAATTATGTAAATTTAAATACATGACAACATATATAATAGTAAATTTAGTACTTTATTTGATTTTTTAGTTATGACAAAAATAATACATTGTGAATCAAAAACTAAGATCACAAACAAAAGAACTGGTAAAGTATATGCATCAGAAAATGAAGCCAAATTCGATGTCGAGGACAAACTGTCTGCAACAACTGAAGAAGAAATTCAAAGGGACGTTACAATTATCGTACCGCAGTTGGATATTGAAGGAGGAACAGATTGAATCCGTTGGGAGGAACTGAACTTCAACACAGTTTTTTACATGAACATGTTAAAAAAGAGTTGTTAGAAGGTGTTCAAATCTGTTTATCTGTTCCTGAAAAAACACCTCTATCTAAAGATAAAGTAAATATCTTATGGCAAAAAAACGCCCCAAACCAACCTAATATTGAGCCTTGGTTTAAAAATAAAGAAAACCACACAAAGTATGATTGGTACGTATTTAACTCACATTGGAATTACGAACAATTTAGAAAAAGTTTTGGTCTACCAACCGATAGATGTCATGTGATTAAAAATGGAGTAACAAATTTTCCTAAAATAAAAAATTTTAATGAAGGGGATCGTTTAAGAATTATTCATCATAATACACCGTGGAGAGGTTTAAATGTTTTATTAGGCGCTATGCAATATCTTGAGGGTGAAAATATTGAGCTTGATGTATACAGTAGTTGTGAAATATATGGGGATGAATTTAAAAAAGATAATGATCATAATTACCAAGAATTGTATGATCAAGCCAGAGAACTACCAAACGTCAATTATATTGGCTATAGACCAAATGATTTTATTTTAAGTAAATTACCAAATTATCATTTATATGTTTATCCAAGTATATGGGAAGAAACATCGTGTATTTCTTTGTTAGAGTCAATGGCTGCGGGATTATACTGTGTCGTGACTAATTATGGTGCTATTTATGAAACAGGGTCAGAGTTTCCTATATACATTAACTATGAAACTAATTTTAATAATCTTGCCTTTCAATTTGCAGAAGCTATTAAAGTAGCACGGGACACGCTTCACGAACCTATGATAAGAAAACATTTAGCTTTACAACAAGCCTTTGTAAAAAGATTTTATTGTTGGGAAAAAAAGGCTTTCGAATGGACTAATTTTCTTACAGGTGTTTTAAATGCAAAACAATAAACCACTTTGGATAAATAAAGAAAAAAAAAGAGATCAATACGATATTAAACTTTTTGTAGCGACTCCTGTTCATAGTGAAGTATCAATACATTTCGCACAAACTATGCTTGAGTTACAAAAAGAGTGTATGAAAAGAAATATACTTGTAACGTTTCAGTTAATGAAATCATCTTTAGTTACACAGGGTAGAAACTTATGTGTAAGCGCTTTTTTACAAACAGATTATACACATCTGTTATTTGTAGATTCTGATATTGCTTTTGATGTTGAAAGTATATTTAAAATGATAAGTAAAAATAAAGAAATAATCTCACAACCTTATCCAATTAAAACAGCTAAATGGGAAAATCTTATTACTAAAATTAAGGGTGGACTTATCAAAGACCCAAAACATTGTCAGTTTCATGTAAATCAATATCCAATACTATTAGAGGATGAAGAAAATGACGTTAAGTGTAAAGAAGGTGTCATAGAAGTTACTCACGCCCCAACTGGTTGTATGTTAATTCAAAGACAAGTTTTTGATAAATTAATTAAAGCTTACCCCAATATGGATATTGTACAAAAAACTGTAATAGATGGTGAATTTAAAGATAGACCACATTTTTATGCTTTTTTTGACACTTATTATGATCCAGAAAACAAAAGATATTACGGAGAAGACTTCGCTTTCTGCCGTTTATGGAAAAATATCGGGGGTAAATTATATTGTTACATTATGGACTATATAACCCACGTAGGTGAATTTCAATATACTGGTCGTTTATATGATGAGATGACCAAGCAGGTGGTTGAAAAACCTCCACAATCAGAGTAAAATAAACTCTAAGTAATTACTCAGGAGTTTTTTATGACAAAATGGATTATTAAGTTAATCCCCAAGTTTATCAAGACTTGGTTTTTAAATCTTTTATATGATGATATAGCTTCTAAAGGTATCAACGGAGATACAGAACTAGCTTATCTTAATAAACAGCAACAGTCTTTTTTAAAAAGCATCGGTGGTTCAGGTACCTTAAATCCTTACACTGGTTGTAAACAATATTTTGGACCATTAGCAATTGGTTTAGCAGTTGGTACGGCAGCGTTTGGGATAGCTAAACTTGCAGGCTTATCAACTAAAAAAGCATTAGGTATTGGTTTATTGGGTGGACTAGGGGCGGGTGGTATTAAGGCTTTAATGACTGCACCAACAGCTACAGGGGTGAGCAATGCAACATTAGGTTTAGGTGAGGCTGTGGGAGCTGGTTCCACTGCTGCTGGTGAAGCTGCAGCACAACTTGCTGCATCTACTGGGGGAGGAACAGCTAGCTTTATGACTGGTACTGGTGGTGTTGCTCCTACAGCATTAGGTGGTGGAGCAGTAGGCACAGGAATTGGTGGTAGTGGAGCTGTACCTGCAATACTTCAAAAAGCAGGGGGTGCTTACGTGCCAATAGCACAAGGTGGCTCTGGTCTTGTAGAACCAGCTACAGGTGCACTTGTACCCTCTGCTATGGCTAAACCTCCTGTTCCAATTGGTGAACAAATTGAAAGAGGGTTAGGACAAGCAGGTCAATTTGTTAAAGATAATCCAGGAGCTGCAATAGGAGGCACTGCATTTTTAGCTAGTTTAGCTTCTCAACCAAAAGTTCCAGCATACCAACAAATGGAAGAACCTTACACTGAAGAAGAGTATAGACAAGCATATGCACGTCAAAGAGCACGAACTGAACCGTTCAGTGACAGAGCTGTGTATGAAAGAGATGAAGATTCTCTAACTCCTGAAAATGTATACGAGAGACAAGAGATGTTATATGCAAACGAAGGTGGTTTGGCTTCGTTCAGAGAGGGTGGAGTAAACTACTTACCAAGTAAATCAGACCACGATGAAAAAGATGCAAACAACTATGTTCGTGCTACAGGGTATGTTGAGGATGGTTCTGGTAATGGTGATAAAGATGAAGACACTATGTTAGCTCAGTTAGCTGACGGTGAATTTGTTTCACGAGCTGATGCCGTTTTAGGAGCAGGTATTATGCAAGGTGCTAATCCAGAAGATTTTAAAGATATGAGAAGAAAGGGTGCTCAGTTTTTTTATAAACAACAAGACCAATTTAAAAGAATTTATGATATTGTAAATGATGGAAATAAAACAAGTTGATATAGAGTGTATAGACGTGTTTTGGGATAGAGTAAAAGGTTGGATTGAGAAAGTGGTGAGACAAACAAACGGACGACATACTGTTGAATCTACTTATAATCTTTTAAAACAAGGTACAATGACTATGTTTTTAATCACACATAAAAAAGAGATTACTGCGGTTGTTGTAACACAAAAGGTTTATTATCCTGCAAAAGTTGTATTAGGTTTTTTATTTATTGGAGGGAAAAAAGTGTGTAGGTATTTAAAAGAAATAGAGGACTACTTTATAAAATATGCACAAAGTTTAGGTCTAGACATAATTGAATGTTGTGGGAGAAAAGGATGGATGAAAGTATTGAAAGAACAAAAACAAACTATGAAACTAACAGGGTATGCTTATGAAATTTTTGCTTAAATTATTACCAAATAAAATTAAAATTTGGTTGTTAAATGTACTTTATAATGACATTGCAGGCAAAGGCACATGTGGAGATACAGAGTTAGCGCACATTAATAAGGATGAGGCTTTACTTCTAAAATTAGCTGGTGGTTCAGGAACAATAAACGAACATACTGGATTAAGACAATATAGTAAAGGTGGAGGTGGAAGTGCACCTCCTCCTGCTCCTGCTGCACCTTCAAAAACAACGACTATACAAAGAGAGGCTCCTGAGATTGAGGCTCGTAAGTTAGCATTATATGATGAAGCAATAGATTTAGCATCTGTACCAATACCCGTGCCTGAGTTTCAAGTTGCAGGTGCTTCACCTTTACAACAACAACAGTTTGAAATGGCAAGATCTTTATCAGGTAGAGGGCAACAAGCTTTTGTTGAAGGCATTGCCTCAGTATTAGGCACTCAACAACTTGCTTTACAAGGTCCAGATATTGCGAGATTTATGAATCCTTACCAAAGTTATGTTACTGATGAAATAAACAGACAGGCTGAAATTGGTCGTAATCAACTTGCAAATCAAGCTATACAATCTGGTGCTTTTGGTGGTGGTCGTGAAGGGGTTGCTATGGGGGAACTTGAAACAGGTAGAGTACGTTCAATCGGTGAAGCGCAAAGACAAGGCTATCAATCTGCACTTGCAGCAGCACAAACTCAACAAGGTCAGATATTAACGGCAGGTTTACAAGGAGCTGCTGAATTAGGTCGTTTAGGCACAGCGCAAGCTCAGACAGGAGCTGTAGCCACTCAAGAAATGGCACGAGCTGGAGCTGTTCAACAACAGTTAGCTCAACAAGCTTTAACTGCACAAAGACAAACAGAGATAGCCAGAGCCTACGAGCCTTATCAAAGGATAGAATTTCAAAAAGGAATAATGACAGCCTTACCTACTGCTGCATCCACAGTAACGGCACAAACAGGACCAGGTGTTGATCCGTTAGCTAAGGCCGCTTCAACAGGACTGGGAGCATACGCAGCATATCAATTACTGAAACCAATGGGTGGTGGTTAAGGTATGGATAAAACTTTACTTAGACCTTTATTTCAGAAAAGATACATGGAGATGAACAAGCCACAAGGTTTTCTCTTTGGTGGTGTGGCTATGCAAGCTGATCAAGCTAGATCAAGACAATCTGGTCTTATGAATTTACAACAGTCTGATATTTATACAGATCCTAACACTGGTATTCAACAAAATATTAAAACTCAAGAAACACCCAAGCAAGATGTAAATATAACTGAGAGTATAGTCAGTGGTAGAGAGAATGCAAAAGCACTTGCAGAAGATCAACAAGGGGCAGGAATTATGTCTTTGGCACCACAGGATTTAGATCCAGAGAAAGTACAATATTTTGAAGAGGCTACTCAAGAAACTACAAAACCACAAAAGACTGTTAAAGAACAAAAACAGAGTTTATTTAGTCCAGATCAAATGAAAGGTCTTTTTGCCGCTAATGTGGCTCTAGCTTTAGCTAGACCAGGTGATCCAATTGCAAATCTTGGTTTGGGTTTAGCTGGGGGCGCTATGTCCGTAGCTAAGTTAAAACAAGCTGAGGCAGAAATGGATGCAAAAAAAATTAAATTTGATAAAACGAAAGAAGTATTTGATACTGCTACTGGTAAAAATACTTTAGCAACAGAGGCAGAAATACAAACTTCATTGAATGCTGATGGCACAAGACGATTTGAACCTAAACGTGACACTGCTAAAAAATCATTTAAACTTCAAAAAGTATATGATAATCAATTAGGTAAGAATACTTTTGTGTCTGAGCAGGATTTGTACAAGTCCATTACATCTGGTGAAGATAGATATGGCATAGCATCTGACGGATTTGTATCAGTGATTTTTAATGAAGACACTGAGTATGGTGATAAAGGAAAAAGAGGATTTGTTCCAAAGTTTGCAATACAAAACAACCCACAAGCATTTAGACCATTACAAAAAGATACTGAACAAATTATTGAAGGTATAGTTGGGAAAGAGTCAGCTAAAGCTAATCGAGACAGAATTAAAACTACAACAAATCAACTGTTTAAAGCTAGAGAAGCCAATGAAATTATTAAAACTATAAAAAAAGATTTGACTGAGAGAGGTGCTCAAGGAGGTACAGTGGGTCAACTTATGCAAACTGTCGCTGGTGCTGAAGGTTTTTTAAGTTACTTTAATCCCTTTACTCAAGAGAAAAATTTTAACGCAAACAAAAGAGATTTAGAAAATGCAATTTTTAATCCAGAAAGTTATTTTAACGATCCAAATGTAAAAACTACTAGAGAAGAAAGGCTACGTATTAAAGCTTTATCTGATAAGATAAGAAACAACAAAGGACTTGCAGGTTTATTTGATTCTAAAAATCAAGCGGCTTCTGCAGCAATGAGAACCTCAGTGGTTAACTTAGCTTATGCTCTTGCAAAAGCAAGAGAAGAAGGTGGTCGTTTCTCTGTTACTGATATTGAATTAGCGATGAGAACTATTGGTGATAGCTCAAACAAGACGACCTTTTTATCATCATTAAATCGTACAGGACTTGAATTATTAAGACCTGCAATAAACAATTATCTTGATGCACAAAGTATTGCCAACCCAGATGTAGATCCAAAACTTCCAAAAAGGTTACAATTTTTACAAGATGATCTAGAGTATTACGATAACCCAAATAAAAAGGAGGTTATAAGAAAACAAGAACAGAAAGAAAAATTAGAGAAGGAGGAAATAATTATTCCTCCACTAAATCCAAATCTTCAACCGATTAATATATAAAATGTTTAATAATATACAAGAATTTAGAAAAGTTTATGGAGATAAATATAAAGATGTCTCTGATCAAAGAATTATAAATTATTTATATGACGAGGAAGTAGTAAAAGATCCACAAGTAGAAATGGATTTTTTAGAATATAATCAAAAAATGAATCCCAATAACAATGCTTTTGGTTCAATTAGTAAATTTAAAGAGGTTTTTACTCCTGAGTTTCCTGAATTGGAAGAAATGTCTCCGTATGATGTAGGTGTTTTTGCACATAAATATGCAAGACAAAAAGGAACATTAAAAAAGTTTTCTGATTTTTATAATGATTTTAATCCAGTGGAAAGAAATGTATCAATAGGCTTTACACAAGTTCCTGTAGAAAATTTAGACTTTAGACCAGTAACTGGCAAACCTACAAGGACACTGCAAGAGATTGAAAAAGAATTAGGCTTTTCTCAAGAAGATGTTCCTGTTTTAAATACAGCACGATTAAAATCGGGTTTTGCTGAGAATGAAAAAGATATAAAAGACCTTTATGAAAGGGAGTTGACTGCACATTTTGGAAAGCCAACAAAAGTATATGTTGGTGACTTAAGTGAGGAATATGAATTTATAAACCCTGTGACTAATAAACCACAACTCGTAAATAAACCTGGTCTGGATGTGGGTGACGTTCTATCATTATCTGGTGATGCAGTGTATCTTGCAGGAGATGCATTGGGAAGAATAGCTGGAAGCACTTTAGGGCCAGCAGGTCAAATTGTAGGTTCAGGATTAGGTTCAGCGTATGGTGATGCACTTCGTTTAGCAATAGGTCATCGTTATTTTGGCACTGGAGATCAGTCAGAAAATGAAGAAAATCTAGCAAAAAGTTTTATTAATTATGTTAGAGAGAATGGTCGTTTTGATGAAATAAACGCTGCCGCAGAGGGTGTAGGTATGACAATACCTGCTTTTTATCGTTTAGCCACAAAATTTGCAAAAGTTGGTAAAATAGATCCTGCCGAGTTTGGGAATTCTGTGAAAGAAAGTCAACAGTCTTTAGAAATATTAGATCAGTTTAATGATAGGTTAGCTCAACAAGGTGCTAACACAAAATTAAAATTTACTTTAGGTCAGGCTTCTGGTGATTCAGAATTATTAGCTAAACAAAAAAACTTTGAAACGAACTCAAACTATGGAGAAAGAGGGCGCTTTGAAGAGTTTGGTAAAGATCAAGCAAATGCTTTAAATGTTTTTTTTGGTGCACTTAAGAGTCCATTTAACACAAGGCAAATCAATGGTGCAAATGAATTAGCTGAAGAGAATTTAGAACAATATATTCGTAATAATATTATAAAGCCTAGACAGGAGCCAATAAGAAAAGCAGCAATAAGACGTTTAGAACAGTCTGAAAAAAATTTAAGAGATGAAGTAGTTGTTTTACCTGATGGAACTTTTAAAGAAAAAGGAGAGAACATACGAACTATTTTTGATGAAATAGATGCAGATGCTTTTAAACAATTTAAAAATAGATATATTGCTTTAAGTGAATTGGGTAAAGGAAGAAAAATAAATACTGATATCATTTCCAGTGTATATAACAGTATTAATGAAAAAGATAAACTTTCTTTGGTCAAAAAAAAGATTAACATATCAGATTTACTTAAAAAACCTAAAAAAGAAATATCATTAGATGAGTTACGAGCGACTCGTACTGATTTGTTAGAACTTGAAAGGCAAATGGGTAGAGCAGGCGAAGTGGGACCAAAAGGATTTCCACGTAATATACTAGATGCGATTGATAAGCAACTTAATAAAGATCTTAAAACTGATGACCCTTGGTTAGTAGAATACAACTCTATTAGTGAGGCTTACAAAGATTATAAAAATAAATTTGGTGGTATTATTAACAAGCTTCTATCAAGAAAAGATGGTCGTTTAGTGATAGGAGATGAAGATGTTTTTCTACAAACATTTAAACCTGATAGTAATCTAGGACAAGGAAGAAGAATGGATGAAATAGTTGATGTTTTGTCCAATGACCCTTCAAAAAAACAACTCTATGCAGACTCAATATTAAGTTTTTACAAGGATAAAGTAACTGATGTGGGCGGACAATTCAACAAAAAAGCTCATCAAAAATTTTTAGAGGACTATAAGGGTAGTTTACAAAAATTTTTTAGTCCTGAACAAATGAAAACAATCAAAAACATTGATGGTTTATCTAAAGTCGTTGATAACATACGTATAAAAAATGAAAGATTAGAGAATGCTTTAAAAAAATCTTCATTTGGACAAATAGATAGCATTGCTCCTGAAGAAATGTTTGAAAAAAGTTTTATTGCTGATAAACCAGTAACATTAAATCGTATGATGGGTGTTTTAAGAAAAGACAAAGATGCATTAAAAGCCTATCAAGGACAAGTGCATAATCACATGTATAAAGAGATAACAGACAATAGAGGTAATTTTGATTACAATCGCTTTGCCTCTTTTATGAAAAAAAATCAAAAAAAAATGAACAAAGTTTTTGCAGATCAACCAGAATATCTTAAGGATATCAAACTATTTGGTGATGTGCTTGAAAGAACTTCACGAAAAGGCACTGGCACTCCTGCAACTCAAGGTGAACAAAAAATAATTGATGTGTTGAGAGGTATGATTTTTACACCACTTTCAAGGGAGGGTAGAATTTTCACTGGTGGTATCAAAACTTATAGGTCAGCGATAGATAAACAATTAGCAGATATTATGTTGGATCCCTCTCGTTTACGAGAGCTAGTTAAACTACAAAAAGGAAAAACTGTTAAGGAGCAGAAATTAAGACGTTTCGCAGAAGTGTTTAAACTTCCTGTAAAAGCTTTTACTGAACCAAACTACATTGATCAATATGACGAAATGCTTGATGCTGAAATGTTTGAAGCTGAAACACCACCACAACCTAAAACACTAGAAGAAAAAGATATAGAGGAGGAAAAAGAGTCTATTATCAAACCTTCAGTTCCTATTAGTCAAGCACCAACAGTAGACATGTTCGCTATGCAAACACCCGCCACGCAACCCGCATCACGGCCCTCGGCTCCTCCAGCTCCACCAGCTCAACAAGGAATTGCTGCTATGCAACCGAATAGATCACAACAATATGCAGGGTTGTTTCCTAATGATCCTTCTGGGCAAATGATTGCGCAAAGAGGAAAACAAAATGCCTGAACCAAGAACAACTAAAGAACATATTATATCTTTGTATGGTCACATTGAGGGTGTGAAAAAAGATGTAAGAACAATTAAAGAAAATCATCTAACGCACATTCACGAAGATATTGATAAACTTGGTGAGAAAGTCGATAAGTTGTTATTTTGGTTAATGAGCGGTATGCTTACAATTATTATAACCATTATAGGACTTGTGGCATGGATCCAATAAGTATCGCAACGGCGGCCTTCGGAGCAATAAAATCTGGAATTGAAGTCGGAAAGGAATTAAATAGCCTTTCTGGTCACATAATTAAATTTGTCAAACAGATGAGCACTGTTGAAGAAGAACACAAAAAAGAAAAAAGCAAATGGTTTACTTCTTCAAACGAAGAAGCTCTACATACATATTTTGCTCTGAAACAAGTTCACGATATGGAGAATCAATTAAGAGAAATATTTACATGGCATGGAGCACCAGGAGCTTGGAGTGAATTTGTTGCTATTCGAACAGATATTAGAAAAAAAAAGATAGCTGCAGAAGCAAAACGTAAAGCTGAAAAAGAACAATTTATGGTAAATTGTGCTTATGGATTACTAGCAGTAACTTTAATTGGTTTAATTGTATTTTTAGTAATGATGCTAAATTAGGTTAAAATCTGGGAAAAAACGACCGATTTTAAGAGCCGTCAGCGAGCGTTTTAAGTGTAAGTTGACCTTTACTACCTAGCTAAAATACACTAAAATACACTTAGTTAACTAAAAAACCTTATAAGGAGAAAACTATGAGAAAAGGTATGAAGTCAAAAGGTTACGCTAAAGGCGGAGCCAAAATGATGAAAGCCATGGGTGGCAAAATGGCTAAAGGTTACGCTAAAGGTGGAACTAGAATGATGAAAGTCAAAAAGACACCCGTTGTGGCAAGTAAAGCAAAGACTAAAAAAATGACTGTAGCTCAGTTAAGGAAACAAGCAAAAATGCTTGGTATGAAAGTAAGCAAAGCATAATTCACTTGCTTTATTATAATTAATACTTATTATGGGGTATGGCCTACTTAATAAAAAACATACCCTATTTTAAGGTCTGGGTAAGAAAAGAATTTACACACAATCACAGAAAATATCAGGGCGAGTATATTCATGCACTTGCATGTGCCGTTACTAGTATTCCTGATAGATGTTTAAGCTTTCAAGTTATATTTACTGGTTGTGAAGACGAAGAGAATAGACTTGAGAACCCTCACGGTGGAGCTATGTGGGCACGAATGCCTATCACGGCTCTTGTGGCAGATGAACCTTTGGATACTTTTCCTCCTCCTATTCAAACTCATCTGGCACAACCGTGGGATTGTTCTGCACGAAACTTTGAGGTAATTAAATTTGATAGAACATCTAGTAGTCCATGGCAATGTAAAATAGATGGAGAGTTTTATACTGGCAAATATTATTTTACTGTTGATTATACTGGCTCAGAAATAGCTGATGATCCAGCTCAACACAAACAATCACATGTTATTGAACTAACAAGTGGTCCTTGGAAAGGTTGTATCGTAGCTTTACCAAATAATAGAGTAAGAGTCACATCACCAGCAATGTGGGTTACTGGCAAAGGCGCACCTGATTTTATTCCTAGTCAATGGACTCATAGTGCAGAAGGGCATGATAGTTATATGGATTGGGAAACAACTTTTGACAATCTATATGCGAATAATAAAGAAAAATAAATCATTTGAAGTCACTGGTTTTGTAATTGAT
>CENV01045490.1_pt1 | contig 17213 bp, 19 predicted proteins | sample 530231 | NCBI WGS metagenome assembly CENV01 (sample SAMEA2619815, study PRJEB7988) | marine metagenome | biome: marine biome (ENVO:00000447); feature: surface water layer (ENVO:00002042); material: "saline water (ENVO:00002010), including plankton (ENVO:xxxxxxxx)" | depth 5 m | reverse complement strand
CCCCGCCGGGCCGCTGATCAGCGGCCCGGCAACTCCAGCGGTGGCGCGTCCGGCATGGTGCCGGTGAGGGACTCCAGGAAGGCACGCAGGTCCGCCAGCTCCTCGGGCTCCAGATTGAGCGGCTTGATGTGCGGCGACAGGGTGGAAAACGGAATGCCGTCGATCTTTTCGTCCAGCGGCGCGTTCTGCCACCAGCCCATGTTGTAGATGGTGAGCAGATCGTCGAGATCGTCGATCAGCCCGGCACTGGTCCAGGGCCCGGTTTCGGTGACCCCGCGCAGCGGCGCGGTGCGAAACGCCCCGACATCCTCGGCGCGGTGGCTGAGCGCATAGCGCCCCTGGAAATTGCCCACCGCGTAGAACGACGAGCCCAGGTGGTGGTATTTGCCGTCGCTGAGCAGGGCGCCGTTGTGGCAGTTCATGCAGCGCGCCCGGGTACGGAACAGATGCAGTCCGCGTACCTGAGCATCACTGAGGGCGTCGCGCTCGCCGCGAAGAAAACGGTCGTAGGGCGTATCGGCCATGGTCACCGAGCGCATGTAGGTGGCGATGGCGCGCTGAATGCGCTCCGGGCTGAGGCGGGCATCACCGAACGCCGCCCGGAAGCGGGCCGGGTAGCCGGGCACCGCCGCCAGCCGGGCGGTGGCTGCCACCGGATCAGCGGCCATCTCCACCGGATTGGTCCAGCTGGCCAGGGCCTGCTCCTCCAGACTGTGGGCGCGGCCGTCCCAGAACAACTCGTCCAGATAACCGCTGTTAACCACCGTCGGGGCGTTGAGATCGCCTTCCTGATCCTTGTGCCCCAGGGATTTGCGGCGCCCGTCGCTCCAGCCCAGGTCCGGGTCGTGGCAAGAAGCGCAGGCCACGTCGCCGGCAGCGGACAAGCGCGGATCGAAGAACAGCAGACGACCCAGTTCGCGCTTGGCCGGCGCGTCCGGGTTATCCGCCGGGTAGGGCGGGCGGGCCGGCAGCGGCTGCAGTGGCAGATAGGCCACGCCGGCATCCAATTCCGGCGCCGGCCAGCCGGCCCGGTCGCCCCGATACCGCTCCAGCAAACCGGTTTCTCCGGCCCCGGAGATAGACACAACGGCGCTCAAAACGGTCCCCAGCACGATCAAGCTCCCCGCGCGCCCCATCCCATTCCGCAAAGTAATCTCCCCAAACCGCAGCATCAGCCTGCACAAGGCCACTATGATAATGGTTATCACTACCATTTTTAATGGTGGTATCCGTCCTCATTGCTTTGATCAAAAAAGCGGTATAGAAATAGCGAAATAAACGCCCAATGAGCGAATTTTTCGATATGTCGACCAAAATCACCCTGGACCAATGGCAAGCCCTGATCGCGGTGGTGGACGAGGGCGGTTACGCCGCCGCCGCCGAAGCGCTGGACAAGAGCCAGTCGGCGATCAGCTACGCGGTGCAGAAAATCGAGACCGAGCTGGGGGTGCGCGCCTTCGCCCTGGAGGGTCGCCGTGCGCGGCTCACCGAAACCGGCCATTTACTGTACCGGCAGGCCAAGGTGCTGCTGGAAGAGGCCGGTCGCATCGAGAGCAGCGCCATTCAGTTCGGCCACGGCTGGGAGCCGCTGGTGCGAGTGGCCGCCGATGGCCTGTTTCCCCAGACCGTGGTGCTGTGCGCGCTGGTCCGGCTGGCGGAGGAAAGCCCGCTGACGCGGGTGGAGTTCCAGGAGACCATTCTGTCCGGGGCCGAGGAGGCGCTGCTGCGCCATGAGGCCGACCTGGCGATCACCGGCCGGGTGCCGCCCGGTTTCATGGGCGACCATCTGATTCGCATCCGCTTCGTGGCGGTGGCGGAATCACACCATCCGCTGCACGATCAGGGGCCACTGAGCCTGGACGACCTGCGCCCGCACCGGCAGCTGGTGCTGCGCGATTCCGGGCGCCAGCGGGTGGATTCCGGCTGGCTGGGCGCGGAGAAGCGCTGGACCTTTTCCCATAGCCACACCCGCCGCCAGGCGCTGCTGCGCGGCCTCGGTTTCGCCTGGGTGCCGGAGCCGGAGATTGGTGATGACCTGGCCGCCGGCACCCTCAAGCCCCTGCCCCTGGCGGAGGGCGTATACCGCTACCAGGACCTCTACATGGTGTACGCGGAGGGCCAGTACGCCGGCCGGGCGGCCCGTTTCCTGGGCGAAGGCATCAAGGCCGGGCTGGTGGAGAACGCCGACGCGGCCATCGCCTGAGCGGCGGCGGACGCGGGTCGCAAAGGCGGGCCAGCACCATTGACGCGCCCCAGTAGCGGGCGCCTTATACTGAAAACACTGTTTTTTCTGGAGGATCACCATGCGCTGGATTGCCCTGTTTCTCGCCGTGACCCTGGCCGGCTGCGTGTCCCCGGTGGTGGTGGACCACCGGGCCGGCACCGATTTCGCCGATTACCGCAGCTACGCCATCGACCCGCCGCCGGACGACCAGGAGGTGCTCAGCCTGGACGGCCAGCGGGTCCAGCAAGCGCTACGCCGGGAACTGGCCGGCCGCCCGCTGACCAGCGCCGGCAAGGACGGGGCCGACCTGCTGGTGCGCTACCGGTTCGTGCCGGTGGAAAAATTCCAGGGCAACACCCTGCAGTTCGGTTTTGGCTGGTTCGGCAATGGCTATGGCCTGTCCACCAGCACCCCGGTGGAGGGTGAAACCTACAAGGAATACAAGCTGCAGGTGGCGATGGTGGACCGGACCACCAAGGACGTGATCTGGGAGGCCACCAGCCGCGACACCCTCCACGAGGAACTAAGCAGCCAGCGGCGCGCGGAGCGCATCGACAAAATGGTGGCGGAAATGCTCAAGCGCTACCCGCCGGCGGCCAGCTGACCCGCACCCGCAGGCCGCCGCCCGGCGCCCTGTCCAGGGCCACCCGGCCATCGGTACGCGCCATGATGGTGGTGACGATGGCCAGCCCCAGGCCACGGCCACCGCCATGGCCGCGCCAGCCCCGCTCCAGAGCCCGGCGACGCTGTTCCGGAGTCAGTCCGGGCCCCTGATCATCAATGCACAGCCCCACGCGGCCATCGTCCAGCGGCGCCAGGCTGATCACCCCGCCTTCCGGGCTGTGCCGCACCGCGTTCTCCAGCACGTTGCGCAGCACGATGCGCACCAGCCCGGCGGGCGCCGCCGGCACGCCGGCCAGGGCCTGCCGCCGCACGCTCAGGTTGCGTTCCCGCAGCGCCCCCGCCAGCTCCTCCAATACCCCGTCCAGCACCATGTCCAGGGACGCCCGGTCCGCCGGGGCACTGCGCTCCCGGGCCAGGGCCAGCAACTGGTCCAGGCTGTGGCCGAGCCGTTCCGCCGCCTGTTGAGCCGCGTCCCGGGCGTGCTCCGCGCGGGGCCCCTCGGTGCGCTGCGCCACCTGCAGCTGGGTGCGGATCGCCGCCAGCGGAGTGCGCAGTTCATGGGCCAGGTCGTCGGTGAGCCGGCGCTCCCGATCCAGGGCCTCCCGTTCCCGGCCCAGCACCTGGTTGAGCGTGGCCACCATGGGTTCCAGTTCCACGCCCCCCGGCGGCGTGGCCACCGTCCGCCGGTCGCCGGCATCGCGGCCGGCGAGCTGGTCACGCAACGAGGACAGCGGGCCCAGGGCCCGGCCCACCGCCCACCAGACCAGGGCCAGGCTGGCCAGCAGCCCGAGGGACAGGGCCGCCAGCAGCACCAACGCCACCTGATGCATAAAGCCGGTGCGCCCGGCCATGCGTTCGGCGGACGCCACTCGCAGATCGCCTTGGGTCACCGTGAACACCCGCCAGAGTTCGCCGTCCAGACGGCGCTGGCCAAAGCCATCCCCATCCAGCGCCAGGCCGCCCTCCGGGGCCCCGCTGGAGCGGGCCAGCAGTTCCCCGCGCAGGCCGCTCACTTCGCAGGCGATGCCCCGCAGGGGCAGCCGGCCGCCTTCCGCCAGGGCCGCCGGCACCGCCGCGCCGGCGTCCACCAGCGACGCCACCATGCGCGCCGACGCCGCCAGCCGCTGGTCGAGCACCGCCGCCACCCGGTCGCGCACCTCGTGGTGCAGCCACACCGCCAGCACCAGCCACAGCACCGACAGCCCCAGGCCCAGCCCCAGCAGCAGGCGGCCGCGCAAACTGGCGGGCGCCAGCCTCATGGCGGGGTCCCCAGACGGTAGCCCTCGCCACGCACGGTCTCGATCAGCCCCTCGCCGAACTTGCGGCGCAGGCTGTGGATGTGCACCGCCAGGGCATTGCTCTCCACGCTCTCGGTCCAGCCGTAGACCCGGTCGGCCAGTTCGTCGGCGGTCAGCACCCGCCCGCGGGCGCCGAGCAGCGCCTGGAGCAGGGCCCGCTCCCGGCGCGTCAGGGCCATTTCCCGTTGATCCAGCCAGACCTGTTGGCGGGCCGGGTCGAAGCGCAGCCGGCCATACTCCACCAGCGGCGCGGCGCGGCCCTCCGCCCGGCGCAACAGGGCGTGGACCCGGGCCACCAGCTCGTCCAGATCAAAGGGTTTTTCCAGGTAATCGTCGGCGCCGGCATTGAGCCCGGCGACCCGGTGGGCGACACCATCCCGGGCGGTGAGCACCAGCACCGGCTCGTCCCGGCCCCGGCGGCGCCAGTGGCGCAACAGGGCGAGGCCGTCCCGGTCCGGCAGCCCCAGATCCAGGATCACCAGATCAAAGGCGGAGCCGGCCAGCGCCGCCTCGGCGGCGCCGGCGTCGGGCACCCAGGCCACGGAAAAACCGTGCACCTCCAGGCCCGCCTGCACGCCGTCGCCAAGCAGGGCATCGTCTTCCACCAACAGAATGTGCATGCTTGCTCCCGCCGTTCACCGTTGCCGCCACCCTGGGGCGCCAGAATTAACCCGGCGTTAATCATCGGCGGCCAGCCTGTCCCGAACAACCGCTCTGGCCACACCATCGACGGGCCCGCGCGATACGAGGCCGATGCAAGGCCAACGCGAGGCCAATGCGAGGAGAGAACCGACCCTGATGACCGCCTTGAACCTGGGCCCGCTGGCCCTGCCCCTGGCCCTGCTACCCTGGCTGGCCGGCGTGATCGCCGCCTGGGCCCTGGCCGCCTGGCGCCGCCGGGCCCGGCCGGACGCCGAGCCGGTGCTCAGCTGGATGCTGTTCAGCGGGCTGATCGGCGCCCGCTTGGCGTTCGTGCTCCGCTACCTGGATCAGTACAGCGGGCCGCTGGCCATGCTGGATATCCGCGACGGCGGCTTCTGGTGGCCGGGCGCGGCCCTGGGCGCTCTGCTGGGGCTGGCCCTGGCCCGCTGGCGCGGTCACGGCAAGGCGCTGGGCGAAGCCGCACGGGTCGCCGTGGCCGGGGCGGTGGTGACGCTGCTGGTCACGCTGGCTCTGAAGCCCCTGCGCGCCGGCGACGCGCCGCTGCCCGACGTCACGCTGTATGCCCTGGGCGGCACCCCGGTGACCCTGGCGGAGGCCACCGGCGGCCGCCTGACGCTGATCAATCTGTGGGCCAGCTGGTGCCCGCCCTGCCGCCGGGAAATGCCGGTGCTGGAGCAGGGCCAGCGGGATTACCCGGCGGTGCGTTTCCTGTACGCCAACCAGGGCGAAGGCGCGGACACCGTGCGCCGCTATCTGAGCGCCGAGGGGCTGCGGCTGGAACGGGTTTTGCTGGACCCCCACCGGGATCTGGGCCGAGACCTGGGCGGCGGCCTGCCGAGCACGCTGCTGGTGGACCCCCGGGGCCGGGTGGTGAACAGCCACCTGGGCCCGCTGTCGGCGGCCAGCCTGCGCCACTTTCTAAGTTCCCATCTTCCATCCGACCAGGAGTAAACCGTGCCATTATCCCGTTTTTATTACGCCCTCAAGGTGTTGCTGATCGCCCTGCTGGGCACCGGCCTGGCCCAGGCGCAGGACGAAACGCCCGCTGAGCGGGCGGCGCTGGAGCAAAAAATCTTCGACGTGCTGGAACAGAGCCACTGGGTGGCGGAGGGCGCCGAGGACCCGGACCGGGTGGTGTACACCTTCACCGACCTGAAATGCCCCTATTGCGAGCGCCAGTGGCGCGACATGCGGCCGCTGCTGGCGGACCCGGACAACCGTACCCAGGTGCGCCATGTGGTGGTGGCGGTGCTACGCCCGGGCAGCTACGGGGAAGGGGCGGCGGTGCTGGCCGCGGACGACCCGGCGGCGGCGCTGGCGCAGGGCGAGAAAGGCGAATTGAAGCCGCTGGACCCGGTGCCCGAGGCGGTGGGCCGTCAGCTCAGGGAGAACAACGCGCTGATGCGGGAGTTCGGCATCCGTGGCACCCCGGCGACGATCTTCCGGGACCGGAACGGCAAATTGCAGTTCGCCCCCGGGGTGCTGCAGCCGGAGACCCTGCGCGGTCAGGTGTTTCAGCTTCACTGAGCAACCGGCGTCTCGACCGAGGGTCGCCGGCGGCCCTCAGTCGCTCAGCCAGCTGACCTTGCCCTGGCAGACGGTGAGTTTCACCGCGCCGGGCAGGCGGCTGTGCAGCCAGGGAGAGTTGCGGCCGGCGGACAGCCAGTGACTGGACAGGGTGCGGCTCTCGCCCGCCGCCAGCACGCACAGGCTGGCCGGCCGGCCCGGCTCCAGATGGCCGGCCTGGATGCCCAGGCAGCGGGCCGGCGCGGCGGTGACCGCCTCCAGCGCGCGGTGCAACGGCAGGGCGCCATCTTCCACCAGCTTGAGCACCAGCGGCAGCAGGGTGTCCAGGCCGGAGATGCCCGGCCGGGTGGCCGGGAACGGAGCGGTCTTGCTGAACGAGCCGGAGGGCTGGTGCTGGGAGCACACCGCGTCGATGGTGCCGTCGGCCACCGCCGCCAGCAGCGCTTCCCGGTCGGCGGCGCCGCGCAGCGGCGGGATTACGTGGCAGTGGCTGTCGAAGCCTTCCAGGGCGGACTCGTCCAGCAGCAGATGGTGAATGCTCACATCGGCGGTGACCGGCAGCCCGCGGGCCTTGGCGGCGCGCAGCAGCGGCAGGGATTCGCGGCTGGAGATCTGCTGGAAGTGGGCGCGCACGCCGGTGGCCTCCACCAGCAGCAGGTCCCGGGCCAGCTCCACGGATTCCGCCACCGCCGGAATGCCGGGCAGCCCCAGACGGGTGGCCACCGGGCCGTCGTGGGCGCAGCCACCGGCGGCCAGGGCCGCGTCCTGGGGCCGGAACATCACCGGCAGATCAAAGGTGGCCGCGTATTCCAGGCCGCGCTTGAGCACCAGGGCGTCGGCCACCGGCGCGCCGGCCTGGCCCACGGCGATGCAGCCGGCCCGGGCCAGGGTGGCCATCTCGGCCAGTTGCACGCCATCCAGATGCTGGGTCAGGGCGGCCACCGGCAGCACCCGGGCAAACCCGGCCTGGCCGGCCTGTTCGCGGATCAGCCGCACCACGGCGGTGGAATCCACCGGGCCGCAGTCCGGCTGGGCAGCCAGGTGGGTAATGCCGCCGGCGGCGGCGGCGCGGGTTTCCGAGGTCACGTCACCGGCGCGGCCGCTGTCCGGCAGCGACAGGTGCACGCAGGCGTCCACCAGGCCGGGGATTACCCACAGGCCCTCGGCCTCCACGATCTCCGCGCCGGGGGCGTCCAGGCTGGCGCCGATGCGCACCAGACGGCCGTCTTCCACCAGCAGGTCCGCCACCTCATCGCGGCCGGAAGCCGGGTCGATCACCCGGCCCTTGCGAATCAGCAGATGCGCCTTAGCGGCCATGGTCTTCTCCCTGCTCCGGGTTCTGGCTGCTTTCCTGGCCGCTGATGGCCATGGACATCACCGCCATGCGCACGGCGATGCCGAAGGTCACCTGGTTGAGAATCACCGAGCGCGGGCCGTCGGCCACCTCGGAGGCAATTTCCACGCCCCGGTTGATCGGCCCCGGGTGCATGACGATGGCATCCGGTTTGGCGTGGCGCAGTTTTTCGTTGTTCAGGCCATACAGGCGGAAGAACTCCGCCTCGCTGGGCAGGAAGGCGGAGTCCATGCGCTCCTTCTGCAGACGCAGCATGATCACCACGTCCACATCCCGGAGGCCCTGGGCCATGTCGTTGAACACGGTCACGCCGAGGCTTTCCGCGGCCACCGGCAGCAGGGTGCGCGGGCCGATCAGGCGCACTTCCTCGGCACCGAGAATATTGAGCGCGTGAATCTGCGAGCGGGCCACCCGGGAGTGCAGCACATCACCGACGATGGCCACCCGCAGGCCCTCGAAGCCGCCCTTGTAGTGGCGGATGGTGTACATATCCAGCATCGCCTGGGTGGGGTGCGCGTGGCGCCCGTCACCGGCGTTGATCACCGCCACACCGGGGGTCACCTCGTTGGCGATGAAGAACGGCGCCCCGGAATCCTGGTGACGCACCACGAACATGTCGGCGGCCATGGCTTCCAGGTTGCGCAGGGTGTCCAGCAGGGTTTCACCCTTGCTGGTGGCGGACTTGGAAATATCCAGGTTGAGCACGTCGGCGCTGAGCCGCTTGGCGGCCAGCTCGAAGGTGCTGCGCGTGCGCGTGCTGGATTCGAAGAACAGGTTCACCACCGTCTTGCCGCGCAGCAGGGGCACCTTCTTGATGGCGCGCCCGCCCACGTCGACGAAACTGGCGGCGGTGTCCAGCATGTCTTCCAGCAGGGAACGGGAGAGATGTTCGACGGAAAGAAAATGTCGCAGCTTTCCGTCATCGGTGAGCTGCACGCGGGAGGAGGGCGGCGGCGCAAGCGTCATTCGTCAGCCTTTACGGGGATCTCTATCACCTCCGCGACCAGAGGCGCGGGCCCGCGTAATTCTACCCGTTGATGGGGCGGCAATGCCAAAGTTTCCCCGCAAATATCCGGGCGAATCGGTAACTCTCTGTGACCGATATCAAACAACACCGCCAGGCGGATCGAGGCCGGCCGGCCATAATCGAACAGTTCGTTCATGGCGGCGCGAATGGTGCGCCCGGTCATCAACACGTCGTCCACCAGCAGCAGATGGGCGCCGTCCACCTCGAACGGCAGGTCCGAGGGCTTCACGGTGCGCTTGAGCCCGCGGGTGTCGAAGTCATCGCGGTAGAAGCTCACGTCCAGGGAGCCCAGCGGCGCCGGCGATGCCAGCCGGGCATTGAGCGCGTCCGCCACCCAGGCCCCACCGGACTGAATGCCCACCAGCGCCGGCGGCGCCTCGCCATATTCGTCCGCGAGCTGCTCGGCCATGGCGGCCAGGCGCGCGTCGATCTCCGCTTCGTTCCAGCGCAAGGGTGTCTCCTGAAGGTGGATGGCATCGAACCGGCGTAGAGTAGCAGATCACCGGCGCCGGCGGCATGGGCGCCGCCGGTTTTGCGAGTCGCGTCCGGCACCCGGCGGCGAACTGGTTTAAACTCGCCCCCCGGTCACCGGCGGCGCCCCCGGCGTCGGGTGACGGCTTCCCGTGGGGCGATGTCGCCACGGGCATTATGGACGAGAAAACGGAAACAGGAATGACGATGAAACGCTTCATGAAAGGCATTGCCGTGGCGGCCCTGGCGGCCGCGATCACCCAGCCGGTCCAGGCCTTCAGCCTGAAAGGCGCCATGGACTCCGCCAACAACGCGGTGGATCAGGCACAGAAGAAAGCCAACGACGCCACCAGCCAATCCCAGCAGGCGATCGACGGCGCCACCGGTAACTGGAAACTGGCCGGCGACACCGCCACCATGGTGAACGACCTGTCCAGCCAGCTCGGCGTGTCCAAACAACAGGCCGCCGGCGGCAGCGCCGCCCTGTTCTCCCTGGCCAAATCCCAGCTGTCCGGCGATCAGTTCGGCGGCATCACCAGCCAGGTGTCCGGCCTCGGCGGCCTGCTGGGCGGCGGCGAGCAAGGCGCCAACGGCGGCATGCTGAGCGGCGTGCTCGGCAACGTGAAAACCCTGGCCGGCGTGCAGCAGGCCTTCAGCGCCATGGGCCTGAGCCCGGAAATGATCGGCCAGTTCACGCCGATCATCACCCAGTTCCTGGGCAACCAGGGCGTGGCCAGCCCGGTGATCGGCGCCCTCCAGAACCTCTGGGCCCCGGCCACCTGAGCCTGACGCCGCCGACGCCCTCAGCGGCGCCGGCGGCTTGCCTTGAGCCCGCGCTTCAGCCGCTCCGCGGCGTCCGCCCGCGCCAGGAATTCCACCGTCTTGCCGACCTTGTGCGGCACCAGAACCTCCAGCTCCTCCAGAACGCGCAGGTCCGCGCGGGCCGTGTTCTCCGACACGTCGAACAGGTTCTTTACCTCCTTGGCGGTGTAGCCCACCCCCGGATTCTTCAGTGCCTGCCGTAACAACATGCCCTGGCGATGGTTCAGGCGACGCCCGATGCCCATGTCCGCCAGCCAGTCCATCAGCTCCAGATACTCCCGCCGTCTGGTCCGCACATACTCCAGAAAAGCGTCCATGGCCCGCTGAATGACCCGCAGTTGATAGACCACGAAATAGGTCAGGTCATTGTCGTCCGTTTCGGTGAACAGATAGGCCTCTCCATACTGAATCGGCGCATCCTTGAGCAAGGCACTGATGGAGATGTACTCGAACGGCCAATAGCCGGTTTTCAACATGTACCAATAGAACAATGCCCGGGCGGTACGGCCGTTGCCGTCCACGAACGGGTGCTCATAGCCGACCATGAAATGCAGGATGATCGCTTTCACCGCAGGGTGAATAAAGGCACGCCCTTCACGGCCATCATGCTGTTCATTGGCGAAGCGACACACTGCCTTGAGCCGGGCGGGGAGCTGATACGCCGGCGGCGGTTGGTGGGCCACGTCGCCATCCCGATCAACCACCACCACATCGTCGTTCTGACGCGGCTCGCCGGGCACCACCCCGGCCTGAACCGTCCCGTGGGTGGCCAGTTCATGGAAGCGGAAAATCAACGCCAGATCCAGGGGTTCGTCGCGGGCCCGTTTGGCCTCTTTCATCAGCAGGTAGTTATTGAACACCATGCGCTCATCCTCGGTGCGGGGCGAACGCTCGCGGATCAACATATCCCGGGCCACCTGACGGGTGGTGGCGGCCCCCTCCAACTGGGCGCTGGAAATCGCCTCCTCCATCATCAGGGTTTCCACCAGGTACTGCTCACGCTGGCCATGGCTGGACAGATCGAACCCGCCCTCCCTCAGCGACGGCGCGCAAAGCCGATCGATGGCATGTAGCGTGCCGGCCATGGCGTCGGGGGTGCAGAATTGGAACGGTCGCCCGTCCGCCGCGCTCAGACTCACCGGTTTGAGCAGACTCTGGCGCGCCATCTTGATCGCCACCCAGGCCGCCTCCTTGTCCACCGAGGCGGGCAGCCGGCGCCGCAGATCATGCCAATGCAGGTAACGACCTTTTGCGTCGACCGCGCCGTATTGGTCCATGGCGGCCAGTACAGCCTCAGGTTTTCTGGAAAAAACCGCAGTCTTATCAGGTGGTTGCGCGATCCTTGCCATATTCAACTCAATTTTCGGAAAATTGAGTTGAATATGCTCGCTCAGTTCGAAAAGATCAAGATAGGGCGACAGCGACCCGAGCGGGCGTTCAGGGCTGGATCGGTTCGGCGCCGTTCAACAAGCCCTCGGCGATCACCACCGCGGCCATGGAATCCACCTTCGGGTCCGGGCCACGCTGGCCGGTGCGTTCGCGGGCTTCACGGGTAGAGAGGCGTTCGTCCACCATCACCACCGGCAGGCCGAAACGGCCGTGCAGGCGGCGGGCGAATTTGCGGGCGCGGGCGCTGGACGGGCTTTCCGAGCCGTCCATGTTGAGGGGCAACCCCACCACCAGGGTATCCGGGCGCCATTCGTCGAGCAGCGCCGCCACCCGGTCCCAGTCCGGCTGACCATTGTGGCTGGGCAGGGGGGTCAGCGGCGAGGCGGTGCCGATCAGATCGTTGCCGGAGGCCAGCCCGATCTTCTGGGTGCCGTAATCGAAGGCCAGCAGAATCAACCGTGGCCCACCTGGGTGGCGATCAGGCTCATGTCCACGCCGAGCCGGGCGGCGGCGGCTTGCCAGCGCTGGTCGAAGGGCGTGTCCAGCACCAGTTCCGGGCTGCTGGCGGCGCTCAGCCAGATATTCTCCGCCAGCTCCCGCTCCAGTTGCCCCTGGTCCCAGCCGGCATAGCCCAGGCACACCAGGGTGGCCTCCGGGCCCTGGCCCAGGGCGATGGCTTCCATGATGTCCCGGGAGGTGGTCAGACACAGGCCATCGGCCAGCTGAATGCTGGAATCCCACAGCCGGGCGGTGCTGCGGTGCAGCACGAAGCCCGAATCTTGCTGAATCGGACCACCGGCCACCACCTGGTGGTGCTCGGACGGCGGCACCTCCACCTCGATGTCCATGTCCGCCAGAATATCGCTGAGGCTCAACGACACCGGCCGGTTCAGCGTCAGCCCCATGGCGCCTTCATCGCTGTGCTCCACCATGTAGGTCACGGTGTGCTCGAAGTTGGGATCGTCCATCTGGGGCATGGCGATCAGAAGCTGATGTTTAAGGCTGGCATTGTCCATGGCCACAGTATCCGGCGACCTTTCGATGAGGGCAAGGGAAGCGGCCGGGCCGGTTACTGGGAGGACACCCGGCGGCCGGCGTCGAAGCGCCAGGTGCGGATGATCTCCAGCACGTCCATGTGCTCGCGCATTTCCGCCGTGAACGGCTCGAACGGCGCCGCCAGCCGCACGCTGCGCAGCGCCGCCTGGTCCAGGAAAGGATAGCCGGAGGACTCCAGTATCCGGGTTTCCTCGATCTCGCCATTCGCGCGCAGGGCCACCATCAGCCGCACCCCGCCGAAGGCATTGTCCTCCAGCGCCTGGCGGGGAAAATGCCGGGTGCCGGCGGCTTCCACCCGGCGGCGGAAGGTGTCGATGTAGGCGGCCTCATAATGGGCCTTGGTGGACACCGAGGTGAGCCGGCGGATACGCGGGCGTTTGGCGTAGGCCTGTTTGCGCTGATCCAGACGCGCCTGCAGGCTGGCGATTTCCCGGCTCAGCTGGTCCACATTTTCCTGGTCCGCCTTGCGGCGCGGGTTCTCTTCCTGGCGGTCGCTCTGCTCGCTGTCGGTGGCGCGCTCGCTACGCGCCCGGGTGACGATGATTTTCTGGCGGGTGACCGGGCGGGGCTGCCGGGTGGTGGGCTCCTGGAGCTGCACGGTGTCGGTATCCGGGTCGCTGAACGGCGCCGTTTCGGTGGTGGTCAGTTCCCGCTTTTCGCTCTGGTCGCCGGCGCCGGCCTGGTTGGCCTGGGCAATGAAGTCGGCCTCCTCCGGTTCCTTATCGGCGCGGTGCATGGCCAGGGTGACTTCCAGGCTGTTGGGCGCGGCGCGGGGCTTCTCCGGCGCGAAGCTGACGCCGAACAGCACCACGCCGTGCACGGCCAGGGCCAGAAACAATGTGAAGCCGAGCCGGTCGGCGGCGGTTACCTGTGGAGCAGCCATGAAGGATTTTGCGTCTTTATTATGTGGCCCATCGTCACGATGCGGCGCATTGTCCCCCGAACGCGCCACGCCGCCCAGGACGTAGCGCGCATTTCCCGATCAGCCACGCAGTTCGAGCAGGGCGTCGAACAGCTGGCCGGCGATATTGATGCCGTAGATCTGGTCCAGCTCGCGCACGCAGGTGGGGCTGGTCACGTTGATTTCGGTGAGATAGTCGCCGATCACATCCAGGCCCACGAAATAGAGGCCCTTCTCACGCAACACCGGCCCCACCTGCTGGCAGATCCAGCGGTCCCGGTCGGTCAGTTCGCGTCCCTGGCCGGTGCCGCCGGCGGCCAGGTTGCCACGGAATTCGCCTTCCTTGGGAATCCGCGCCAGGGCGTAGTCCACCGGCTCGCCGTTGATCATCAGAATCCGCTTGTCGCCGTCCTTGATCTCGGGAATGAAGCGTTGCGCCATCACCGGGGTTTTGCCGTTCTCGGTGAGCACGTCGATGATCACGCTCAGGTTGGCGCTGCCCGGTTCGATGCGGAACACATTGGTGCCGCCCATGGCATCCAGGGGCTTCATCACCGTGTCACCCTGTTCCTTCACAAACTCACGCAGACGGTCGGCGCGACCGGACACCAGGGTGGGCACGCAGCACTGCGGAAAATCGGTGGCGAACAGTTTTTCGTTGCTGTCGCGGACACTGGCCGGTTTGTTGACCACCATCACCCCTTCACGCTCCACTTTCTCCAACATATAGGTGGCGTACAGATAGGCGCTGTTGAAGGGCGGGTCCTGGCGCATCAGGATCATATCCAGACCGGCCAGGGCGCGGGGCGCCGGCTCGCCAAGTGTGAACCAGTCGTCATTATTGTCGCGCACGACCAGATCACGGGTCACCGCTCGTACCTCGCCGTCCCGCACATACAGATCGGCTGGTTCCATATACTGAATCGACCAGCCGCGACGCTGAGCTTCCAGCAACATGGCCAGGGTAGTGTCTTTCCAGGGTTTAATGTGGTCGATGGGGTCCATCACCACGCCGATTTTCAGGCTCATGGGGGCTCCAGGAAGAGGTCGGGAGAGAGGTGCCGGGCCATGTTATCAGTGCCTTGGCCGGGCCGCTACGGGACGCTTTTCTCAGGTCCCACAGGGTCTTATAGATTGAATGTAGAAACTGTGTTAAAACCTCGGCTTGGGCTGTTCCACCCAGTAGAGCCTCCGAACAAAGTAGTAATGGGGATCAAAGAAGGGGCTCACCGGATCCACGATAATTAGATCGCCGGAGCGATTTTCAGTGTCGCCGGGCACGGCGGCTGTAAAAACGCTTCCCGACGACAAGACGTTGCGGCCCTTAACGGTTCACGATTAAAGGCAGTTCTCCATGACTGACAATTTCCAAGACCTCAAGGTGATGGTGATCGACGATTCCAAAACCATTCGTCGCACCGCCGAAACCTTGCTGAAGAAAGCGGGCTGCGAGGTGATCACCGCCACTGACGGATTCGATGCCCTGGCCAAGATCGCCGACAGCAAGCCCAGCATTATTTTCGTGGACATCATGATGCCGCGACTGGACGGCTATCAAACCTGTGCCTTGATCAAGAACAACAGCGCGTTCAAGGGAACGCCGGTGATCATGCTCTCGTCAAAGGACGGTTTGTTCGACAAGGCCAAGGGCCGAATCGTAGGGTCCGACGAATACCTGACCAAGCCGTTCTCGAAGGACGAGCTGCTGGGGGCCATTCGTCAACACGTTTAAGCAGCCGCGACGCTGAACCCGAAGAGGAAAAGATGGCACGCATTCTGATCGTCGATGATTCTCCCACCGAGTGCTACAAGTTCCGGGAGATCCTGGAAAAACACGGCCACCACGTGCTGGAAGCCGCCAATGGCGCCGATGGCGTGGCACTGGCCCGCTCCGAAATGCCAGACCTGGTTCTGATGGACGTGGTGATGCCCGGCCTGAATGGTTTTCAGGCCACCCGCCAGCTGACCAAGGGTGCCGATACCGCCCACATTCCGATCATCATCGTCACCACCAAGGACCAGGAAACCGACCGGGTCTGGGGCAAGCGCCAGGGGGCACGGGATTACCTGACCAAGCCGGTGGACGAGGATGTGTTGTTGCAGACCGTCGGCCGGCAGCTGACCGGCGCGTGATGGCGAGACACCGATGAGCGCCGCCGCTTCCGCCGCCTTCGTCAAACTGGCGGACTATGCCGTCCGCTGCCGCCGGCAGGCCGCCAGCCTGCCGATGCAGGAAGACGCGGTCGATTACTGGAGTGGGGTGGGCTTCACCCTGGACCAGCACCGCCTGCTGGCGCCCATGGACGAGGTGTCGGAAATTCTCTCGGTGCCGGCCTACACGCGGGTGCCCGGCGTGCTGCCCTGGATGAAAGGGGTGGCCAACGTGCGTGGCCGTCTGATGACGGTGATGGACCTGAGCCGTTTCCTGGGCCGGCCATCGGAGTTGCAGGAACGGCAACGCAGATTATTGGTATTGGATCAGAACGATCTTTACACGGGAGTCATCGTGGACGAAGTGCAGGGGATGCAGCACTTCCCCCTCGATGCCTACCGGCCGGTGCCGACCACGCGGGACGAGGACCTGGGGCCTTATCTGCGCGGCGGCTATCTGAGGGACGGGGAACTCTGGTCCGTGTTCAGCCTGACGCGGCTGGCACAGGATCCGCGCTTCATGCAGGCAGCCCGCACGGGCTGATGCAAAGCGCGCCGGGGAGATAAGAACAGAGCCAGGCCAGGAGCCAGTTATGAAGTTCAAACCGGGAAACGTGTTCAGTAAGGCACGGGGGAACGCGGGGGGCAATCCGCTCAATGTGGCCCTGTACATCGGGCTTGCCATTTTCATCGCCCTGGCCTTGGCCAACTTCCTGTTGTCGGCGACCCGGGCCAACCTGGCCCAGGAAAACATCACCGACGCCTCGGAGCTGCGCGTGGTCTCCCAGCAGATCGCCAAGAACGCGCTGGAGGCGGCCTCCGGTAACGCCGACGCCTTCGTGCTGCTGCAGGACTCGCGCAGCGAGTTCCAGAGCGCCTGGAACCGCCTGAAGGAAGAGCCGGTGGCCGACGACCAGGTCAAGCAGCGCCTGCAAGGGCTCTGGGACCAGGCCAGCGAGGACACCGCCACCATTCTTAACGGCCGCGATGCGGTGCTCGATCTGCACAAGGTGGCGGACACCCTGGCCCAGGCCATCCCGCAGCTGCAGTCGGAATACCAGGCGGTGGTGGACATCCTGGTGGAAACCGACGCGGCACCGGATCAGGTGGCCCTGGCCCAGCGCCAGATTCTGCTCACCGAACGAATCCTGCGCTCCATTTCCCGGGTGCTCGAAGGGGACGACAACGCGGTGATCGCCGCCGACAACTTCGGCCGCGACGCCACCGAATTCGGCCGCGTGCTCAACGGCATGCTCGAGGGTGACCCGGCCATGGGCATCCAGCGCATCACCAACCCGGAAGCACTTAATTATCTGCAACGGGTCTCCCGGCTGTTCGACGAGTTCATCACCCAGTCCATCGACGAAATTCTTTACACCGCCCCGGACCTGTTCCAGGTGGCCAGCGCCGCGGACACCATCTTCCGCACCTCCCAGGACCTGCTCGAGCAATCCAGCAACCTGAACGAACAATTCGAGAGCACCACCACCGGCCTGTTCCCGTCCCTGTGGCTGGGCGCCGTGTGCGCGGCCATCGCGGTGCTGATGTTCTTCCTGATCATGCTGCAGCGTAACCGCGAAGCGGCCCGCCGCCGTAACGAACTGGAAAGCGAGAACCAGCGGAACCAGGCGGCGATTCTGCGTCTGCTCGACGAACTGGGCGACCTGGCGGACGGTGACCTGACCGTGGAAGCGACGGTGACCGAG
>CENV01049506.1_pt1 | contig 17218 bp, 15 predicted proteins | sample 530231 | NCBI WGS metagenome assembly CENV01 (sample SAMEA2619815, study PRJEB7988) | marine metagenome | biome: marine biome (ENVO:00000447); feature: surface water layer (ENVO:00002042); material: "saline water (ENVO:00002010), including plankton (ENVO:xxxxxxxx)" | depth 5 m | reverse complement strand
AATGAGGCTTGGATCTTGTTCTACCTCATACTCTTGGAGAAGTTCTCGGATAGGAATTTCCAAATGATAACCGGCCCAATCTGTATAAGGCACCGTAATGAATATCTCGCTCGGCTCGGACTGATTCTGAGCCTGTGGGCGAGGATGCAACACAACAGCTACCACATGTAGCGCATCGTCAAGCTTAGGAGGAGCCGCTTCAAATAGATCGAACGTCACGGGCTCTAATATCGCGTTTCTTTTGGCAAGAAAGCTTCTGTGCTTTGCTGGCCTTGCCCATGCGTTTTCATGCAGCTCAATATGACTTAGGGTGACATTGCCGGAGCAGACCACCACATATTGTTCACCCTTAGGGATTGTCTGCAATACCGACGGGCTCCCTTCGGCTAATACCCCAGCCAGAGTGTCATCAATCATGTAACGTCTTAGCTGGGCACGGGGGCGCGCTGGACTGGTGTTTTTGAAATCTTCCTGGGCTCTGGCGTTCGCCTTGGCATATGCGGCGCGTATAGAGTCATCCATAGAAAGGAATAGGCTCCTATCCACATTGGTGGTGATATAGCGCACCAGGCGAGATTTCAAGGTTTCAGTCATTGATGGTGGCCCTTCGCATTTAGTTAAGCGGAATTATTGCTTAAATATTTTAGTTTTGCAAGTGATTATGCTACTCTCGCCCTGTACCTTGCGGATAGAGGGCGTGACAATGGCCAGAAAGCGAGTTTCAGTGATTACTGAGTCGAAATCGGGGCGTAACCAAAAGTTTCATGACAACTATACGAACGAGGATATGACCAGGGCGCAATTCGTCAAAGAAATCGAGAATGAGAGTTATTCTCAATATCATGTCAGGAAGGTCAATGGCGTGAAAACGCCGGTATCCAATCCAGATTCCAGCAAAAACAATAACTTAGATAGGTAGTGGGCGGGAAGTGGATAGCCAGGAAGTAAGAAGCCCCGACACTTTCGCACCGGGGCTTCAAATCAGTCGCCAATCTGTGGGGGCATCACCACTCAACCTTACTGACGGTGGCATGGGCTCGCCCCTGCAATGCCGGTTTCTGAGTCCACCTGTCGACATGCAAAGGAGCGAGGCCACTTGTTCATAAGTGAGGTATCGCTCAGGTTGTTGAGTATCCATCGTTACTCCATATGGCATGAAATAGCATGGTGTGATGATGGGTGATTGACTCTTGGGGAAGGTGACTTTGAAGTGTCTTTTAATCTATACGAAAAGGCACCTAAAGGGGGGCTATGAGAGAGCAGGCAAAATCAGTTTCAGCGTTCGCCGCAAATCCTTTGCGGGCTCGGCTATTGATTCGAGAGTTGGAGCGCAAGTGCCTGGAAGTAAAGCCTGCCGACAGCGGTGAAAAATTTGACCGCTACGAGCACATCAACCGATTTACGGCCTGCCAAAAAGACCCCAAAAAGCGCTTTGATCTGCCACGGCGGCCATTCTTCAGGTGGCGCAGCGGCGAGGCGCTGCCCAACCTGACGACCCGCAGGCTAATCGACGGGCTATTTGACGTTGATTTGGGGAGCAAGTGGGGTGGCCGGAGCATTAATGGCCCTGAGCAGACGCTGCTGGTAGCGTTGGATTTAATCAGCCGAAGCAACGCGCCAAACAACCAGGAGACATTGGCCGAAGCTGAAGAAATCTTGGCGGTGGTTAATTCTGCGGTGTGTGAATTGATTCCCAGAATCCCCAACCTGGAGAGGCCGAAATTCACTTCGTACCGGGGTGGCAAGGCCCTTATTTCATCAGTAAATCGAAAACCCAGCCGCTATGCTGAGTGGTCGAAAAAGCGGCCTGTGGCTTATCCATTTATTGCCGAACTCATCAATCCCTATGATTCAATAAGCCCTCTTTGCGCGGCCTTGATGTACCTTGTTAAACCAAACAATCAAACGTATCTGCCGGATGGCCTGGCACAAGCACTACTGCTGGATTTTATCAGCGGTGTAATTGCTGCCTATATTGTGATGCTCCACCGGAATCCGGCTGAATTCCAAACGGGCGGTTTGGTGGTTGATTTATACAGGTTGGTTTACAGGCTATTTCTTAAGCCCAGTAGGGGTGATGATGCAACGGCGGAAAGCCTTGTTGGAGAAATCTTTTACAATCACTTTCCAGAATTCACCATTGACTCAGGAGAGCAGAAGATGAGCCTTGATCGCTTGGTTGAATTGTTTAGCGACTATACGGGCAAAGCGGGATTGTCCTCCACTGAATTTATGGAGTTTGTTTCACCTATTGACCCGGATCGCCGCAGCGAGGTAACTAAATGGTGGGAGGGGAGCTGCTGAGCATAGCTTACTCGGCTTGATGAGGCAGCGGAAGCTGCTCTTTTATAACAACTACCTGATACGCGGCATAAATCAAATAAAGACACCATCAAGAACCCCTTCATATTCGGGTTTGTGCCTAAAGCTATCTAAGTATGCGATACAAAAACCAGAATAAGGGGCTTCCTTGCTCCTAGTCTGACGAAGTCTACGTATTGCCTCTTCGTAGGCAAGATCGTTGTCGGCATCCCCAGTTTCAAGCTTGTTGAAATAACGTTTGGCTGCCTTAACATCTTTATCAATCGCATCGCGCAGTTCGATTCGGCAGCGAACAAAGTCAGAATGGTTTAAGTTGTACAGAGCAATGGACTGATCGGCACGAAAAAAACGCCTTGGGGATTTATCTTCTGAATAACGAGGCATTGCCTCGCCATCGGCTTTGAACTGCAATAGTTGGACGTCAGTTGCTTTAAGCGGATCAAGAAGAACTGGCTGCTCTCCTTCCAAGTCACATTCCGGTGTTCTTGCTCGAACGCTCTCATCCAAGACCGGGAAATGGTCAGCTTTCCCGCCCGTCATCCCTGTCTCGATATCAGTTCGTCGGCGATTTGCGACAATGCAACTGAAGCGATAATTATCGAGGCGAAAAGCAAGCCACCAGTAACCATCGTGCGGAGCTTCTTCCTTTAATGTTTCTTGCACCCTTTTTTTTGGTCGGTAATGGTCGACATCAACGTCCGTTCCCTGCTGAGGAGCTTCTGTGTACCAGCATTTATAATTAAAAAGCCTTGCCAATATTGGCTTTACTTGTTTCCAGTGTGCCTGATTTTTCTCAATAATTTCCGCTCGTTTTGCGGGATCAGCTTCCGCCAATAATGCATCGGTGAGTTCTTGGCTTTTTTCTCGCCACTCATCCGGAAGTTGTAGCTGATTAAAATTAACTTCTAGATGCCTCATTGAGTCCCGCTCTGTCCTTCAGATGCCAAAATGCGCTGAACAATTTCTTTTGCTCGCTCTTTGCGCTGGCGTTTGATATCGGGCGTATCATTCACAGCGGCTTCATTTTGATCAACTTGTTTCCTCATTCGCAGGTAAAGGGCGTAATCTTCATCCCAATGAGCTGTGGTGAACCCCAGATTCTCTATCGCTTTATCAATTTTTGCCAAACGACCCGATTGTATGGGGCTTAGCTCCGACTTCTCTGTGAATCGTCGGCGCAGGCGTAGTAAGCGCTCTGTGGAGTTGTCTAAAGTTGTGCGTAGGCCGAACATGTCACTGGTTAGAATTCCCCCATAGCCCATTCCTCTGGGGCTTTCTTCAGGCTCTTGTGCGTGAACTTGATATTGTGAGTCCCGCCACATAACTTGCACCTGATTCTTTTCGAGTTCGGCAATGGCCAGCGGATGGTGGGTTACCATTAGCAGGTGGCTGGTCTCATGGTTGGGCACGAATTCGCGTAGAAACTTGAGGTATTTCACCGCCCAAGAAGGGTTTAAATGGGTATCAGGTTCATCAAGTAAAAATAGGGAATCTTTGCCGCCGGTAAACTTCAAAAGCCCCAATACCGTCAGTAATTGCTGCTCGCCTTCGCTGAGCTCTCGGAAGGTCAGTGGATCTTGACTGCTGGAGGCTTTCACTCGAATGCTGACTTCGGAAATGATTTCGGAAAGCAAGGTGCTCTCCAGCATTTTAAATAACTCATCTGCACTCAAGCCCTTGGCAAAGTCACGCAAAGCATCCACATCAGGCAAAAACAAATGGAAGAACTCGTTACGTATATTACTGCCGGTGAGTGAGGTATCTTCTTGCCGCGTGACTTTTACCGGCGACAAGGTGTGTTTGATCAATTCGTCCAAGAAGCGGCGTACCACACCACGCGCGCCCCAGAATAGTTCACCTTTTTGTTTTGCCCAACCCGGCTGGCGCATGACAAAATGAATACTGTCTAAGCCCTCAATGCCTAAATGCTCGCGCAGGAAGGCTTTTTCAGCGCTGTCTTGTTCAGACAGGAAAAACGCCAACAATACAAACTGACTATGGTGGGGCTTGGCATAGAACAGTGGTCGTATATCGCCCTTTAGGTTCAGTTCATCCTTTAGCAGTCGGCGGTAAAAGTCGGTGCGGTGTTTACGGAAATAATTTTCCAAACGATCACTGGGGCCGGAGTAGTAGGCAAACACATATTTAGGTAAGTAAGGTGTATTGCCCTCTTTGTCGCGCTTTACCTTGGAAAATGGCACGGTTTTACCTGCCGGTTTGTCGCTCAACGGATTTTCCGGTTGTTGTTCCATTAAGTCTATAACGGTGATTTGATACTGTTTTGCCAAAGTACCTCGAACGGGGTCGGCATCAATAACAATTTCCTGCCAGCGCTCGCTTCCTTCTCGGCCCAGTCGATAAACCAGCTCATAAGAAAACGGCGGCGCTTCGCCTAAATCCAGGTTGCGGAAAATCGCCACCAAGGCCTCCAGCACATTGGATTTACCGGAACCATTGCGGCCAACGATGACTGTCATCAGGTTATCCTCGTCAAAATCGACGAGAACGTTTTCCAGGTTTTTAAAGCGCGAGCGTATATGCAGTTTATCGACTTTCATTTGCCCTCCATAGCCTGAGCTATTGCGCTTCTGCTAAAGCAAACCAGTCCTGTCCGCGCTCATCTCGGGTTTGCTTAACGATCTGTTTGTCTCCAAGCGCGTCGCGGATATCCAAAAAGAATTGTTCCAGTTGTTCAGTGCTGCTGTCGCTGGGGTAACCGGCGGCAGCTAAAAGCTGTTGACCAGAAAGTGGCTTACCAGCTTCTTCTAGGGCATCTAGTACCTTAATGATCTGTTTGCTCATGCCTTCACCTATTCTTTTTTTGACGCCTACCCTGCGTGTTTTGGGCTGTTTTTTTAATGCCTCGCGCTGGGCTTTGCGTTCTTGTTGAATCGCTGCAAGCAAAGCCTCGGCGCTGTTCTCACCGCTGATTAAATCGGGGTTGGCCGCACGCCAGTCGGCGGTGAGCTCACCGCGAAAGGCCTTAGCCAGGATGGATTGGGTAAGGTTATTGACTCGTGTCAGGGCGTTATTGACCTGTTTTTCGATAATGTCAGCGTAGACAAAGAGTTGTTCTACGCGGCGGACGATTTCGGTTTGCTCTTCTTTAGGAGGCAATAGAACACTTATCTTACGGACTTTATTCAAGTTTAAATTCGGTTGTGCTCCGCCTGCTGCAGCTTTCCTGGTTTCTTCATAGTTTTCCAGTAATCGTATTTTCATAAATTCTAGGGAAACCAGGGCCTCATCAACTGTTATCGCCGCACATGCTTGGTTGCATGTAGCCGAGATTTTAATCTCTGTTACCTGACCCCTGGTTTTGCCTTCACCGTACATTGCTAAGAGCAATGTTCCTGGTGGAAACAGCTTAAGCGAGCACTCTTTTACCGCAATTTCTGTAACAAATTGTTCAGCTTTATAGGTAAAAGCATGCCCGGTACTTGCACTAGTCAACCAAGGAATAGTGCCATTTTTCCAGTATTCAGAGTTTGTGCGTTTTGGAGTCTTTCCTGTGGCAACGTTTGACAAATGACCAACATTGGTTTCAGTCCACCCATCTAAAGAAGTACCACTTTCTGTTCGCCACTCCTCCGTCAACTTTCCACTCACGGCTGCAGCTAGGACGGATTGGCGGAAGCGTTTGAGGATTTGCGGGATGCGCTCAAGGCGGGCCTTGATGGTCTCCACCTGGGCCAGCAAGGTGTCGAGTTTGTCGGCAATGACTTTTTGTTCGGCTGCGGGAGGTAGTAAAAAGTCAAAGTTATCCAGATCCCCTTTGTTGAAGCCGTTTTGCGCCGAACGAGAGAGTAAGCGGAGCGGTGCCTGAAATACCTCTGACTCTAGGTACCTTCTCAGGAAGTCGGGCTCGATATTGACTGGGGCAAGAACTTTGGCAAGTGCAACGTTGTACGCTCCTTCCATGCCAATGCAGACCCGACCAAGTGATGCTCCGTATCGGCCAATTAATACATCAGTCTTTTTACACTTCTTTAGCTTATGGGTATCAGGGATATAGGTGGGTACAGGCTTTTTCCCAAAGTCACGGATTTGAAGCAGACGGACGTAGCCCTCTTTAGGCTCGTCAATAAATTGAGACTTCGGTGGCTGAGTTCCACCTTGAACGTCGAGAACATCGGTAAATTTAGTATTAACCCAATTTTTGGGTAGGCTCGGGTTTGCCATCAGTTGGCCTCGTCAAACATTTCAAATAGCAAGGCCTTCTGCGCATCCGCCTCTTCTTCAGCCCCCAGCTCCCGCATCAGACTATCCAACTCCCCTACTGCCTGCACCAACTCACTCATCGCCTCACCGGCCAGTATGCTGGGTTCGGGCAGATTGGCGGCATCCACGGAATCGGCATCCTTCAACCAGGAGATATCCAGCGAGTCACCCTTGTGCTCACGTATCCATTGACGCGAGAAGCAACGCCAGCGACTATGGGCCAGACGGTCGTCCACGCCCTGGTTTTCTTCCGCTTCGGCCTTGTCCACCTCTATCTCTTCAGCATTGAAAGACCATTCACCCTCGGTTCGCTTGCTGGTGCCATCCGCCTTTTTGCCGTACGCCTTTTCAAACGGCTTCAGATGCTGCTCTCCAAAAGGCGTGCGCTTGCCGAAGCTGGGCATATTGGTGCGCAGGTCATAGACCCAAACGTTTTCGGTGCAGTTTTCCTCCTGGAGTTTGTCGCGAGCCGAGCCCTTGGTGAAGAACAGCACGTTGGTCTTGACGCCCTGGGCATAAAAGATGCCGGTGGGCAGGCGCAGGATGGTGTGCAGGTTACATTTGTTCATCAGATCGCGGCGCACCTCAGTGCCCACACCGGCCTCAAACAACACGTTGTCCGGCAGGACCACGGCGGCACGCCCACCAGGTTTTAGATTGCGGTAGATGTGCTGCAAAAAGGCCAACTGCTTATTGCTGGTCTTGTAGGTGAGGTCGTCGCGGGTAATGCTGGCTTCGCCGCCTTTGGCGGTACCAAAAGGCGGATTGGCTAGGATCACATCGGCTTTGGCTAAGCCGGCTCCGGCTTGGCCGAGGGCGTTCCCCAGGTGCACAACGCCTTCGTCGTCCCCTTCCATACCGTGTAGCAGGCAGTTCATGAGGGCCAAGCGGCGGGTACCGGGCACCAGCTCGATACCGACAAAGGCTTTGTTTTTCTGGAATTTTTGATCTTTAAGCGACAGGTCGGCCAAGTCGTCTGTTGCCGACTTGATGAGCTCGTGAGCTGCAACGAGAAAGCCAGCGGTGCCCGCGGCCGGGTCCTGAATCACTTCACCCGGTTGCGGTTTGATGCAACGCACCATGGAATTGATTAGTGCGCGGGGCGTAAAGTACTGGCCGGCACCGGATTTGGTCTCGCTGGCGTTTTTCTCCAGCAGGCCTTCGTAGAGGTCGCCGAGGCCGTCTTTCTGGGCGCTGAACCAGTCGATCTGGTCCAGAGCCTTGATCATCTGTTCCAGGTGACGGGGTTCGCGCAGCCGGGTTTGGGCATCGGCATAAATGGCGCTGATCAGCGGGTCTTCGTGTACTTGGACTTCCTTAGTTTGCCCTGGATTTTCCGGGTCGGCTTCCATGCGTTTACCCGTCGATAACGCCAGAAGTATGGCTTTGTAATCATTCAGCAGGTTAATACCGGATTTGCCGTTCAGATCGGTCCAACGACAGCCCTCCGGCAACGGGTGGTTCTTCAGGGTGCCGGCCTCGGTGTTCTCATGGACCATTTTGATAAACAGCAGCAAGACCAACTCGGTGACGTAATCGGAGTAGTTGATGCCGTCGTCCCGCAGCACGTCGCAGAGATTCCAGAGCTTTTGTACGATGTCGTTGTTGGTCATGGATGTTCCTGATTAAAAGGGGTTTATGCGCTCTGGGCGGGCCAGAGTGCTTCGGTGAGTTCGTCCAGTACGGTGTCCAGTTGCTCGCCCAATACTTTGTCCAACCGCTTGGCGCCACCTTCAAAGGCGGGCATCTGGTTGATCGTGTCGCGGTCGATGATGACTTCATGGGTCAATTGCTTGGCCAACCGATCCAGCCATTTGCGCTGAGCCGGTGTCCATTTGTGCTGGCTGTAGATTTTATCCATGGCTTCGGCCACGCGCTGCTCGAAGGGCACCAAGGCTTCTCCCAAGGCGGCGCGGCGGATGTGGCCGATAATGCTGGCGGCAATGTCCTTGTTGGTCTGGTTGCGGATGGCCGCTTGCAAGTTGGCTTCGGAGTAGCCGTGGTTATCCAGCAGCAATTTGACTTCCTTGAGCTGCTCGCGGGTGAGGTCGCGGGGTTTGTTGACCACTACAGCCAGAGCGGCTGACTGGTTTAGCTGCTCTCTGATGAACTGGTTGAAGCTGTCCAGATAGTCTTCCGGCCGTTTGTGCACGCCGTAGCTTTGGGCGCGTTCGCGGATCTCATCTTCATGGTCGGAAATCAGCGGCATTTTCTCGCTGCCCAGCAGGGTTTTGACCTCGGTGAGCTGGTTAATCAGGCCGGAGTGCGTCCGGATAAACTCGGCGGCTTGCTTTGGTCCAAGCTTATGCAGGTGGTTATGGAGTGATTTGGGGGGTACGCCCCAAAGCTGCTCCAACTCGTCCAGTTTCTGCTTCAGCGCGGGTTTGTGCTCGGCTTTGTGCTCCGCCTTGCGCAGCACCCGCATCAGCTTCTGGCTGAGCTGGCTTAGCACCACATCCGCGTGGCTTTCGCTTTGCTGTTCACCGGGACTGTTCAGGGCCTGCTCCAGTTGATCCGGATCGGTCAACTCGTCCACCAGTTGTTCCAGAGTGATGTTGGGGTCTTTCACCAGCGGCTTCATGGTGTTCACATCTTGCAGGGCGGCGTAGATGTCTACCGGATCGTAGATGCGGAATACGGTTTTGCCGATCTCGTCACAGCGGCGGGTGGCACGGCCAATCATCTGCTCGTATAGGATCCGTGATCGTACTCGGCGTAGGAACACTAGGTTACAGATACGCGGCACGTCGATACCTGTGGTTAGCAGGTCCACGGTAATGGCGATATTGGGGTAGCGCTCGTTTTTGTACTGACGGATCAATTGATCCACTTTGTCGCTCTGACCGGTGATCTTCGCTACGGCCGCCTGGTTATATTCGCCGTTGTAGGGGGCCTTGAAAGCATCATCCAGCAGGCGCTTGACCATATCGGCGTGCAGATCGGTGGCGCAGAAAATCATGGTTTTTTCGTCGCCAAAGGGATCCAGCTCCTGTACCAGTTGTTCACAGATAACCCGGTTGAAGTTCTCGTTGATCACCCGGCGGTTGAAAGCTTCCACGTCGAAATTCAGTTCATCCTCCAGCTCGGCGGTTTCAATGGCGCCGGTCTGGGTGTTTATCGCCTGCACGGCGCTGCCTTTTTCGAACTGAATGCCTTTTTGAGTGAGCAGGGTTTCATAGCGGATAGGCGGTTCGTGGTCGATCAGCCAGTCGTCGGCGACCGCCTCACGGTACGAATAGGTATAGACCGGCTTGCCGAAGATCTCGCTGGTGTGTTTCGCTGGCGTGGCGGTCAGCCCTACTCTGACGGCATCAAAGTAATCCAGCACACGACGATAGCTGGACAGGTACTGACTGGTATCCCGGTAGGCCAGTTCACCTTCGGTCATTTCCTGATCCAGGGTATAACCCCGGTGAGCCTCGTCCACGATAATACAGTCGAACTGGTCCACCGGGGGCGGGTTGTCGCTCATAAAGATGCGTTTGACCATGGCCTGCACGGTGGCCACCTGGATGCGGGTTTCTGCCTCGGCTGCCATGTCTCCCAGCTCGGCAACATTGTAGATCTTGGACAGGGTATGGTTTTGCTCCAAGGGGGCTTCGTTGAAAGCGTCAAGCGCCTGCTGGCCGAGGGCCGAACGGTCCACTAAAAACAGTATTCGCTTGAAGCGCTCGGCTTTAAGGAAGCGATACATCAGGCCAATGATGGTGCGGGTTTTGCCGGTGCCGGTAGCCATAGCCAGTAGTGCGGTGCGCACGCCTCTCGCCAGGGCATTTTCCGTTGCCACTATGGCTTTCTGCTGATAGTCGCGTAGCTTGAGGTAGCCAAATGGCTCCTGCTGCAGAATTTTTTCGGCCTGTTCTTTATTACGGTTGAGCTGATCCAGTAGCCCCGTTGGCGTATGAAAGGCAGGCAGGGCACGCCGGGTATTGCTTGGTTCCCTGACATCACGGAACCAAGTGCCGGACTGTTCGGCCAGTTGGGGAACATAGGGGCGGCCATTGCAGGAATAGACGAAAGGGACCTTGTAATGACCGTCCTCCTCATCGGGCCAGGCAATGGTTCGACTGGCCAGCTCCCAGGCGCCTACCAGCGGAGAGGTGATCTGGATGCCCCGGCTGTAGCGCTCGGCTTGACGGATTTTGCCGGCGACGTTGGTGTTCTCCTTTTTGGCCTCCACCACAGCCAGTGGCGTTAAACCGGCAAACAGCACGTAGTCGGCGCGGCCCCCCTGAGTTGGCCATTCGGCAATGGCGCGGTTGACGCCTTTTTCTGGGCGTGCACCTTTCTGGTAAGTCAGTTCCTGACTGTCCGCCTCCCAACCGGTTTCCACCAGTTGCTGGTCAATCAGGATGCGGGTCAGTTCTTCATTAAGCACAATGTGCTGGCTGGCTGCCTGGGTTTGCTTGGTCACTCTCTGGCGTTGGGAAGAAACGGTTCTTTCGCCTTGTTCTGCCAACTGCTGCTGCAACGCCTTGATTTTCTGTTCGTACTCTTTTTGCTGCTGAGTCAGAGCTTGCTCGTGAGCCAGTACCTCCTGTGCTTTCACCCGGGACTCTTCATCCATGGCCAGAGCCAAGGCTTCGTATTCGGTTTTTTCCTTGGCGATCAGCTCGTTGAGCTGTTGGCTGGAGTCCAACTTCACGTTCGTCTGTTGCAGATCGTGCTTGAGTTTTTCGATTTCAGTTTGCAGTTGCCGAAGCTGGCCGCTCGGGTCTGTCGGTGGCACAAAGGGGCCGGGCTTGAACTGGGTGCCGGCCTTGCCGAAGGACTGATGGAACCAGATCGCCAGTGAACGAGCGACCTTGAGGCCATCCAGCGCCTCTTTATGCCGGGTTTTGAACTGGTGAGTGGCTTTGTTGCCCTCGATACGCAGGGTGTGGAACAGTTCGCGTACCACAGGTTCCAGACGCAGCTCCCTGTTAATGCGGTAGAGCAGGTCCGCCTGGGTGGTTTGCTCATCGAACTCAATGCCAGAGATAGCCGCAATGTGCTGGGCAATAGCTTCACCAAACTGCCGCAGCTTGATCAGCGTGGTATTCGGGTCACCGGAAAAAGTACGCTCGGCAGCACTGGCCAATTCAACAAATAGCGGGTCGTGCTCGGCTAAAAAGCTAAAGTTTGACGGTGCACTTTGGGTCCTCATTAGTTAAGAACCTCCGAATTCATTTGTACGGTATTGCCCATCACTTCACCCGCTCCAGTAAATCGCCCACGTCACATTTGAACAATGCACAAAGCTTATCGAGTGCTTCAAGATCCACTTTCTGCGCCGTTTCTTTGTACAGCAGGGTAACAGTGGCTCTGCTCAGCCCTGTTTCTCTGGCAACGTCTGATATGCGCATTTTGTGCTCGCCCATCATGCGGGCGAGATGACAGCGGATCATGGCATTAGCCTCATTATTTGTCGGTTAAATCAACTGTCGAAGAATACCACAACCTGTGAAACAAAGTGAGATTATGTGAGATGGAATGACATATTGTGACTTCTCTGCTCAACTCACTTGTGGGCGGTGGCCGTGTGTTTACAGCATCGAGTGGTGGCAGGCTTCGGGCGGGAATGTAACCCCGGTGTAACCCCGGAAAAATTAGCGTTTTGCGCTTCGGTGGGAGAGATGCGGCGGGGATTGGTTGGGGTTACGTCATTCTGAACCCCGGCGGGAAGGATCAAAAACCGGAAAGACTCCCTAGGTGACTGATTTTAAAGGTGAAAATGGTGGGTCTTGCTGGGCTTGAACCAGCGACCTGCCGATTATGAGTCGGATGCTCTAACCAACTGAGCTAAAGGCCCATTTTCACTTTTTTACCCCTGGCCTATTGATTATGAGTTTGAAGTACGGCTATAGACCCAGCCGCCGCCGAAACTTCGCCAGAGTCCGCTCTATTCTTCTTGCCAATTCCCGCACTAAATTCTCACTTTGACAACTTGGACACCATGAGAAAAAGTCGCCGGGTCCCAAACCATCGGACTTCGGCGCCAGCGTTTTACGCCAGCCGCAGTCCAGGCAATGATAGGTATAAGGCTCAGGAGGAAACATCGTTGTTCGCTCCGTGTGTTGCTTGCTGTTCCGCATCGGCTTGAGCCGCTTTCGCTTTCAACTCCTGAAATTCCCTATGCCAGTCGTAACCCTTACGGGAGACCACGAGCAGGCCGATGGCGGCTAGAATGTTTTTGACCATAGGGGCTCCTTGTTTGGTCCTTAATGTAGGAGGGTAATGTGGCTGCCTGATTCGACAGTCAGTGTCGAGTTATAATTTGTATTTTGGAGGAGCAAGTTCTTGTTCGGTTAGTTAGTCTATAAGGTCGCTTGTCGTTAATTTTCTCGTCGCATCGCTTCCCGAAGCTCTAAGAAGTAAAGGTTGAGTGGTGTAAATGGATTTGGGTTTTGTGGAAAAATTATTCTACCTATTTTATATCGATGCGATGGGTGAGGGCACTCCTTATTGAAATGTTGAGCCGCCCGTTTTTGGGTTGAGCTGGCGATTTTCGGGAAATGAAATTTTTCTGTGACTTTTCTTTAAAAGTCGACCATAACAGAAAGTTTGGTGGTGCTTTTGTTTTTTTCTAATGAAGAGCGAATTTTCTCGAATTCGGCTTTGCCTGAATATAGTTTTCCCATGATTTTTATTTTTGCATGCATGGAGGAGTCGATCATTCGTTTTATGTCTTGGGTGCAGTCAAGTGACACTTCGTATTTTTTTATTGGGTTGGTTTTGACTTGCCGCATACTGTAAATGTCCTCGAAAAGAGGCTCATTTCTAAGGTTGAACTTACTAATAATTTCATCTGCTTTTTCAATGTCCGGGGGGCCTCCTTCTGCTAAGGCGTTTAGCTTCATTGTTGAATGGTAATTTTCATCTCCCATGGAGGCTTCATTTGCTTCAGCGTTGGTCGTGATTTCAGCTATTGGGGCGTTTGCATCTATTTTTCCGTCCGAAGATTGAGAGGTGGCTCTCTCCAGGCTCATATTCTTAATATCCGTTACGGTTATTTTTTTGGCACCAAGAGCAATGCATAGCTGCACGAAAAGATTGTATTTGCGGTAGATTATATCTTCCAGGAAAAAGTCGGCTGAAATATACTGGTTTGTATAAGTGGGCTTGAGAACGATGTTGCCTGGACGTATCTCGGACGGCTCAATCTGGGATGTGATTTTAATGATGTCCTCTTCGGATTCTATGGGTAGCGTTATAATTTTTGTATCGATATCTGGGAGGTTGAAGGATTGAAAATCGATTTCCGATCTTTCTTCTAGCTTGGCGAGGAATTTTTCGTCAACGAATATGACTTTTCTTTTATAGGGTGGCAGGAGGTTCATTTTACTTTCTTCCTAGAAATATTAATTTTAAGAATAGGATTAGGCGTGGCCTTTCTATCGTTTTTTGAAATGTATCAATACCAGCTTTGCTTTTTTGGGTGAGATGTCGATTCATTATTTGGGGTATGGAGCGCAAGGAAGAGGGTATTGTTCTTCTGTTAGGGCTAAATGCACAAAAAAGAATAAGCACAGGGGAGATTCGCCCGTCGATATCATGGTTGGAGGGACGAATGGTGATTAGGCCTGCTCCAGTACAGTAGATATGGCACTCAATGGCTGGAGGGTTCAAGCGCCAAGAGCGCCCGGTTGCGGTTAGATTGTCAATGTATGTACGAATAGCCGGTAGCCTAGAGTCCGACAGCGCCATTCTTTTGAATGAGCCGCTCTTGTTACTCACTTGCCAATACTCGGGGTCGCTTTCGTTATCTAGCGCTTGGGCGAAAAGGTAAGTGTATTTTGCAAGGTCAATCATAATGGCAATCCTTGATGATGCTTTCGATCAGATAATCAAAACTGGATTTGTCAGTTAAATCTGCCGAGTAAAGATATCCAGCAACTCCTTTTCTTTTTAATTCTTCAAGAATTTCGCGGAAGAAAGGGTCTTCTTGCAGTTTGTTGTTGATTTCGCTTCGCTCTAGACTTGCCCACTCTGATTTGTCAATATGTGATGCAATGATGTTTATGCTTTTTCTTGAGTTTTCGGATTTAAGTGCTTCTTGTGCGGCGTCTTCTAGGTCGGATAGAGCTGCTGCTATTTGCTTGGATTTTTTATCTGGCCTAAAAGCTACATTGATAATATAAAAAACATGATCATGCGTTGAGAAAAGCTTCAGCCAGTCATCTTTCCTGTCTTTGCTTCCTGGCATGTCTGTGATTCTGTTGATTTTGAAAGTTTTGCCGTCAACCTGTTTTTCTGGGATTTTTTCATAGACCTCTTTCGCCATTGTCCCTACTTTCTCGGAAGAAATAGATTGATTTAAGATTTGTTTTATGAATGTCGTTTTGCCAGCATTTTGTCGCCCCCAGATAGCGAAGCTGCCAAGCTCGATTGGCTCATTAGGCGGCCTGGACTTACGCTTTCTGTACAGGGAAATCACGCCTGTGGCCACAGCTGTGGCTGCAGCTCCTACTGCAAAAAACGGTATTGGCATTTTTTTTCCTTAATTTACAAGTTGACCGTAACGGGGTCTGCTGATGGTTAGGTTGTCGTAAGCGCCCATATGAAGTTATCGTGCATAAATGCGGGACGTTTCCCTCAGTGCCCCTTTAACGTCCTTAACCCATTCCTCCGGCTCCCAAATCCGAATCTGACTGTTCAACCCCAAAATCCACCACAGAGTTTCCTGATCCTTGTTCACAGTGGCGGTCAGCCGGTGCCAGCCGTCATTCTCACCACTGATGGTTTGGTCTTCGCTGAGCGGAGTTTCTTGGAGTAGCCAAGCCAGTTGAGGACGGATGTCCGCGACGAGGGTGGTTTGTTCCGGATCACCCAACTGCCAGCCGAGGGCGCCGCTGGCGATGTAGTCGTCAATATCGAAGTCCTCACCGATGGTGGAGCTGGTGTCCAGCACTATGGCTTGCTGGATACGGTGCAGGGCGAAGCGGCGCAGGTCCTGGTAGCCGTCCACATTGGCGATCAGGTAGGTGATGCTGTGGCGGTTGACCAGGCCCGCCGGGTTGAGGGTCAGTTCGTTGACTTTGGACTGGCTGCGGCTGAGGTAGGTCACCGCCAGCTGCTTTTGTTCCGCCACGGCGGTGGAGGTGCTCTCCCAGACCTGGGGTTGGAGTGTCGCGGGAAGCAAGGCCTTGCCGTTGGGCAGGCTGCGCACACGTTTGCTCCATTGCTGCATGGGGTGTTGCTTCAGACCTTCCAGGTAGCGCCGGGCGGTTCGGAATCGGGGTTCCAGGTAATCCAGTACATTCTGAGGCAACAGCCTGTCCAGATGCTGTTCGACCAGGTAATAGGCAAGAGCGCCCGGTGGACTTTGGGCCAATTCGGGGCGATCAAGATCCGTATTCTCGGCTTTGAACCAGCGATAGGGGGTTTGCTCGTCGTGGCAGCCTATTGGGAAATACTGAGCGAGCTTCTTGAGATCCCGCTGCACTGAGCGTCCGCTGATCCGGAAGCCCCGTTCCCGCAGTTTTTCTTCCAGAGTGCCGGTGCTGATGCCTACGTCATTGCGAGGAATCAAGGCATAGAGAACCAGCATTCTAGCTAGGGTGTCTGAGGGTGAAGCCATGTTCATGGATATCCCTGTTGTTCTTTAACAACGTCCTTTCTGAGACGTGGGTCACATTTATACCGGCTTCGATACGAAAAAACCAGCACACAAGAACTGCGCTCTTGCCGTTCCGCCTTGGTCTTGTGGCGGAAGGGATACCGGTAAGGCGATGATGTCATGGTGCCGCGACAAATCGTGTCGCGGGAGCCGAATATGCGGGGTACATTCGGGAGAGCGGAAGCTCATCTTTGCTTTACCCCGTCCCTGGAGCCTGACTTCAAAAAGTCGTCTATCAGACCTCTAATCACGGCATCCGCCTCGTCGTCGTCCGGCAACTGGCCTCCGTTCAAAATCAAGTGGTAACCCAGTAGCTCACCAAATCGCGCCACCACTTCCTCTTCGAAAACGCCATCGGTGCCGGGGAGGTGCAATAGGCAGGCGGGAAGGCGGTTCCAAATTCGTGCCAGGTAACCACTGCTATGGGTGATCAACGCCATGTGTGTGTCTTTCCAGCGGAGAAGAACATCCCGGGCCCGGTCCGGGTTGCGGCGCGATGTCATCAATCCTTCATAAAGAAACGCACCCCAGATAGCGCTTAGAGACGGAGAGAGGGGCGGTCTTTCTTGGCCAGCGTTGGTGTTGGCTCCTGGGCGGTGGAGGCGTTTGGCGCCCATTCTCATTGTCATCCCGAATGCAATGGCTGGTTCCGTGGTGCTGAAATCCCCGTGGCGAGAGAGAATCCTTCGCATCGAATTGTGGAGCATCGTTCTTATCCATCCCGGTTGTTTGTCGTCTGCTAATGGCATCGCCGGCCGGTGGCGGAACATGATTCGGCTCGGATGCGATAATGAGAGTATGAGTGGTGGGGGCGACAGTTCCTGTCGCGAAGAAAGTGGGAGCTGCCGGACTAGCTCAAATCAACGTATGTGATAAAGTTCACACTCGTACAACGAAAAGCCCCGCGCCAGAGAGGCGCCGCCAGGCCGCGATTGGGGACGGCATGGCAAGAAGGGACAGCAACATGGAAAGCCGACACCACAACCTGAAAACCCGACAGCGCCGGGAGCGTCATGGCTACCCGGACAATCTGTCCCTGCGTGTCCACCGCGCGCTGAGCTGGCTCGACCGCGCTGA
>CENV01000067.1_pt1 | contig 17256 bp, 13 predicted proteins | sample 530231 | NCBI WGS metagenome assembly CENV01 (sample SAMEA2619815, study PRJEB7988) | marine metagenome | biome: marine biome (ENVO:00000447); feature: surface water layer (ENVO:00002042); material: "saline water (ENVO:00002010), including plankton (ENVO:xxxxxxxx)" | depth 5 m | reverse complement strand
GGAGGCCGGGGGAGCGATCCTTTGTAGGAGCGGCTTCAGCCGCGAAACTCAGCCCGCCTGTTCCAGCCGGTCCGCGTTTTCTTCGATGAAATCCACGAACGCCCGGGTCTTGGCGGGAATCAGCTCGCGCCCGGCGTACACCATGTAGAAGTCCAGGTCCGGCACCCGGTACTGCGGCAGCAGGCGCACCAGCTCCCCGCTGTCCAGCTGGGCCTGGATATCCGACAGGCTCTTCATAGCGATGCCGCGGCCTTCCAGCGCCCACTCGCGCAGGGTGTCGCTGTTGTCGGTGATCAGCCCGCCCTGCACCCGCACGGTGTGCCGTTTGCCGGTGTCGTCTTCCAGCACCCACTGGTCCTTGAACGCCCCGGGGCAGTCCAGAATCAGGCAGTGATGCCGGGTCAGATCGCGGGGCTCCCGGGGCGCCGGGTGCCGTGCCAGATACTCGGGAGAAGCACACAGCACGCAGGGATTGCGCATCAGCCGCCGGGCCACCATGGAGGAGTCCTGGGGCTCGCCCAGCACGATCGCCACATCCACCAGATGGGAGGAAGCGGCCGGGTCCAGCTCACCGAAGTTGAGCTGCACGGAAAGGTCCGGGTAAAGGTCGGAAAATTCGCTCACCAGAGGTACGATATGCTTGCGGCCCAGACCGATGCTGGAAGCGATGCGCAGGGTACCCTGGGGGTGTTGGCCGGCCTGGCTGACCTTGGACACCACGGTGTCCAGCTCGCCCAGCAGCCGCTCCACGTTCTCGTACAGATCACGTCCCTCGTCGGTGAGCTTGAGCCCCCGGGAACTGCGTACCAGCAGCCGGATGCCGAGCTGGCGCTCGATGCGGCTGACATGTTTGCTCACCGAGGCCACTGACAGGTCCAGTGTTTTGGAAGCCTCGGAAAGGGTCCCCGCTTTGACGACCGCGACGAAGATGGTGAAATCCGCAAGCCTTTTCATCGTCTGTCCCTTTTTGTTCTACACCTGATTGGTTTTTATTGCCCCGTCAAAGGGGGCTTTCGGTGTCGACCCTTCCGTGTGAAGGCCAAGTATGGCATAGGCCTATTCGGCCAGCTATAAACTTCAGGAAACAGCCTTTTTATCACTTCGGCACAGTCTGGCAGTGGTCACTCCGGGCGAGCGGGGCAACCGCAGCCGCTATGAATCCCCGCCCCAGGCCCGTTGATGTTCCTAAAAGTAACAACTGTAAACATGCGCGGAGGGGGGTGCCGAAGGCCCCTCCGGGCAGGCCAACTTCCGGTCTATTTTCGTTGAAGTATACAGCTCAGCATGGAAAGTTTTTTTGTTTTACGCTATCCGCAAGCTCACGAATTGCCATACACAGGGCCTGGCGTTTACATTCGTGCTTGAGGAATCAAGGGATAGGGCAAGAACTTCTGCTGACTTTTGGCTTCGAATCGCCGAAAAAAACGGCGCCGGAGCCACCGGGTTGGAGATTAATGTTTACAGGCGTACCCGTAACAATCTAGGATTCCGCCAAACCCACCCGCGCGGCGGGGGCATCGGTGCGGGACAGTACCGGGCCACCTCGCCACCCGGCAAGCGGGTCGTTTAAGGAGTCACGGCGAACAGCGTGGCCAAAAAAAACAACCAGGAGGTGGAGAACGCATGTTGCATGCGCTCTCGAGCCCGGAGACCGGCTCCCCTTTCAAACTCAATGATTTTTCGCCATCGCCGTGCTGTTGCGGGCTCCGCTCTAGCCGTGGAGACCTTCGTGCGTGGCGCTGTGATCCTTACTCGAAAAGTAATAGCTGTGTTAAACGTTGAGCTGCGGTCTCCCGGCTGCGTTCATGAAGAAGAACAACATCAGGCAGAAAGGTTGTCTAACTATGAAAAAATCGATAATCAAAACAATCCTGTTGCCCGCGGGAACGATGATGCTGATGAGCACGCCCGCGCTCGCCAACATGGGCAATACGGGTTCCACCTATGGCCTTTTCCCCACGGACGTGGCTTCCGCCCAAGCGCTTTCGCTGTTTAACACCAGCACTTCCGCCACCTACTACAACCCGGCGAACCTGGCGGCCAGCCGCCACAGCGAGATCACCGGCGCGATCTTCCACGCCGAGCACGATCTCAACGTGGACAGCAGCAACCCGAACTACGACGGCAACGTGCTCGACCGGCCGTCCCAGCAACTGATGCTCGGTCTCAAAGCGGACCTGAGCGGCCTGATGAAATCCGAACATCCCATCTACCTGGGCTTCGTGGCCGGGGTGGAGAAGTTTGGCAAGGAGATGCTGGCCTTCACCTCCAGCGCCGAGGGCGAGAACGCCCAGTACCTGCAATATGACCGTCAGCCGCTGTTCCTGGCCGCCGGTATCGGTTCCAACGTATGGCGTGGCATCAAGTTCGGCGCCGCCCTGCAGGTTACCCTGCACAACGACGCCGAACTGACCATCACCAACGACCTGGCCGGGGAAACCAAGTACGAGCGCCTGAACGTGGAGTCCCGCTCCAAGTTCCGCCCCATCGTCGGCCTGACCATGAACGTGGGTGAGACCTTCTGCCGCATCAAGGGCTGCTCCCTGGACGGCCTGGACATGGCGATCAACTATCGCGCCTCCACCGACAGCCAGACCACGGTGGACGCCAACGCACAGATCCCCGGCGTGATTCCCAGCCCCGGTGTCGATATCGACGTGTACAACGTGATCGACTCCTACCAGCCCGCGGTCACCACCGCCGGCTTCAAATACGACTTCGGCCGCTGGCGCCTGGGCTTCACCGGCGAGTATCAGCAATGGTCGGATCTGAGCAGCGAACTGGCCGACGATACCATCAAGGATCAGGCCGGCCTGGAATTCGAGGACATCTTCATTCCCCGTGTTGGTCTTGAAGTGGACCTGAACGATGTGTTCATGCTCACCTCCGGCGTGGCCTGGGAGAAATCCCCGCTGAAAGGCCGTTCCTCCCTGGACGTCAACTATGTGGACGCCGACCGTCTGGTGGTGGGGCTTGGTCTGAGCGCCAACTTCAAACACGTACCCATGATCGCGCACCCCGTCACCATGAACGTGGGTTATCAGTTCCAGCAACTCGACGAGCGCGATTTCGATCTCAGCCGTTCTCAGGGCCCCGGCAGTCCGGACGTTACCTACGCCACCGTCAAAACGGATGGCGAGGTGCACGTTTTCGCCGGCTCCATCTCCCTGAAGTTCTAACCGGCTAAACGAATACGGTGGGTACCATAATGAGAAACGAAAAATACAAATACGAGAATAAGCAGAACAGGGTTGAGAGGTCCGCTTTTATGAGCCGCAATTCGATCACCACGAACCTGTTGTCCGCGGGTGTCATGCTCGCGCTGAGCTCCACCGCCATGGCGGGCATGAGCAATGCGCCGTCCACCTACGGCATGTTTCCGTCGGATGTGGCGTCAGCGCAAGCCTTCTCCATTTTCAGCAGCACCGCCAACGCGGTGTACTACAACCCGGCGGCACTGGCCCAGGACAGCCGTGGCCAGCTCACCGGCGCGCTCCTGCACGGTGAAGCGGATCTCGGCTACAAGGACGCCGTCGGCGGCCCCGCGCGCAGCGGCCGCATCAGTGACGAGCCTTCCCAGCAGCTGATCCTCGGCCTCAAAGCCGACGCCAGCGATATGCTGACCACCGGCCACCCGATCTACCTGGCGCTGATGCTGGGCAGCGAGGAATACGGCCGTGAGATGCTGGGCTTCAGCTCTGAGACGTCCGATTCCGGCCAGTACCTGACCTATGGTCGTAACCCCCTGTTCCTGAACGTGGGGGTGGCCACGCCGATCTGGCGCGGTATCGACTTCGGCGCGTCCATCAATATCACGCTGGACAACAACGCCGAACTGGACAGCGAGCTTGAACTGAGTGGCGAAACCGCCCGGGAAGACCTGGACGTGTCCGCCAAGACCCGCTACCGCCCCATCGTCGGCTTCAACGTGGCCATGGGCGAAACCTTCTGCCCGGACGGCTGCTGGCTGGACCGGCTCACCGCCGCGGTGGCGTATCGGGCTCACTCCCAGACCGAGACCTCCGTGGACGCTACCCCCTCCGTGAACGGCCTGATCCCCGGTGGCTTGCCGCTGCGCGTGGCCAATGTGATCGAGGGCTATCAGCCGGACATCTACAGCGTCGGTCTGCGCTACGACATGGGCCGCACCCGTCTGGCCTTCACCGGCGAGTTCCAGCAATGGTCGGACCTGGGTGACGAGTTCAGCCGCGACACCATCAAGGACCAGGGCATGCTGGAGTTCAAGGACACCTTCGTGCCGCGGGTGGGTCTGGAATTCGACTTCACCGACGCGCTGATGCTGACCACCGGCGTGGCCTTCGAGGAGTCGCCGCTGGACAGTGACGTCTCTCCGGACGTGAACTATCTGGATGCGGACAAACTGGTTATCGGCGTGGGCCTTTCCGCCACGTTCAAGAACCCGCCGCTGCTGGCCTGGCCGCTGACCGTGGACCTGGCTTACCAGCACCAGCAGCTGGACCAGCGCCGCTTCGATATCGTCACCACCAATCCGGCTTCCAGCGGTACGCCGACCTCCCTGAAGACCGACGGCGACGTCAATGTCTTCTCCGGTTCCGTAACGCTGAAGTTCTGATCGCCACCGGGGCAGGTCCGCCTGCCCCGGTTATTGAGAGCAACAATCCGCTCGATGGACTTGGGTGGAAAATCAGGGAAGTCCGAAAGGCGCAAAGGAGGACTCGGTCCATGGCAACAATAACCTCCAGGGTTCGCGCGTCCGCACACCCGTCTTTCGACCTCCCCGATCGTAGCCAACAGTCCATGGCGGCGCCCTTCGTCTTCTGTCTTTCCCTTCTGGCCGGCCTGGCCAGACCTTGATCCCCTGTCGCCTCCGTGTAGATGGGTAACAGGTGTAAACAAAGGGGTTTGATGGATGCACCGGAAAAGGGAGAAAAGGCGATTTTCGCATTGCGTAATAAACAGCAGTGTCGAAAAGCACCGCCTGCTATTTGCAAATAAAATAACGGTTTTTATATAAACTGCTGTTTTTAAAGAAAAAAAGAATTTTTTAAAGCAGAAGGAGGCTTTGTCCCTGAAAACCCTGTTTAACGGCGCTGCTGCCTATACACTGGCAGTGAGCCGCCGCTATTCTCATAATGTTGGACGTGAACGTATTTCCACTTCGTGAGGAGAGAGCGCGAAAATACGTCATGTGGAAATAATCGATAAAAAACAAGGACTCGCGCGATATCTTCCGCGTTAATTTTAAAACGACACCGGATATGCGTGATGGCTGATTCGAATCACAAGCCGAACAAGAAGACGTTGATAACAATGAGGTCAAATATGAAACGTCGAGGAGCGACCATGATAAGAAAGATAGCGCCGATGGCCGCGGTTCTGCCCGCGGCCGTCCTGCTCGTCGCCTGTGGGGGCGATTCAAGTAGCCCCAGTGGCAGCAGCGGTGAGGCGGTACAAAACTCGCTGACTTATTCCTTCCCGCTGCAAGACCAGCAGGAAGTGCCCACGCCCACCCCGGTGGTGCTGCGCTTCTCGCAAAGCGTTTCCGGCCAGGGCCTTGAGAACGATGTGGTCCTACGCCACGACGGCAACGTGGTCCCCACCCAGGCCCGTCTGGCCGACGGCGGCCGGTCGCTCATCCTGACCCCGGAGAGCAAGCTCGACTACCACGCCGACTACGTGGTGGACCTCCCCGACAACGTTGAGATCAACGGCGCCCAGGATATTCGCTTCAGCACCCGCGCCGCGGAAGAGGGCATCAAGGCCAACGTCATCACCGCCGACACCATGGACGTGGCCCGTGCCATGCCCAGCGGTGGCCAGCAAGACCCGATGATGGACTTCTCCACCATCCGCATGCAGTTCACCCAGCCGCTGGACCCGCAAACGGTTCGTTACGGCCAGGGTGGCGACAGCACCCTGCGTCTGGTGGACGGCGACGACAACGTGGTGCCGGCCTGGGTCGTGGTCGATGGCCCCTACCTCACCGTCGATCCCAAGGATGACCTGACCCCGGGCGAAACCTACCGGGTGCTCTTCGAGAACAACGGCGTACAAAGCATCTACGGCGAAAGCTTCGCCTTCCCCAACGGCAACCGCTTCCGCTTCAATCCGGCCAGCTCCCTGGCGGAAGGCGCCGATCCCAGTGAACGGCCCCAGCCGCTGGTACAGCGCATCACCACCCCGGCCGATCAGGGCACCGGCAACGGCCTGTCGCCGCTCACCGGTGAGCCGATCAACGAAATCCCCGTGAACGCGGTCCTTCTCGGCGGTGTTGGCGACGGCACCATGCCCGCCGCTACCCAACAGGAAGGCGACGTACTCGGTGACCTGGCGTTCCTGCCCCGTTACCCCCGCGTCTCCCCGCTGCGTATCCGTCGTGGCACCCTGCTCACCGGTAGCAATATCGATGTGAAGATCGGCGGTAAAGTGGACGCCGGCTTCGAAAGCGGTGAAGTGCGCGTGCAATTCCTGTCCGACGCCAATGGCTACCTGATCCCCAACATCTACGATCCGAACGGCCCGCGCATGGTGCGTCTGTTCATGGACGTGGCCATGAGCACCGAAGACCCCACCGCCAATGGTGGCGTCACCCAGAACATCACCCACCTTGAACTGATCGGTACGGTCAGCACCGACACCGACGCCGGCGTTATCGATATCAACGCCGTGGGTGTGGTGGAACCGATGATCCTGGGCCAGGAACGCGGCTACGGCACCCTGAGCTTCCAGCTGCAAACCTACCGCGACCAGAGCCCGCAGCTGGTGGAGGACGTTCGCCAACAGCAGAACGACATGACCCCGCCGACTCTGCAGAGCTGGATGGCGGACCAGACCTCACCGGAGATGCCGGTGATCGGAGGCTTCGATGAACTGTCCTGGTTCCAAGCCCCGGGCGAGCCCATCGTGCTGAACTTCGATGAGCCGCTGAGCGCCGAGAGCCTGCGTGAACCGGGCGCGCTGACCATGACCAAAGGCGGCGCGAACATGGAAATCAGCTATACGCTGGACGGCGCGGCTTTGGTGATTCAGCCGGAAGAAGAGCTGGAATACTCAGAGGCGGGGGACAATCCGGAGTATCAGATCCAGCTTGGTAGTCAGATCACGGATTTGGCGGGCAACAACTTCGTACCGCAAACCTTGACCTTCAAGCTGCCGGGGGACGTTACGGAGAGAAGTATTCCTGATAAGAGCGGCGATTATTCTGACGAGGAAGTCCAAGTCACTTCGCCAATGCTGCTGAGCGCCTACCCGGGCTATCCGTGTGTTACCGATCCCGCGACTCGTGATCTGGCCAATGGCCTCGTCGGTCGCTGCGCCGGCGGTCCTGGTGATGACTGGTCTAATGAGAACTACCCGCTGATCGACTATCAGCCGGACGACAGTCTGCCGCTGATGTCACTGCCGGCGAACCGGCCCATCGTGTTGCAGTTCACCAAGGCCATCGATCCGGCCAGCGTAAAACTGGGTGGTAGCTTCGACATTTTCCGTGTTGATGCGTCCGGTCAGCCCGTTGACGGAGAAACGATCCAGGGTTCTCTGACCGTTAAGGGCCAGCGTATTACCTTTATGCCGGAAGTCCCCTGGACTGATGGTCAATACTATAGTTATAGCCTTGGCTCCAACAACGATACCACCGGGACAAGGTACATCGGCAGCGAAGACGCTGTCTGTGACGGTACGGAGTCTATCTGTGGCGAAGACGGCCACCCGCTCCGCACTCAGCCGCTTGGCATTACCTATCGCACCCCGATTACACCGGACGATGCCGGTGGCGTCTTCAGGACAGTGGCCGATTATGCGATAAGCAACGACTCCTTTCTCCCCGGAGCGGGCGGCCCGAACCTGGCCATCTTCTTCAAAGGGGGGGCGGCCAGCAAGGATGTTTTGCAGACGCTGCGGACCAGCCCTGACGTGGACACCAATGGGAATCTGATACACGATGTGGGGAACGACGTTGGTAAACTCCCTGCCGAAGTAAGCCTGGAATGGGATTTTTACAATACGGACCCTGCGGCCGCCAGCAGCGAGTTTCTCGGCGACGGCACCATACCGGCCACCCAGTATACCTTCCAGGAACCGATGCCGAGCGTGCCGGATCTTGATGCCGACCCGGTCTATGATCCAGGCGGTGTTAAAGGGCTGCCCAACAGTGCCAAGATCCTTTCCATGAACACACGTGGCACTTATCAGTCGTCTGAGCGGCCCTGGTATGCGGAAGAAACCAACTTCGGCGCTGATCCTTTCTCCTCGATTGCACTTTCTATCTTTGGGGCCTTCGATGGCGGTAATATCGGTTGTGGCTACAATGAGAGTTTGGATCCCAATGATCCCGGTACTCCCGGGTATGAGGATGCTGATTTCATGGTGGTCATGGGCAATCTTGCCGCATATAAGTTTCCGGAAAGCGTGCCTAGGGACTGCCCTGAACGAAAGTTCACCTACCTGAAGACGGGCTTGAATGCCAGTGTGGGCCAGTATGACCCTGAGGAAGAAGCAATCAAGGTCGAGATATACCCTTCGCAAGCCATATCCACCTCCTTTGTTAGTTATATGCGGAACCCGGCAACCGGGGCTCCTACGGCGGCGATACCTTCGGGCGATCAAATAATGAGAATGCGGTACGCCAAAGACGACCCGAGCTGCGACGACGACGCGCAGGCCGCCCCCTGCCGTCGAACCCAGCCGATCATCGGTTGGATTAAAGAGGGTAATGACGGCAAGCCGGTGTTGACGGCGGAGGTGGATCTGTACATTGATGCCCCGTTTGCCGGTCCAGTGATAGGCGGTAATAAGCTCAACGGCCTCCGCCACAACCTTCGCAGTTATCAAGTCACGATGTCGCTGAGCGGGCCCGTTTCTTTCCTGGATGACGGCAGAATGGTCGTCGAGCAACGTAACGAGAACCCAATCGATATCGATATGAAAGTCTATGCCGCCAGTACCGATGCTAGTGCAGTGGGCGTCGGAAGCGCCGCGGGTCGCATTCCCTATCGTATTCCGGAGAATGGCGTCTTCCTGCAGATGGTTTCCGAACCGATTAAGACAGCTAAGTAGATATGGTGTTGAGTTTGGGCTGCCTGATCGGTGGCCCTATAACCTTGGGGTGGGTGTTCCCTATTTCAGGTCACGGCGCCCGATGCATCGCATCGGGCGTTTTTTTGTCTCTGGTCGGTAGATGCCAGGGTGATCCCTGTGCAGAATAATAAAACGAAGCCCCGGCAAAGCCGGGGCCGGGGAGGGGAGGTGTCTAATCAATGGAAAAAAGAATGACTAATTAGCCTAACCCCAGTCCGAATACTGTTAATTAATAGATATCGAATGATGTGGCGTTATCAAGAGTGAGGGTGCCATCGACGGAGCAAGATTCTTCCCCCGCATCGCAACTCATAAAGCTCTTGTCATTGACGTCAAGGGTGGCCCCCACACCAGGGGTGAACACCATGCCATTCAGGTATTCATCTTCGACCAGAATCCCGATGAGGGTTACCGAGATTGTAGCCGTTCCAAAATTACCAACGTAGCTGGATGCGCCTGGCTCATACGGAAGGAAGCTATCGCAGTCATCTTCGAAAGGACATTGGTTGCTAATGGTCCGGTCTTTTGAGTACCAAGGGAAACCACTCGCGGTGGCGAAGTTGCATACGAAATCACCGGGCGAAAGGTTAATGCTGTTTACTCGCACGCCGATGCGCCAGGCACCGCTGGAGTCCTTGCATTTCTTTACTTGACCGCTCGCGCTAAAGGCACAGCTTGGATTTGCTATCGAGCATCTAATATCTACATATTCGCTTGAGAATTGGAAGTCGCCACCCCCCTCTGCTGCGGGCAGGCCATGCCAGTCATCCGCATGCTCGCCGGTACCGTTGAAGTGATAGGTATTCCCGTTGACTTCCGTTTCGAAGCAGGGTGCGGGACCCGTATGAGGCTGAGGACAAGCCCCGGAATCCCAGCTGGCCGCCGCGCCGCTAGAAACTGACCAGGCAACTACACCCAAAAGTGATGAAAGAAGAATTTTCCTTTTCATGGTTATTACTCCCTAATTTTTCATTCTTGCCCATAAAAAAGCCCCGGCAAGGCCGGGGCTGGATGGGTAAGCGTTCGGCACTAGCCTGAGTGTGGCAGCCGGCGCCGAACGTAGTGCCGCTAATCGCTGTTATTTAACGTCCAAGGACGTAGCGTTATCCACGGTCAAGACGCCGTCGATAGAGCAGCCCAGGTCATTTTCTTCACAATCGAAGAAAGTCTTATCGCTGAAGGCGAAGTTGGCACCAACACCCGGGGTGAATACCACACCGTGCAGATGCCCACCGCTCACCAAGTTACCGATGAGAGTGGCGGAAACGTCAATTTCACCAAAATTGCCTGTGTAAGTGGATGCGCTCGCGTCATACGGAATGAAGCTGTCGCAGTCATCCTCGAACGGGCAGTGAGAGGCAATGGTCGGATCTTTGGAGTACCAGGGGAAGCCGCCCACGTTGATGAAGTTACACAGGAAATCGCCGGGGTTTACATCGGCTCCGGTAACTTTCACGCCAATGCGCCATGCACCGGTGGAGTCCTGACACTTCTTCACCTGGCCACTCAACGTCAGATTACAGCTGGGGCTTGCTTCATCGCATGACAGGTCCACGCCGTTGCCTGAGAAGTCGAAGTCACCGCCACCTTCGGCGGCGGGGCGGCCGTGCCAGATGCCGGCGTGACCGCCGGTGCCGTTGAAGTGGTAAGTGTTCCCGTTGATTTCGGTTTCGATACAGGGAGCCGAGCCGCCGCCGGGGCAGGCACCGGTATCCCAGTTCGCGGTTGCCGTTCCAGAGAATGACCAGGCGGCCATGCCGAGAAGTGCTGAGAGAAGAATTTTCGTCTTCATGATTGAGTCTCCGTAATTGTTTGTATTTCGAAGCTGCGGTTTTTTACCGCAACTCCAACGTAGCAAGGATTTTTGGCGGAGGCTGCATTTTAAGAAGGTTACAGTTCGGGTGTTATTGGCATCGCCTTCTTTTTCAGCGACTTAACAGTCTTCTTGTGACCTGGGATTGCTGGGAACCTTTATAAAAATACCGGGGAAAACATTGTTTTCCCGAGCTCTTGGTTCTGCGAAGAGAAGTAAAGGCGTGGATAAAATACCAAGAAGGCCTGCATGTCATGGTGACATACAGGCCGGGAGGGTTCAGTTTCTGAGGCTAGCGGTGTTGGCGATGGCGGCGGTCAGCTCATCCGGTGACATGTAGCCGCCCAGGTTTCTGCCGTCCTCGGCGAACACGGAAGGTGTGCCGCTGACACCCAGGGTCTGGGCCATGGTGTATTGGTCGCCCACTGGGGGACGGCAGGGTAGAACCTCCTGCGTGAAGGGCTTGCCGGAGAACGAGTCTGTGATGGCCGTCTGTGGGTCCTCCGCGCACCATATTCTTGCCATGCTGTTGGCCACAGCGCTGTCGATACCGGCTCTGGGGAGTGCCAGGTAGTGCACGGTAATGCCCCGGTCGTTGATCTCGTCCATGTGGGCATGGAACTTCTTGCAGTAAGGACATGTTATGTCCGTGAATACGTAGATCTCTTGCTTTTCCTCGCCGTTGGCGGCAAACGTAATGGTGGTGCCTTTGTCCACCTCTTGGAGCCTTTGTGCCCGGTCAAGCCGCTCCCGCTCCTCGGTATGGTCTTTCCAGGAATCGCCAGTAAAGGTAAGCAATCGCCCGGAGAAAACATGGTCGCCGTCAGGCTCGGCGTAGAGGAATTCGCCATTACTTAGTTTGATTTCCTTGACCCCCTCAACGGGGCTGTCCGTGATGGCTTCCACGCGCAGATCCGGGTTGGTGGTGGCCAACGCCTTCTCCACCCGGTCCCGGAGATCCGCCGTGGCCAGGCCCGGGAGTGTCAGTGCGATAAGCAGAGCGCTCAGGATGTAGCGATACGGTTTCATGGGTGTCCCCCTTCCAATGGTGGTTATCAGCTTCTGTCGATCACTTCGACCAACTGCAGTTCATAGATCATCGTGGATTGCGGCGGAACCTTGCCGCGCAGGCCTGCTTTGCCGTATGCCAGTTCCGGGGGGATGAATAGGCGCCATTTCTCGCCTTCCTTCATATGCATGAGGGCTTGTTGCCAGCCCTTCAGGGCCACACCCATGTTGACGCGGACGGCTTCGCCGTGGGCCATGCTGCTTTCCACGAAGGTGCCATCGATCAACGTACCGGCGTAATGCACGCGTACCGCGTCATTTTCGTCGGGCGTGGCGCCGGTGCTGGATGCCGTGAGGACTTCGTACTGAAGGCCGCTGGGTAGTGTTTTTACGCCAGGTCGTTGCTTGTTTTGCTCCATGAAAGCTTGGCCTAGCGCCTCATTCCGGTCCATGGCTTGCTGTTTCTCTTCCGCTACTCGTTGTTTGATCTCTTCCTGATAAGCGGTGGATGCAGCCCTGGCCTCTTCCTCACTGAGGCGCAAATCGTTGCCGTTTAACTTGTCCTGCATCGCTTGCAGAAATAGGTCTTGATCAAGGTCATTGATCTCGAGGGTGTGCCCGAGTTGCTCGCCCAGAAACATGCCGGACGCATAAGACGCTTTCTGCTGGTTGGTTTCCAGCTCGGTGGTGGGTGGGTTGTGGCTACACCCCATTAGGATTGCCAGGGGCAGCGCGCCAACGAATAAGGTCCTCATGGTTCCTCCTGATTTTTTTGTTGGATATCGTATTGTTGTCTTTGCTGTTGTGAGTAGAGAGATTTATATACTGTTTAAGTTCCTTACAAAATGCGATGCAAACCGAAAATTTTTTTGGGGCGTTTATGAAACATCACAAGATAATTGCTAAGTGCCTGTTTCTAGTGGCTTTGTTTTTTCTATCTTTTATTTTCTTTTTTATGAACGAAAATAGTGGCACGGATGCTGCCAGCGAAACTGCGCGTGAGGCTTCACCAGCGCTCGCCCCGAATGCGGATCATGCCGTTGATGATGTCATTTCGCCGGTACTTCCGGCGGTGGAAACGCCCGCCGCGCTCCAGCCGCGAAAGATGCTTGATGCCAGCTCCTTGGCTTTGCTGGCTGTGTTTCACGCCCATAGCCCCCTGGCTTCGGCTGTTATCCTTGTGGAGGGAGGCGACGCCCGTCGCTATCACGTTGGGGATGCACTTCCAGAAGGAGGTAAGCTCGCGACCATACGGCCTACCGAAGTAGTTGTTGAGGATTCAGGGCGGCACATTACACTGCGCCTGGCACTTCGGGGGGGCGCGGCACACGTAGAGGTGACGGATGCCAATGACCGGCCGGAGTCCGGCGACCAGCAGAAACTGCCGCAAAGTGCATTGGATCTCCTGAAAAAGCTGGATTTGACGCCAGTCAGCGAGAATGCACCGGACGGATACCTGGTGGGCGACGGCTTTCCCAAGAGCGGCACCGAGGAGGTCGGAGTGAAGCCAGGCGACACCATCGTAACGGTGAACGGCTATCCGGTGGGCGAGTACACCAGCGACTATCTGGTGTGGCTCTCCTTCAAGGATCAGTATCGGGCCAGCGTATTGGTTCGAAGAGAGAATGGTGAAGAGTTTATGTTCCACATTCCAGATGACTTGAAAAACGTCAGTGCGATACCGGGGGGGTGAGCGTTGGCGCTCCCCGGCGGAGACCGGGGAGCGCTTGGCGGTGTGTGGTTTTATTTTTTGTCGTTGGAGAAGTCGTCCGGGTTTTTCTTCCGCCGCGGCCGACCCGGGCCCCGGTTCAGCACCAGGATGCCGTACTTCTTGTAGACGAACTCCACGAATCGCTGTGACCCGGTCAGCCGGTTGCGGTACAGCGCGGTGTTGATCATTTCCACTTCTTTTTCGTCCAGACCGTTGCGCATGTAGGTGCGGAAGGCGTTCGCCCGTTCCGGGATGTCGTCGCCCAGGCGTGCGTACTCTTCCGGATCGTCCAGCCAGTACTGGTCGGTCTTGCCGAGGCGCATACGGTAACTGCTGTTCTGGTAGTGGTAGGCGCTGCTCGCCAGATTTTGTTCCACCGGCAGGCGCTCCACATAACTGATGCAAGCCATCAGCCAGTTGCCCGGCTCCACCGGGCTGGCGCGGAAGCGCGCTTCCCAGGGAGATTTCTGGCCGTACAGGCCGCGCCGGCGCAGGGAGGCTCGGCAGGTCAGTGATTTGATGAAGACGCCCAGGTTGTCCGGGTTTCCGTAGGGCGTGGCGACCATATGAAAGCGGTCGGGGAGCAGCGTCCAGGCGTGCACTTCGACCTGGTAGGTATGACGCAGGTCGCGGATTTGGCTAATGAAATGCCGGTAATCCGCCTTGTCGTGAAACACCTGTTCGCCCTTGCGGGCTTTACGCAGCACATGATGGGGTACATCAGCAAGCAATAAGCGGTCCGTGCCAGCCATAATCATCTCCTTCCTGTTTGTCCTCTATTGTTATTGACGATCCTGGGCGCCGGAGGGCCAGCATTCGGGTTCTGCTCTGCTCGCCGACGTTGTTCCCGGATCTGGCCGTATTCGGGCATGGGAGCCCTCCGCGGCCGGGACTACGGGTTGTTCGTGATGTTTTTCCGACTGGTACTGCGCAGCAAACGCTGGGAGGGTCGGATATGAGAGTCTCTACTTCGGAGTATCATCGGGATCTCCTCGGTGTCCGGGTCTTGCGGGGCTGAAAAAGCTGGCGCGGCGGGCCTTTCCCTGTGCCGGCGCCGCGGGGCTTAAAAAGCCTCATATACCGGGAACGTCTTGTTATTTTCGAGTGATATGAAAGTCCTTATTCAATTTATTCTCCACGGGAACTCCGTCCCGCTTTGATCCCGCGCGTTTTTGCACGGTTCATAAACCCTAATCCATAATTGCGTATTGGAGAACGGCCTTTTTCGAAAAGGCTGTTTTTCCGTGACGAAAACAGGGCCCCTCGTGGTACGCTAATCCTAATAAATTCAATGGCTTACGCTTCTTGGTTGATAAGAGGTTCACCGACAAGCGGTATCAAAAATCCGACGAACGGTAGGTTTTGGTAAATGATATTGATCTATTGGCGCAGTGAACCCTGGTTTTCCGGCTTCAGCCCGCGTGGTTTGTGGGTTTGCGAGAGAGCGCGCTGAAATGTTCCCCCTTGGAAAAATCAAAACGGGGATATTAGCGGTTCTTTTATTTACCCCGGAAGTGACGCCGGCGGACCCACTTCCGACGGTTTTTTTGTGCCTGGGCGACCTGCGGGCGCCGGTGCGCGCCGAGGTGGCCGCCACCCCGGAGCAGCGCGGCCGGGGTTTGATGGAGCGCGAGCAACTGGCGGCGGATGCCGGCATGTTGTTTCGGTTCGATCCGCCGGCCACGGCGGAGCAGGGGTTCTACATGTACCGTACCCGCATTCCCCTGGACATTGCCTTCCTGGATGGTGACGGGCGCATCGTGGACATCCAGACCATGTCCCCCTGTGAAAGCCGCCACGCCTTCCTGTGCCCGGTGTACCGTCCCGGCCAGGGCTACCACCAGGCCCTGGAGGTCAACGCCGGCTTCTTCCAGCACCACGGCGTCCGGCCCGGTGACCTGATCCGCCCCGCCCGGGGCGACACCTGCCGCTAGGCGGCTTAGCCAATCCCCCTTTGTCGAAACCGCTTGTGGAGACCGTGGTGCTTCCGCATCGCTGGCTTGGGTCCGAGGAGTGCCCGCGTGAATGAGCGCGGTCACGCCAAGCGGCTGGGCGTGGCGGCGATCACGGGCAAAGGCCGTCTTCGCTTACAGCGAAAATCGCGTCGTTAGAAAACCGGCAAGGCTTCCTGTTGCCCGCGGATTCGCGGTATGGTCATTGGTGAAATCCCATTCCGAGAATAAGAAAAGCCCTATGCAACCACGTCCCGCTTCCACCCTGGCTCTGCTCCGCGATACGGACGCGGGGATGCAGGTTCTGATGCTCCAGCGCACCCACGAAGCCGTGTTCATGCCCGGGTTCTATGTGTTTCCCGGTGGCGCGGTGGATCTGGACGACCAGCACCTGGCCGGGAATCTGGCGGTGCACGGCCACGATGCGGCTTCCGCCAATGCGCTGTTGGGCGTGGAGGAGGGCGGCCTGGGTTATCTGGTGGCGGCGCTGCGCGAGAGTTTCGAGGAGGCAGGGTTGCTGCTGGCCCGGGACGGTGGCGGTGGCTGGCTGGGGGCGGACCATCCGGCCCTGTTGGCGCGCCACGCGGTGGCGGCGGGTCAGCTGGGGCTGTCGGCGGTGTGCGGCCAGCACGGGCTGACCCTGGCGCTGGATCGTATCGCCTACCTGGACCATTGGGTGACTCCGCCCGGGCCGCCGCGCCGCTTCGACACCCGCTTTTTCGCCGCCGAGGCGCCCCCCGGTCAGGTGCCCGGCCACGACGGCCAGGAGACCATCGACCATTGCTGGCTGACCCCGCGGCAGGCGCTGCGGGACCGTCGCGATGGACGCCGGGAGTTCGCCACGCCGACCATCGCGGTGCTGCGCAAGCTGGCCGAGTTCGATTCGGTGGAGGCGGTGCTGCGCTACGCCCGCGAGCAGCGGCCCAAGGCGTTTCCCACCCGGCCGTGGCCGGCGCTGAAGCGCGGCGAGACGGTGTATGTGGAGCCGGGGCGGCCGGCCTACGACGAGCTGGTGAAGCTGGACCCGGAGGGCCGGGGCCAGGCCCGCGCCGCCATCGAGCCGGGGGAGTGGGTGCGCCTGGGCGAGCAGCTGTGGCGGCTCACCGCCGAGCATGAGCAGGACGGGCCCGGGTTCAACAGCTATCTGCTGCGCCGGGGCGATGAGGTGGTGCTGGTGGACCCGGGGCCGGGGCAGGGCGGTCATCTGGAGCGCCTGGTGGCGGCCTGCGCCGGGCGCCGCACCACGGTGCTGACCACCCGGCCCACGGATCAGCGGAGCGCCCTGGCGGCCCTGCGCGCGGCCACCGGCGCCACGGTGATCGGGCTGCAGGCGGACGCGGACCAGCGGCCGGGGGCCGGGCGGGCGTTCCGTTGCGCCGGTTTCGAGCTGACCCTGATGCCGTTGCCGGGCCAGGCGCCGGATCACCAGGCGCTGCTGTGGCGCGACGAGGGCATGCTGTTCGCCGGCACCGCGGTGTTGGAGCGCTCCCTGGCCCGGGGCTATTTGCCGGCGGCGGACAACGACGCCTATGTGGATGCCCTGGGCGGGTTGCTGGAGGCGCCGCTGCATTGGATCGCGCCGGCCCGGGGTTTTCTGATGGGCCACCCGCACAAGGTGATCGACCACCTGATGACCCAGTGTTTGAGCCGGGTGGGGCGGCCGGCGGCGCCGGCCTGATTGGGGCTTATCGCGGCTGAAGCCGCTCCTACAGGGG
>CENV01086388.1_pt1 | contig 17271 bp, 11 predicted proteins | sample 530231 | NCBI WGS metagenome assembly CENV01 (sample SAMEA2619815, study PRJEB7988) | marine metagenome | biome: marine biome (ENVO:00000447); feature: surface water layer (ENVO:00002042); material: "saline water (ENVO:00002010), including plankton (ENVO:xxxxxxxx)" | depth 5 m | reverse complement strand
AGAGCAGACCGCCGTGGCCGAGGAGATCAACCGCAGCGTGCACCACATTGCCGATGCGGTGGACGGTGTGGCCAGCGACGCCGCTCAGGGAGCTCAGACCTCCCGCGAGCTGAATGGACTGACCGTGCAACTGCAGCAGCTGGTCGGTCAGTTCCGAATCTGATTCGACGTTCTCCGGCGGCAGGTGCAACGTCTGTCGCCGTTTCTGAACGGCGCTGTTCGCAGCACCGTTCCGTAAGGCGCCACTGAAGCGCCTCGATGAAGTTCCCTGCAACCCGATCAACGGCGCTACCGGCGGGCGGCTGTCTCAGAACCGAGACGGCGGCCGTTCGGTCTAGCTCCCTATGGCCGCGTCCGCTGAAAGCAGTAGGGGACGATGGCGCAAGCCACAGGCGGCCTGCCCAGCAATCCGTTGCAAGGATGAGTTACCCATGCACAAAAAAAACAATGCTGTTCGGGTAGTTGCTTCTCTCGCATTACTTACTGGCAGCGTCGCGTTTGCGGCGCCGCAGGTAGACATCCCGCAATTCAACGACTTCTGGACGCCGGACAAGCCCAACGCGGCGTTGTGCCGTTCGCCGTTGCTGGTTGGTACGCCGGTCGGTTTGCCGCGCTGCATGCAGGCGAGCAACGTCATGAAGCACCTGGAGGCGTTGCAGGACATCGCCACGATGAACGACGGCAATCGTGCGTCAGGTCAGCCCGGTTATCAGGCGTCGATCGACTACGTGCGCAGCCGCCTGCAGCGCGCCGGTTATCGCGTCGAAGTGCAGGCCTTCCCGTTCCTTGCGTTCTATCCGGTCAGCCCCGGCACGCTGAGCGCCGTGGCGCCGCAGCCGGCGCAGTACGTCTGGGAGGAGGATTTCACCTACGCCGATCAGACCGATCCGGGCAGTGTCACCGCACCGGTGGTGCCGGTCGACCTGGCTCTCGGCGCTGGCAACACCTCCACCAGCGGCTGTGAGCCCGAGGACTTCGCCGGCTTCCCGGCCGGTGCCATCGCCTTGATGCAGCGCGGCACCTGTCCGTTCGGGCAGAAGGCGAGCAATGCCGCGGCGGCCGGTGCGGCTGGCGCCATCATCTTCAACCAGGGTGACACCGAGGACCGCAAGGGGCTGCTGGTCGCAACCCTGGGCGAGGACTACAGCGGCGGCATCCCGGTGATGTTCTCGACCTACGATAACGGCGTGGCCTGGTCGCAGACCGCGGGGCTGCAACTGAGCATGAACGTCGACGTGGTGCGCGAGCAGACCGAGACCTACAACCTGCTGGCCGAAACGCGCCGCGGCGATCCGGGCAACGTGGTCATGGTCGGCGCGCACCTGGACTCGGTGTTCGAAGGGGCGGGCATCAACGACAACGGCTCGGGCAGCGCTGCGCTGCTGGAAATGGCCCTGCTGATGAGCAAGGCGCGGCCGGAAAACAAGGTACGCTTTGCCTGGTGGGGGGCCGAGGAGTCGGGGCTGGTGGGTTCGACCTACTACGTCAACCAGCTGCCGGATGAGCAGAAGCAGCGCATCAAGGCCTACCTGAACGTCGACATGATCGGTTCGCCGAACTACGCCAACTTCATCTATGACGGCGATGGTTCCGACTTCGGCCTGCAGGGGCCACCCGGCTCGGCCGCCATCGAACGCCTGCTGCGCACCTACTTCCAGCTGCGCAATGCGCCGTCTGAAGGCACCGAGATCGATTTCCGCTCCGACTACGCACAGTTCTTCGAGGACGGCATTGCCTTCGGCGGTCTGTTCACCGGTGCCGAGGACATCAAGACCGAGGAACAGGCGCAGCGTTACGGCGGCGCAGCCGGCCAGCCGTTCGATCCGTGCTATCACAACGAATGCGACAACCTCGGCAACATCTCCACCGAGGCGCTGGAGTTGCACGGTGATGCGCTGGCCTTCGCCACCAGCTGGCTCTCGTTGTCGACCAAGATGATCGATGACGAGATCGCCGCAGCGGCCGAGCAGAGCATTGGCAGCATGCGCATCCAGCAGGTACAGGAGAAGTCGCGCTGGGGTCACTGGATCCGTTGATCGGCTGAACACCGCGCCGGCATGCCGGCGCGGTCCCTGCACAAACCCTTTCCCTTCGGCCGGCCGGGCAAATCTGCGACAATCGCGCCCTTCTCGAATTGCCCCACGGCTGTCCATGACCGACGCAACGCCCGCTATCGATACCCTGCTGAAGAATCTCGACCAGGCCCTGTTCGCTGATCGCCACCGCCTGCGCCGGCAGCTGCACGAGCTGAGAAAGCAGCCGGACGAGGCCAAACTGGCCCAGTGGCTGGAGCGTTTTCAGGCATCCGCCGCCAAGGTCGAGGCGCGCAGGCAGAGCGTGCCGCGCATTCGCTACGACGATAGCCTGCCAATCGCCGCCAAGCGCGACGAGATCAAGGCCGCGCTGGAAAAGCATCAAGTGCTGGTAATTGCCGGTGAGACCGGCTCCGGCAAGACCACCCAGCTACCGAAGATCTGCCTGGAGATCGGCCGTGGCGTGCACGGGCTGATCGGCCATACTCAGCCGCGCCGGCTTGCGGCACGCAGCGTCGCCACTCGCGTGGCCGAGGAAATCAGCACGCCACTGGGTGAGCTGGTGGGTTATCAGGTGCGCTTCGAGGATCAGAGCAAGGACAGCTCGCTGATCAAGCTGATGACCGACGGCATCCTGCTGGCCGAGACACAGCACGACCGTTTCCTCGAGCGTTACGACACCATCATCGTCGACGAAGCCCACGAGCGTTCGCTGAACATCGATTTCCTGCTGGGCTTCCTCAAGACCCTGCTGCCGCGCCGGCCGGACCTGAAGGTCATCATCACCTCGGCGACCATCGACCTCGAACGTTTCAGTCAGCACTTCGACGGTGCGCCGATCGTCGAGGTATCCGGGCGTACCTATCCGGTGGAAACCTGGTATCGGCCACTGGCGGCCGAGATCGACGAGGACGGCAATCGGGTCGAGGACGACCTCACCGTCGACCAGGGCATCCTCGCCGCGCTGGACGAGATCGCCGCCCACGAGCAGAGCGTCGGCAAGCGCCCCGGCGATGTGCTGGTGTTCCTGCCCGGTGAACGCGAGATTCGCGACGCGGCCGAGGTGCTGCGCAAGGCCAATCTGAAGTTCACCGAGGTGCTGCCGCTGTACGCGCGGCTGACGCCGGCCGAGCAGCAGAAGATCTTCCAGCCGCGACCGGGGCGCAAGATCGTGCTGGCGACCAACGTCGCCGAGACCTCGCTGACCGTGCCCGGTATCCGCTACGTGATCGATTCCGGTACCGCGCGCATCAGCCGCTACAGCTACCGCGCCAAGGTTCAGCGGCTGCCGATCGAGGCGGTGTCCCAGGCCAGCGCCAACCAGCGCAAGGGGCGCTGCGGGCGGGTCGAGCCGGGTATCTGCATTCGGCTTTACAGCGAGGAAGACTTCCTCGGCCGGCCGGAATTCACCGATCCGGAGATCCTGCGCACCAACCTCGCCGCGGTGATCCTGCAGATGCTGCATCTGCGCCTGGGCGACATTCAGGATTTCCCCTTTATCGAGTCGCCCGATGGCAAGGCCATCAGCGACGGCTTCAACCTGTTGCAGGAGCTCTCGGCGGTCAATCGCGAGAACCAGCTGACCCCGCTGGGCCGCCAGCTGGCGCGCCTGCCGATCGACCCGCGACTGGGTCGCATGCTTCTCGAAGCCGCACAGCAGGGCAGCCTGGCCGAGGTGCTTATTGTCGCCAGCGCACTCTCGGTGCAGGACGTGCGCGAACGTCCGGCCGACCGCCAGCAGGCCGCCGATCAGGCCCATGCGCAGTGGAAGGACCCCGACTCGGACTTCGCCGCGCTGATCAATATCTGGCGCGGTTTTGAGGAAAAGCGCCAGGAGCTGGGCTCCAACCCACTACGCACCTGGTGCCGGAAGAACTTCCTCAACTATCTGCGTCTGCGTGAATGGCGCGACGCGCATCGCCAGCTGACGCTTATTGCCCGTGAACTCAAGCTTGGCGCTCCCGCGGAGAATCGCGGTCAAGACCGCTCCCACAAGGGCGGCGATACCCGTGGGAGTGGTCTCGACCGCGAAAAGAACACTGCGGAGCGAGCACCGGAACACGCCGGCGCTCCCGCACCGACCACCGACACCAAGGTCAACGTCATCCTACGCCAGCAGGCCGAAGCCAGCGAGGCGGCGCAGAAGGCCAAGAGCTACGCGGCTGTACACAAGGCGATCCTCGCCGGCCTGCTCAGCCAGATCGGCAACAAGACCGAGGAGGGCGACTTCCTCGGCGCGCGCCAGCGGCGCTTCTGGGTGCATCCCTCCAGCGTGATCGGGCGCAAGAAGCCCAACTGGCTGATGGCCGCCGAGCTGGTGGAAACCACCAAGCTGTTCGCGCGCATGGTCGCCAAGATCGAGCCCGACTGGATCGAGCCACTGGCCGGCCACCTGATCAAGAAGAACCACTTCGAGCCGCACTGGGAGAAGAAGCGCGGACAGGTGGTGGCCTACGAACAGGTAACGCTCTACGGCATGATCGTCGTTGGCCGTCGGCCCGTGCATTACGGCCCCATCGATCCGCCCGCTGCCCGCGAGCTGTTCATCCGCGAAGGGCTGGTACGCGGCGAGATGCACAGCCGTGCGCGAGCGCTCAGCGCCAATCGCGAGCTGCTCGAACGCCTCGACGAGCTGGAAGCCAAGGCGCGGCGACGCGACATCCTCGCCGACGAGGAAACGCTATTCGCCTACTACGCTGCGCGCCTGCCGGCGGACATCTACCAGACCGCCAGCTTCGAGAACTGGTACAAGCGCGAAAGCCAGAAAGACCCGCAGCTGCTGATCATGCGCGAGGAAGACGTGCTCGCCCGCGAGGCCAGCGAAGTCACCGCCGCGCAGTACCCGGACCACCTAAGCATCGGCGAGCTGCAGTTGCCGCTGGAATACCATTTCGAGCCCAACCACCCGCGCGATGGCGTGACCTTGCGCGTCCCGGCGCCGCTGTTGCCGCAATTGCGCAGCGAGCGGCTCGACTGGCTGGTACCGGGGCTGCTGGAAACGAAGGCGGTGGCGCTGGTGCGCAACCTGCCCAAGGCACTGCGCAAGAACTTCGTACCGGTGCCGGATTTCGTCGGCGCCGCGCTGGCCAAGATCACCTTCGGTGAAGGCGCGCTGCCGGAGGCGCTGGGCCGTGAACTGCTGCGCATGACTGGTGCACGCGTATCGGACGACGCCTGGGCCGAGGCGGCAGCCGGTCTGGAAAGCCATCTGAAGATGAACATCGAGGTGGTCGACGCCCGCGGCAAGTTCCTCGGTGAGGGGCGTGATCTGGCTGAGCTCACCGCGCGCTTCGCCGAGGCCAGCCAGGCCGCCCTGGCGCCGCAGCAGCAGAAGGCCGAACAGAAGCCGGTCGAAGCCAAGGGTTTTGCCCAGGTCGCAGAAAAGGCCCAGGCGAAGATGGCCGGGCTGTCGATGACCGTCTACCCGGCGCTGGTGGAAGAGGCAGGGGTGGTCAAGGAAGGCCGTTTCCCGACCCAGGCCGAGGCCGAGTGGCAACATCGTCGCGCGCTGCAGCGCCTGTTGTTGCAGCAGCTGGCGGAGCCGGCCAAGTACCTGCGCAACAAGCTGCCGGGGCTCACCGAACTGGGCCTGCTCTACCGTGACATGGGCAAGGTCGATGCGTTGGTCGAGGACATCCTGCTGGCCAGCCTCGACAGCTGCATCCTCGACGGCGAAGCCCAGCTACCGCGTGACGGCGCCGCACTGGCGTCCCTGGCCGAGCGCAAGCGCGGCGACTGGACCGCGCATGCCGAACGCCTGGCGCGCCTGACACTGGAAATACTCAAGCACTGGCACGGCCTGCAGAAGCGCTTCAAGGGCAAGATCGACCTGGCCCAGGCGGTGGCGCTGAACGACATCAAGGCGCAGCTGGGCAACCTGGTCTATCCGGGCTTTGTTCGCGAAACGCCTGCCGAGTGGCTGAAGGAGTACCCGCGCTACCTCAAGGCCATCGAGCAACGCTTCGAGAAGATCGGTGCGCAGCTGCAGCGTGATCGCGTCTGGTCCGGCGAGCTGGCCGGCTACTGGGAGCAGTACCAGACACGGCTGAAGAAGCACTTGCAGGAAGGCAAGCGCGATGCCGAGCTGGCGCTGTATCGCTGGATGCTCGAGGAATATCGCGTCTCGCTCTGGGCACAGCAGCTTGGCACCAGGATGGCGGTTTCGGACAAGCGCCTGAACAAGCAGTGGAGCCAGGCCGAGCCCTGATGCGGGGTTCTGGCGTTCGATTAGTCACGTTCTGATACGCGGGATACCCCATGGAAAGCCGCAATAGCCTGGTGGGCGTGGCAGGCTCGCTGGGCGCTTCGATGCTCTTCGCGACGCTGTATTACTACACGTCGCTGCTCGAGCCGCTGAGTGGCCAGCAGATCTACGGCTGGCGCATTCTGCTCACCGCACCCTGCCTGGCGTTGCTACTGCTCGCCATCGGTCGCTGGGGCGAGGTCCGCGAGATCCTCGTGCGCGTACCGGCAGAGGCGCGACTGTGGCTAGCGCTGCCACTATCTTCGGCGCTGGTCGGTTTGCAGCTGTGGCTGTTCATGTGGGCGCCGATCAACGGCCACGGGCTGGACGTTTCGCTCGGCTACTTTCTGCTGCCGCTGACACTGGTACTTACCGGGCGCCTGGTTTTCGGCGAAACGATCAGTCGATTGCAACGCCTGGCCTGTCTGCTGGCGGCTGTGGGCGTGGGCAACCAGCTGCTATTGGCTTCGTCACTGTCATGGCCGGTACTCGCCGTTGCCCTGGGCTACCCGTGCTACTTCGTTCTGCGCCGCAAGCTCGGCACCGCCAGTCTTGGCGGGCTCTGGGTCGACCTGGTCATCAGCTTGCCGGTTGCTGCGCTGTTCGTCCTAGGCAGCGGTGAAACGTTGAACCTGCTTGCCGGCAATCCCCGCCTGACATTGCTGATCGCCGGCCTGGGCGCGCTCAGCGCGCTGGCGCTGGGGCTGATGATCAACGCCAGCAAATACCTCAGCCTGACCCTGTTCGGCCTGCTCAGCTATGTCGAGCCGGTACTGTTGGTGGTCGTGGCGCTGCTGCTTGGCGAGAGCATCGCGCCGGACCAGTGGCTGACCTACGGGGCGATCTGGGCGGCGATTGTGGTGTTGGTCCTCGAAGGATTGCGGGCGCTGCGTCGGGGGCGAGGGTAGCGTTGGTAGTCATTGATCAGGTGCCGAGGTTTCATCGGGCAGGCGCCGGCTGCTAGGGCAGAAAGCGGCACTGCATGGCCGCCGCTCAAGCCTGTTAGTTGCTAGATCATCTGCTGCGCAACCAGCCCGGCGACAATGGCCAGCCCCAGCGCGCCGAGCAGCATGCCAAGGCGCCATGCGGATTTACCTGGCTCACGAGCAGGAGCGGCGGCAACAGGTGCCGCCGCGTGCAGCGGGTTCGGCGTGGCAGGGCGGGGGCGGGAAGGTTTCGGCTGGGGGGCGACCGTGGCGGGCAGGTCGGTGGCGCGGACGAATACGGTAGCGTCTTCGTCGACGACTTCCGGGGTGCTGACCTTGGGCCCGATCACCAGCAGTGTGGTATTGCCCAGCTGGATCTGGTCGCCCGGCTGCAGCACAGCGGTCGTGACCTTCTCGCGGTTCACCAGCAGGCCGTTGGCTGAGGCCAGGTCCTTCACTTCCAGCACATCGCCCTTGAGGTAGAACTCCGCGTGGCGGCGGGACAGCTCCGCATCGCTGAAGCAGAGTTCGCATTTCACCGAGCGGCCAAAGGTCATCGAGCCGGTGATGTGGTACTTGTGGCCCTGGTTCTCGCCCTTGACCACCTGCAACAGCCAGCGCGGGGCGCTCGCCAGCTTGGTGCCCGCCTTGGCCGGATCGACGATCTGCAATTCCAGCGCGCCCAGGCGCAGGCGGTCGCCGGAACGAATCTGGTAGCGCTCGCCGACCTTCTCGTCATTGACGTAGGTGCCGCCAGGCGTGCCGAGGTCGGTGAGGTAATAGAAGCGGTTTTCCAGCAGCAGTTCGGCGTGAAATGGCGCGACCCCGGTGTCGTTGGCCACCAGTTTGTTGCTGCGGTCCGAACCGAGGGTGAAGCGTTCATCGGCAAGCCAGACCGGACTTTGGCGATTGTCAGCGAAGTGGATCCTGAGCATGGCGCGGTACCTTTTAGCGGAGCGGGCGACGGTCTGAGCCAAACGGCGCTCGGCGAATTATTGGTTGAATATCCGGTTCCACAGGCGCTTGACCGGGTTGGCCGGCGCTTGCGAGGTCTGCGTGTTGGTCGGCGCGGCGCGTGAGGTGCTGGCCGTTGTGCGTTTCACCGGGCGCGGGGCCCGGGCCTTGGCAACCCGCTGAGCATGCGCGTCGTGCAGCGCGAGCAGGGGCGCATAGTCCGGGGTGGCTTCCAGCCCCTGCTGGATGTACTCCAGCGCAAGGGCGAACTCGCGGCGCCCGTAGGCTGCTTCGGCTAGCTCGACATAACGCTCGCTGACCTGTACCAGCCCGTTGCGGGCCACCTCGTTTTCCGGCAACCAGCCCAGCACCTGCTGGTAGTAGTGCACCGCGCTGTCTTCGGCGGGTTGCAGCAACTGATCGTTTGCCAGCCGTTGCGCCGCCAGTTCCAGTGCCTGGGCGATGCGCGCATCGAGCACGCGGCGTATGCCGTCGAGGGCCTCGACATTGTCCGAATCCAGGCGCAGGGCCTGGCGGTAGTAGTAGTCGGCATTGTCGAACGCCGGTGCAGTCAGTTGCCCCTCATCCAGGCGTGCCTCGGCGCGCGTGAGGTAGTCGTTGATGCGGCTGTATTGCAGCCACTGGTAGCCGCCGGCGGCCAATGCGGCGACTGTCACGATCAGCGCCGCACCGATCACCGCCCAGCGGCCGATGCCACGACGGCGACGGCGGCGTCTGGTCGGCGCCTCGATGAATGCCGCCGGTGCGATGCGGGTCTGGTCCATGTCCGGCTCGGTGAGCGTGTCGATGGCCGCCAGTAGCTCACGGCAATTGCCGAAGCGCTCGTCCGGCTGCTTGGCCAGCATGCGGTCGAGCAATGGCTGGTAGGGCGCGAGCGCTGGCGGCAGTTGCGGCAATGGCATCTGCAGGTGATTGAGCACGGTTTGCGGATAGCTGCTGGCGCGGAACGCGTTGGCCCCGGTGAGCATCTCGGCGAGTATCACGCCGAGGCTGTAGATGTCGCTGCGCGCATCGAGTGGCTGGCACTGCGCCTGCTCCGGGCTGCTGTAGGCAGGGCTGCCGACGGCGATGCCGAAGTGGGTGAGCTCGTTATCCAGCTCTACGGCCTTGGCTACGCCGAAGTCGGTGAGCACCACGCTGCCGTCGTCACGGAAGAGAATATTGGCTGGCTTCACGTCTCTATGGACTAGCCCGCCGTCGTGCACCACCGCCAGGCCGCCGGCCAGCTGACGGATGATGTCCAGCGCGCGCGATGGTGAGAAGACGATGCCGCGGTGTTGCGCCAGGTCGCCCCCGCCGAGGTATTCCATGGCCAGGTAGTGCCGGCCATCGGCGATCTGGCCGATGTCGTGGATGGTGATGATGGCCGGGTGGCGCAGCGAGGCGACGATATGGCCTTCCTGGATGAAGCGCTCGGTGAACGCTGCATCTTCCGTGCGCAACAGCACCTTGACGGCCACCTCGCGATCCAGCGACAGCTGGGTGGCCAGATAGACCTCGGCCATTCCGCCTTTTCCGAGCCGCTTGTGCAGGCGATAGCCCGGTATTTCCAGCATCCGATGCATTGTAGAAACTCGCGCTTGCTTACGACTTGAGGGGTTTTAACAGCATGTTGATGAAGCGCCGCCCGCGGGACTCGGCCGCCGGGAGGGGGGCGGTGCGGCCGATCACGATGCAGGAGATGTTGTCGCGGCCGCCGTGTTCATTGGCCTGGTCGATCAGCTGTTCCACCAGGTTCTCGAGGGTATCGGCAAAGGTGCAGCTGGCATGGATCTGCGCGTCGGTCAGCTCGTTGGTCAGGCCGTCACTGCATAGCAGCAGCAGCTCGCCGGGCTTGAGGGTGCCGCTGTGGGCACCGACCTCCAGCGGCGCCTCGCGTCCCAGGCAGCGCAGGATGATGTTGCGCCAGGCGTGGCCTTGAGCCTCGGCCGGCTTCAGCTCCCCGGCGTCGATCATCATCTGCACCCAGCTATGGTCCCGCGTAAGCTGCTCGATACCGTTGGAGGTGACCAGATAGGCGCGGCTGTCGCCGACCCAGGTGAGTTCGAAGTCGGCACCCTTGAAATGTGCTGCGACCAGCGTGGTGCCCATGCCGTCGTCCACAGCCACGTCAAGTACTGCCTGGTTGGCGTGCTGAACCGCTGTCTGCAGCGAATCGCCGCCCTCGATCGCCTGCTGCAGTGCAGACAGTGCCAGGCTGCTTGCAACCTCCCCGCATTGATGCCCACCCATGCCGTCGGCGATGGCCCAGAGCCCCAGCTCCGGCGCGCAGAGCAGTGCATCTTCATTATGGCTGCGCCTGCGCCCTGGCGAGCTTTGCCCGGCGTAGTCAAGCAATGAATCAGAAAGGGTAGGTTGCATGCGAGGGCCCTGCGGCACGACGTCGAGCGAGCATGATGCGTGGGGCTCGTAGGGCTGTCATCGACCGGCACCGCGACAAGCGCAAAACTGTTAACTCGCGCAAAGGGCAGCTTTATTTTTCGGCTGTTATCCGCGAATGCTGGTAGCCCGATATGAGCAAGCGCGTTCAGGCAAACCGGCCGGCTAAAAGTTACTACTGCTGGCGCTGCTTCCCTGTAGTCTCGGCTTCCGCTCCTCACTGACACACCTGTCGTCGCTACAACCATCCGTTTCAGTCACGAGGAGCAAACCATGCGCTTGGCCGATTTCATTCTGGAAAACATCGAACCCATCCTTCAGCAGTGGGAAGACTTCGCCAAGACGATGACACCCGCCGCCAACGGCATGGATTCGGTGGCGCTGCGGGACCATGCGGAGCAGATGTTGCTGGCGATCGCCGCCGATCTGCGCACGGCCCAATCGGTGAAGGCGCGGATCGCCAAATCCCATGGGAAGGCGTCGCCTTCACGAGATGCCACTCCCGCGGAAACCCACGCCGACATCCGCTATTCCTCGGGCTTCACGATCGCGCAGGTCATCGCCGAGTACCGGGCATTGCGCACCAGTGTGCTGGTCCTGTGGATGTCGTCCGATGCTGCGTCGAAAGAGCACGAGATTTCGGACATCGTCCGTTTCAACGAAGCGATCGATCAGTCCCTCGCCGAGTCTGTGGTCAGCTATGCGGACGCCGTGGATGCCGCGCGAAATGTCTTTCTCGGCATATTGGGCCACGACCTGCGAAGCCCCCTCGGCGCCATATTGCTGAGTGCTGACGTACTGCTACGCACAGGGGATCTGCCCCCAAAGCCGACCATCAACGTGTCGCGTATCTATACGAGCGTGAAACGCTCCATCAAGATCGTCGGCGACCTGTTGGACTTTACCCGCACGCACTCAGGCGTAGGCATCCCGGTGCGCATGGACAGCGAAGATCTGGCGCTCGCGTGTGAAGGCATGGTTGAAGAGGCGAGGGCATACAACCCCGACCGACAGATCGTCCTGCAGTCGGAGCCGAGTCTTCCTGGGCAGTTCGATAAATCGCGAATGGAGCAGGTGATTGCCAATCTGATTGGCAACGCCGTCGAGCATGGCGAGGCGGGGACACCGATCACGGTCAGCCTGAAAAGCGATGAGGGGATCGCCGCGCTGACGGTTCACAACGTCGGCCGGCCCATCGCCGAATCGGCAAAAAGCAGCCTCTTCAATCCGATGGTGCGTCACATCCAGAGCGGCAACGCCGAGTACGGTGCGGGTGCGGGGCTCGGCCTTGGACTGTATATCGCATCCGCCATAGTCGATGCTCACCACGGCAGTATCGAGTTCGAGTCGATGGCCGGTAGCGGCACCACGTTCACGGTGCGCATACCCCTGGGCGGCGAGCAGGCTGCATAGTGCAGCCCACCTCAAGCAGCGGCTATCTGCTCAATTCGTACGCGCACATGTTGACTGTTGCCGCCAGATTCAGCGATTCGATGGCGCCACACCCAGGAATCGTGAATGGCTGGGCTTTGAGTGAGGCCAGCTGTTCGCGTGGCACGCCGCGGGCTTCGTTGCCGAACAGGTAGCAATCGAAGGCGCGGAAACTCGCCGATTGCACCGGCTCGCCGCTCATATCCAGGCAGGCGATGCGCTGGAAGCGGGTGTGCAACGAATCCAGTCCAACATCCAGCTCCATCGGCGCATGAAAGATAGCGCCCATGCTCGAACGCACGACCTTTGGGTTGTACGGGTCGACGCTGCCGGGGCTGAGCAGGCAGCGAAAATTACCGAACCAGGCCAGGGTGCGCAGGATGGTGCCCAGATTGCCCGGGTCCTGGATTTCATGCAGGTAGATGGCGCGCTCGCCCGCGAGGGGCGCAGCAACCGGCGCGCCTGTCGCTGGCATCGGCACCAGCGCAACGATGCCCTGCGGGGTCTTGGTATCGGCGATCTGCGCCATCTGGCGATCGCTGATCAGGTGGGGCTTGAACGGGCTTTGCCAGTGCTCGTAGGCGCTGGTCACATACAGCTCGCTGCGTTGCAGCAGCGGGTTATGCAAGGCCGCCTTCTGCAGCTCCAGCACCAGATGCTCGCCCTCCACCAGAAAATGCCCGAACTCGGCCCGGTACTTTTTCTGGTGCAGCTTCTTGATGTCGTCGAGTTTCATCAGGTCGGCGCTCAGTTGCTCTGCACTTCGGTGTGTTCCACTTCAGCCAGCATCGACTTGGCCAGCGCCTCGGCGACCTTGATGCCATCCACGCCTGCCGAGAGAATGCCGCCGGCGTAACCGGCGCCTTCACCGGCCGGATACAGACCGCGCAGGTTGAGGCTTTGCAACGTCTCGTTGTCACGGGTGATGCGCACCGGCGACGAGGTGCGGGTTTCGATGCCGGTAAGCACCGCATCAGCACGATCGAAGCCGCGGATCTGCTTGCCGAACGCCGGCAGCGCTTCGCGGATGGCCTCGATTGCATACTCGGGCAACGAGGGCGCCAGATCGCCCAGGCGCACGCCCGGTTTGTAGGAGGGTTCGACCTCGCCGAACGCGGTAGATGGCACGCCGCGAATGAAGTCGCCGACCAATTGCGCGGGGGCGCAGTAATCGCTGCCACCCAGCTCATAAGCGCGCGATTCCAGGCGCTCCTGCAGCTCCACGCCGGCCAGCGGGTCGCCGGGGAAATCGTGCTCAGGGTTGATGCCTACCACGATGCCCGCGTTGGCATTGCGTTCGTTGCGCGAGTACTGGCTCATGCCATTGGTCACCACGCGGCCTGGCTCGGAGGTGGCGGCCACCACGGTGCCGCCCGGGCACATGCAGAAGCTGTAGACCGCACGGCCGTTCTTGGCGTGGTACACCAGCTTGTAGTCCGCAGCACCCAGCTCCGGATGGCCGGCGTACTTGCCCAGCCGGGCCTGGTCGATCATGCCCTGCGGGTGTTCGATGCGGAAACCGATGGCAAACGGCTTGGCCTCGATGAACACGCCCTGGCGATGCAGCATGCGCACGGTATCGCGGGAGCTGTGCCCCAGCGCCAGCACCACATGGCGACTCTTGATCGTCTCGCCGCTGGCCAGCACCACGCCTTCGAGCTGGCCATCGTTGATCACGAGATCGGTCACTTTGCTCTCGAAGCGCACTTCGCCGCCGAGGGCGATGATTTCCTCGCGCATGGTCGAGACCACACCGGTGAGCCGGAAGGTGCCGATGTGCGGCTTGCTCACATACATGATCTCGGCCGGTGCGCCGGCACGAACGAACTCGTGCACAACCTTGCGCGCGTAGAACTTGGGGTCCTTTATCTGGCTGTAGAGCTTGCCGTCGGAGAACAGCCCGGCGCCGCCCTCGCCGAACTGCACGTTGGATTCCGGCGTCAGGACCTTCTTGCGCCACAGCGCCCAGGTGTCCTTGGTACGGCTGCGCACATCCTTGCCGCGCTCGAGCACGATGGGTTTGAAGCCCATCTGTGCGAGCAGCAGCGCGGCGAACAGTCCGCAGGGGCCGAAGCCCACCACCAGCGGGCGCTCGCTCAGATTGGCTGGCGCCTGGCCCACAGGGTAGTAATTGGTGTCTGGCGCTGGACGCACGTTGTGGTCATCGGCAAAGCGCGCCAGGATGGCCGCCTCGTCGCGGGCCTCCAGATCGATGATGTAGATGAACAGAATGACGCTGTTCTTCTTGCGCGCATCGTAGCTGCGCTTGAATACGGTGAAATTCAGCAGATCGGCGTCGCTGATGTTCAGGCGTTTGACGATGGCCTGGCGCAACTCATCGGCGGAATGATCAAGGGGCAGGGACAGCTCGTTGATGCGAATCATGGCGGTAATCCTGGCCGGTGACTCCGGCAGAGGAAGAAGAAGGGGCGGGGAGTAGGGCGCGGATTGTACCCGTCGCCGCTCGTGCCTGTCAGGCTGCGCTGATGGCCTTCCACGGCCTGTGTGCTGCGACCAGCGCCCGCGGGGCGGCATTATCGGCTTATAATCGCCGCCACTTTGCGTCCAATGGTTGTACCTTGCTGCGCCTGTTGGTCCGCGTCTTACCTTGATTCTCCGTGGTTGGCTCTATCATGAAACGATCCAAAAGCAGCCGTCGTTGGCTGGATGAACACGTCAACGATCCCTTCGTCAAACGCGCCCAGAAGGACGGCTTGCGCTCGCGCTCCAGCTACAAGCTGATCGAGCTGAACGAGAAGGACAAGTTGATACGCCCCGGCATGCTGGTCATGGACCTCGGCTCGGCCCCCGGTGGTTGGTCGCAGGTGGCAGGCGGTATCGTCGGTGAAAAGGGCAGGGTGCTGGCGACCGACATTCTGCCGATGGGCGGGCTGGACAACGTCGACTTCGTGCAGGGCGACTTCACCGAAGACGCTGTTTTTCAGCAGATCCTCGACATGCTCGATGGCCGGCAGCCCGATCTGATCGTCTCCGACATCGCGCCGAACATCAGTGGCGTCGCCGCCGCCGACCAGGCCGCTTCGATGTACCTGGTCGAGCTGACCCTCGACATGGTTCGCCAGGTGCTCAAGCCCGGCGGCAACTACGTGGTCAAGGTCTTCCAGGGCGAAGGCTCGGACGACTTCCTCAAGGATGTGCGCAGCTCGTTCGAGAAGGTGTCGATCCGCAAACCGGAAGCATCGCGCCCGCGTTCGCGTGAGGTCTATCTGGTGGCGAAGGGGTTCAAGGGCTAAGGGCACTTTCAGTGCCCTGCCGCGCGTTCCGCTCCCGCTACACCCGAGCTGGCTGATACATCGATAGGCAATCAATGCTGACCTACCTCGTGCGTTATCCCTCGGCAGCGCTGCTGTTTGTCCAGCTGCTCGGCATCCTGCTGTATCCCTTCATGGAAAACACCCCGCTCGGCCGCGCTGCCTTTGGTGCATTCGGCGTTGTGGTGCTGGTCCTGGCGTTGCGCATCGTCAACCGGAGCCCGACGCTGCATTCGCTGGCGTTCCTGATGGCCGCTGCAATCCTTGGGCTGACGCTTGCTGTCGAACTGACAGCCGTGCCCGGCCTGCATCTGGCGTTGGTCGTGACCGAGTCGATGTTCTACTTCTATGCGGCGGCTGGCCTGATCGGCTACATGATGGAAGACCAGCGCACGACGACGGACGAACTGTTTGCCGTCGGTGCCACCTTCACGCTGCTGGCGTGGGCGTTCGCCTACGCCTATGCGGCCTGCCAGCTCGTTGCCCCGGGCAGTTTCGTCGCTATCCTGCAGCCGGATGAGCCTCGCTCGTGGATGGAACTGCTGTTTCTCAGCGTCACCGTACTCTCCGGTGTTGGCCTCGGTGACATCCTGCCGCTGCGGCCTGTGGCGCGGGCACTGGTCATGCTCGAGGAAATTGCAGGGCTGATGTACATCGCCCTGGTCGTCTCGCGGGTAATCGGGCTGACCATCCGCCGTTAATGACGCCTCCTGCAACGCCGCCCTTCCGAAGGCCCGGTCGCCGAGAGAAACGCCAGGCAAGGCCTTAGCCGATCGCCCGCAAGAACCGTCCAACCCGCTCCAGCACTACGTCCGGCTGCTCGCGATGCGGCACGTGGCCGACGTCGGGCAGCAGCGCCTGTTCGACATGGCCGCCGGCGTGCCGGGCGATCAGTTGCGGGTGGCGTTCGGAGCCGAATTCGTCGTTGTCGCCATGGATGGCCAGTGCCGGGCAGCGGACTCGAGGCAGGGCGTGGGCGAGGGTCCACGAGGCGAAGTCGGGCGCGAGCCAGGTGTCGATCCACGCGCTGAGTACCCAGTCGCTGCGCTCGCCGTGGTAGCGGCGCAGGCGTTCGCGCTGTGCGGGGTCGGCGAACCAGCTTCTGGCCTGGCGGATGCCTTCCAGCGTGCGGGGTTCGACGAAGGTGACCGCCGACATCGTGATCATCGCCTGGCAGGCTGCGGGATATTGCGCGGCACAATGCACCGCCATGCTGCCGCCGACGCTGTGACCGACCACCACAAAACGCTCGATACCCAGATGGTCCAGCACTTGGGCGAAGCCATGCGCGGCTTCATCCTCGACGAAGGTCGGCGCAGGCGGAGCGGTCAAGCGGTCGGAGCGACCGAAGCCCAGCCGGTCATAGGCGACCACCGTGCGGCCGGTAGCCTGGGCGAGCGCGGCGGGGAAATCCTTCCACTGTTCGATGCAGCCGAGCGACTCGTGCAGCAGCAGGATCGGTGCGCAGTTCGGGCGCAGCGCGCCGGCGTCGGGGAACCAGCTACGGACGAACATCTGCCCATGCGTGCTCTGCACCCAGAGGTCGGTCGGGGCGTTGCCGAGCGTTGCGCTAGTGGTCATGGAGGGCTTTCCTGAGCGGTGCGGACCACATAGCAGTACTGGTCTTTTACGTAAACGTCAACATGCAGTGACGGATGTATCGCCAGTGTGCTGCAGCCTTCGGGCAGGCAATGCAGCCGAAACCCGCACTGCTGCGCGGGACAACGCGCGGGCGTTCTGGAGGCAAATCAGGCCAGCGCAGGGTTGGAGCCTGACGGTATCGCCCGCTACGGCAGTAGCCATCAGCTCAGATAACGCTGGAACCAGGCGATGGTGCGTTGCCAGGCCAGCTCAGCCGCCTGCTCGTCGTAGCGCGGGGTGCTGTCGTTGTGAAAGCCATGCTGTGTGCCCGGGTAGATGTAGGCCTCGTAGTGCTTGCCGGCCGCCTTGAGCGCGGCTTCATAGGCGGGCCAGGTTTCATTGACGCGCTCGTCGTGTTCGGCGAACTGGAA
>CENV01021436.1_pt1 | contig 17320 bp, 18 predicted proteins | sample 530231 | NCBI WGS metagenome assembly CENV01 (sample SAMEA2619815, study PRJEB7988) | marine metagenome | biome: marine biome (ENVO:00000447); feature: surface water layer (ENVO:00002042); material: "saline water (ENVO:00002010), including plankton (ENVO:xxxxxxxx)" | depth 5 m | reverse complement strand
CGGGCTCGCCGTCGTCGCTGAAACGGTACTGGTTGCCGATCTTCCACGCCCAGCAGTTATGCGTAGCGGTGGGATCGCTGACCGCCTGGATAAAGGCCTGGGCCTCTTCGGCGCTCTGCACGGGTGCCGCCTTGGCCAGGAAGCGGCTTTTGCTGATGACTTCCAGCAATTCGCAGGGCGCGGACAGGGTGAAGGGCATGGCTGTTACGGCGTCGGTGATGGTTTGCAGGGCGGCCATTGTAGCGGCGCCGCCGCGGCTGCGCTGCGTCGTCCTGCAAGAGGCCATCCGGCGAACGGATTGAACTTCGCCGGACCGTCCAACCCCTATCTAGTAGGGCGCGGTTGCGCGCATGGCCTGGAGAGGCCCTGCCGTACCGCATTTCGCTGGCACATCGGATGGAGGACATTCCATGCTCAATTCCAGTTACCAGTCATGTATCCAGGCCTGTTCCAATTGCGCACTGGTCTGCGAGACCTGCGCGGCATCCTGCTTGCGCGAGGACGACGTGAAGATGATGGCGCGCTGCATCGAACTCGATCGTGACTGCGCCGACATGTGTGCGATCGCAGCAGTGCTGATGACCCGCGACAGTGCCTATGCCAAAGCCTTCTGCAAGCTTTGCGCGCAGGTCTGTCGCGATTGCGCCGAGGAGTGCGGCAAGCACAAGCACGACCATTGCCAGGCCTGCGCCGAGGCCTGTCGCAAGTGCGCTGAAGAGTGCGAAAAGATGGCAGCCTGATCGGTTGTCGATTCGGAGGGCCGCAGCTGCGGCCCTTTTGCTTCAGCTCAGCCAGTCCAGCGTCAGGATCAGACGGTGCTCAGCCGTTGTCGCCTGCGGCGAGCGATGAATGATCCCGGCGCCTTCGTTACCCAGCCATTTCTCCCCCTTGAACAACGCCACGTCGCCAACCCCGAGCTGCTGGATGGCCGCCGGATCAGTCGGTTCGGCTGCCGGATCGCCCAGGCGCCGACGCTGCATGCCGCCCTCCTGAAGCCATTCGCTACCTGCGCCGGCGTAGGTGGTGATCAGCCGCAGCGGTACGTGATCGACGTGAAAGCGCGGGCACATGGGCTTGTCCAGCATGCGCAGACGCAAGCCAATGCGCCGCGCATCGACCAGGCAGCTGAACGCCCGCACCAGCCAGGACACGTCGGCGACGAAACCGGCACGGCCGGCAAGGTCTCGATAAGCCGCCGCCAGGTTTGGCAGTTGCAGCTCACCGTCGCCGGTCGGTTCGAGGGTCAGCGATTCCGCCAGCGGCTCGCCCAGGGCCAGGAGTGTCTCGGCGAACTCGGCAATGTGCAGCGGCAGCTGGCGCTGCCATACGCTGAGGTTGACGCCATCGTTCAGCGCTTCGCCGAGTACTGCCGGGGAGTCGCCCAGCAACTGGCGCGGCTGTGGGCGGATGATCTGCTGCGCCAGCATCAGGCGACTTGCTCGTGCCAGGGGCCGAACGGGTCCGGCAGGCGCAGCCAGCCGGTGGCGCCCACGGCCCACTCGCTGTCGTTCAGCAGGCAGGCGTCGAGTTCGCGGCGCAACCGTTCGAAATCGATGTTCTGCCCGATGAAGACCAGCTCCTGGCGGCAGTCGCCGAACTCACCGCGGGACTTGCCGAGGATTGCCGTGCGGCTTTCGCTGTCGCTCGGCCAGGCCGATTCAGGGGTGAAGTGCCACCAGCGCCCGGCATAGTCGTAGCGCATCAGCCCACCGGCCTGGGACCAGCTGCCTGCTTCCTCGGGGCGGGTAGCGAGCCAGAAGAAGCCTTTGGAGCGCAGCAGGCGGCCGTTGCTCCACTCGCGGTTGAGGAAGTTGTAGAAGCGTTGTGGGTGGAACGGCCGGCGCGCCAGATAGGCGGTGGAGGCGATGCCGTATTCCTCGGTTTCCGGCACATGCTCACCGCGCATTTCCTTGAGCCAGCCCGGCGCCTGGGCGGCGCGTTCGAAGTCGAAACGGCCGGTGTCGAGGATTCGGTCGAGCGGCACCTGGCCCATGCTCATCGGCAGAATCTCGGCATGGGTGTTGAGCCGGCCGAGAATGGCGGTCAGCTCTTCGCGCTCGGCGGCGGAAATCAGGTCGATCTTGCTGATCAGGATGACGTCGGCGAACTCCACCTGCTCGATCAACAGCTCGGTGACCGAGCGCTCGTCGTCCTCGCCAAGGGTTTCGCCGCGATTGGCCAGGCTCTCGGCCTCCTGGAAGTCGCGGAGGAAATTAACCCCGTCGACCACCGTGACCATGGTGTCCAGCCGAGCCAGTTCGGCCAGGCTCTGGCCCTGCTCGTCGCGGAAGGTGAAGGTTTCGGCCACCGGCAGCGGTTCGGAAATCCCGGTGGACTCGATCAACAGGTAGTCGAAGCGACCCTCACGGGCGAGCTTGCCGACCTCCTCGAGCAGGTCTTCGCGCAGGGTGCAGCAGATGCAGCCGTTGCTCATCTCGACCAGCTTTTCCTCGGCGCGATTGAGGCTGACGCCGCGCTGCACCTCGTTGCCGTCGATGTTGATCTCGCTCATGTCGTTGACGATCACCGCGACGCGGCGGCCTTCGCGGTTCTTCAGGATGTGGTTGAGCAAGGTGCTCTTGCCGGCACCGAGGAAGCCGGACAGGACGGTAACGGGGAGGCGGTTCATGGCGGTCTCTCAGGCGGAACGTTGGTGTTTTTCGCGCTGTTCCTGGCGTTGCTTCGCCTCGATGGACAGCGTCGTGGTGGGGCGCAACAGCAGGCGCTGCAGCCCGATGGGTTCGCCAGTCTCGGCGCACCAGCCGTATTCGCCGCGGGCGATGGCATCCAGCGCGGCGTCGATCTTGTCGAGCAGCTTTTTCTCCCGCTCCAGCACACGCAGCTGCCAGTGACGCTGTTCTTCTGCGCTGCCGATGTCGGCGGGGTCGCTGCTCGGCTCCTGTTCGCGCAGCGCCTGGAATTCTTCCTCGATACGCGCCTGCAGCTCGGCACGCTGGTGCAAAAGCAGGTCGCGGAAGAAAGCCTGCTGCTCTGCGTTCATGTACGCCTCGGCGGGCTGGGCGAGTAGTTCGGCTTCGGTCATCGGGAGGCATGTGTCGGAAATAATGTAAGAGTTATAACATAACAATTATGTTCGTGATGCAAGCGCTGTTTGCGTGTCGAGCGGCGCACCGGTAAGCGCGTTGTTCCGAGGCAAAGAAAAAGCCCGCGGCGCGGATCGCGCGGCGGGCTCGGGTGTTGATGGGGGCTGGGCGGTCAGACGGCGCCGGGCAGCCCGTGGTAGTTGCGACCGAAGTACACCAGCGCATCGCTGCTGTCGCGGCGGTACACGGCGAGCACTTCGCAGTAGAGGATGTCGTGGGTGCCGACGCTGGCGCTGTGGCTGATGCGGCAGTCGAACGACACGGTGGCGCCGTCGAGCAGCGGCGAGCCGGTCACGCCGGTGCTCCACTGTGCTGCGGCGAAGCGTTCTGTCATGGGCGTCTTGCCGCCGAACAGGTTGGACAGGTCCCGCTGTGCGCCGGCCAGGGTGTTCACGCACAGCTGCCCGTTGGCGGTGACGATGGGATGTGCCGATGCGCTGCGGTTCAGGCACACCAGCAGCGTCGGTGGTTCGTCGGTGACGCTGCACACCGCGGTGGCGGTGAAGCCGGCGCGGCCGCTGGGGCCGTCGGTGGTGATGATGTTGACTGCCGCGGCCAGCCGCGCCATGGCATCACGATAATCCTCACGAATCACTGGAGCGCTGAATTGACTGGTGGTTTCGCATTGAGCCAGTTGCATGGTCGGTTCTCCATCAGGCGAGGACGCAGGCGCGGTCGAAGGGCAGGCGTGGCAGGCGGTCGCGCAGCTTGCTGGCGTCGCCGTAGCCGAGGTTGATCAGCAGGTTTGATTTCCAGCTCGTGCCAGCGAAGAAAGCGGCATCCAGCGCCTTGCCGTCGAAGCCGGACATCGGTCCGCAATCGAGCCCCAAAGCGCGGGCGGCGAGGATCAGGTAGCCGGCCTGCAGCGAGCTGTTGCGCAGCGCGTTCTCGGTGATCAGTGCCGGTTGCCCGGCGTACCAGCTGCGGGCGTCGGCAAAGGGGAACAGCTCTGCCAGGGTCTCCGGAAAGTCCTCGTCATAGGCGACGATCACCGTGACCGGCGCGGCCATGGTCTTTTCGAGATTGCCCTTGGACAGGCAGGGCGCGAGCTTTGCCTTTCCCTCCGGCGTGCGTACGAAGACAAAGCGGCCGGGGCAGCTGTTGACGGCGGTCGGGCCGAGGCGGACGTGCTCGTAGAGTTGTTCGAGCAGGGCATCCGGCACTGCTTTGTCGAGCCAGGCGTTGTGGGTGCGGGCGTCGCTGAACAGCGTGGCGAGGGCATTCGAGTCGATGGGGGCGTGCATGTTCGGGTCCTCAGGCTGCTGCGACCTGTCCGCATTGCTCGGCAAGATGGTCCAGCAGGATCTGGTTGAAGGGTTCGCTGTCGCTGACGCTGGACGCGTGGCCACCGTAGTTCAGCAACGCCAGTTGGGCATTGGGCAGGACGTCAGCCAGGTGCTGCGAATGCTGCCAGGGCACCAGCATGTCGTCGCGGTTGGCGATCAGCAGGGTCGGAGTGGTGATGCGCGACAGCTCGGCCTCGATATCGAAGGCCAGCAGTGCCTCGATACGCCGCACCAGATTCATCGTCGCTGGGAAATGCGCCAGTGCATGGGCATCGTCGCGTGCCAGTCGCTCGCTGTTGGCCGCGATCCAGTCGGCCGGGTAGAGAAACAGCGACTGCGCCTGCACATAGGCTGCCGGGCCACTGTCGCGCAACAGGTTCAGGCGCACCGCGAAACAGCGCGCACTGTGCGGGTTGGGGCTGCTCCAGGCATTGATCGGTACCAGACTCTGCAGCAACTGCGGCCGCAGCAGGGCGATCTGCAAGCCGACCAGCCCACCGAGGGCATGGCCGATGAAGTGGCAGCGGCGGATGCCCAGGGTGTCCAGCAGCTCCAGTAATTCCACTGCCATGGACTCGATGGAATAGCCCGCCGGCAGGTTCGCCGGACTCCTGTTGGTCCCCAGCTGATCGTAGACCAGCACCCGGTAGTCCTGGGTCAGCGCCGGCAGCTGCGGTGTCCAGAAGGCGGCGGCGCCGCCGAGGCCGGAGCTGAGCACCAGAGTCGGCGCATCCGGCTCCATGCGGCCATGAAGTTCGTAGTGCATGTCATTCCCTCCGCGAGGTCGATCAGCGGGCCGCGGGCGTGCCGGCTGACCCGCTCTGGCAGGCGCTATTGGCCGACGTGGGCGATGCTGGCGATCTCGATCAGCGCATCGGGCTTCACCAGCCCGCACTGGATGCAGTAGCGCGCGGGCTTCTCGCCGGGGAAGTACTCGGCGTACACCTCATTGACCTTGGTGTAGTTGGCCCAGTCGGTGAGCATGATCATGTTGAAGGTGACGTCGTCCATGCTGCCGCCGGCGGCCTCGACGACGCCCTTGATGGTTTCCAGCACATGGCGGGTCTGTGCGGCGGCGTCGCCGACGTGGACCACGTTGTTGTCCTTGTCGAACGGCAGGGTGCCGGAGACGTAGACCACGCCATCGGCCATGGAGCCGGGCACGTACGGGGCGAGCGGTTTGCCGGAGCCGGCGGGGATGATGGATTGCTTGGGCATGTCGTTGATTCCTTGCAAGGCATTCAGGCGAACCCGGCGGACGCCTCTGCGGGCGTCGCGGTCGGGCACTGGGGTGTAATCAGCTGGCAACAGCCACGCTGGGTGCGGTCGCGAAGCTCTGACAGAAGGCGTCGACGCTGGAGACCCAGCCGAAGAACGTCTCGATGTTGTACAGCGCAGCCTGCTGGGCGAATTCCGGCCCGGCCTGGTGGGTGGCATCGGCCAGCACCACGCCGAAATACTCCAGGTGGAAACCGTCGCGCAGGGTCGATTCCACGCACACGTTGGTGGCGATGCCGGTGAACACCAGATTGCGGATGCCACGGGCACGCAGGGTGCTGTCCAGTTGCGAATTGAAGAAACCGCTGTAGCGAGGTTTGGGCACCAGAATGTCGCCGGGCTGCGGCGCCAGTTCGTCCACCAGCGCGTAATCCCAACCGCCCTTGGCCAACAGTGTGCCGGCCAGTTCCGGGCGCTTGCGCATGGTCTTCAGCGCGTTGGACTTGTGCCAGTTCGGCGAACCCGGCCCGCCGGCCTCGACGTACCCGTTGTCCCAGCCGTTCTGCAGAAAGATCACCTGTATGCCGGCGGCGCGGGCTGTGCCCAGTGCCTGGCGGATTTTCTCGATCACCGGCTGGGTCGCCGAAACATCGAAACCTGCCAGGTCGAGATAACCGCCGCGCGTCGCATAGGCGTTTTGCATATCCACCACGACAAGCGCGGTTTCGCTCGCCTTCATCGCGAGCGGCTCGGGGCGTGCCGGTAGCTGCACGGACTCGTCCGTGGCGCTCAGGCCGTAGCCGGAGATTTGTTCGGCGGCGCTCATCAGGCCGACTCCTTCAGCGCGGTGACGTGCCGACGGCTCTGCATCAGCGGCTGAATCTTCTGGCCGAAGGCTTCGACGCCTTCGAGGAAGTCATCGAAGGTCAGCATCACGCCCTGCATGCCGGGCACCGTGGCGATCTCATCGAGCATCCGCGCGACGTTGGCGTAGGAACCCACCAGCGTGCCCATGTTGATGTTCACCGCCGAAGTTGGGTCGGCCATCTGCCGGATGTTGCTGTCAGCGCCCTTGTCGGCGGCACCCTGCTCGCCGAGCCAGGCGATGGCTTCCTCATCCGCGCCGGCCTTGTAGTGCTCCCACTTGGCGCGGGCGGCTTCGTCGGTTTCGTCGGCGATGACCATGAACAGCACGCAGGACGTCACGTGGCGGCCGGTCTTCTCGGTGGCCTTGAGTAGCCGCTCGGTGGCCGGGGCGAAGGCGGTCGGCGTGTTCACACCCTTGCCGAAGCAGAAGTTGTAATCGGCGTACTGCGCCGAGAAGGCCATGCCGGCATCGGATGAGCCCGCGCAGATGATCTTCATGTCCGCCTGCGGTTTCGGACTGACGCGGCAGTCCTCCATCTGGAAGTGCTCGCCCTTGAAGTCGCTGCGGCCGGTGGCCCAGAGGTCGCGCAGCACCTGGGCGTATTCGCCGAGATACTGGTAACGCGTGCCGAAGAATTCATCGCCTGGCCACATGCCCATCTGTGTGTATTCCGGCTTCTGCCAGCCGGTCACCAGATTCACGCCAAAGCGCCCGCCCGAGATCGAGTCGATGGTCGAGGCCATGCGCGCGACGATGGCTGGCGGCAGGGTCAGCGTTGCGGCAGTCGCGAACAGCTGGATCTTGCTGGTGACCGCCGCCAGACCCGCCATCAGCGTGAAGGATTCCAGGTTGTGTTCCCAGAACTCGGTCTTACCACCGAAGCCGCGCAGCTTGATCATCGACAGCGCGAAGTCGAAGCCGTAACCCTCGGCCTTCTGCACGATGGCCTTGTTCAGCTCGAAGGTCGGCATGTACTGCGGCGCATTCTCGGAGATGAGCCAGCCGTTGTTGCCGATCGGAATGAAAACACCAACATCCATGGGTCGCACCTCTGTACGCAATGGCTAGAAAGCGCTGCCCGAACGTGACGGGCAGGGTCGAGGGTGCATTAGCAGGATGCAGGCCAGAAAGTGAATTGCCTTTTTTATCAACGAGATAAGTAGCTTGTGTGGTGCGATGTGGACCATTTGGTCTGAATCAGAGCACCTGGTTTGTGCGCGGCGCACGAAGATCGTGCAGCAGTCGCTTGCTGCCTTCGTCGCTCGTGCGTCGCACGCTCGCCGCGCTACAGTAGCGCCTCGTTCGAACCATCCGGTAATCCCGTGACAGACCAGCCCCCCGTTCCGCCCCGCAAGCGCCTTACCGCCAGCAAGACACCACGGCCAAAGGGCGCAGTCCGCGTACCGAGCGCCAGCGCCCAGGACCGCCGCCTGCGAATGATCGAAAGCAAACGCGCCAGCATTCTTCAGGCCGCGCTGGAGCTGTTCTCCCGCTTCGGCCTGCACGGCACCAGCCTCGACCAGGTGGCGACCCAGGCAGACGTCTCCAAGACCAACCTTTTGTACTACTTCGGCAACAAGGAAGAGCTATACACCAACGTCCTGCGGCAGCTGCTGGAGGTCTGGTTGCAGCCGCTGCAAGCATTCAGCGTCGAGCAGGACCCGGTCGAGGCGATCCGCGACTACCTGCGGGTCAAGCTCGAACTCTCCCGCGATCATCCCGCCGAATCGCGGCTGTTCTGCATGGAGATCATGCAGGGCGCGCCTCTGCTGCTGGGTGAGTTGCAACAGCCGCTGCACGATCTGGTGGAAAACAAGGTCGCCGTGATCCAGGCCTGGATCGACGCCGGCAAGCTCGCCCCCATCGCGCCGCACCACCTGATCTTCTCGCTCTGGGCGACCACCCAGCACTACGCCGACTTCCGCGTGCAGGTCGAGGCCGTGGCCGGCAAGACCCTGGATGATCCGGCGTTCTTCGAGGAAACGCTCAAGAGCCTGCAGTCGCTGATCCTCGATGGGGTGAGGCCGCGTTGAGCATGCTTTCCATCAAGCCGCCACGCTCCACGCTGAGCTGGCTCGGCCTGAAACTGCTGTCGATTAATCTGATCGCGCTGAGCCTTTCCGCCTGCTTCGAGGAGGCGCCGCAAGTAAACCCGCGGGCTAAGGACGTCACCGTGTCGACCGCCGCTAACTTCGCCCGCGCGCTCGTTTCCAGCGACTTCACCGAGGCTCATGCACTTCTCTCAACGCAGGCGCAGCAGCGATATTCCGCAGCGCAACTGCAGCAGGCTTATGCCGACATGACCTCCTACGGCGATGGGCCGGGCGCAGTGGATGGCCACGTCGAATTCATGGATGACTGGCCCGCCCGGCAATCGCAGGACATCGGTTGGGCCTACGTGTCGATTACCGGTGCAGGATTCATCGAGGCCGTGACGGTAGTCGTCGTTGATGAACGCGGCGCTGCGAAGATTCGCGAAATCGAATGGGGGCGTCCCTGACTTGCCCCGGTCAACGCTAACGCTCTAGCGGCGAAGAACCGCTGCCTAGCGGCTGCCGTACGCCGCGTTCACCGGCTCACCCGCTGCAATCACCTTGCGCGAATGGCCACTGCTGTCTGTACTGGCTGGTCTAACCGTGCGCGGGCCGGAGCGCCTTGGGCAACCTCCGGCATCAGCGCCCTCATGGAGTGAAACGATGAAACCGACATTCCAGCCTGGCCGAAATATCGCGATGAAGGTGCCTGCCCACGAATACCAGCGGACGCTCGTGTTCTACCGCGAGACGCTCGCACTGGAAGAACTCACCCCGGCGGGCGCTGAAGGTGAGCACACGCCGCGCTTCGATTTCGGCGGCAAGGTGCTCTGGCTGGACTGCGTGCCGGGCATCAGCCAGGCGGAGATATGGCTGGAGGTCGTCACGGATGACCTGGAAGGTGCTGCCGCCCACTTTGAGGAACGCGCCTGCACCCGCCGGGACGAAATCGAAGCGCTGCCGGAAGGCTTCAGGGCGTTCTGGATATCGAGCCCGGCCAATATCATCCATCTGGTTTCCGAAGACACTGCGTCCTGACATACAGGCGGCCTGATGACGAACGCTGCCGGTGATTCCGGGACTATGACGTGCATCCGCTTCTCGGAAATCGAACGGTACGTGCCTGCTCTGCCGGGACTCTATGAGATCTACAAGGACGACGGCACGGCGTTGAAGGTTGGAATCGGCGTCAACCTGCGCAAGCGGCTGATTCAGCACCGGAAGTCTCGCCAGAGCAGACTGATCCTCAGGGCTGGCGGTGACTGGAACAACCCTGCCGATGTCAGGAGCGCCCAGTCGATACTGGCTAAACATCTGTACTTTGCCGGCGGCATCGACGGATACGACCTCCGAGCGGAAGCGGGTCGGCAGGCGTTTCTCGAAGAGCGTTGCTACATCCGCGTCCGGATTACTTCGAGCCGTGAGGAGGCGCGTTCGCTGGAACGTGTGCTGGAGGCCGGCGGAGCCTTTCCTTTTCAGGGACGGGTGAATCCTGAGCGTTGAGCTCCGCCGGGTGGTGCCAGCAGTCGCCGCGCCTTCAAACCGCCTGCCTTTGCCGGTAGCCCTGCGCAACCTGCGCCAGCACCACCAGCGTCACGATGGGCAGCAGCCCGATGTTCACCGCTGCCCAGCCAGCCTGAGCGATCAACGCGCCAGAGGCGAAGGACATCACCGCGGCGACGCTGCCGTTGCTCAGCTCCATCAGGCCCTGTGTCCGGGCGCGTTCGCTTGCGGCATGGCCCTGGGCCAGCTGGGTGGTGCCGGCGACCAGCATCAGGTTCCAGCCGATGCCTAGCAGGCAGCTGCTGAGCAGGAAATGCCAGTGGCTGACGCCGAGCAGCGCGACCACCGCGCTGGCGATCAGCAATCCTCCACCCACACAGGCGACCAGCCGGCAGCCGAAGCGGTCCACCAGCGGCCCGGCGACGAATGCCGGGAGGAACATGCCGAGCATGTGCCACTGGATGACCTGACCGCTGGCCTGCAGATCCAGACCTTCGCCATGCATCGCCAGGGGCGTGGCGTTCATCACCAGGATCATCAGGCCGTGGCCGGCGGCGGTGGTCAGCACCGCGGCGCGAATGGTCGGCCGTGCGAGCAATGCCTGCCAGCTGACCGCCGCCGCATCGGCGCGGGTCGCCGGCTTTCCCGAGGTCGCAGGCAGCCCGGCCAAGACCATGAACCCCAGTGCCGCCAGGCTGGCGATCAACAGATAGGTGCCAGCGAAGGGTACGCGAGCGAGATCGCGCACCATATGGCCGAGCGTGGGCGCGATCAGCGCCGCCAGTACGCCACCGCCGATCACGCAGGCCGTGGCTCGCCCCTTGAAGGCATCGCTCACCGCTTCCAGCGCGGCGAAGCGGTAATACATCGCCGAGGCCTGGTAGGCGCCGATGGGCAGGGCGCCGAGGCAAAGCAGGGTGAAGCTGTCGAGCCAGAGCGACAGCGCGCTGATCAGCCCGCCCAGCACGCCGGCCAGCGCTCCGATGAGAAAGCCGGCGCGTCGACCGCGGCGCTGCATCAGCCCCGCCAGTGGTTGCAGGGCGAGCAGGCCACCAAGCATCAGCAGGGCCAGCGGCAGGGTGGCGAGACCGGCCGCCGGCGCCAGGCGCAGCCCGACGATGGAGGTGAAGATGATCCCGGTCATCGAGCAGGACCAGAACAGCGCCTGGGCGATGAACAGGCGCAGGACCTGAGGGTTACTGAACAATAGGTGCATGGCGAGGCCCCTTGAGGGTGATGAGCGGGCACAGCGCTGCCTGGCGATAAGCCGGGCAAGCTGTGAACGGTGAGTGAGGTTCGGACTAGGCGTCAGCCGAAGCGCTGATAGAAGTCCCGCGGGCTGACCGACAGGTGTTTCTGAAAGCTGCGCCTGAGGTTTTCCGGATGGCCGAAGCCGGTCAGCCGCGCCACCGTCGCGATCGAGGCCTGGGCGTCGAGCAGCAGGTTACGTGCGGCTTCCAGGCGCACCCGCTCAATGTATTGGCCCGGCCCCATGCCTGTTTCCTGGCTGAACAGGCGGCACAGCGTGCGCGGCGTCATATGCGCCTGGGCGGCCAGCGCCTCGATGGACAGGTCGTCGCCCAGGTTCCCGGGAATCCATTCCAGTAGCGCGGCAAGGCGCGCCACGCCGCCACTCGGTGTCGCCAGCATCGGGCTGAATTGAGTCTGCCCGCCGGGCCGGCGCAGAAACATCACCAGCCGCTGCGCAACCGAAAGCGCCAACGCGCGGCCGAGATCGGCCTCGACCAACGCCAGCGCCAGGTCGATGCCCGCCGTGACGCCCGCCGAGCTGAACAGATGCGCCGCCTGCGGATCGGTCGGGTCATAGGTGTGCAACCGGTCACCCTGCACCTCGATGGCTGGGTACGTGCCCAGCGCAGCGAGGTCCGCCCAGTGCGTGGTCGCCTTGCGTCCATCGAACAGCCCGGCCTCGGCCAGGATCAGCGCGCCGGAACAGACCGAGCCCAGGCGCCGCACCCTGGGTTCGGCGGCCCGCAGCCAGTCGAGCAGCGGTTGGTCGTGCTTCTGCGAATCCACGCCGACACCGCCCGGAACCAGCAAGGTATCCAGCGTGGCCGGATCGCACACGGCCCAGCTCGCATCCGCCACCAGCTTCAGCCCCGCCGAGGTAGCGACCGGGCCGACGCTGGCAGCGAGCAGCATCAGCTCGTAATGTCTCGGCAGGCCCTGACGCTGCCGCTCGACATTAGCCGAGGCGAACACCTGCATCGGGCCGGTGACATCGAGGCTCATCACATCCGGGTAGATCAGGCAGGCGACGGTGCGGGTGGCGTCCATGGTGCGGCTCTCAGGGTGGATGCCTGCAGTCTGCTGCCGAGGCGCCGCTGTCGCAATGACAAGGTTCCCACGGATCTTGCCATGCACATTCCTGGCTCAATAAAAATCTAGATATTGACATTTATCGATATGAGGTCGACGATCGGCCTCTTGTCGCAGTTGCGGTATACCCAACTGCACAGCCCTCACGGGGCGGTACTCACATTCGGTGAGGCAGCCTCCATCATTTAATATCTAGAATTCACGATATCTAAATCTTACGTTATGAATCATAAAGCACTTTTTACTCCCGGCTCCCTTGGCTCCTTCACGCTACGTAACCGCATCGTGCTGCCACCGCTGACACGCTCGCGCAGCTCGCAACCGGGCAATATTCCAAACGCCGTAATGGCGACCTACTACCAGCAACGTGCCAGTGCAGGGTTCATGGTGACGGAAGGCATTCAGATCGAGCCGCGAGGCCAGGGATATGCCTGGACGCCCGGGATCCACAGCCCTGAGCAGGTCGAAGGCTGGAAGGCTGTTACCCAGGCGGTGCACGCTGAGGGCGGCGTGATTTTCGCCCAGCTCTGGCATGTCGGCCGTGTCTCGCACACCTCGCTGCAACCCGGTGGGGCGCAACCTGTCGCGCCGTCCGCCATTGCGGCGACCAACGTCAAAGTCTTTATCGAAACGGGGCCGGGCGAGGGCGCGCTGGTCGAGCCCTCGATGCCGCGGGCGCTGTCCAATGCCGAAGTCAAAGAGCTGGTACAGCTCTATGCCGAGGCCGCACGCAACGCGATTGAAGCAGGCTTCGATGGCATCGAGATTCACTGCGCCAACGGCTACCTGGTCAACCAGTTCATTTCCGCCCACACCAATCGCAGGACTGACGAATACGGCGGTTCGCTGCAGAACCGACTGCGTTTTCTGCGCGAAGCGGTCCAGGCGATAGCCGACGCCATAGGAGCCGAGCGCGTGGGGGTTCGCTTTGCGCCGCTGTTCGCCAGTACGGATGAGGAGCGCGTCTACCTTGGCCTGGTGGAGCAAGACCCGCATGAGACCTACATCGAAGCGGTGAAGATTCTGCAAACCATCGGCGTCGCGTACGTATCACTGGCCGAGGCCGATTGGGACACCGCGCCCGAATTGCCCAGCAGTTTCAGAGAGGCGGTTCGTGCGGCGTTCAACGGCGCGATCATCTACGCAGGCAAATACACCCCGGAGCGCGCCACCGCGGCGATCGAAGCCGGTTGGGCGGATCTGATCGCCTTCGGCCGTCCATTCATTGCCAACCCGGACCTGCCGGCGCGCATTGCCCGTGGCTGGCCTCTGAACCCGCTGGATGCCAGCAGCATGTACGGCGGCACCGAAAAGGGTTACATCGACTACCCGGTGTACGCGCACTGAGTCGGCGTGCGTGCACGGCCGTGGCGTGCACGCAGCCAGCACCGACAAAGTATCGTAAGATCGCGAAAACCCATTACCTGCCGCGGATATGAGCATAGACATCAGTGAAGCGCTGAAGGCCCTGGATAACCCCACACGCCTGGCCATTCTTACCCTGCTGAAGGACCCGAAGACCAACTTCCCCGAGCAGGAAGCCGATCCCGAGCAGCTGGGTGTCTGCGTCAGCATCATCCAGGAGCGTGTGGGGTTGTCGCAGTCCACCGTTTCGAATTACCTGGCGGCGCTCCAGCGCGCGCAGTTGGTGACGTCGCAGCGTATCGGTCCCTGGACCTACTACAAGCGAAACGAAGATAAGATCGCTCAGCTGCTCGAGGCGCTCAGCAAAGCCATCTGAGCTGGCTGTGAATTGCGTGTCGCTGGCGTCAGCAGCATGTGAGCCGATCGTTTTTCCAGCCGGACGTGACGGGTCGCTCGCAATGGGGCGCAGTTATCGACTGACCTTGCTCGCCCGATATCGCCCCGGCGTCATGCCGACCACCGTCTTGAAGTCATGAATGAAGTGCGCCTGATCGCTGTATCCGCAGGCCAGGGCGGTGTCCAGTAACGGCTGGCCGGCGCGCAGCTGGTTGCGCACCTGCGCCACGCGCTGGATGCGGCTGAACTGCTTGGGTGTCATGCCTACATGATGGCGGAACAGGCGCTCCAGCTGGCGCTGGCCGAGCGGTACGGACTGGAGGAGGTCGGCCAGGCGTGCACGGCCCTCGGTCGCGGTGATCTCCGACAGTAGCTGTTGCACTGGGAAGCGTCGCTCCTGAGTCGCCTGCAGACGCCTCATCAATTCCTGCTCTACCAGCAGTTGCTGCGCCTCGCGGCTCAGCTCGGCCAGTTGGTCGACCATCCCGGCAAACCCCAGTCGCTGCCAGTCGGAGCTATGAAAGCCCGCCAGCTCATCCAGGCTGATGCCAAAGAACGCCGCGCCCATCCCAGGGCGAAAGCGCGCGCCCATCAGCCTCACCTGCCCAGCCAGTTGCAATCGCGAACTGGCAAGCTGCGGCCCGGCGATCAATGCACGCGGCTTGTGCAGATGACCATCGAAGGCCAGCGGGTCGGCGAAATTGAAGATGACCCCACAGGCGCCGTCCGGATGCAGCATCTGCTCGTCGTACACCGTGGCGGCGTCACCCTCGAGCCACCAGAAGCGCTGCACGTAGGCAGCCAGCGCTGGCGCAGGCGGGCGAGTCAGGAAGCCACTGATGTGTGGCAGTCGTTCGTGCAGGGCGGACATGGAAGGCGGCGTTCAAAGATGTCGAAAATCTACAATAGCTCAGCTCGGCGGCTGCGTAGCCTTGGCTGCACATTCAAACCGAGGAGTGACCACCATGCGCATGAACTACCAGGCCGCCGCCCCCGATGTGATGACCGCCATGATCGGGCTGGAAACCTACCTGGCGCGGCAGAGTCGCCGCGAGGACGGCGTCGACAAACCGCTGATGGAGCTGGTCAAGATCCGCGTCTCGCAGATCAACGGGTGCGCCTACTGCCTTGACATGCACACCAAGGACGCCCGCGCCCTCGGCGAAACCGAGCAGCGCATCTATGCCCTGAGCGCCTGGCGCGAAACCCCGTTCTTTACCGACCGCGAACGCGCCGCGCTGGCCTGGGCCGAGGCCAACACCCTGTTGCCCCAGGGCGTTTCGCAACAGCTGTTCGAGGAGATACGTGAGTATTTTTCCGAAGCCCAGCTCGCCAACCTGACCCTGGCCATCGCCACCATCAACGCCTGGAATCGCTTTGGCGTGTCCTTCGCGCCGGTGCCGGGCAGCTACCAGCCGGGGTAGGGTGGATGCCTGCCGCCACTCGGCTGGAACGTCGGGCGGTCAGGGCTTGATCTGCTGGTTGCCCATGGCGCAGAAGCTCTGTGCCTGCCGGGCAGCCGGCAGCGCGCGCAGGCGGCTCATGCATTGGGCCTGGCTTGGCGTCCGTTCCACGCTGAGCATTGCGTTCTCGTCGACAGCGATCAGGTAGGGCTGGTTGTAGCGCGGGCCATCGTGCCAGCTGCTGAACTGCAGATCGCTGAAGGCGCAGCGATAGTGCATGTGGCCGGCGAAGCCTTTGAAAAGATCGTTCCGGAAGATGTGATGGTATTTCTGCCAGTCACGCGCGCGCTGGCCCTCGCGTACCGCTTCGCGGCAACCCTCCAGTTCGGTGATATCCGCTTCATGTAAAAACGCGCTCTGTGCCAGGCTGGTGCCGTCCAGCTGCACCGTGGCGACCAGATAGACCCGCTGTTCGGCCGCCTGTGCCGCCAGCGCCATCAGCAAACCCAGCGTCAACATCCCTGTTCTGATCAATCTGCAATGCTCCTGAAGGGCCGTTTCGTCGAGGACCGCACCCTAGCCGAGGAGCGCGTCGGGAAACAAGCGTGCGAGTGGCCGGAAAAGGGCGCCGATCGAGGGGATGAACTCCATTGTCGGCTGCTGTCGAAATCAGTGTGTCCAGCCTGTGCGTGCAAGTGGGGAAATGAAATGTTGCAAGCCCATCGCGGCATCCGGCTAACGCTCGGCGGCTTTGCTGTAAATTGGCCTGCCATTAGCAATGAAATCTCCCTTACATGACCCTCCTGATAGCGTTCGCTGTCTTATCCATCCTCGTTTCATTCATCTGTTCGATCCTCGAAGCTGCACTGCTCTCGCTGACACCGAGCTTTATCGCGCACCAGAAGACGACCCGTCCGAAGCTGTACGAGCGCCTGAAAGAACTGAAAGACAAGGTCGACCAGCCGCTCGCGGCCATCCTGACCTTGAATACCGTCGCCCACACCGTTGGCGCGACCGGTGTCGGTGCGCAGGTCACCGTGGTATTCGGCAACGGCTATGTCGGTATCGCCTCGGCGGTGATGACGGTGCTGATCCTGGTGCTTTCGGAAATCCTGCCCAAGACCATCGGTGCCCGTTACTGGCGCACGTTGGCGCCGTACCTGCCGCCTCTGCTGAACGGCATGATCTGGATTCTGAAGCCCTTCATCTACCTGTCCGACATGATCATGCGGCTGGTCGGCGGCAAGGAGCCGGAGCACGACATCCGCCAGGAGATCAAGGCGTTGACGGTGCTTGGTCGCGAGAACAAGAGCCTCGACGAGGACGAGCAGCGCGTCATCAGGAACATCCTTGACCTGCACGAGATCAAGGTCCGCGACGTCATGACACCGCGTACGGTGTGCGACTACACGTCGCCGGAGACCAGCATCGGCGCATTCAAGGAGCAAGTTGCCGACAGCCAGTTCTCTCGCTACCCGGTGATCGGCGACAACGAGAGCCCGCTGGGTGTGGTGTTTCGCTATGACGCCCTGTCAGCGACCGATGACGAGGCGCCGGTCTCGACGATCATGAAGCCGATGAAAGTCGCGCCGGAAATGACCAGCGTCGAGAACCTGATGACTCAGCTGCTGCACGAGCGCCAGCACATGTGCCTGGTCTACGACGAGTTCGGCAGCTGGCGCGGCTTGGTGACGCTGGAAGACATCATGGAAACCATTATCGGCCAGCCGATCATGGACGAAACGGACGACATCCCGAACATGCGCCGCTTCGCCAAGCGCCGCTGGGATCACCGTATCAAGCG
>CENV01006568.1_pt1 | contig 17343 bp, 10 predicted proteins | sample 530231 | NCBI WGS metagenome assembly CENV01 (sample SAMEA2619815, study PRJEB7988) | marine metagenome | biome: marine biome (ENVO:00000447); feature: surface water layer (ENVO:00002042); material: "saline water (ENVO:00002010), including plankton (ENVO:xxxxxxxx)" | depth 5 m | reverse complement strand
GGCGATGCCGCCGCCGATCTGCCGGGTGAAACGGCTGCCGCGCAGTTCCGCCACCGGCCGGTCCGGGAAGTTCAGGTTCCAGCAGGCCCGCTGATAGCCGTCCCGGTCGGCGCCGGCGGCCCACAGTTCGCGGATCAGCGCCGCCGAATGGCGCTCGGTGGGGGTGTAGTCGATGGCCTCCCGGTCACCGACGAACGCCTGGCTCAGGGCAATGCCCGGCAGCCCCAGGTGGGCCGCCGCCAGCACCGCGCCCACGGTGCCCGAGTACATCACCGAATCACTCAGGTTGGCCCCGCAGTTGACCCCGGACAGCACCAGGTCCGGCGCCTCCTCGGCGAACCACTCGGCCATGGCGAACATCACGCAGTCCGCCGGCGTGCCGGACACCGCGAAGCGCCGCTCACCGTGGTGGTACACACGCAGCGGCGTGTGCAGGGAGATGCCCTGCCCCACCCCGCTCTGGTCATGCTCCGGCGCCACCGTCCACACTTCGTCGGCCAGCTCAGCGGCCACCGCCTCGGCCACCCGCAGACCGGGGGCGTCGATGCCATCGTCGTTGGTGACCAGGATCTTGCGGAACGTTTTCATTACCGACCTCATGTCAATCACCGTAGGAGCGGCTTCAGCCGCGATACGTGGACAACGCCCAAACCATCGCGGCTGAAGCCGCTCCTACAATGCTTCATTAACGTTTCATCTATGTGCCCGGGCGATCTGCCAGCCCCGTTCGGCCATCAGGCCGGCGCGTTTGCCCACTTCCAGGGCGTCCCGGTTGCTGGCGTTGCCCTGCAGCGCGCGGGCGTGGACGCCTTGCAGAATCGCCGCGGTGCGGAACAGGGCGAAGGCCAGGAACACCGGCCAGTCGTTGATGCCGTCACGGCCGGCGCTCTCGCAGTAGCGCTCCAGCAGGGTGTGTTCGTCGGGAATGCCCCGGGCGGTCAGGTCCAGGCCGTCCAGGCCACGCACCCCATTCACCCCGTGGGGCAGATGGTAGGGCAGACAGCAGTAGGCCAGGTCCGCCAGCGGATGGCCAATGGTGGCCAGCTCCCAGTCCAGCACCGCCACCACCCGCGGTTCCTGATTGTCCACCAGCAGGTTGCCCAGGCGGAAGTCGCCGTGGGCGATGGCGGCGCTGTCGTCGTCGGGAATATTGTCCGCCAGCCAGGCCATCAGATTGTCCATGGCCGGCAGCTCGTCGGTCTTGGACGCTTCGTACTGGGCGCTCCAGCGCTTCACCTGACGGGTCACATAGCCCTGGGGCCGGCCGAAGTCCCCCAGGCCGGCGGCCTGGTGGTCGACCCGGTGCAGCCGCGCCAGGGTGTCGATCATGTCCTGATAGAGCTGGCCCCGGTGTTCCTTGTTCAGACTTTCCAGCTGCGGGTGGGAATAGACCCGCCCCGGCACGAAGTCCATCACGTAGAAGCTGGTGCCGATCACCCCATCGTCCTCGCACAGCACGTGCATGGCCGGCACCGGCATCTGGCTGTGCTCGCCCAGGGCTTTCATGACCCGGTATTCCCGGTCCACCTGGTGGGCGGAGGGCAGCACCTTGCCCGGCGGTTTCTTGCGCAACACATAGCGCCGCGCGCCGCTTTCCAGCAAATAGGTGGGGTTGGACTGGCCGCCCTGAAACTGGCGCACCGTCAGAGGACCGTCGAGCAGGTCCCGTTGCTTGAGATAGTCGGCCAGGCGCTTCTCGTCGATGCGATGAGCGTCCAGGACCGGCACGATCTCCGGTTGACCTTCCATATTTAGAACCTCAAATCGGCTTCAAGCCGCAAGCCACAAACTACAAGCTGATCGGGCACCAGCGGAACCGGCTTGCGGCTTGTAGCTTGAGGCTTGCAGCGTCTTAACAAATCGTTTCGCCGCCGTCGGCCACGATGGTCTGGCCGGTGACATAGGCACTGGCGTCGCTGGACAGGAACAGGGTCACGCCGGCGATGTCCACGGGTTCGCCGATGCGGCGTACCGGGGTGCGTTCCTCGGCGCGTTTGCGGCGTTCCGGGTCCTCGGTGAGCGCCTTGGCGAAGTCAGTGCGCACCAGCCCGGGGGCGATGGCGTTGACGCGGATGTTGCGCGGGCCCCACTCCACCGCCAGGTTACGGGCCAGGGCGGCCTCGGCGGCCTTGGAGACGCCGTAGGTGCCGATCACCGTGTTGCCGCGCAGGCCGGCGATGCTGGAAATGATCACCACATTGCCGCCGCCGTTCTTGTCCATCTCCGGCAGCACCCGGTTGCACAGCCAGAAGGTGCCCTTGACGTTGGTGTCCATGATCTTGTCCCAGGCCTCGTCGGTGAGTTCGGCGGTGGGACCGTAAACCGGGTTGGTGGCGGCGTTGCACACCAGAATATCGATTTTGCCGAACGCGGCCAGGGTTTCATCGACCAGGTTCATCAGGTCTTCTTTCTTGCCCACGTTGCAGGGCACGGCGATGGCCTCGCCACCTTCCGCCTTGATCGCCTCGCACACCTCGTGGCACGGCTCCGGCTTGCGGCTGGAGATCACCACCTTGGCGCCGGCCCGGGCCATTTCCTCGGCGATGGATTTACCAATACCCCGGGTGGAACCGGTGATCAGCGCGACCTTGCCGGTCAGATCGAACAGTTTGCTCATTGTTGTTCTCCTTCGGAGGGCTGCAAGCCTCAAGCTACAAGCCGCAAGCTACAAATCCGGGTCGGACAGCTTGCGTCTTGTGGCTTGTAGCTTGCAGCTGATTTATCGGTACCGCCCCAGTTCCAGCTTGGCGATGGTGTCCAGGTGCACCTCGTCCGGGCCGTCGGCCAGGCGCAGGGTGCGCAGGTTGGCCCAGGCGGAGGCCAGGAAGCTGTCCTGGCAGACACCCAGGGCACCGTGCACCTGAATCGCCCGATCCACCACCTTAAGGGCCATTTCCGGGGCGATCACCTTGATCATGGCGATTTCCTGGCGGGCCACCTTGTTGCCCACGGTGTCCATCATGTGCGCCGCCTTCAGGGTCATCAGCCGGGCCTGTTCGATTTCCAGGCGCGAGCGGGCGATGTCCTTGCGGATGGAGTCGAACTGGGACAGCTTGCGGCCAAAGGCTTCACGGGCCTCGACCCGCTGGCACATGGCTTCCAGGGCCCGTTCCGCCAGGCCGATGGTGCGCATGCAGTGGTGAATACGGCCCGGGCCCAGGCGGCCCTGGGCGATCTCGAAGCCACGGCCCTCGCCGAGGATCAGGTTGCCCACCGGCACCCGCACATTGTCGTAGACGATTTCCGCGTGGCCCTTGGGCGCGTGGTCGTAGCCGAACACGTGCAGGGCGCGCTCGATGGTCACGCCGGGGGTGTCCAGGGGCACCAGAATCTGGGACTGCTGCTGATGGCGCGGCGCCTCGGGATCGGTCTTGCCCATCACGATGGCGATCTTGCAGTCCGTGGACATGGCGCCGGACGACCACCACTTGCGGCCGTTGATGACGTACTCGTCGCCGTCACGCTTGATCTCGGTGCAGATGTTGGTGGCGTCGGAGGAGGCCACCGCCGGTTCGGTCATCGAGAAGCAGGAGCGGATCTCGCCGGCCAGCAGGGGCTTGAGCCATTGTTCCTGCTGTTCCGGGCTGCCGTAGCGGGCCAGCACTTCCATATTGCCGGTGTCCGGCGCCGCGCAGTTGAACACCTGGGGGGCCATGCCGCTGCGGCCCATGATTTCGCACAGGTGGGCGTAGTCGTAGTTGTTGAGGCCGGCGCCCAGCTCGCTTTCCGGCAGGAACAGGTTCCACAGGCCCTCGGCCTTGGCTTTCTTTTTCAGTTCCTTGACGATGGGCGGCGGCGCCCAGCGGTTTTCGCCGGTGTTGATCTGCTCGGCGTAAAGCGCCTCGTTGGGGTAGATGTGCTGGTCCATAAAAGCGACGAGCTGGTCGTGCAGGGCCTGGGCCCGGTCGGAAAGGGGCAGCATGGGCTCTCCTAGAGTCATTCCGGAATAGGTTCCGAGGCCCGCCGGAAGGGGGCTCCAGCGGACATACTTATTGGTATGTCGGGAGAATGTGGCACGCCGCGACCACATCGTCAAATAAATCGGAATGGCGTTTTGAATTCACCGGGCACCGCCAGGGGAGCGGCTCAGTGCTCCCCGTCCGGCACGCCGGACATGGTCGGACACTGGCGCAGGCTGGCGATGTAGCAGTCCACGAAATCGGTGGCTTCGGTTTCCAGGTCGAAACTGTCCGGCAGCAGCAGCCAGGTGTACAGCAGCCCGGTCATCTGCACGTGCAACAGGGTAATCGCCCGGTCCACATTGAGGGTGGTGGGCAACTGGCCGCGCTCGATGGCGTTGCGCAGGGTGCGGTGCATCTTGGCGGCACTGTCCAGGAAACTCTCCTGCACCCGCGACATCAGCGGGTCGGTATCCTTGGTAAATTCACATTTATAGAACAGAATCTCGAATACCCTGCGGTAACCCGGGTCGTGGACGGTACGCTGCAAGGCGTCCACAAGCACCTCCCGCAGGCGCCCCAGGGGATCGGTTTCGTCCGGGTCTCCGGCGCGTTGGGACAGGGTTTCGGTGGGCAGGCGGTGGCGGCTTAACATCGCCTCGAACACATCGTGCTTATTCTTGAAGTGCCAATAGATGGCACCCCGGGAAACGCCCGCTTCCTGGGCGATATCGTTCAGCGAGGTGCGCGCCACGCCTTTGCGATGGAACACATGCTCGGCGGCATCGATGATCTGGGCGCGGGTTTCCAGCGCTTCCGCCTTGGTCCGTCTGGCCATATACGGTCTCGGGGTGGTTCGAATAAGCCGCGTGCGGGCAGCGGGCCGCGCACACCGTTTTTTCATGGGCTCCACTATACATACGTTCTTGGATGTATGTATACTCCCAAGCCTTCATACTTTGAAACGCTTCCAATCAGACGCGAACGAATAGAACCGAGGTTTCCATGCGCAGAGGTTCGGTGTCCTTCCCCTTTATTGTTCTTTTTTCCCTGGTGCTTGCCGCCTGTGATGACGGCAACCAGCAGCAACAGGCCGGCGGCCCGCCGGAGGCCGGTTTCATTACCGTGCAACCCCGGTCCTTCACCCAGACCACCGAACTGCCCGGGCGCACCACCCCTTATCAGGTGGCGGAAATCCGGCCCCAGGTCAACGGCATCATTGAGGAACGGCTGTTCGAGGAAGGTCAGGAAGTCGAGGCCGGCGACCCGCTCTATCGCATCGATGACAGCCTCTACCAGGCCCAGGTGGAAAGCGCCAAGGCCGACCTGGCCCGGGCCCAGGCCACGCTCAAGTCCACCCGTCTGCGCGCCCAGCGTTTCGAACGGCTGCTGGAAATGAAAGCGGTGAGCCAGCAGGAATACGACGAGGCCCAGGCCTCCCTGGGCGAAAACCAGGCCCAGGTGGCCGCCGCCCGGGCCGCCCTGGACAGCGCCCGCATCAATCTGGACTACACCACCATCGAAGCACCGATCAGCGGCCGCATCGGCCGTTCCTCGGTGACCGCCGGTGCTCTGGTCACCGCCAGCCAGGCCCAGGCACTGGCCACCATTCGCCAGCTGGACCCGATCTATGTGGACCTGACCCAGTCCAACCGGGACCTGCGACAGCTGCGCGCCGCCCTGGAAGCCGGCCGCCTGCAGAAGGTGGGCGAGGATAAGGCCCGTGTCACCCTGCTGCTGGAAGACGGCAGCTCCTACGACCGGGAAGGCGTGCTGCAGTTCTCCGAGTTCGCGGTGGAGGAAAGCACCGGCTCGGTGACCCTGCGTGCCCTGTTCCCGAATCCGGAAAGCGATCTGCTGCCGGGCATGTTCGTGCGCGCCCGTCTGCCCCAGGGCGAGATGAGCAATGCCATCCTGGTGCCCCAGAAAGGCGTCACCCGGGACCCCAACGGCAACGCCACCGCCCTGGTGATCGGCGCCGACGACAAGGTTGAACAACGGCAGGTGACCACCGAACGGGCGGTGGGCAGCCAGTGGCTGATCAGCGACGGCCTGAAGGCCGGCGACCGCCTGATCGTGGAAGGCCTGCAGAAGATCCGTCCCGGCGCCCCGGTGAAACCGGTCAACGTCGAGACCCAGGACGACGGCGCCAAAGCGACCGCCGAAGGGGACTCCGGCGACAGCAAGGCAGCGGACCAGAACGCCCCGGACCAGGGCGCTTCCGAACAGGCCCCTTCTGAAGAGGCCGGCGGCGACGCCGGTCAAGACGCGCACTAACCGACCGCCCACGCAACAGGGACAATCATGGCCAGATTCTTTATTGACCGACCCATCTTCGCCTGGGTGATCGCCATCGTCATGATGCTCGCCGGGGCGTTGTCGATCTACAACCTGCCGGTGGAGCAATACCCGACGGTGGCGCCGCCGGAAGTGACCATCCGCGCCACCTACCCCGGTGCCTCCGCCGAGGCGGTGGAAGACTCGGTGACCCAGGTCATCGAGCAGCAGATGAACGGCATCGATAACCTGCTCTACATCGACTCCACCAGCGACTCCACCGGCACCGCGCAGATCGCACTGACGTTCGCCGCCGGCACCGATCCGGACATCGCCCAGGTCCAGGTGCAGAACAAACTGCAGCTGGCCACGCCGCGCCTGCCCCAGGTGGTGCAGCAACAGGGCGTGCAGGTGAGCAAGTCGTCCGACTCCTTCCTGATGGTGCTGGCCGCCACCTCCAACAATGGCAGCATGAGCCGCACCGACCTGTCGGATTACCTGGGCGCCAACGTGCAGGATCCGATCAGCCGGGTACAGGGGGTGGGCACCACCCAGCTGTTCGGCGCCCAGTACGCCATGCGCGTGTGGCTGGACCCGAACAAACTCAATCAATACGGGCTCACGCCCACCGATGTGATCCAGGCGATCACGGTGCAGAACAACCAGGTCACCGGCGGCCAGCTGGGCGGCCAGCCGGCGGTGAAGGACCAGCAACTGGCCGCCTCGATCATCGTTCAGACCCTGCTGGAAACCCCGGAGCAGTTCGGCGACATTCTGTTGCGCGTGGACAGCGACGGTTCCCGGGTACGGGTCCGTGACGTGGCCGAGGTCAAATTCGGCTCGGAAAACTACAACTTCGACGCCCGCTTCAATGGCAAGCCGGCCTCCGGGCTCGGTATCAACCTGGCGTCCGGCGCCAACGCCCTGGACACCGCCGACCGGGTGCGCGCGCGGCTTGACGAGCTGAGCCAGTTCTTCCCGGAAGGCATGGAAATTTCGTACCCCTACGACACCACGCCGTTCGTGAAGATCTCCATCATGGAGGTGGTGAAGACCCTGTTCGAGGGCATCGCCCTGGTGTTCCTGGTGATGTTCCTGTTCCTGCAGAATTTCCGCGCCACCCTGATTCCCACCATCGCCGTGCCGGTGGTGTTGCTGGGTACCTTCGCGGTGCTGTTCGCGTTCGGGTTCACCGTCAACACCCTGACCATGTTCGGCATGGTGCTGGCCATCGGCTTGCTGGTGGACGACGCCATCGTGGTGGTGGAGAACGTGGAACGGGTGATGGAAGAAGACGGCCTGGGCCCGCTGGAGGCCACCCGTAAGTCCATGGACCAGATCACCGGCGCCCTGGTGGGTATTGCCCTGGTGCTGTCCGCGGTGTTCGTGCCGATGGCGTTCTTCCCCGGCTCCACCGGCGCCATCTACCGCCAGTTCTCGATCACCATCGTGTCGGCCATGACCCTGTCGGTACTGGTGGCGCTGATCCTGACTCCGGCGCTGTGCGCCACCATGCTCAAGCCCTCCTCGGCCCAGCATGAGGAGAAGAAAGGCTTCTTCGGCTGGTTCAACCGCAACTTCAACCGTGCCAGCCACGGTTACCAGAGCCGGGTGGAGAAAATGATCGGCCACCGTGGCCGCTATCTGCTGATTTACGTGGCCATCGTGGCGGTGCTCGGCTTCTCCTTCAGCCGCCTGCCCAGCGCCTTCCTGCCGGAAGAGGACCAGGGCATTCTGCTCAGCCAGGTGCAGCTGCCGGTGGGCTCGCCCCTGGGGCAGACCATGGACGTGCTCGGCAAGATGGAAGACTACTACCTGAACAAGGAAGACGCGGTCACCTCCATCTTCACCGTGGGCGGGTTCAGCTTCGCCGGCCGTGGCCAGAACTCCGGCATTGCTTTCGTGCGGCTCAAGGACTGGGAAGAGCGGGACCTGAGCACCGACGGCGTGCAGCAGATCATCGGCCGCTCCATGGGCTATTTCTCGACGATCCGCGAGGCCATCATCTTCGCGCTCAACCCGCCGGCGATCCCCGCCCTGGGCACCTCCGGCGGCTTCAACTTCCAGCTGCAGGACCGTGGCGGCCAGGGGCACGACGCCCTGGTGCAGGCGCGTAACCAACTGCTCGGCGCCGCCAACCAGGCCGGCACCCTGAGCCAGGTACGCTTCAACGGCCTGCCGGACGCCCCCACCTACGATCTCGAGGTGGACCGTCAGAAAGCCCAGGCCATGGGCGTGCCCCTGGCCGACATCAATAACACCCTGTCGGTGGCCTGGGGCTCCAGCTATGTGAACGACTTCATCGACCGGGGCCGGGTCAAGCGCGTCTACGTGCAGGGCGCCGCGCCGTTCCGGATGCTCCCCGATGACATCAACAACTGGTACGTGCGCAACGGCGTCGGCGAGATGGTGCCCTTCGATACCTTCTCCGACGGCGAATGGAGCTACGGCCCTCAACAACTGCAGCGCTACAACGGCGTCTCGTCCATGAACATCCAGGGCAACGCCGCCGCCGGCGTCAGTACCGGTGAAGCCATGGCCACCATGGAACGGCTGGCCCAGGATCTGCCCAACGGCTTCGGATTCGAATGGACCGGGCTCTCCTTCCAGGAGCAGCAGGCCGGCGCCCAGGCACCGGCGCTCTATGCGCTGTCCCTGCTGGTGGTGTTCCTGTGCCTTGCGGCGCTCTACGAGAGCTGGTCGATTCCGTTCGCGGTGATGCTGGTGGTGCCCCTGGGCGTGATCGGCGCGGTGCTGGCGGCGACCCTGCGCGGCCTCAACAACGACGTGTTCTTCCAGGTGGGTCTGCTGACCACGGTGGGTCTGTCGGCGAAGAACGCCATTCTGATCGCCGAGTTCGCCAAGGACCTGGAAGACCAGGGCTACTCCCTGCTCAAGGCCACCCTGGAAGCCACCCGCATGCGGCTGCGCCCGATTCTGATGACATCGCTGGCGTTCGGTCTCGGTGTCACGCCGCTGATGCTGAGCAGCGGCGCCGGCTCCGGCGCCCGCAACGCGATCGGTACCGGCGTGTTCGGCGGCGTGGTGGCGGCCACGGTCCTGGCGATCTTCTTTATCCCGCTGTTCTACGCCCTGGTGCGCCGCATCTCCGGCGTACCGCTGACCGGCAAGAAAGACGGCAGTACTCCGCTGGAGGACAGGGAGGCACAGCAATGAGCGGCAAAGGTGAAACCATCAGCCATATGAACCGCTACACCCTACCCCTGCTGGCCGCCCTCGCCCTGGGCGGCTGCAGCCTGGCCCCGGACTACCGGCAACCGGCCTCGCCGGTGCCGGCCACGGTGGGTGACAGCGGCGCCCCCGGCGACGGCGTCATGCTGCCGGGCTGGCGGGCCCTGTTCCCGGACCCGCAGCTGCGGCAACTGATCAACACCGCCCTGGACAACAACCGGGACCTGCGCCTGGCCATGCTGGACGTGGCCGAGGCCCGCGCCCGCTACCGCATCGAGGGCGCCGCGCTGCTGCCTTCGATCAGCGCCAACGCCGAGGGCACCCGCCAGCGGCTGCCGGCGGACCTGAACCAGACCGGCGCCAGCACCGTGCAGAGCCAGTACGGGGTCAATGTGGGCGTGGCCAGCTATGAGCTGGATCTGTTTGGCCGGGTGCGCAACCTTAAACAATCGGCGCTGCAAAGCTATCTGGCCACCGAGGAAGCCCGGCGCAGTGCCCGCATCACCCTGGTGTCGGAAGTGGCCAACGCCTGGCTGACGCTGATGGCGGACCGGGAAAGCCTGCGCATCAGCCAGGAGACCCTGAGCGCCCAGCAACAGTCCGTGGATCTGGTGCGCGGCCGCGTCGATCTGGGGTTGGGTTCGGAACTGGACCTGCGTCAGGCCGAAGCCGCCCTGGAAACCGCCCGCGCCAACCAGGCACGCTTCCAGCGCCGGGTGGACGCCGACCGCAACGCCCTGGCGGTGCTGGTGGGCGCGCCCCTGCCGGCGCTGGCCGGCGACGATCTGGATGACCCCACCGTGGCGGTGCTGCCGGAAGTGCCCGCCGGCCTGTCCTCCTCGGTGCTGCGCCAGCGCCCGGACATACTGCGCGCGGAACACGCACTGCGTGCCGCCAACGCCGATATCGGCGCGGCGCGGGCGGCGTTCTTCCCGCGTATCAGCCTGACCGGTTCCGCCGGCACCGCCAGTACCGAGCTGTCCGGTCTGTTCGAGGGTGGCTCCAAGGCCTGGTCATTCTCGCCCAGCGTGTCCCTGCCGATCTTCAGCGGCGGCCGCAACCGGGCCAACCTGGACGTGGCGGAAGTGCGTCGCGATCAGAACGTGGCACGCTACGAGCAGGCGATCCAGACCGCCTTCCAGGAAGTGGCCGACGCCCTCGCCGCCCGGAACAGCCTGAGCCAGGAGGAACAGGCCCAGAGCGCCCTGGTGACCGCCACCGAGCGCTCCCTGGCTCTGGCCGAAGCGCGCTACCGGGAAGGCGCCGACGACTACCTGGCGGTGCTGGATGCCCGCCGCAACCTGCTCGACGCCCGTCAGCAGCGGGTGGCGGTGACGCTCAATAAACTCACCAACCGGGTGACCCTGTATCGGGCCCTGGGCGGCGGCGAGCAGGCCGACCAGGCCACCCTGGTCGGCCACGCCACCGCCAACCAAGACGCGCCGCGCGGCTAACGCCCGCGGCCCGCCCGCCCCGCCCCGGCGGCGGACTGTCCCACCAGGCACCCCGATTGGGTGCTTTTTTTTATCGGCGCTCCCCTCGGCCCCGCTTTGGCGATGAAAAATGCGGCGCAACAGGGTATATAGCGTCTTTTTTTGCTTGTCCTTTGGATTGTTTGGTTAGGAATACGCACCATGCTGATGGCGATGCGCGGCTGGAAAAGCCGCTCCTTGCTGGTCCTGTCGGCCCTGCTCTGGCAGGCCCCGGCCAGCGCCTCCCCCAATGATTCCCGCGTCGGCGTGCGGATCGGCGGTGGCGAGGGACTCGATTACTACAGTCTGTTCATGCTCTGGCCGTCCGACTGGCTGCAAAGCCGGGTGGTGGACCGCTGGCTGGACGGTGACCTGATCCGTGCCTACTGGGACCTGTCCGTGGAGCGCTGGGAAGGCACCGGCGCGGATGGCCGGGACAACGCCACCGAGGTGTATATATTCGGCCCGGTGGCACGCATCAACTGGCCCAGCCAGCGCTTCCATCTGCTGCTCGGCGTGCAACCTTCGTACATGAGCCATGCCCATATCGACGACGACGACATGGGCGGCAATGTGCAGTTCACCAGCCACGCCGGGCTGGTGTTCGAGGTGACGCCCCGGCTGGCGGTGGGGTTCCGGGGCCAGCACACCTCCAACGCCCGGCTCTATCGGCCCAACCCGGGCATGAACCTGGCATCGGTGACCCTGGCTTACCGGTTCTGAAAGCCGGGCGGCTTGACCCCGGCAGGGCCATCTAAACACGGTCCGGGAGACCATCGCCTGCCTGGCGGCTCAGGCCGAAGCGTCGCATCTTGCGATAAAAGGTAGCCCGGCCGATGCCCAACCGGCGGGCGGCGGCGGAGACGTTGCCGCCGCTGGCGGCCAGTGCCGCCAGCATGGCCTGCCGGGTCTGTCCGTCCAGGGTGCCGGCCGGCGGCTCGGCGGCGGTCTCGGCGGCGTCCTCATGCGGCACGGCGGGCAGGTGCTCCAGCTCGATCCAGCCGCCCTCCGCCAACACCGCCCCCAACCTCAACGCCTGTTGCAGCTCGCGGATATTGCCCGGCCAGGAATGGGCCATCAGCGCCCGGCGCGCCGCCGGCGACAAGCGGGGCACCGGCGTGGAGGGCGATACCTCCTCAAGCAGCGAATCCATCAAGGCGGCCAGGTCGGCGCGCTCGCGCAGCGCCGGCAAGGCCACCCGCAGGCCATTGATGCGGTAAAACAGATCCTCTCGAAAACGGCCCTCGGCGATGGCCCGGTCCAAGGGCTGCAGGGTGGCGCACAGCAGCGAGAACGACACCGGCCGCACCCGGCCACCACCGAGACGGGTCACCTCCCGGTCCTGAAGCACCCGCAACAGGCGGGCCTGCAGGGTAAGCGGCATGTCGCCGATTTCATCCAGAAACAGGGTGCCACCGTCGGCCTGCTCGAACTTGCCGGCCATGCCGCCACGGCGGGCACCGGTAAAGGCCCCTTCCTCGTAGCCAAACAACTCGGACTCGATCAGCCCCTCGGGAATGGAGGCACAGTTGACCGCCACGAACGGGCCCTGGCCGGCGCCGCCCCGTTCGTGCAACCAGCGCGCCAGCCGGTCCTTGCCGGTGCCGGTTTCGCCGTTGATCAGCACCGGCACGCCACCCCGAAAAGCTTTCAGGGCCCGTTCATAAAGCGGCCCGGCAACCGCCTCCCCGGCGTCTCGACGGGGCATGGCCACCGTCGGGCGGGGGGCGCTTTCCACCCGCACATAGAGCTGCCCGCCGTCCTGGCAGGCCAGTGCCACCGGTTCCCCGGCGCCGCGCCGCAGTGACGGCAGCGCGCTGCCCCATAGCCGCTCCAGGGTCACCGGCCGGCCCTCGCCTTCCAGCCGCGCCAGATCCAGCAGCTGGCGGGCCACCGGGTTGGCGCCCAGCAGGCGCCCGTCGCGGTCGAAATGGATCAGGCCACGCACCGGGGAGTCGGTCAGCTCGGAACGGTAATGGACGGCCAGGCGCAGGTCTCCGGCCAGGTTTTCCACCATGCGGTTTTCCACCTCCCGGGCGGCCAGCGCCAGGGGCTCAAGCACGCCCATGGCGCGCCCGTCGTGGCGCCGCGAGGCGTTGAGCACGCCGGCCAGCTCGCCATCCGGCGCGAACAGCGGCACCGCGGCGCAGATAAAACCGCCCGCCTCTTCCAGAAAATGCTCGCCACCGGTGACCACGCTGGGGCAGCGCTCGGTGAGCGCGCAGCCCGGCCCGGTGGTGCCGGCCACGGTTTCGTCCAGGTTGCCACCGGCGCGCAACGCCCGGCCCAGGTCCGGGCAGGCCCGGTCGCCGGTCATCGAGCGCACGATCCAGCCCTCCGCCTCCAGACAGGCCAGCACCCAGTCGGTGCCGCGCAACGCTTTGAACAGCCGCTCCATCTCCGGCTCCACATAGTGCAGGAGCTGGTCGCGGTATTCCTGGAGGCGGCGCAACGCATGCCGGGAAACGGGAGAAAAAATACGGTGGTCATCCGGGGCCAGGCCGTACTCCCGGGAGCGCTGCCAGGAGCGGATCACCTCACCGCGCACCCAGCCCGAAGGCACTTCCCTGCCTTCCCGAAACAATCGCCGGGCTTCCAGCAATTGGCGGTCCATTTGCAAACCGGTCGCGTGCATCTTCGTCTCCGACAAAGTGTCTTGTTGTTATACAGCCGACCGGGGCAAAGCTGTCTCACTACGAGACAGAAGGTGTTACCCGAGCGCCCTCGGCCCTCTCTAATTAAGACTTAACTCTTTGTTTTTAAACGATTTTGTATCTTTTTTCCGGATTTCCCAAAGTATGGCACGCCCCCTGCGAAGGCACAACCGACGTCAACTTTTCTAATAAGGACAACATCATGACGAATCACCCCCCCCTCGCGGGCCGCCGCGCCCGTCTGTCGGCGGCACTGATCGGCGCCGCGCTGTTGCTGCCCGGCGGCGCCCAGGCCGCAAAGGCGGACCAGCACGCGGTCGCCGCCGTGGACGCTCGCCACATCATCGACAACCGCGACAGCGGCCAGGACTGGCCGGCCCATGGCTTCGACTACCAGGAAACCCGCTTCAACCCCCTGGATCAGATCGACACCGACAACGTGGACCAGCTGCGCCTGGCCTGGACCTACGACCTGAACAGCCGCCGTGGCATCGAATCGACGCCCATCGTGGTGGACGGCGTCATGTACGTGACCGCCTCCTGGAGCGTGGTGCACGCGGTGGACGCCCGCACCGGCAAGGCGCTCTGGACCTTCGATCCCGAGGTACCCCGGGAAGTGGGTCAGTCGGCCTGCTGCGACGTGGTCAACCGGGGTGTCGCCGTTTATCAAGGCAAGGTCTACGTGGCCAGCCTGGACGGCCGCCTGATCGCCCTGGACGCGGCCACCGGCAAGCCGCTGTGGCGCCGCGACACCATCGTCGATCATGACCACGCCTACACCGTCACCGGCGCGCCCCGGGTGTTCAACGGCAAGGTGATCATCGGCAACGGCGGCGCCGAGCTGGGCGTGCGTGGCTATATCACCGCCTACGACGCGGACACCGGCAAGCAGGCCTGGCGCTGGTTCACGGTGCCCGGCGACCCGTCCAAACCGTTCGAGAACAAAGCCATGGAGCGAGCGGCGAAGACCTGGGACCCGAGCGGCAAGTACTGGGAAACCGGCGGTGGCGGCACGGTCTGGAACAGCATGGTGTTCGATCCGGAGCTGAACCTGATGTACATCGGCACCGGCAACGGCTCGCCCTGGGCCTACTCCAAGCGCAGCCCGGCGGGCGGCGACAACCTCTATGTGGCGTCCATCGTCGCCATTAACCCGGACACCGGCGAATACGTCTGGCACTACCAGGAAACCCCGGGAGACAGCTGGGACTACACCTCCACCCAGGACCTGATCCTGGCCGACCTGAAAATCGACGGCGAACTCCGCAAGGTGATCCTGCACGCTCCCAAGAACGGCTTCTTCTTCGTGGTCGACCGCACCAACGGCAAATTCATCTCGGCGGAAAACTACGTGGATGTGAACTGGGCAGACGGCTACGACGAGAACGGCCGGCCCCGGGTGGTGCCCGAGGTGCGCAGCACCGACAAGGCGTTCGACATCATCCCCGGCCCCTTCGGCGGCCATAACTGGCATTCCATGTCGTTCAACCCGAACACCGGGCTGGCCTACTTCCCGGCCCAGAACATACCCCTGAACCTGGCGGTGGACCCGGACTGGGACGGCTACGGCAGCAACAAACCGGGCCAGCCGATGAGCGGCGTGGGCTGGAATACCGCCTCACAGATCAACAGCGAGCCGCCGAAAAGCGCTCCCTTTGGCCGCCTGCTGGCCTGGGACCCGGTCAAGCAGAAGGAAGCCTGGCGCCATGAACTGCCGTCACCCTGGAACGGCGGCACCCTGAGCACCGGCGGCAACCTGGTGTTCCAGGGCACCGCCGACGGTCGCCTGCTGGCGCTGAGCGCGGAGAACGGCGACCTGCTGTGGGAGACACCGCTGGCCACCGGCGTGATCGCCGCGCCGGTCACCTACAGCATGGATGGTGTGCAGTATGTCTCCATCGCCGCCGGCTGGGGCGGGGTCTATGGCCAGACGCAAAGGGCCACCCCCAACCGCGCCAACCCGGGCATCGTTTACACCTTCGCCCTGAAGGGCAAGGCCAAGACCCCGCCACGGCCCGGGGCGGCGGACAAGACCCTGGTGCAGGGCGTCTCCTATGACCCGAAGCTGGTGGAGGAAGGCACCGGCCTGTTCGTCAGCAACTGCGTGTTCTGTCATGGCGTGCCCGCCGTGGATCCGGGCGGCAACCTGCCCAACCTGGGCTACTCCGACCAGAAGGTAATCGCCGATCTGGACAAGTTCGTGTTCGACGGCCCGTTCATGTCCCGGGGCATGCCGGACTTCACCGGCCGCCTGAAAAAAGAGGACGTGGAGAAACTCAAGGCCTTCATCCAGGCCACCGCCGACGCGGTGCGCGCCCAACAGCAGCAGCAACAAAAAGGAAAATAACATGAGCCTGAACAACGACCTGAGCCAACTGCTCGAAGAGCGCACCCGCCGCTTCCTGGAAAAAGGGCAACAGCAAATGCTGATCGGCGCCGAGTGGCGCGATGCCCGGGACGGCGGCCGCCTGCAAGTGATCAACCCGGCCGACGAACAATCCCTGGGCAGCGTGCCCGCCGCCGGCGAGGCGGATGTGGACGACGCGGTGATGGCGGCGCGGGCGGCGCTGGAAGACGGCCCCTGGGGCCGGGCCCGGCCCGCCGGCCGCGAGCGGCTGCTGCTGAAACTCGCCGACCTGATGGAGCGCGACGCCCGGGTGCTGGCGCAACTGGACTCGGTGGACAACGGCAAGTCCGCGCAGATCGCCGAGGCGGTGGACATCACCCTGGCCATTGCCTTCTTCCGCTACATGGCCGGCTGGGCCACCAAGATCGAAGGCGGCACCCATGAAGTCTCGGCGCTGATGGCGGCGCCGGAGGCGGAGTTCTCCGCCTTTACCCGCCGCGAGCCGGTGGGCGTGGTGGCGGCCATCGTGCCGTGGAATTTCCCGCTGCTGATGGCCGCCTGGAAGCTGGCCCCGGCCCTGGCCGCCGGCTGCACCGTGGTGCTCAAGCCCGCCGAGCAGACGCCGCTGTCCGCCCTGTACCTGGGCAGCCTGATTCAGGAAGCCGGCTTCCCCGCCGGCGTGGTCAACGTGATCACCGGCGACGGCCCCGGCACCGGGGCGCCGCTGACCCGCCACCCCGGCGTCAACAAGATCAGCTTCACCGGCTCCACCGAAGTGGGCCAGATGATCGGCCGCGCCGCCATGGACAACATGGCCCGCGTGACCCTGGAGCTGGGCGGCAAGTCGCCGATGATCGTGCTCGACGACTACGACCCGGAACAGGCCGCCCAGGGCGCCGCCCAGGCGATCTTCTTCAACCATGGCCAGGTGTGTTCCGCCGGGTCCCGGCTGTATGTGCACAAAAGCCGCTACGACCAGGTGGTGGAAGGACTCGCCCGGCTGGCCGACGGCATGACCCTGGGCCATGGGCTGGACCCGAACCATCATATGGGGCCGCTGGTGTCCCGCGAGCAGATGGAGCGCGTGCTCGGCTATATCAACAGCGGCCGCGAACAGGGCGCCGAGGTGATGACGCGGGGCGACGACGCGCCCACCCAAGGCTATTTCGTGCGCCCCACCGTGTTCGCCGGCGCCGACGACGCCCTGCGCGTGGCCCGCGAGGAGATTTTCGGGCCGGTGGTGGTGGCCCTGCCCTACGACGACATCGACGAGGTGGCCCGGCGCGCCAACGACAGCGCCTACGGGCTGGCCGCCAGCATCTGGTCCAACGACCTGTCCCGGGTGCACCGGCTGATTCCCCGTATCAAGGCCGGCAGCGTCTGGGTCAACTGCCACAACATGCTGGACCCGACCATGCCGTTCGGCGGCTACAAGATGTCCGGCTTCGGCCGTGACATGGGTCGCGATTCCTTGAATGCCTATCTGGAAACAAAATCCGTGG
>CENV01030486.1_pt1 | contig 17397 bp, 13 predicted proteins | sample 530231 | NCBI WGS metagenome assembly CENV01 (sample SAMEA2619815, study PRJEB7988) | marine metagenome | biome: marine biome (ENVO:00000447); feature: surface water layer (ENVO:00002042); material: "saline water (ENVO:00002010), including plankton (ENVO:xxxxxxxx)" | depth 5 m | reverse complement strand
CATGGCCAGCGCCATCGAGGCCCTGGGCATGAGCCTGCCGGGCAGTTCCGCCCAGAACGCGGAGGACAACGACAAGCTGGAGGACTGCCGGGCCGCCGGCGCCGCCGTGCTGAATCTGCTCGACCGGGACATCAAGCCCCGTGACATCCTCACCCGGGAGGCGTTCGAGAACGCCATCACCGTGGTGATTGCCCTGGGCGGCTCCACCAACGCGGTGCTGCACCTGATCGCCATGGCCCACACCGTGGACGTGGAGCTGTCGCTGGACGATTTCACCCGCATCGGCAAAAAGGTCCCGGTGCTGGCGGACCTGCGGCCCAGCGGCCGCTATGTGATGAGTGAACTGGTGGCCATCGGCGGCATCCAGCCGTTGATGAAGACCCTGCTCGACGCCGGCCTGCTGCATGGCGATTGCCTCACCGTCACCGGCAACACCCTGGCGGAAAACCTGCGCGACGTGGCCCCCTATCCGGTGGAGCAGGACATCATCCATGCCCTGGATAACCCGATCAAAAAGGACAGCCACCTGCGCATCCTCTACGGCAACCTGGCGCCCACCGGCGCGGTGGCCAAGATCACCGGCAAGGAAGGCACCTACTTCAAGGGCACCGCCCGGGTGTTCCACTCCGAGGAGGAAGCCACCGCCCGCATCATGGACGGCACCGTCACCGCCGGCGATGTGCTGGTGATCCGCTACGAAGGGCCCAAGGGCGGCCCGGGCATGCGCGAAATGCTCACCCCCACCTCGGCGATCATGGGCCGGGGGCTGGGCAACGACGTGGCGCTGATCACCGACGGCCGCTTCTCCGGCGGCAGCCACGGCTTCGTGGTCGGCCACCTGACCCCGGAAGCTCAGGAGGGCGGCCCCATCGCCCTGGTGGAAACCGGCGATGAAATCATCATCGACGCGGAAGCGGACACCATCACCCTGGGCGTGGACGACGCCGAACTGGAACGCCGCCGCGCCGCCTGGAGCGCGCCGGCACCGCGCTACACCCGTGGCGTGCTGGCCAAATACGCCAGGACCGTCAGCTCCGCCTCCCTGGGGGCGATCACCGACGGCGATTAGGGCGGCCGAAGACCCGGAGGCCGGCCGGTCTCCGGGCACCCGGGGCTGGCCTGTGGACCCATATAATGATAATAATTCCCATTATTGAATGATATTGGGGAAGGGGATGGCCATCGCCGAGGACAGTCCGGCAGCGGTCGAGGCGCGTATCGACCAGCTCTACAGTGCCCACGCGGGCTGGTTGCGCGGCTGGCTGCGCCGCCGGCTGGGGTGCGCCCACAGCGCCGAGGACCTCACCCAGGATACCTTTATCCGGCTGCTCACCGCCCGGGACCGCGGCGGCCTGGCGCTGCGCGAGCCGCGCGCCTACCTGAGCACGGTGGCCGGCCGCCTGCTGGTCAACCATTACCGGCGTCTTTCCCTGGAGCGCACCTACCGGGAGGCGCTGGCGTTAATGCCGGAGGAGCAGGCGCCGTCACCGGAATGGCGCCTGGATTTGCTGGAGACTCTGCAGGCGGTGGACGCCATGCTCGACCGCCTGCCCCGGGCGGTGCGAACCGCTTTTCTGATGGCCCAGCTTGAGGGGCTCACCTATGCCGTCATCGCCGACCATCTCGGGGTGAGCGAGCGCACCGTGAAACGTTACATGGCCCGGGCGTTGGAAGAATGCATTCTGTTGATGGAATGACGGACGACATACCGTTGGACCGCGCCGTGGCCCGGCAGGCGGCGCACTGGTTCCTGCGGTGGCGGGAGGACGATCTGGACGCGGGTGCCCGCGCCGAGCTGGCGCGCTGGCGGGCCAGCTCGCCGCGGCACGAGCAGGCCTGGCAGCGCGCCCTGAGGGTGGCGGAGACCTTCCAGGGTATTCCCGCGGACTTGGGGATGCGCACCCTGGATCGACGCCGGCGTGTGGATCGGCGCACCGCGCTGAAACATCTGGCCCTGTTGATTGGCGTGGCGCCGGCGGCCTATATGGCCGGCCGCGCTCTGCCGTTGGACGCCTGGCGCGCCACCCACCGCACCGGCGTGGGCGAACGCCGGGAGCTGGTGCTCAGTGACGGTACCCGTTTGAACCTGAACACCGACACCGCCCTGGACGTGCGTTTCGACGGCGCCCAGCGCCTGCTGCGTCTCCATCGGGGCGAGATTTTGGTGGCCAGCGGTGGCGACCCCGCCGACCGGCCCCTGAGGGTGCGCACCGACGAAGGCCTGATGCAGGCTCTGGGCACCCGTTTTCTGGTGCGCCGCACCGAGCCGGGGTTCTCTGAGTTGGCGGTGTTCGAGGGCGCGGTGGCGGTGCGGCCCGGGCAGAGCCCGGCGCCGGCCCCGGGCCGGGTGGTCGGCGCCGGCCAGGCCACCGGCTTCGATGATCAGGGGCTGGCGGCCAACTGGCCGGCGCTGGAAAGCCGCGCCGCCTGGACCCGGGGGCGCCTGGTGGCCGATGCCATGCCCCTGGCGCGCTTTCTGGCCGAGCTGGGCCGCTACCGGCACGGCGTGCTGCAGTGCGATTCGACGGTCGCCGACCTGCGCATCACCGGCACCTTCCAGCTTGATCGCACCGATCCGATTCTGGCGGCCTTGCCGGCCACCCTGCCGGTGACGGTGTCGTTCATGACGCCCTATTGGGTGCGCGTGGCTGCTCGCTGACGATCTTTTTCGCGAGGGCTGTCCCCTTTTCCGATCTCCCGTGTCCTTCCCGGTATAGACATTGAATTCACCGCATCAGGACACCGGACAATGATTTCCATGACCTTGTCGTTTCGTGCCTTAGGGCGGCCGCTGGCCGGCCTGCTGATCAGCGCTTTGTTTGCCCTTTCGGCGGCGGCCGCGCCCGCCGGCGAACAGGCTTTCGACATCCCCGCCGGGCCCTTGGCGCCGGCGCTGCACCGGTTCGCCGAGCGCGCCGGCATTACCCTCCAGGCCGATTCCGATTCGCTGGCCGACAAGTCCTCCCCGGGTCTGCATGGCCAGTACCGCGTGGCCGATGGGCTCAACCAGTTGCTGGCCGGCACCGGCCTGGCGGGCACCGTGGCCGGGCCGGATCTTTACGTGATCCAGCCGATCCCAGGCCAGCAGCTGGAGCGGGTGGAAGTGACCGGCGGCATCGGCGCTTCCCCGGCCATGGCCCTGCCGGTGCCCTACGGGGGCGGCCAGCTGGCCAGCGGCGGCCAGGTGGGCATGCTGGGCAACAAGGACTATATGGACGCGCCGGTGAACATCACCAGCTACACCCGCGAGACCATCGACAACCTGCAGGCGCGCACCGTGGCGGAGATGGTGCGCAACGATCCGTCGGTGCGCGGTGCCAGCGGCGCCGGCGGCATGCTGGATTCGTTCTTTATCCGTGGCTTCGCCATGAACGAGGGCAACTCCGGTGAAGTGTCCTATAACGGCGTCTACGGCGTGGCCCCCAACTATCGGGTGCTGACCGGTTACGCGGAGCGGGTGGAGGTGCTCAAGGGCCCGTCCACCCTGCTTAACGGGCTGTCGCCCAATGGCAGTGTGGGCGGCACCATCAACGTGGTGTCCAAGCGGGCACCGGCCAATGACCTGAACCGGGTCGAAGCCCAGTACACCCAGGACCAGCAGTTCGGTGGCAGCGTGGACCTGAGCCGCAGGGCCGGCGAGGACGACCGCTGGGGGCTGCGCTTCAACGCCGGCTACACCGACGGCGACACCCGCCTGGATCACCAGCAGCGGACTTCTCGCTACTCCGCCCTGGCGCTGGATTATCAGGGCGAGCGCCTGCGCGCCAGCCTGGACCTGCTGGCCCAGCGGGAAGATTACGACGCCCCGTCCCGGGAGTTGATGCTGGCCAGCGGCGTGCCGCTGCCCTCGGCGCCGGATGGCCGCCGCAACGTGACCCAGAAATGGGAATGGTCCCGGGTGGACGACCGCTCCCTGCTGTTCTCCACCGAGTACGACCTCAGTGAGCACCTGATGGTGTTCGCCAACCTGGGCGGCGGCGACAGCGAAGTGGACCGACTGTTCGGCTACCCGACCATCCAGAACGCCCAGGGCGATACCCGGGATTCCCCGTCCTACATGCTGTTCCGCAATCAGCGCCGCACCGCCGACGCCGGCCTGAGGGCCCTGTTCGACACCGCCGGCGTGGAGCATGAGGTCTCCGTTCAGGTCAGCGGTTACCGGGAGAAATACCGGCGCGGCGCGGTCTACGCCAGTTCGTCCTACGATTCCAATATCCATGATCCGGTGTCGCGGCCGGAGCTGAATGTGGCCCGGCCCGCCCATATCCCCCGCATGTCCGAGTCCAAGCTGAAAGGTCTGGCCCTGGCCGATACCCTGTCGTTCCTGGACCGCCGCCTGCAAGTGACTCTGGGCGCCCGCCGGCAGGACATCGAGACCGACAACTTTAATGCCGCCCCGGCAGCGACCACTACGACGAAGGCGACACCGCTTTGTTCGCCGGACTGATGGTCTCCCCCTGGAGCGGCGTGTCGTTCTACGGCAACTACACCGAGGGCCTGAGCCGGGGTGAGATCGCCCCGGCGGCGGCGGCCAACGCCGGCCAGGCCCTGGAACCCTATGTGGCCAAGCAATACGAAGCCGGCGTCAAGCTGGACCGGGGGGCTCTCGGCGCCACCCTGGATGTGTTCCAGATCACCAAGCCCTTCGGTGAGCTGAACGGCGCCGGTGTCTACCGGGCCGGCGGTGAGCAACGCAACCGGGGCCTGGAGGTAATGGTGTTTGGGGAGCTGGGCCAGCGGCTGCGGCTGATGACCGGGATGATGGTCATGGACGCCGAACTGACCCGGGCCAGGGACCCGTCGGTGAAAGGCAACAAGCCGGTGGGGGTGCCGGACTTCCAGGCCAACGCCACCGCGGAATGGGACCCGGCGGCGGTGCCCAACCTGACGCTGCTGGTGTCCGCCAACCATACCGGCGAGCAGTATCTTTCCAATAGCAATCAACAGCAGCTACCGTCCTGGACCACCTGGGACCTGGGCGCCCGCTATCAGAGCCGGCTGGCGGGTACCCCGGTGACCTGGCGGCTGACGGTCCAGAATGTGGGCGACAAGGCCTACTGGGCCAGCGTCAACAGTTGGAGCATGCTGACGGTGGGCGCGCCGCGCACCGCGGTGCTGTCGGTGACCGCGGATTTCTAGGCGCGCCGCCGCCCCCCCGGTGACTATTCCGGCTCGCGCCGGAAGCCGACGCCGAAGCGGTTCCAGGCATTGATCATGGCGATCAGATAGGTCAGGTCGGTGCGTTCTTTCTCGGTGAAGTGGGTGGCCAGCCGGTCGTACTCCTGGCTGTCGTCCACCGGCTCGGCCAGCCGCGTGAGCCGCTCGGTCCAGGCCAGGGCGGCGCGCTCCCTGTCGCTGAACCAGGGCGCCTCGCGCCAGCCGGGCAGGGTGTCCAGCACCTCGTTGGGCACGCCGATCTTGCGCGCTTCGCCGGCGTGCATGTGCATGCAAAAGGCACAGCCGTTGATCTGCGAGGCGCGCAGTTCCACCAGATGCATCAGGCGCGGCTCCAGGCCGCTGGCTGCGTACACCTTCTGACAGCCGAACAGGTGCTTGATGGCGTCCGGTGAGGCTTTTTGGTAATCGAATCGGGCTTTCATGGGGCCTCCTTGAGGCGGTCGAGGAAGGGACCCGCTCAGGGTAGAATCGGATTGGTTCGATAACAGGATCCAATTTCGACCCTTTAACGGGACCAATCAGCGAGGCCGGACGGTGCAGATTCATCTTTCCCTGGACGGGGCCGGCGGCCTCGGCCAGCGGCTTTACGAGGCCCTGCGCCGGGCCCTGCTGGACGGGCAGGTAGCCCCTGGCGAACGGCTGCCGCCCAGCCGGGTGCTGGCGGCGGAACTGGGCCTGTCCCGGCGGCTGGTGGTGGAGGCCTACGAACGCCTGGTGGCGGAAGGATTTCTGGGCGCCACAACCGGCCAGGGCACCTTCGTGCTGCGGGTGCCACCGCCGCCGCAACAGACGTTGCGGCAGGCCGGGCCCGGCCCCGGCGCGCACTGGCGGTCGCCGCCGGCCTGGGCCGGCCGGCTGGCGCCGGGCCGGCACAACTTTCCCGGTGGCGTTACCGACCGGGCGCTATTGCCCTGGGCGGCCTGGCGCCGGGCGATGATGGCGGCCCTGCGTGAGACCTCCCGGGACATCGGCTTCCATGGCGACCCGCAGGGAGAGGCGTCGCTGCGCCTGGCCATCGCCCGTTACCTGGGCTACAGCCGTGGGCTGGCCTGTGACGGCGATGCCCTGTTGATCACCCAGGGCGCCCAACAGGGCCTGGACCTGCTGGCGCGGGTACGTGTCGCCCCCGGCGACACGGTGGCGATGGAAGAGCCGGGCTACCCGCCGGCGCGGGCGGTGTTCGAGGCCCGGGGCGCCCGGGTGGTGCCGGTGCCGGTGGACCAGCAGGGCCTGTGCGTGGATGAGCTGCCGGCGTCGGCCAGCCTGGTCTATGTGACGCCCTCCCACCAGTTTCCCCTGGGCATGCCGATGAGCCTGGAACGGCGGCTGGCGCTGCTTGCGTTCGCCCGGCGCCACGACGCCCTGGTGGTGGAGGACGACTATGACGGTGAGTTCCGCTTCCAGGGCCGCCCCCTGGATGCCTTGAAAAGCCTGGACCGGGACGGCCGGGTGGCCTACCTGGGCTCGTTCTCCAAGGTGCTGCACGCGGACCTGCGGCTCGGTTATCTGCTGATGCCGCCGGGGCTGGCCACGGCGCTGACCCGGGCGCGGGCCTTCAACGACGGCTACCCGCCGCTGGTCACCCAACGGGCGCTGGCCAGGCTGATGATCGGCGGTGATTTCGCCCGCCACCTGCGGCGCATGCAGCGCCTGTATGCCGCCCGGCGCTCGCGCCTGGAAAAAGCGCTGGCGGAGCATCCGCGCCTGTGGACGCCGCTGCCCCAGGTGGCCGGCATCCATATGGCGCTGCGCTTCACGGCGCCGGTGCCCGATCTGGCGGCGCGGCTGGACGCCGCCGACGTGCGCGCCAATCCGCTGGCGCCGTTCCATGCCGGCGACCCCGGGCTGGACGGCTTGCTACTGGGGTTCGGGGTGATCGACGGCGACGCCATCGACCGGGGCGTGGCCGCCCTGGCGGAGGTGGTGGGGGGCGCGGCGGCGCCCCGCTGACCCCGCCGCCGCTGGTTGTCTCACTCCGTGGGTTGCGGACCACTGTTCCAACGCTTTTCCCTGATCTGTGCCTGTCTGGCCCGCTTTGATCGGCCTAGCCTCTGGCTGACGGTTTCGGTGAGCGCATCGTGCGGGTTCGTCCCCGGTGCCCGGCCATGATGTATGACAACAATTCAAAGAGGCACCATGAATATAAAAAATGAAAGGGATGAGCGCTCGGCAAACGGGCTCAAGGGCGCCGTGGTCGCCACGCTGGGCATGTTGTTGCTGGCCTGTGGCGGTGACGGTGGCCACCATGACGACGGCGAGCAAACCCGGGCCCTGAGCCTGTCGGTGGTGTCCAGCGACGCGGCCCGGGTGACCGGCGGCGACATGCGCGTGCGGCTGCATGCGGATGAGGCGCTGAAGCCGGCGGTGCGGGTGCGGTTGGATGGCGCGGAGCTACCGGAAAGCCCGGATATGGAAGTGCGCGACGGCGATCTGTCCGGTGTTATCTCCGGCCTGCCACTGGGCCCCAGCCGGGTGGAGGTGGAGGCGACCACGATGAAGGGCGAGACCCTGAGTGCGTCGCTGCAGGTGGTCAATCATCCCGCCGCCGGCCCGGTGTTCTCCGGGCCGCACCTGATGCCGTTTGAATGCCGCACGGTGGACTCCGACCTGGGCGCGCCGCTGGACACGGACTGCTCGGTGGAACGGCGGCTGGACTACTTCTACTTCAATCAGGCCGGGGAGCGCCAGGTGCTGGCCGACCCCTACGGCCCGCGCCCGTCGGATCTGGCCACCACCACCACCCTGGGCGGCGACACTGTTCCCTACATCGTGCGGGTGGAATCCGGCACCGTGAACCGGTCCATATATCGCATCGCGGTGCTGGAAGATCCTCAGGTGGAGGGCACCTGGAACGACAGCGGCTGGAATGGCCGGCTGGTGTTCCGCCTGGGTGAATCCACCGGCGCGCAATACAACCAGGGTGATAATGATTTCGGCGATGTGTTCAAGGACAGCGGCGCCAACCACGCCATCGCCAGCGGCTACGGCTACATCATCTCCACGCTCAATGTGAACAAGGTCAACGTCAACGACGTGGTCGCCGCCGAGACCATGATGATGGTCAAGGAGCGCTTTATCGAAGGGTACGGCGTGCCCATGTGGATGGTCGGCATGGGCGGTTCCGGCGGTGCCATTCAGCAAATGCTGATCGCCCAGAACTACCCCGGTCTGTTGGATGGTGTGATGCCCAATGCCGCCTTCCCGGATGTGTTCGGCACCGCCCAGGCGGTTTCCGATTGCCGGCTGCTGAATCGCTATTTCACCGCCCACCCGGCGGACGACGCCACCCGCCAGGCGTTTGAAGGTCATCTGCCCGGCACCTGCAGAAACTGGGACTTCGGCAATGGCGACGCCATCGTGGTCGACAGCGGTTCGGTGTCGCCGGCATGCGGCCTGCGCAACGCCAGCCTGGTTTATGACCCGGTCACCAACCCGGACGGCGTGCGCTGCTCCCTGTACGACATCAATATCAATACCTTGGGCACCGATCCGGACACCGGCATCGTGCGGCGTCCGCTGGACAACGTGGGCATTCAGTACGGCCTGAAGGCGCTGCGCGCCGGCGACATTTCCGTGGACGAATTTCTCGATGTGAACGCGGGCGTGGGCGGTTTCGACGCCGACGGCAAGCTGGCCGCCGAGCGTACCGTGGCCGACCCGCGGGCCCTGGCGCTCGCCTATGGGCGCGGCCGGGTGGGCACCGGCGGTGGTGGCCTGGCCACGGTGCCGATCTTTCACCTCCGCTTCTACGCCGAGCCCGGCGCCGATATTCATACCATCTACAACGACATCCAGATCCGCGAAAAACTGATCCGCGAGAACGGCAACGCCGACAATCAGGTGGTCTGGCTGTTCCCCCGACCGGAGCTGGCGATGCTGCTGAACCTGGGGGAAGACCAGCAGGAAGCGTTGGCCGAGCTGGCCGAACAGGTTTCCCTGCGGCAGTTCGAGCTGATGAGCCAATGGCTGGATGACCTGGTCGCCGATCCGGCGCCGCTCAGCGCCGCCAAGGTGGTGGACCACAAGCCCACCACCGCGACCGATGCATGCTGGCGGGTGGACAACGGTGAGCGCGTCAACGAAGTGGCCACCTTCGATGAGGCCGGGGTCTGCAACAGCCTTTATCCGAAGACGCCGACGCCGAGAATCGCCGCCGGTGGTCCGGTGGTCCGGTGGCCGACGACGTCCTCAAATGCGAGCTGCGGCCCACCGACGACTTCGACTACGGCAATGTGTTCTTCACTGGCGGTCAGTGGGACCGTCTTAACGCGATCTTCCCCAACGGGGTCTGTGATTACAGCCGCAAGGGTGTGGAGCAGCGTTCCCTGGAAGGCACCTGGCTGGATTACTCGGCGCGGGACTAACGCCACCCCGCCCGGCGGTCAGGGCTTCTGCTTCGAAGCCCAGATCGCCAGCTTGTGCTGCATGGATTGCTGCGACACCTGATCCTCCGGCAACGGTTGGATCAGCTTGTCGTGCACCAGCAGCCGGTAAATGTATTCCACTTTTTCGGCGGCGGAATCGGTGGCTTCGAACTCCACCACGCCGCGCTTCTCGCCATACTCCATGCCCATGGTGATGGCTTTCTTGACCAGTTCCTTCTCGTTTTTCAGTTTCTTCATGACGCTGGCTCCACGCGCAGCAGTTTGCCGTCCGGCGCGTCGGTGAGTAGATAGAGGTAGCCGTCCGGGCCCTGGCGCACGTCGCGGAGGCGCTCGCCCCGGTCGGTCAGGTAGCGCAGTTCCTCCACCGCCTCGGTGCCGTTGAAGCGCACCCGGTTCAGGTGGGTAAGTTTCAAGGCGCCGGACAGCACGTCGCCACGCCAGTCCGGGTAGCGCTGGCTGGTCACGAACACCATGCCCGAGGGGGCGATGGACGGGGTCCAGTAGTGCAGCGGCTGGGCGTAGCCATCTTTCTTTTCCTGGCCGATGGACGGCCCATAGTACTCGCGGCCGTAGGTGATCACCGGCCAGCCGTAATTGACGCCGGCTTCCACGCGGTTGATTTCGTCGCCGCCCCGGGGGCCGTGCTCGTTGAGCCAGGGCTCGCCGCTGTCCGGGTGCAGGGCCAGGCCCTGGGGATTGCGATGGCCCCAGCTCCAGATCTCCGGCTGGGCATCGGCGTCGCCCACCAGGGGATTGTCCTCCGGCACCCGGCCATCGTCGTGCAGCCGCAGAACGCTGCCGCCGTGGTCGCCGGTGTCCTGGGCGCGGTCCCGTTCGCCGCGATCGCCCACGGTCAGGAACAGATAGCCGTCGTCGTCGATGACGATGCGCCCGCCGAAATGCTTGGCGGTATCGGTGCAGGCGCTTTCCGCCACGAACAGATCCTGGAAGTCCACCAGTTCACCGTCGCGGTACACGCCACGGCCCACCGCCGTGGTGGCGCCGCCGTCGCCACAGGCCTTGGCGTAGCTCAGGTAGAGTTGATGGTTGTCGGCGAAATCCGGGTGGGGCAGCACATCGAACAGGCCGCCCTGACCCTTGGCCACCACCGCCGGCACGCCGCTCACCGGTGTGTCCCGCAATTGACCCTGGACCACCCGGCGCAGGGCGCCGCCGCGTTCGCTGATCAGCCATTCGCTGTCGGACAGCATCGCCAGCGACCAGGGCTGGTCCAGCCCCTCCACCACCGGCGTGGCGCTGAGGTTGTCGCGTTCCTCGGGGGTCAGCGGGGCGTCCGCCCCGGCGCAGCCGGCCATCAGGACGGCGGACAGGGCCAGGGAGGGGGAACGGAAGCGGGGCGACATGGCGGACTCCGAAGGCTGAAGAAACAGCCATTGAGCATGCCACGCCGCCCAGGTGCCGTGAAGGCGGCGGTCTATTTACCGCCGCGGGCGTACTTGAGGAATTTCGCCATGGCGGCGTCCCGGTCGGCGGCCACCTGTTTGGCGCTGTCACGCTCGTTGAGACGTTGCAGCAGCTCGGCGCTGCCCGGGGCCTCGGCCAGCAGGTCCAGGCCGAACAGCTTGCCGGCCACCGCCTGGGCCAGGTCGGCGCTGTACAGGAACATCACGTCCGCCGCGCTCAGCTGGTCGCCGGCCAGGTAAGGGGAGAAATCCGCCGAGCGGCGCAGGGCGTGGATGCCCTTGAGCAGGGCTTCCCGGGCCTGGGTCTTGGTCTCGTCGCTGACCTGGCCGCCGAAGAACACCTCCGCATAGCAGCGCCGTGCCGGCAGCTCCAGATACAGCTCCACCATTTTGGCCAACTGTTTGACGCGGGCGCGCTGGAACGGCTCCGCCGGATACAGGGCCGGGCCCTGGCCCAGGTCGTCCAGGTATTCAAGGATCACGCTGGCCTCGGACAGATAGCCCTGTTCGGTTTGCAGCGCCGGCACCTTACCCATGGGGCTCAGCGCCAGTACCGGCTCTTCCTGGGCCGGGTAAAGGGTGGCCTGCTCAAAGGGGATGCCCTTTTCCAGCAGGGCGAATTTGACCATGTTCACGTAGTTGCTGGCGTCGAAGCCGTGCAGTGTCAGCATTGAAAACTCTCCCGATAAAAAAACAAAAAACTCAAAGGGCGGTGAGACCGCCATCCACGGCCAGCTGGTGGCCGGTGACGAAGGACGAGGCGTCGGACAGCAGCCAGCGCACCGCCTGGGCCACTTCGGAGGCTTCCCCGACCCGCCCCAGGGGATGCATGGCGGCATGGAACTGGCGCTGCTTTTCCTCGCTGGCGTAGCCGGCGCGGGCGGCCTGCTCAATGGCACGTTCCATCATGGCGGTGCGGATGATGCCCGGGCACACGGTGTTGACGCGGATGTTCTGGCGGGCGTACTCGGCGGCCACGCTCTTGGTCATGCCCACCACCGCGTGCTTGCTGCCGGCGTAGGCGGCCCGGCGCGGCGCGCCCACCAGGCCGGCCACCGAGGCGGTGTTGACGATGCTGCCACCGTGGGCGGCCATGGCGGCGGTCTGGTGCTTCATGCACAGCCACACGCCCTTCACGTTGATGGCCATCACCCGGTCGAACAGGACTTCGTCCACCTCCGCCACCTTGTCGTTTTCTTCCTCGATGCCGGCGTTGTTGAAGGCGCCGTCCAGGCGGCCATAGGCGTCCAGGGTGGCCGCCACCGCGTCGCGCACCTGGGCATCGCGGGTCACGTCCATGGCACAGGCGCGGGCCTCGGCGCCGGTGGCGCGCAGGGTCTCGGCGGCGTACTCGGCGGCGGCCGGGTCGATATCGGCGAGCATCAGCCGGGCCCCTTCGGCGGCCAGCAGCTCGGCGGTGGCGCGGCCGATACCGGCGCCGGCACCGGTGATCAGAATGACCCGGTCTTTCAGGGACGTGTCCCCCGGGGCTGGTGGATTCATCTGGCTCTCCCTTTGGTTGTTATGAAATGCGGTTATCAAAGGCGGCGGCTCAGAATTGCTCGCCGTGTTTGTCCTCCAGCACCCGCCGCTGCACGCGCACGGCCACGGAGCTGGGCCGGATATGAACACCGTTGGCCTCGGTCCAGGCGCGGGTCAGGGCGGCGCCGAACAACAGAATCAGGGACGAGTAGTACACCCACAGCAGCAACAGCACCAGCGAGCCGGCGGCGCCATAGGTGGAAGCGGTGGCGGTGTGCGACAGATAGAAGGCGATCAGAAAGCGCCCGAAGATAAACAGCAGGGCGGTGATCAGCGCGCCCAGGCGCACGTCCCGCCAGCGCAGCACCGCGTCCGGCAGTACCTTGAAGATGGTGGCGAACAGGGCGGTGACCACCGCCACCGACACCAGGGTTTCCAGCGCCACCACCAGGCCGCCGGGGATCGGCAGCCAGTCCCGGGCGAACACCATCAGGGTTTGCACCAGCACGCTCAGAAACAGGGACACCAGCAGCACGAAGCCGATGGACAGCACCACGGTGAGCGACAGCAGCCGGCTTTTCAGCAGCGCCAGGAAGGTATTGCGTGACGGCTTGGGGGCGATGTCCCAGATATTGTTCAGCGAGCGCTGCATCTGGCCGAACACGGTGGTGGCGCCCAGCAGCATGGCGCCGATGCCCACCAGGGTGGGCAGGATGCCGCTGTCGTCCAGGCGGCTGCGTTCCACCGCCTCGCGCACCGTCTGTGCCGCTTCCGGGCCCACCGTATCGTTCAATTGCGCCATGATCTGCGCCATGGCCGCGTCGGTGCTCATCACCAGGCCGATCACCTGCACCGCCAGAATCACCACCGGGGCGATGGAGAACAGGGTGAAAAACGCCAGCGCCCCGGCGTAGCTGATGGCGTTGGCGTCCAGCCAGTAGCGCACCGCGTCCCTGACCAGGTGATAGGCGCGCAGCAGAATGTGCTTCATAACCAGCGTCCGTCTCGAAGAATCATCGAGTGTAGGGCCTGGCCCGCGCCCTGGCCATTGCCGGGGCCCGGCGTCCGCCGGGTTACTGTTCCAGGCCGTAGACGATGATGGCGTCGCCGGCCCGGGTGCCCAGGGAGCCGTGGCCGCCGGCCACCACCAGCAGCCGCTGGCGGCCCTGGGAATCGCTGTAGGTCATGGGCGTGGCCTGGCCGCCGGCGGGCAGCCGGTCCTGCCACAGGGTTTCGCCGCTGGTCAGGTCGTAGGCGCGCACGGTGTTGTCCAGGCTGCCGCTCATGAACGCCACGCCGCCGGCGGTGATGATCGGGCCGCCCAGGTCCGGCACGCCCATCTCGAACGGCAGCGGCACCGGCGCCAGGTCGCGCACGGTGCCGTTGCGGTGTTGCCAGACCACCTCGCCACTGACCAGATCCAGGCCGGCCACATAGCCCCAGGGCGGCTGCTGGCAGGGCAGCCCCAGCGGTGACAGGAACGGCTTCAGGGTCACCGCGTAGGGCGCGCCATGGTTTTCACCGAGCCCGGGCTTGCCGTCGGACACATAGTTGGTGGTGGCGTCGTCCCGGGGCACCAGGGTGGACACGAACGCCAGATAGGAGGGCGAGGCGAAGGCCACCTGGCGGCGCGGGTCCAGCGCCAGGCCGCCCCAGTTGAACACCCCGAAATTACCCGGGTAGATCAGGCTGCCACGCTCCGAGGGCGGGGTGTAGCGGCCCTGGTAATGGAGGCGGTGGTACTGGATGCGGCAGGCCAGTTGGTCGAACAGGGTGGCGCCCCACATATCGCGGCCGCGCAGCGGCGGCGGCTCCAGGCTCAGCGCCGAGGTGGGCTGGCTGGCCGCCACGGTCTGGTAGCCCAGGCTGGCGGGGGCCGGCCGTTCCTTCACCGGCAGCAGCGGTTCGCCGGTGCGCCGGTCCAGCACATAGATGTCGCCCTGCTTGGTGGGCGCCACCAGCGCCGGCACCGTGCCGTCCCCCATGGTCAGGTCGATCAGGCCGGGCTGGGCCGGCACGTCCATATCCCAGAGATCGTTGTGCACGGTCTGGAACACCCAGCGTACCTGGCCGGTGGCCAGTTCCAGGGCGACGATGGAGGAGGAAAAGCGGGCGGCGGCCGGGTTGCGGTTTTCGCCCCATTGATCCGGCACTTGATTACCCATGGGCACATAGACCAGCCCCAGCTCCTCGTCCACGCTGGACACCGACCAGCTGTTCGGGGTGCTGGCGCTGTAGGTCTCGCCCTCGGCGATGGGCGCGGTCTGCTCCGGATTGCCCGGGTCCCAGTTCCACAGCAGCTCGCCGCTGTCCACGTCGTAGGCGCGGATCACCCCGGAGGGCTCGGTGGTGGAGACGTTGTCGTTCACCGCGCCGCCGACGATCACCCGGTCCTCGGTGACCACCGGCGGCGAGGTGGAATAATAGAAGCCGTCCTGGCGATGGGGCATGTTGGCCCACAGGTCCACCGCGCCGTGGTCGCCGAACTGGCGGCACCGCCGGCCGTCGTCCGGGTCCAGGGCGATCAGGCGCCCGTCGGCGGTGGGCAGGAACAGGCGCCGGCGGCAGCGGCGATCCTCGGCGCTGGGCGGCGGCTCGTCCAGGCCGGCGCCGGACGCCGCCAGGGCGCTTTCGCCGTCGTTCTCCAGGGCGTCGTCGGCGCGGTGCCCGGGGAAGTAGGACAGCCCACGGCAGGTCTGGTGCTGGCGGCTGATGTCGCGGTCGATTTCCGGGTCGTACTTCCAGCGCTCCTTGCCGGTGTCCGCGTCCAGGGCGATCACCCGGTGGTGCGGGGTACACAGATACAGGGTGTCGTCCACCTTCAGCGGGGTGACTTCATAGGTGGTTTCGGTGGGGTCGCCGTCGCCGCGCAGGTCGCCGGTGTGATAGGTCCACAGCTTGCGGAGCTGGCCGGCGTTGTCCGGCGTGATCCGGTCCAGGGGCGAGTAACGCTGGCCCTGGGCGGTGCGGCCATAGGCGTGCCAGTCGCCGTCTTCCATGTCGCTGGCCGGTGCCGGGGCGCGGGGGCCGGGCAGCGCGCCTTGCAGGTCGTGGGGGTCGCGCTGCCAGCACAGCAGTGCCAGGGCGGCGGCCAACACCACGGTGCCCGCCAGCGGGCCGGCGGTGAGGGTCCAGGGCTGGCCACCGGTGCCGTTCAGGCCCCGGTTGATGAACGGCAGCAGCAGCCACAGGCCGATGGCCAGGATCACCGCGCCCCGGGGTACCAGAGCCCAGAAGTCCAGGCCCACTTCCCACACCGACCAGGCGCCGGTGGCGAGCAGCAGCAGGGCGTGGATCCACAGCGCCCCGGGGCGCCGTGCCACCATCAGCGCGCCGGTGAGCAGAAAGCCCAGCCCCGCCGGCACATAGTAGGCGCTGCCGCCCAGCCACAGCAGCCAGGCGCCGCCGGCCCCCACCACCAGTCCGATAATGATCAACAGCCAGCCGGTGAACACGGCCATGGGGTCCCTCCCAGCGGTGAATAAAGGTGTGGAGTCTGGTTCAGTGCAGCTTCAGGCGCGGCCGTACCAGTTTGCTGAACCGGCCCGCCGCCAGCAGCAGCAGGGTGCGCGGCCAGCCGTACAGAGCGGCCTGGTGCATGCGGTAGAGGCTGACGTACATGATCCGCGCCAGCCAGCCTTCGACGAAGAAGTTACCGCCTTTCAGGTTGCCCATCAGCATGCCCACGGAGCTGTAGTTGGACAGCGACACCAGGGAGCCGTGGTCGCGGTACTCGAACGGTTTCGGGTCCCGGTTCATCAGCAGCCGCTGCAGGTTCTTGGCGGTGTGATGGGCCATTTGCTGGGCGGACTGGGCGCGGGGCGGAATCGGTTTGTCGGCGCCTTCCGGTTTCAAGAAGGCGCAGTCGCCGATCACGAACACCCGGTCATTGCCCTTGGCCAGCAAGGTGGGTTCCACCTCGATCTGATTGATCTTGTTGACCTGGATGCCTTCCAGCTTGCCAAGAAACTCCGGTGCCTTGACGCCGGCGGCCCACACCATCAGATCCGCGTCGATGGTCTCGTCGTCCTTGGTCACCAGGGCATGCTCGGTGGCCTTGGCCACCATCACGCCGGTGCGCACCGACACACCCAGGCTTTCCAGGCGTTCCTGGGCGGCGGCGGAGACCCGCTCGGAGAGCGCCGGCAGGATGCGCGGCAGGGCCTCCACCACGGTGACCTTGAGCTGCTTGCGGTCCAGGTGCTCGTGGCCGTAGAGCTTGAGCATGGCCACCGCGTGGTGAATTTCCGCCGCCAGTTCCACGCCGGTGGCGCCGCCGCCGACGATCGCCACGGACACCGGATCGTTGCGGTAGTTGGCCTGCAGGCAGGTGTTCATGAAGTGCTCGCGGAACCGTTCCGCCTGGGTGCGGGTGTCCATGAACAGGCAGTGGTCGCGCACCCCGGGGGTGCCGAAATCGTTGCTCTGGGAGCCCACCGCGATGACCAGGTAATCGTAGGCCAGGTCCCGCTCGGGCAGCACCTGCTCGCCTTCCTGGTCGGTGATCGGCGCCAGGGTGATGGTGCGTGCCTGCTGGTTCAGGCGGATCATGCAGCCCGGTTCGAAGCGGTAATGATTGAGGCGTGCGTGGGCGCGGTAGTCCACCGCGTCCAGGTCGGCGTCGATGGCGCCGGTGGCCACTTCATGGAAGCGTGGCTTCCAAACGTGCACGCTGCTGGTGTCCACCAGGGTGATGTCGGCGCGGTCGTACTTGCCGAGCTTGCGCCCCAGTTGGGTGACCAGCGGCAGGCCGCCGGCGCCGCCGCCGACCACGACTATCTTGGGTTTGCTCATCAACGGACTCCTTGCGTCACGGCGGCCAGTCTAACGCCGTGGGGAAAAGCGCGAAATCGTGCCCGCGCCGGTTTTGCGTGATTTGACCGATCGGTCCCGGCCCCGATACGAAAAAAGCCCGCCGGTGTGGCGGG
>CENV01052622.1_pt1 | contig 17470 bp, 9 predicted proteins | sample 530231 | NCBI WGS metagenome assembly CENV01 (sample SAMEA2619815, study PRJEB7988) | marine metagenome | biome: marine biome (ENVO:00000447); feature: surface water layer (ENVO:00002042); material: "saline water (ENVO:00002010), including plankton (ENVO:xxxxxxxx)" | depth 5 m | reverse complement strand
CGGGCTGCAAACAAATAGGCTGCAAACAAATAGGCCGGATTACACCATGTTAAAGCGGGTACCATCTGATACAAAAGAAAGAACTTAATCATGGCTACTTTTTCTTTCAATACTGACATTGCTCCGTTGCGCTCACAGTTCTTCCCTGTGGGCGGCATGCGTCAGTCTGAGTTTCGGCAGCTTATGGGCAACTATACGCAGGCGATCTTCCCGCTACAGGAGGAGAACATGAAAATGGCGAATAACCTGCTCAATCTCCAACAACAAGAATTGGCTTATGAGCGGTCGCAGCTGGCTTTAGCGACAGCCCGCCGCAGGTCGAAGATGGAACTTGATGCTATGGAGAAGATGCCACAAATCAGCTCCCGTTTGGGGGAGATTGCACAAGACCCTTCCACAGACTCCTTTGAGAAAATGAAGGAGATTAACCAGCTCAAGATGAATTTTGCATCTACGCTTCAATACAGCCCAGCCATGCAGGACATGTTCTCTTCGGCGGCAGGCATGGTCCAGTCGGACCTGAACAAACAAAAATACGACGAGGCCGAAAAACGTAGGTCACAAGGAGCGATCTATCAGATTGCACAATTGGGCGGCGACGTTGAACCCTACATCACGGACCCTGCATCTGAAGGAGGGGCTACGGTTACCCCTAACGAGAGAGTATACCAAGGGCTATCACAGGAGATGCAGGGCCGCGAGATCGTGAAGAAGGAGACGGCCTTAGCTAAGGCGAGGCAAGAGGCGGACCAAAGGTTCAGAGCAGACCGCAAAGCTGTTCTCAAAGATTTCTCCGCAACACTGAAAGGACTTGATGTGATCGACGATGATTTCGTCGCTAACTTTGATAGGACGGGTCAAACCCAGATGCCCCAGATCAAAGATACTAGTCTTGAGTATGACGCTAAGTCACGCCAGCAGCTGGAAGAAATGATGTTCGCCTTGAACCCCTCTCTTGATGAAGAGTTTGTGAGACAGGCTAGCAACGAGGATCTTACCCGCGCTACTATCAGGACAATCAATAACGAGCTTATACGATTAAGCCCCCCGATGGCTGATCCACCTTCTCCAGCGGCCACCACTATTGGCACCGCTTTCTCTACCTAATACCAATATACATATCCAACGCTAATTTCAGCTATGACTGATTTTGAAATCCTCATGGGGGAGTCGCCTGAAGCGGCCCCGTTAGAAATACAGAGTTACTCTGAGTGGTCTAGAACAACTCCTCCTGACGACGAGATTCAAGGTCGTAAGGATTTTGCGGATTACCTGCGCGAAGAGTATATTAAAGCAGACCAGTATTCTGCTGACATTGAGAATGAGATCAGGACTGGTCTGCAAACTTCTCTAGTTCAGGAAGGGCAGATTGACCCCGAAGACGACGAGGCGTTTGCGTCTCTGTATCAGGCTCCTGAAAGAACTTTCGATGAGAAAGTTGATTTGATCCAGTCTACTATTGGATACAAAGACCCCGACTGGGATACTGTTACACGGTATAAAGCTCTCAACAAAATCGCCACGACGGACCCTGATGTCTCTGTCGAGACGATGGATAAATTGGAAGAGTCTAAGAAGCAGGTAGAGCAGATTGTTGGTAACCGTTTTGATGATGTCAAACGCACCATGGTCAATAACGGTGAGTTGGCTTTCGCGGTTGTTACTGGTGTAGATGGCACCCCTGAATTCATTGCGGGAGACCGCGCTGTCAAAAGCGACCTTCTGTCTGCCCTGAAAGACTCTAAAATTGGAGGGGTCCAGCTTTCAGATGCTTACCTTGCCCAAGACCAACTGTCTACGCAGCAGGGGACCGACCTACCTAAGTATAAATACAACAGGCTACGGGAAGCCCACGATATGATTCTTGAATTGGCGGAAGAGGATGAGTCTCTCCGCTATCAAATCTCTGGGCATGGCACTCGCTTGGCCCGTTCTGAGTATGACAAGAATGATGCGTGGGAGATGTTCCTAGATGATGCAGGTCAGGACATTACGGACGCAGCCGGATGGCTAATTGGTAAGGTCATGGGGAGTGACCAAGACGAGCGAACAGCAGAGGCCCGCAAGGAGAGGGCGCGGATAGCCCAAGCTGGCAGTGCTTTCTTTGATGAGGCGACCAAAGAACTGGCCCGCCGGTTGAACAACGTCGAAGGCATCAGAGATTCGGATGCTTTTAGTTTGGAAGAAGTCCAGACCGCTTACAAACAGGTTATCCTGAATGACGCTAACGCAAACAACAAGTTTGAGTTCCACGATGGGGATGATGAGGTAGGCAAGAACATCCGCACCTATGGCTACCTTGGGCCTACGGTCCACCCCGCTGCGATGGCGAACAAGGATGTTTTTGACCGCATGCTGGCCGCCCGACCCGACATCGACGATAGCGTTAAAAAGACCCTCGCAACCAGCCGCACTGCTTTCCTAGAAAACAACTTTAGCGACATGTCCGATCTACTGTCTCGTTCTGGGCAGTCTGATGAATGGACCGCCGCGTTGACAAAAGGGAGGGCTAATGGCCAAGCCAACCATGAGATCCTGTCTGATTTTTTGGCAGATGAGGAAAACTACAACGAGTTTGCAGAGAGGACGAAAGGTATTGCGTGGTCCCTTTGGGATTCTGTAACGCAGCTCGCAGCAGCGGTACCTGCGGCTTTCGGAGCCGAATGGGCGCAGGACACTTTGGTAAACTCTGCCCGCCGAAACTCAGACCGCAGAGAGGTCGCAAAACTTTTTGGGGAAGACTTTGGGTTTTTCCAAGACATAGGAGAAACCATTGCACCTATGGTTGTGGACGTGGCCGCCACGTCGCTCTTAGCAATTGCTACCGCTCCTGCCGCAGGAGCGGGGGGTGCCGCGTATCTCGCAGCTCGTCAGGGAGCCCGCTTTACCGCTAAGGGCCTTGGTAAAGCATTAACGAGTTCTGCTTTTCGCGCAACAAGCAAGGAGAGCACAGAGGCAGCAGCTGAAAGACTTGTTGTTGAAGGGTTAATTAAACAGTCCGTGAACGACGCGGGTTCTGAAGGTGCTTTAGCGGCAATCAAAGGTTACAATAGCCTCTTCGCCAAGAGGGCAGGTATTGCGGCGGCTTCGTTTGTTCCTGCGGCCACACGCTCTGGCGGGGCTACATATGGAACTCTCTTCAATGAGTTGCAGAAAAACACGGACCTTAGCCGCGAGGAAATTCACGACAGGGCATTAGGTGGCGCGTTGATGGCTGGCGCTTTCACCGGATTTATCACTGCTGGGTTCGGAGCGTTGGGCAGGGGCGGCGTGGAAGATGCCTTGTTGAAAGGCATGTCCTTTAAAAAGTTGTCGGCTACTTTGAAGTCTGTCGCGAATTCAAAAGGGATAAATGATCAGACTGTTGCTCTAGCGATGAGACAACAGCTCACAGCGCAGTTAAAGCAGTATGCATTTTCTGGCGCAAAAAGCCTCCTACAGAATGTCGTGGATGAAGGACAGGAAGAAGCCCTCGATGAGTTCATCAATGGTTTTATCATGGATGCTGTTCTGGATGAGAACACCCCTATGCTGGAGCGCATGAGCCAATCGTTGTATGCAGGGGCTCTAGGCGGCGTAATGGGCGCTGGGGTTCCAGCTGTTCAACGAGTAGCTCAAAAAATACGAGTTGATCCTATTGGTCAGATTGCAGCTAGCGCCCGCTTACGGCAGGATTTTTATGAGGGTGTCGCCTCAAGGCTAGAGGGGACAGATAGCCCCCTCACCGCAGAGGCTGTTCGTCTGTTGTCTCAAACGGCTGCGCGGAGAAGGACACGATCTGCGAAAGCAGCAGAGGCCACCGCACCGGCTACCTCAGCGGCCCCTGTCGCAGCAGTGGCTGCTGGGGCTGCTCCTGTCGAAGCAGAAATATATGGGTTTGTCCCCCCTTCTGAAATTCAAGTTACTGAGGAGGACATCAACCGCAGATTCCCTGACTCCCCTCCTGTTGAAGAACTTCAAAAGATAGCAGAAGAAGCGGGCCTCCCTACCGAAGTAGAAGAAGGGGTCGAAGACATAACTGCGCGGTCGCAGTTGATGCAACGCATTGTTCGGGCAGAGAAAGCAGAGAGAATTGCCGAAGTAGCCACCCCGTCTGCTACAGCACGTCCTACCCCTACTGGCCCCGACCCCGCCCCCGTTGTTGCTGATCTTGCAGGGGCACCTGATTTTTCGGTAGCCGAAGCTACTGAAGCTCCTGCCGCTACTTTCGGCGCGACGGATGAATCAGCATCTAGCTTTCTGGTTAAACTTAACGATGCTCTTAACACTGATGAAGGGATGCTCCGGTTACAGCGGGGGATCAATGATTATGTAGCTATCGAAGAAACGGTCGATATTTCTGGGGAGGGTAAGATTAGCCTGCCGATGACTCCTTTTGTGGAGAAAGACTTCAGCGATCTTACGTTCCGCCTTGGCAGTGAGAGGCGCGGCGTTGTAGCTCAGAGCTTGGGTGTAGACCAAATGGAAGTTGTCCGCGACGAGACGGGCCGCCTCTCGCTTGTTAACCCTCTACCCGACCTGAAAAGACCAAAAATTGCTTATGTTGAAACAAGACCCACTGCTTCCCTCCAAGGAGTAGATGTTTCAGAGGTAAACCATTTTGATCTGGGTGCCTTTAAAGCCGCTGACGAAATCAACGAAGTCGAGATGGCTGAAGTATTGGAGTATGCCACACTGGCTGTCCGGTTTGGCGCACCCGTCCGTCTGTCGGCATCTGCTCGATTTGGCCTGCCAGCGTCTGGAAAGTTTTCTGATAAATCAGATTTCTTGGCAAAGGTCGTGTATGACCGATACCCGATCCTGCAAGTAGACTTGCCTGATGGCGGCAAGACTTTCACTAGTAGCCGCAAAAAAACTTTCTTCGACCCATCAACAGGGAAGAAGAAAGTAGATGGCAAAATTAAAGGGTTCGTTGACCAACATGGGAGGGGTGTGTTTAACAACGACCCTATCACCGTCGCTGAAATGTTGGCGCACAACATTCCTGTAGAAGCGCCCCCCGAAGGTTTTGAAAACTTAAACCCAGCCTTCAAAGTAAGAGGGGGCTGGGTTGTTGATGTCATGCGGCCTACTTTAGACGGGCAGCTCAAAGAATCTATGGTTAGCCCCATAGACAAGATAAGTTCTACAGAAGCAAACCATACGATAGCATATGCTTATGCAGGGCTCCCGTTTATCGAAGATGGGGATAAGGTATTACCAAAAGGGTCGCACGGGGTGACTGCTGATGGGGGAGATCTAGTTAGAGATGGGATGACTATCAGCGACCTAGACCTCCAGCTCGAACAATTTTTTATCCGCTATAAAAGCGACCCCAGCCAGTTTGATTCGTTCATGGATTTTTATGGCGATGAGGGGAGCAGGTTGGACGATGTCGCCTTCAGGGAAGCTGCTTTAAATGGTGCTGCTGTTGAGTTCCGGCGATCCGCAGATTTGTTTGAGCTGCGCTCCCACATTTTAGATAGCCGTTTCAATTTGACGGCGACTGTGGGGGATAAAACTATAGTCGCCCCCAGTAAGAAACGCGCAGTGGTGAAAGAGTTCATGTCTCGCATGAGAGACGGGGCTACAAAAAAAGTAGTAGCAAATAGATTGCTCCCCCTTATTTCCGTCAAAGAGTCGGAGTCTCCGACTAATTCCGACATCATTATTCGGTTTGTCGAAGAAAGGGTTTTGAATAACTCTGATTTTGAGGGCGGTTCTATGCCAACTTTCACCAAGATCGTCCGCAGGAATGTAGACCGTTATCTGCCACAACAGGAATCCAGAGGAATCCATGAGATCAATGCGAGCATCGTTAGCATGCAGGACCAAGATGCTTTGGATGCGGTGGGTATTCAGAATATAGAAAACCACGCGCTGTATGTTGGCGGCCAAGATACGTCCGCTCCGTTATCCCCACAGGTATTTGCATCCGCTGTTAAGAAAAGCCTCGACGATGCCGTTAGCCACGTCCTCGAAGACCCTGATCTCAAAGATGCGTTAGCGGATCTGTCTTTCCAGTCTATATACCCTGATCCCGATCCTGCCATGGTTAGCCATGTTATGCTCATGCTCGAATCTGAACATGGCATCAAGCAGGTTATGAATAGTATTGGGGGGTGGATGGCCACCAATGCGACCAATCCCGAAGCCGCTGACTTCGTTCAATTGCTTGAGTCGGGGAGATTTAGGTCTGGGCTAGACCTAAAGGATAGCTTGAGACTCAGTGGTCTCGCTAATCGGGCTGATGGAGACCCGACGAAAGATGAAGAGTCTATTGAGGCGACGAGAGAAATGCTTGCTTCACTGGGCGAAGGTTCGACCAGAGTAGAGGCGATCAATTTCATCAAAGCGATGGACCAATCAATTCGCCGTCGTTTGTCGAGGTCCCACCTCACAGAAGCCCAGCGGGCACAGGCTGCCATCACCAATGGGGTTGAGATTGAGTTCCTTGGGCTGGAGTCAGGCAACCCTGAATCCGTTGTAGCCGCACTTAAAAAGATTGTTGAATCCAGTGAGAACCCCAACCACAAGTTGGTAGCAGAAATGCTCCTAGAGGATGAAGCGTTCATCCTTAATGTTGGTTTCAGCATGGGCACCTCCAATCTGGAGATTGCTGGGGAGTATGTTCGTGGGGCAGACGGCACACATCGTGTGTTCATCAACACGGACAGCGGCAATGGTCGAGGGCTGGAGAATGTTTTACTCGAAGAGTATGTTCATGCGTTCCTTTCGGACACGATCAATAAAACGGAAAACCAACTCACCTCGAAACAGCTCGCAGCCCGCAAACGGCTAGAGGGGCTCCATGCGCTGGCTATGGAGCAATATGTTAAGAGCGGGCAGACCAACGCCTTTTTAGAGGACGGACTGTCAAACATGGATGAGTTTGTAGCGAGCTTTTTGTTGTCCCCTGAGTTTCAGTATCACATCAAAACTTTGGATACTCCAAATGGTCAGCGTGGGTTTTTCCGGCGGGTCATGGAGGCTATCGCAAGCATGTTCCGCAAGGTAACCCCTACCGAAGGGAAAAAATTTGCGGACGCGATGGAAGACATCCTTGATCTGGGCCGCACAACTCACCGGAACAATACAGTGAAGTTTTTCACTGGTCTTGCACAAGCGGCGGCAGACGCGACGGGGGATGCAAATACAGCAGCCCCAAAAGTATCTTTTGGGTTTTCACTTTTGAATACCGACATTGGGGCGTTTGGCGAGCGGGCGCGACTAGAAGCCCAACGAGAAGAAACCCCACAGGAAGCAATTGAGCGGGAAGAATCAATTCGGGATAAAAACCTCGCTGATTCTAAACGGGATCTGGAGAGGCAAGAACAAGACCCCGACCCTGTTGTGAGGCAGGACGTGAGTGGAGTCCTTGAGTTCTTGAACCGCAAATTGCCTTCAATTTACTCGTCAATCACACTAGACCGCACATTGGATGCCGTCGCCAAACCAGACGTTGAAACCGATACTATTGTATTCAACCCTGATAGGTTGGCAGATCTTATAGAAGGGCTTGAGCCAGCAGCGCAGAGAAACATAGCTTACAAAATAGCCCATGAAGAGCTAGCCCACATAGCTTCCTTTAGGGCTTTGACCAACGCCGACATTGACACGATCATAGAAGAGCTGAGTGACGAAGACTTCGATAAAATTGCTGTTGAGTATCAGAGGGGCAACCTGAATCCTGAAGCTAGAGAGGCGAACCTCAAAAATATCCGTGATAATCTTGCATCTGAGGATGCAAGCGTTGTCCGTGACCAGCAGCGGTATCTCGTCGAAGAGAAACTCCGCATGCAGTTGCAGAAAGCAACCAAGGGGGCTACTACAGAAGAAGACATCCAGTTCTGGAGTCAGAAGCCTAGTCTGCTCAGTATCCTTAAAAGGTATATCAGCTCTGTCATCAACAGGATGGTTGCTAATAGGCGACTCAGCCGTGAACCTCACGGAGCGTTGGACTCAGCTATCCACGCATTGATGAATGAGATGGTAGCTATCGAAGCTAATTTCGATAGGAGTAATAAGAGTGTAGCCCTTGACCCAAATACTCCTGCTGAAGTTCTGGATACTTTCCTCCGTGCGCTGGATCTGGACCCCATTACAGAATTTTCTGACCAAGGGGAATTGGAGGCGATTGCATTTGATTTAGCTTCATCTGCTTCTGCTACTCCCGAACAATTCAATGGTTTGGTGCGAGCCTCTAGGCTCCAAATGGTCAGGGGTAAAGAATTCATCCAGCAAGTCCCCCTTGATACAGAAGCTGATGGCTACGCAGAACAACAAGAGTCCGCACTTCGTGCTGCTGAAGAAGCCGCACGCGAAGCACAAACAACAGGTTTCCGCAACGAAGTTGATTTTGCAGCACTCTTGAGTCTGAGACAGAGCAACATAGCTCGAATTTATGCCCCTTCTGTCGGGATAGGCAACACAGGCGATACACCTTTTAATTTTGGCCGCCAAGGATATGGGTTGGCTTTCCGGTCTGACACTCCCCGCACGGTAAGTCTAGAAAGTATCTTGGCTATGTATGCAGACGAGGTGATGGCTGGGCTTTCTCACGAGAACGCCAATGAAATCCCCCCACTGAATAACCCAACAGATTTCTTTGAAAGAAACATGGGGCCTGAAGGGGTCGCCTTATACGAAAAATTAAAAAGAGAACACGACGCTGGTGAGCCGATAACCTTACCTCCTCTTTCTGTCCCTATAACCCCTACAAAACTCGATGATGAGCAGCAGAGGGCGTTCATGGATGGGGATATGACTGATGATCAGAAGGATAGAATGTTCACCGTAGTCAATCCTTATAATTACCAAGCTGGTTATGGGTTAGACGAGGACTTATCGGATATAGAGAAGCATACATTTAACCAGACCTTTGCTTATCTGGCTTTCTTCAATGACTTACTAGACGCTAACAAGATAGGGCTAGATGCCCCTGTCCCAATTATGCTGGGCGTAACTAAAGATGAGACAGAACGGATTTTTGCTGACTTAAACTACACTAGTTTAAGCTCACCTGAGCTGAATTTGTATGGGATGAATGTAGCTTCTGGTGAGAACGAACTCCTTGATTTTACACTTGGTTTATCTGAAGAAAGATCTTTGGCCGAATTGGGTCGGGGGACTCCCGTCTCTGCTGAACCTGCTGGAGCGGAGATAAATGTAGAAGCTTTTGAAGAAGCTCTTGAGTCGTTGTCTTCAGACGAACGGCATATCTCGATAGAGTACTCAGACTCTAAGTCGGTACGTTTTCTTGTCCGCCCTAAGTTCGAGGACGGGAGTGTAGATACTACTAGTGGGGACAAGGTGACCATATATTTTAGAGATGGCGGGGAAATAGAAGTTTATTCGATGTTCCCTATTTACGGATCAAAGCATAAAATGAAGGGCACCCCTATTTCTATGCTCCTTTTGAGGGCCTTGATCCTACACAACAACGAAGTCGGGGCGACTAAGTTAACCACACAGGGTGTTGGTAACGGGTCGTTCCAACAAGAAAACGTCATTTTCAAGTCTGTTGTGGATAACTCTGGCATCAAAGAAATGATGCGGGAGGCAATCAAAAAACATAGGCAGTCGGATTACTTTCAATCTTTGCAAGATCCACATGAGGGGCTGCATGAAGACGCTGCTGTCGAAGAGACACTTCGGGAATTTTATTATGAATTGGTTGAAGAGGAGGCCCGACAGGCATCAGACACTGGTTATAAAACATGGCCATCTTTTGGTTTTGAGCCGACCCCGGAAGAGGTTGAGCGGATCGAACGTGAAATCGAGCAATACAAAGATAACCGCACCGGCTGGTTACGCACCGCTGTAGGGGGAGACAAGACTTTTCGAAATATTGTATACTCCCTTGAAGATAAGGTTATAGATTTCGCTAGGAAGCATGGTATCCCCCTCCCCCTTCTGAAAGAAGCCTTTGGGGTAGAATCACCTGCTACTGCCAATGATGTGTTTCCAAAAGAACTACTCGACCGCATGGGGCGAGCGTCTGAAGATGCCCGCGCAAAAATCGAAAATGAGCTAGAAAGATATTTTGATATCTTAGAACAAGCAGGGGATGAGAGTGGCAAGTCGCGTTATGATCTATTTGCTGCGATGCATTTAGACTTCGCGGGCGACAATGACAACGAAGCTTCACAGAAAGCTGCCGACAATAGAAAGAGATTCATTCGGAATTCTTGGAGCAAGTTTGGGCAAGCTACATATTACCAGTTTGACTTGCGAGAAGGTAGTGAATCCATACAAGCGGTGGTGAGGCGGAACGCGTTCCTCAAGCTTGTGGAGACTCAAGACATAAAACGACTTAGGCCGAAGTATAATAGAGAAGTTATTGCGGCTAGAAAAGAGCATGGGGACAATACTCCAGCCTTCGAGCAAGCCCGCCAACAAATAGCTGATAAATACAACAGCCAGCTCCACGAGCGCGGGCATGACTTCAATGCTTTTTCAAGTGCTGGCGGGCGCAGCCAACCTTTGACAGGCCACAATTTAGCAAATATCCCGCGTTTGCTAGAGCTTCCTATGTTTGAAGATGCGTCCTACAAAGCTCCTAAAGGTTTTCTCAATAGGCTACTTAGGGGGGATCTCTTTGAAGTAGGCCGCCGTTTGGTGGAACAGCGGGATGAGTATGGCCGCGCTTCAACTGACTTGTTGTCTAAATACAAAAAGAAGCTAGATGACCTTATTGTTTCCGCTTACGGCTCAAGTATGAGCCCTGATGCCGCTAAGGATGTAGCGATGGCCCAAGGCTACCCCGATCCCGATGTGTTTATTGATGGTAATCTTGTGAGTGATGCCACTTTGAGAAAGCTTGACAAAGAACACAATGACCGGCGCAGGGCGATCAACCAGAATACAGCCCTGACTCTCGCTCAGAAAGAAGTTCAGATTAAGGCTAGCCTCCATAAACGTGATACCACTATTGAGAGTCTGGAACAGGCCGCAAAATCCAAAGTTCTGGCCGACCAGAGGGCGGCGTTGAAGCGAATAGAGCAAAAGTCCCCTAAACTAGCAGCGCATATTATTGATATGCGTGAGCAGTTTATAAGGCCGTTGCAGGAAAAAATGAAAACCACAGGGATCACCGATCCCCTTAAAGTCAAGATCGACGACACGGGAGGTTTTTATCTTACGCGGGCCTATGCCATGTTCACCGACCCGACTTATGTGACCCGCGTAAAATCTGACCCTGCTTACAAGCACGTAAGGGATGCAGCATCTAGGTTGTTTGAGAAACAATTTTTCTTCCACCACTTGAATGCAGCGAAAGATCAGGGCAAGTCCGATACGGAAGCGCGTAGGATAGCTAGGGATGAATTGAATAAGGCGAACAAGAGTGCGCTGGCATCGGGGGTTACGACCACCTATGGCGATCAGATGGTGCAACATGTTCTCGATCAATATGACGGCGTTAGCTCTGGAGACCCTGTGGCTGCGGCGGGCTTCAAAGTCATTGAGAACAACTTAAAGAAACGTAAAGACCTCCCCAGAGAATTCCGCGACTTACTGGGGGAGTTTGGCCCAGAAGTTGGCACGGACCTCATTGTCCGCACAGCGACAACTATATCCACGATAACAGCGCAGCAGTCTTTCCTAAAGAACTTGGCTGACTTAGGGCTTAAAAACGGGTGGATGGTCAATGCCTCTGATTTCGCAGCGGACCCAGATAGATATCCCGACTATGTGCCTGTCCGCAGAGGGACTCCTTCGTCTAATGACCCGCTCAAACATATGTATGCCCCCAAAGAATTGGTGGACTCTTTGGAGACGGTCTTGGGCAGTGCTTACCTTGGTAAAGCTACATCCACCGCACAAGAGGCGGTAGGGGCAATGGCTAATGTTGCTCAGAAGCTTACCGGAAAAGCGATGGTCGCCAAAACCTTGGGTTCTGTCGGGTTCTACTTCCGTAATATGTTGGGCAATGTCCTCTTCTTTGGCCCCGCCCAAGGATTTGGTCGCTTGGACAAGATGCTTGGCCAGTCCCTCGTGCACACATTTCAGAAGATGAAGGACCCTGATAAACTAGACGCAGAGCTTTCTGAATTGATCGGTCTTGGGGTGATTGGGGACGAGGTCCGTGCAGGCATTATGCGCGAGCTTTTGGACGGTAAAGCGGCTCCTGAAACCGTTCTAGCCAAGCTAGATGAGTTTACCGACGACATGATCGCTGTGAGCCAAGGTAAGAAGGCAATGCGATGGCTTGAGAAAAAAGCTATCGACCTTTCCGCAAGCGTGGATGGGGCCTTCAAAATTGCTTACTTTGAACATGAGTTCCGTTACTTGCTGAGGGCTGCCAAGAAATACCCGAATAGTAAGCTGGGCAAGATGCTCCAAAAACCCGATGGGGAATACCTCATTAAAAGAGAAGCTGCCCGCAAGGTTAAGATGACCGCCCAGTCCCTTAGCCAAGCCCCTCCTCTTGTGACTGCGATGTCGCGGTCACAGTTCGGGATTCTGTTTGCTCCGTTCTTGCGGTTCAAAGCAGAAGTCCCCCGTATTGTTATCAACACATACAAGTTGGGGATGGAGGAAATCCGTAGCGACAATCCTCTTGTCCGTAGGCGCGGGGCTGTCCGCATGGGGGCCATGACAGGGATGACAGGGATTGTTTCAGCCGCTATTCCCGCCGCCATGGCAGCCGTTTCGGGTATTGGGGAAGAAGAGGATGAGGCCCTCCGTAAGTCTATGCCTACCTATCTTCGAGGGCATACCTTCTGGATACGGCGCGATGAGGATGGCTCTTTGAAGTCCATGGATTTAACATACCTTAACCCGTTCTCCTTACTTGTGGACCCGACTATGCGGGCCATAGAGAATATCCGCAGGGGGGAGCTTGGCAAAGCAGGGGCCGCATTCGCGTCAGGCATGGTCTTCGATACATACCTAGACGACCAGATTCTGGCGGGCGCAGTCAGCGGCGTATTGCAGAACAAGGACGCAACAACTGACAGGGAGATCTGGGTTCCAGAAGTCGATGGCGCTGGTTCTGCGATGTTGAAATCTTTGGGGTATATTTTCAAGGAAGCTTACGAGCCGCGCATCTTGAAAGATGCCTTGCAGGCCCGCGAAGCTATCGGGGGAGACTACAGCGAGTTCAGTGATTCTCCGTTAGGGGAGCTTCTGGATGGGGCTTACCCAGTTAAGGTTCACAGTATTGATCTAGAGCAGCAATATCGTAGGTTCCTTCGCGACCACACACGTAGGGCGAAGCTTGTTTCCGACAATAAATATCGCTTGTATAACAAGCGCCCCATTGGCGATGAAGAGATCGCCGAACTCTACGATGATGAGATTGAGGGCAGGCGGGCGCTTAATGCGGAGCTTCTCCGCATCGCTAGGGGGTTTGATGGGCTTGGTCTTTCTGCCCCAACACAATACAAGCTGATGACTAGTGGCGGGATCGGCAAACAAAAAGCCCAGCTTATATTTTACGGAGCTATGGACCGGACGGCCATCAACAAAAAGTTCATGGAAGGTCTATACCGTAGGAATCTTCAGCACAGGTTGAAGCCTCTGTTGGAGCGCATGGAGGATTACCCAAGATACATCCCCATCGAAGACCCAGAATAAACCCAACAATATATGATTGATGACCCCGTTGTCACAGTAGGGATGCTGGTAGCGGCTACCGCCTTGCTAGCTTTTGCCTTAAAAGTTCTGGACATTTGAGGGACCCCCTTTAAAAAGGGCCACTATGAAATGGACATTGTATCCAGCAATTACAGCGGGGCTCGCCCTGTTGGGGTCTTCTTGTTCTACGGCAGATTTGGGAGGCGCTGTCCCCCTCCCGTTTACGGCACCTCCAACCAGCGCGAAGCTGGATCTTGAGCTTCGGCCATTGCCTCCAAAATTCTGCATCGGCCTCGATCTCGTCCCGACGAGCGAAGAGGTCGCTGTGGGCGAAACAGCAAAGTAGGGCTAGCGCGGGGGTGTCAGGCTCTACTGGACATCAACCGACAGGTAGTCAGACCCCCGCGCTTTTCTTTTAAGACACACAAAAACCCCGCGCTGACTACCGGCGCGGGGTTTTTATTTGAGCAGGTATGCGGCTAGGCACTCGCACACGCACACACAAAAAATGGTCGCGACAAAAGATACCGCGACCAGCAGGAGAGTTTTCACAGTTTAAAGGTGCTCCCCCTTTTATCACACACAGGCGGGGAGCCTTCCTGTTTACACCGTTTAGCACACCTTGGAAAGTAAGCCTCGTTATTTCAACAGGTGAGGCGGCCTGCACATGAGCGGGAGTATATTATTTAAAGGAGCCCCTAGTGTCTACCATTATCTTCAATTATTTTTTGGGTAACCTCCTCACTCGCGGTGAAGACACGGTGGAGGAGTTCTTTCACTTTCTCAAAAACCTCTTCGCCCAGACTATCGTCTTCGCCAACCCACTCACAAGTGGAGCCCTCCTTCTCAGGGAGTGGCACACCAACGCTGACCCATTTTAGTTTACCCCTAAAAAAAAGCCCTTTGATGTGGAGAGGCAGACCTTTCGGTCTGTCTATTTCTACCACATGTGTCTCTGGATGGTCTCTCATTTGGGATCTAGGTCTGTGATAGACAAAATAGCGTCAGACACTGCCTTGAACGCGGGCACGTCCCGTTTCGCCCCCGCCCCCGCTATGATCGCACATACAAAGTTGGAAAGCCACTCCCAGTCATGGGCACGGGTGCATCTAATAGAGCAGGCAGGGGTGAAGGCGATCACCGACCAACCAGAAGGGGCATCTTTATCCCTCTTACTCTTAATTTCAACAAGTGTGTTTGCTATTTTAACTTCAGTTACAGTTTTCATTTTTGTTTATTTTCGTTTCTTTTTCGTATTCATCAACGGCATCTTGTAAGCGACAGGAAATGCCTAAGAGCCATTCGTTTGTGTGAGACACGCCATACACGGTAAGGCTTGTCTGGATATCTCTCAACTCTTCTAGGAGTTTAATTCTGGCGGGTTCCTCGCGCAGGGCTTGTTGAGTAATAATCTCTCGCGCTCTGCGCTGGATTTCGGGCCACCATTTACCGACGTTTATTATCTTCATCAGGCACTCTTCTCCTTCGTTGGAGCAGACATAGAACTACAACAGTGGCGACAGCTATACATAATACTGGGTTCATGTTTTAATCTTCTACGTCGTGTATTTCTACTGTGAAGGAAAAATCTAGGTCTAGATTTTCTTCCGCTTCGGCAAGCACAGCGGATATCGCTTGTGCTTGTTCGTCAGTATCAACAGTTACAGCTATGATTTTCATCATTATTTCTTGATAGGCTCCGGTGGCTTGCTTGCCGTTTTACGGATCGCGGTTCGGGTTTCAGGTTGCGGCGGGACGTAGGATAAACTGTTCAACATTCTGACGACACCTTTCTTCGTGAGGTCAAACTCAATCTCCGTTGTAGTGACACCTTCACCATATTCAAATTCTCCGATGAGTTGGTGCTTCTTCGCAACAGCCTTACTTGCGTAGTAAGTTCGGCCTACCGTGTCGTTTACTTCGTATATTTTCATGTGGTTATCCTTTGTTGTTCTCTTCCCAGTTCCTGAAGAGGAGCTTGAAGAATTGTTGGTTGCTTAAATCGAATCCCAGCTTCTCGCTTTCAGCCTCTCTGAGTTCTTTGAACTTGTCGAGGTCTTCGCCACGGATGGCGATGGTGGTGTGGTTGTGTTTCTTTTTTGTTCTTTTCACGGCTTCCTTCGCTCGCGCACTCCGCTCTGCGTCAGAATATATGCGGGGGCGGCCCCGCTTTGGTTTGTTGTCTTTAGTTTTCATTATCGTTTCTTTTTCTTTTTAGCAATAGGGCTTGTTCGCCCTTTGTTGTGTTTACTTATAACTCGTTTCTCCCCACGCCCTTTGTTGTGGGTGCTCTGGCCTGTCGCCCATGTTCGACGAGTTTCTAGTTCATCGAATGAGTTACTTCGGGGAGTCTTTGATCCTTTAGCCATGTGTCTAGTCCAGTTTGTGTTCTTCAGTTAGTGTTAGCAGGGGGCTGAACTACCGTAGTCCAGCCCCCCGTAGGGTTAGTTGATTTTATCGACCCGTGCATGCAACCGGCTGGGGGCTTTAGGGAAGAACAAGAACAAAGCGGGGCACAGCCAGCCCGCTTGCTCAGTCTGATCACAGACATACCAGTTCCCCCCATTCTCTGGGTGTTGCCATGTTAGCGAGTGGGTGGAGTTAGGGAACTTCGATGGCGAGAAGGTAAGCCTCACTTTGTCGCTCCCGTCTGTGGCGAGGTCGCTCGCTTCCAGCATAGCGTCAATGATCTCGCTCATCCCGCAGACAAATGCCTCAGCTACGAGGCCGCGAGTTGGGTCGTCGAAGACCCAGCACCCATGGTGCCGGTAGGGTTGGAGGGTGAACATTGCGTTATTGTTGGGGGATTTCTTTCGGAATATATTTTTAATCATTTTCATTTTTTATTTGGTTTTTGTTTTTTCGTTTAAGTGAACAGGAAGGCTAATACTACGAGGGTTACAACGGGGATCACTGCAATAGCGATCCCCGTCAAGATGTGAATAGGTGTCATGACCTGCTCACTTCTACTACCTGACCGAACGGGTAGGTAGAAGGATCTTTGTAGTTCTCATAGTGCAGCCACAGCACAGGATACGTTGGTTCCTGCACATCGCTCCAGTCAGCAGCGTCCCCGTCTGACAGGAAGATCAGGCCATCGATATCGAGGCCCTGCTTATCTACAAACTCAAAGACTTGTTTAAACAGGGTGCCACCCCCACCCTTCAGGGAAGGGGGCACAGTGTCACCAGTCTCAAGACGCTGGTATTCCTGCACCTTGTGGTCAGAGCTGACCAGATGGATTGCTTCGGGTTGCAGTGTGTCCAGTGCATCCTGCACCGCATCCAACATCTCGCGGACGATGGATGAGGGCACAGAACAGGACGTGTCCACTACGACCATCAACTCACCAGCATTGCGGCTTTGCCGATCATCCTCGACGAGCCCCAAAGTGGAGAACGTGGAGACGTTCAGAGGCTTATCCCATCCTTCAGCTACACGCTTGGACATCCATTCAGCGACGTAGCCTTTCCAGTCCAGCCCTTTCCACTGCTTGCGATGCTCCACCAGTTGGCGGTAGCCAGAGTCTTGGTCTTGCAAGCCGCTAGATTGAGCGAGCTGTTCTTGCAGAGTGATCTGCTCGTTAGACTCCTCGACTGCCTGTTCAAACTCTTCGACGGTCTCGCCCTCATTGAGGGTAGGCTCCTGCAAATCTGAACCAGTTGGTGTCCCGACAAAGTCGTCGAGGATAGCTTCGTCACCAGACTTCCTGTCGGTATCACCAGTGTCACCTTCGGTATCACCAGTGTCACCTTCGGTATCCCCAGTGCTGTCGTCCTCGTTAAGCAAGTCTTCAAGGCTTGGATCGCCGCCAGTGTCACCTTCGGTATCGTCAGTGTCATCCTCCACAGAGGTCTCTGCTTTGTCCCATCCTCTGGGGGCATCTTCACCAGTGTCTTCACCAGTGTCT
>CENV01051975.1_pt1 | contig 17485 bp, 15 predicted proteins | sample 530231 | NCBI WGS metagenome assembly CENV01 (sample SAMEA2619815, study PRJEB7988) | marine metagenome | biome: marine biome (ENVO:00000447); feature: surface water layer (ENVO:00002042); material: "saline water (ENVO:00002010), including plankton (ENVO:xxxxxxxx)" | depth 5 m | reverse complement strand
GCTGAAGTCGACCGGAAATACAGGGCTACTTCAGACCTTCCTTAGGACTCGGCAATACTCCAGACAGTCTTTCGTGCATGAATCTCATACCTTGAATAAACTCCGCAAATCGTTTGATCGAGAGCGGCAATTGATTTTCAATCGCCGCAATCCTGCGATCAGGTGGTAAGAATCAGCGTTCTCACGCTGGCGTGGTGTCCTGGCGGTCGGCACGCCGATGAATCAGGCGATACAAGGCCGGCAGTACCAGTAGCGTCAGCAGCGTCGAGGAAACAATGCCGCCGATGACGACAGTTGCGAGCGGTCGCTGCACTTCCGCGCCGGTGCCGACATTGATTGCCATCGGTACAAAGCCAAGGCTTGCAACCAGCGCGGTCATCAGCACCGGGCGTAGCCGCGTCATCGCGCCATTCACAATGGCATCCTGAATCGGCGCTCCGTCGTGGTGCAGCTTGCGGATGAAGCTCACCATCACCAGGCCGTTGAGCACCGCCACACCGGATAGGGCAATGAAGCCGACCCCTGCTGAGATCGAAAGCGGAATGTCGCGCAGCCACAATGCAGCCACGCCGCCGGTCAGCGCCAAAGGCACACCACTAAAGACGATGGCGGCGTCCCGGCCTGAACCAAAGGCCATAAACAGAAGGCCGAAGATCAGAACCAACACGGCGGGCACGACGACGGACAGGCGCTGGCTTGCCGAAATGAGCTGCTCGAACGTCCCCCCGTAGCTGACCCAATAGCCCTCTGGCAGCGTGATTTCGCGGCTTACCCGCTCTCGTAGTTCTTCCACGAACGACCCCAAATCGCGCCCGCGGACGTTGCTGGTGATGACGATCCGGCGCTTGCCGTTCTCACGGCTGATCTGATTGGGGCCGGGCGCCACTTCGATGGATGCAAGCTGGCTGAGCGGCACGTAAGCAGCTTGGCCCAGCCCGGCAGCCATGCCGGTCGAAACCGGAATGGTCAGTGTCGCCAGTGCCTTCGGATCTTGGCGTTGCGCTTCGGGTAGCCGAACCACGATGTCGAACCGGCGATCTCCCTCAAATACCTGGCCGGCGACAGCGCCGCCAAGGGCGATTGCCACCGTCTGCTGTATGTCGTCGATCGCCAAGCCGTGTCGGGACAGCGCATCCACGTTCGGCGTGATCGTCATCATCGGCAGGCCCGTGATCTGTTCGAGCGCCACGTCAGCAGACCCCTCGATGCTCTCGGCCACAGCTTCAATCTCCGAGCCTAGTCGGGCAAGTTGCTCCATATCATCGCCATACACCTTGATCGCCACCTCGGCACGGACACCTGCGATCAACTCATTCATGCGCATCTGCACGGGTTGAGTGAACTCGTAGTTGTTGCCGGGAATGGCGTTCACCGCCTTCTCCAGTTCCGCAAGCAGGACGCCTCTCGGCTTGCGAGGATCGGGCCATTCGCTGCGATCCTTGAGCATGATGAAAGTGTCGGCCACAGAAGGCGGCATGGGATCGGTCGCAACTTCGGCAGTGCCGATCTTGGCGACGACTTCCTCCACCTCTGGAAACTCCTTGATCCGCGCTTCCAATTGGCGCTGCATACCAATCGCCTGGGTCAGACTCGTTCCGGGAATGCGCATCGCGTGCAAGGCGATGTCACCCTCATCCAGATTGGGGATGAACTCGGTGCCCAAGCGTGTCGCAAGCAAACCGGACAGCACCACCAGCACTGCCGCCGCCGCGGCAACCACGACTCTCAGCTTGATTGCCTTCTGGAGAAGTGGCGCATAGAAGCGGCTGATGCCGCGCATCACCTTGGTTTCTTTTTCGGAAACTTTGCCGGTGACAAACAGTGCGACAGCCGCAGGCACAAAGGTCAACGACAACACCATCGCACCAGTCAATGCGATCACGACGGTGAGGGCCATCGGGTGAAACATCTTTCCTTCCACGCCCGACAACGCGAAGATCGGAAGGTAAACAGCCGTGATGATGAACAACCCGAACAGGGCGGGCTTGATGACCTCTGCGCTGGCGCTGGAAACCAGCGAGAAACGCTCATCACGGGTCAGCAGGCGACCGAGCTGATGCTGTCGCTCACTGAACCTGCGCAAGCAGTTTTCCACGATGATGACCGCGCCATCGACGATCAGGCCGAAATCCAGCGCGCCCAGGCTCATCAGGTTGGCCGAGATGCGGTTCTGCACCATGCCGGTAATCGTCAGCAGCATGGCGATCGGGATCACCGCCGCGGTTATCAGTGCCGCGCGCATGTTGCCCAGCAGGAGGAACAGCACTGCTATCACCAGCAGCGCGCCTTCCAGAAGATTCTTCTGCACCGTTGCAATGGTGCGATCAACGAGCTGAGTGCGGTCGTAAACGGCGTGCGCGCGGACTCCTTCTGGTAGTGTCGCGTCGATTTCAGCGAGCTTTTCTACTGTGCGCTGCGCAACCGCCCGGCTGTTCTCGCCAATCAACATGAAAGCCGTGCCCAACACGACCTCTTTGCCGTCCTTGGTGGCTGCGCCGGTTCGCAGTTCGCTACCCTCCAGCACCTCCGCCACATCGCTTATTCGCAGCGGCAGCCCATCGCGCGTTGCCACGTCGATTTTTCGCAGCCGCTCGATGTCGCCAATCTGGCCGGGGATGCGGATCAGGTACTGCTCGCCATGACGTTCGATGTAGCCGGCGCCGACGTTGGCGTTGTTCCGCGCGACGGCGTTCAGCACGTCATTCATCGTCAACTCGTAGGCCAGCAATTTGACCGGATCGGGCGTGATGTGGAACTGACGCACGTAGCCGCCGATGGTGTTGACCTCGGTGACGCCTTTCAGATTGCGAAGCTGCGGACGTACCGACCAATCCTGCAAGGTGCGCAGCGTGGTGGGTGTCCATATTTCCTCGTAGCCCTTTTCGGGTTCCAAGGTGTACATGAATATCTCGCCCAGGCCGGTTGCCACTGGCCCGAGCGAGGGATTCAGGCCCGCCGGAAGTTGCGAAGATGCCTGCTGCAAGCGTTCGGCGACCTGCTGACGGGCGAAGTAAATGTCAGTGCCGTCCTCGAAGACCGCAGTGACCTGCGACAGACCGTAGCGGGAAATCGAGCGGGTGTAGTCCAGCCGGGCAAGGCCGGCCAGCGCCGTTTCAACCGGGAAAGTGACGCGCTGCTCGGCCTCCATTGGCGAGTAGCCTGGCGCCTCAGTATTGATCTGCACTTGGACATTGGTAATGTCCGGTATCGCGTCGATCGGCAAGCGGCTGTAGTTCCAGATACCCAGCCCGGACAGGGCGAGCACCAATAGAAGCACGAGCCAGCGATGCGCGATGGACGCGCGAATGATGCGTTCGAGCATATCTGCGTCCTCAGTGATCGTGGCTTGCGCCAGACTTTTCGATGTCTTGGCGTATCAGGAAACTTTGCTCGGCCACGTAGTTAGTGCCGGGCTTGAGTCCGCCAGTCACTTCAACGTACTCACCATCACGATCGCCGAGTTCGAGCATTCGGACTTCGTATGTGTCGCCGACCTGCGCGAACACCACGGTGAAATCGCGGAATCGCTGCAACCCCGACTCCCTCACCGCCAGCGGTACGTTGCGCGTACCTACTGTGACCTCTGCCGCCACGGTCATTCCGGGGCGCCAGCGTCCCTCCGGGTTCGGGATGCTGACGCGGGCAATGAGGCTCTGGCCGCTACCAGCTACCGGCAACAGTCGCTGAATCTTGCCGCTGGCTTCGGTCTTTCCCGTCGCTGACCGGATTCGCACTGGCTGTCCTGGCTGTAGGGCTTCGGCATCAGTGCCAATGGCACGCAAGTCGATCCATACGTTGGACGGGTCAGCCAGCTCGAACAGCGCACCTGCCTCGGCCACGTCACCCACGTTCGTATTGCGCGTGAGCACCACGCCATCGAACGGCGCGACAATTGGATAGGTGCGCATACTGTCGTTGCCCTCAACGACGGCCAGCGTCTGGCCACGGCGGACTCGTTCGCCCTGTTGCACGTTCACCGATCGCACGATGCCGGGAAAGCGTGCGCGAACCGCCGCGTGTCTATCGGCATCCAGAACAACGGTTCCCATCAACCGCACAACATCTCGGATGACTGCTGGCCCGGCCGATGCAGTCTTGATACCGGCATCCTTGGCGATGCCGGCCGGAATGGTTACGCGACCCTCATAGGACTCGTAAGACCAAGTGGACTTCTTTCCGGCATGTTCGGCGGACACGGCGACATCGAACGAATGCGGTTCGGTCACTTCGCCGCTGCCGACTAGATAGTTGCCCTCTGGCGTGAACGTGAATTGGTTGACCTCGCCATCCAAACGGGAGAGTTTGATGGTCGCAACGACATCGGTGGCAGCGACTGGCTTTCCATCGCGATAGGCGTAGAGCCTGTAATGCGGAGGTGCGTTGGTTTCGTAGATGGTGACTTCTAGGGCGAAGTCTCCATCACGCAGTAGCCGGCCATTGTTCGGCCCACGCTCATAACTTCCACTGGCTTGGACACTGGCCTCCTCTTTGGATTTGTCGCCGCCGGGGCCGCAAGCGGTGGCAAGCACGCAAAGGAGCAACAGGGAGAGAATGCGAATCATGGTGCGGTGTCCTCGACGGTGGCGGTGAGGCGTTCCACCTCGACCAGCAAAAGGTGATAGCGGGTGGCGGCTTCGACAGTTCGCGCACGCAAATCGAACAGTGTCCGCTGCGCTTGAGCCAGTGACAGATAAGAGAAGCGGCCTTGTTCAAAGCCGCGCCGAGTCGTCGCTAAGGCACTTTCAGCCATAGGCAGCATTCGTGTGCGTAGCGATTCGGCTTCGTGCCGCGCGTGCGTGAGTTCCTGATATTTGTCGAACAGCGTCTGGTGGCGCTCGAAGCGTTCGGCATCACGCCGCGCTTCCAGCGCAGCAAGCTCCGCATTTGCTTGAGACACCGCGTATCCAGAGCGCGTTGGACTACCCAACGGCACCGAGATCGACATCACCACGCCGTGATCCTTGAAGGCTTCCAGGCGTCGCACGCCCAAGCTGACGTCGATGTTTGGTTTGGCCTCAGCCTCGGCGAGCCGGCGCCGGGCGCCAATGGTGTCGGCCCGCAATCGCGAGGCCCACAGTTCTGGCGTCGAAGGCAAGCGTGCAGCCAGCGTCTCGAACGGCGCCACAGTCGGCAAGGCTTGCAGGTCACCGACGACCTCACCGAAGTCGGGTGCCAGCGCGCCCCAACTCGCTGCTAAAGTCATCTTTGCGCTAGCCAGCTCGTGTGCAGCACTTTCGCGATTGAGTTGCGCCTCAGCGAGCGCAATCTCCGCGGCCTGCAAATCCGACTCGGGATTTCGAGCGGCCTGCACCCACGCTGCAACCTCCTGGCGGGTGCGCTCCGCTTGCTGGATACGTTCCTCGGCATACGCCAGCCGCTGCTGTCTGGCGAGCACCTCGATGAAGCGAGTTGTAGTCAGGCTGGCCAAGTCGATCCGCACTTTGGTGGCCTGATGCTCTTGCTCCCTCATCTCGGCCCGGCCCAACGTCTGACGGGCCTCGCGCTTGCCGCCGAGTTCTATGACCCGGCCAATGCGCAATGTCGTTTCCGCCGAGCGAACACCTCGTAGGTTGCCGTTACCGGCCACGTTCTCTACCTCGCCGCCAATGGTGTAAGGCGGTGGCAACGCCTCGCGCTGCGTGCGGGCTTGCACGGCTTGGAGTTGAGCCGTTTCAGCGGCAATGGATGGGTGAGCGGCCAATGCGCGGGTGACTGCATCCTCCAATCGCAAGGTTTCGGCGGCCACGGCTGCGGACGTGCCGCAGGCTCCGACGAACACCAAGGCCACTACGCGGATCAAATTCATGGAAATCCTCATGACGACAAAAGTTGGCGAGCAAATGATTCCGCGTGACGACATCCCGCGCACGCCGGAGCGAAATCACCATAAAACCGAGCATCAATCGGTTTTTCGGACAAAAAAACACAGCACACAGGCATATGGTTACCTCGTCATCACGGCGATGAGAGATTCGGTTACAGAATGCAGCCAGCCTGTAGAGAGGCTGCAAAACACCAGAACAAGACTGCCTAGCACCGGCCCCAAGTATGAGACAGACGAGAGCTTGGGCGACAGCAACGCCTCGACGCGCTCAGGGACAAAATCGGAAAAGAACGCCATCGTCAATGGCACCTGTTCCTTGGCGTGTTGCCGAAATATCTTCTCCACTACAACGATGGTTTCGGCCACGGCGACAGGACATCCCACTTCGGTTGCAGCGGCAAAATCACAACGCTGTTCCAATGCGAGTTCCAGATCACGCAACAACCGGCGGCGAGTACCTGGCAACTGGATGCTCGACAATACGACGGCGATCAAACGATGCAGAACATCGCGATTGGCGATGTGAGCCTGTTCGTGCGCCAACACCACGCGCAACTGCGTCGGATCAAGTCGCCGCATCAACGAGGTCGAAAGCAGGATGTGACCTTGCCCGACGCCACAGGCCAGCGCCATAGGTTGATCGACATCAAGCACGCGAAGTTTGTCTGGATGCCCCGGACGCCAGCTCAGGCGCACCATCGAGGCAAGGGTTCGCCGAGCACGCCAAAGACCCACTGCGGCCCGTGAAGCCAGCCAAGCCGCGTATCCTGCCAACAATGCCAATGCTCCCCATAGCCAAGCACTTTGCCCATTGCCGCTCGGGTGCCAAACGCACAGGTGCAAGAGCGTTTCAGCGTGTGCAGAGCAGGCAGCGGCAAATCGGGCCGAATCATCAAACATCGACGGCATGGCAATGGTCATGGCCGCGTAGGCAATACCCGCCGAGGCAGGTGTTACCAGCGTCCACCACGATACCCTTGCTCGCTGGGAAGGCGTCTTTCCCGACAGCGCACGGCGCAATGGGCGCTCGCAGGCTCCAATCAGCAAGGTCAGCGTTACCGCCAGTACGAAACCGGATAGCAATGCAAATTGAAGCAGTGGCCCATAACTCGTCATCACGTCTGATCCAATTCAGCGCGACGATGGGCAATCAACTCCTCCAGCCTCTTGAGCTGGTCGTCATCCGCCCTTGCAGCAAGATCGACAAAGGCGCTCAGCAACGCATCCGGCTGCGGGCCTGCGACGCGACGCACCGTGGATTCCACCAACTTCTGGATCAATTCGCGGCGGGAAACTCGTGCTGAATATTCATAGGCATGGCTGATCTTTTCTCGCCGGAGCATGGCCTTGCGAAAAAGACGTTCCAGCGTAGATTGCACGGTGTTCGGAGAAATCGAGCGAGCCTGCCCAATGCGGGCATACACCGCCTTGGTGTCGGACGGGCCGAAGCGCCAGATGTCTTCGAGCACGGCGATCTCCAGATCGCCCAGTGTTGGTACGCTGTGATTGGTCAAGGTTGTCAACTCCGAGCTTTGACTCGAACCTAGAAGTATCCCTTACAAAAAACCGACCGTCAATCGGTTTATCATGGCTCGCTGGCGCCACACTCTGCTAGTGTGAACAGTTAACCGACGGCAGGCCCACGCTGCCGCCCGATCTCCCAAGACACCCCGCCACCGCGCACCGTAGCGGCAAGCTGCTGTCCTAGCCGCTGCTCGATCACTGGTTTCCACGGCACCAGGCTGAACCCCTTGCCGCCATCGAGCATGGCGTAGCGCCCACTGGCGAGCATGACGGAGCGCCTGTAGATGCCCGCCACGCGCTGCCCGTCAGTCACGGGCCGATGCTCCAGGCCAGTTTCGGCGGCAATGTCCTTGGCGGCCTGCGCCAGCTCCCGGTTGCGCAGCGTGCCCAGCAGGTTGCGCGCCAGAATCACGCGCTGCCCGCGCCGCTCGGCCAGCCCCTGTTCGGCCAGGAAGTCGGCGCGCTGCTGCATCGCCTGTTTGGCCTCACTACCAAAGCCCAGGTCGCCCAGGCCCGACCCGCCACCGATCAACTGCTGGTCGAGCCAAGTGGCGCCGATCACGCGGGCCTGCCGCTCGATGGGCAGGTGCGATTTCAGTTCCACCGCCACGCCGCCCAGGCGCTGCGCGTCATAGCGGCGGCCCTGTTCGGCCAGGTCGTCCGGCACCTTCCATAGTCCCTCGGCCACGCGCTCCACGATGCCGGCGCGGCGCAGGGCTTCCAGCCGGCGGACGTGGGCCGCGACGACTTCCTGCGGATCGCGGCCCGGCACGGCCTGACCCTGCGCGACGGCCAGGTGGTGGTCAGTGCGGTACAGGCCATCGCTCGCCAGCGCGGCGATGTTCTTGTCGGCCGCGCGCACGTCGGCCGACCCCTTCACCTCCACCACGGCGCCAGTCGGGTAGTTCGCCAGCTCGTCGCGGGCATTGAGCGCGACGTAGTGGGCCTTGCCGTCCACGCCGTCGATGACCAGATAGCCCCGGTCGCGCAGCTCGTCGGCCAGTCCCTTCGCGGCCACTCGGCCGAGGATGGTTCGGCCGTCGTCGCCCGGCTCGAACACCGCCAGTTCGCGCGGCTCGCCGCGCATCGCCCGCTGCATGGTGCGGATGATGTCGCCACGTTCGCCCAGGGCGCGCAGGGTCTTTTCCGCGTCGGCATGGACGGCCCAGGTGCCCGGCTGCATCTCGTCGGCCAGGCCCAGGCGCTGCAAGCGTTGCAGCCGGCCGATCAGCAGCAGGCGCTGGCGTTGCAGCCGAGGTTCGTTGAAGCGTTCGATCTGCACCCGGCCATCCTCGCCGGCCTCGCGCTGCAACGTGCGGTCGAGGCTCGTCCACCGCTCTTGCTCCACCTCGCGCTGCAAGGTCTGCTGGATCTCCAGCTCGCTGCGCGGCCCCAGCCATTCGGTCGCCAGTTCTGCGGCGCGATGGCGGAAGCCATCGGCGATGTAGTCGCCCGCGATGATGAGGTCTTTGCCGGTGTCGTCGCGTCCGCGCACGACGATGTGCGTGTGCGGGTTGTCGGTGTTCCAGTGGTTGACGGCTACCCAATCGAGGCCCGTGCCCAGGTCGGCTTCCATGCGGCCCATCAGGTGCCGCGTGTAGGTGCGTAGGTCTTCCAGCTCGGCCCCATCCTCGGGCGAGAGGATGAAGCGGAAATGGTGCCGGTCGTCAGCGCAGCGTTCCTTGAAGGCGTCGAGGTCGGCGGCATCGGTTTGCGGCCCGTAGGCTTGGCCCGGCTCGCCATCGCGGCCCACACCGTCGCGCTCGATGTAGCGTAGATGCTTGGCGAGCGACTGCGGGCTGGCTTGGCGCTGGTTGACCAGCAGCGTCTTGATGGTCACGCGCCGCGACATGGGCGTCAGCTTGGCGCCGGCGAAGCGCGCCGCTGTGTGGCCGCGCCCGAGGCGCGAGCCGGGCCGCTGGCCGGTGCCCCTCCCGGTGCCGGTGCCGGTGGCAGTGCCAGGACGGCGCACAGCGGACTTGCCGCTGCTGGCCTTGCCCGCCTGCTTGAGCACCTTGGAGACGAAGCTCTGGTCGCGGTTCTTTGGGGCGCCGGGGCGGATGCGGAAATCGTCGTCGCGGCGGTCGGTCATGGCTGTGCTCCCTGCAAGCTCTGGCATGTCTGGTCGTGCGAAGCACGCGGACAAGCCTGCATTGGCGCGAGCCTCGCGCCCCACGCGGCACGGCGGCGAAGCCGCTGCGTGCCGCGCCACCCGCACGTGCAGACTGGCTTTGCGGGCCGACAGGTGCCGCACCCTTTTGTCTTGCCTTCCGCCTTTGCCCCTCGCTGTCGCTCGGAGCAGCGGCGGCCCGGCGGCGCTGCTGCGCGAGCAGCCAGCGCGCCGGCGAACGCGGACACGGCCGCAGGCCGGGCGCGTTCGAGGCAAGACGCCTGCACGTTGGACGGCTGCGCCGAAGGCAGCGCGAAGTGCGGTGCCCAATGCGCAGGATTGGCACCCGCACTGCACGCGCGACGACACGGCGACGACCAGCAGGACGACACGCCCGATGGCACGATGAGATGCACGGCAACGTGCAGCGAATCGACGGCCATCATGGGCGGGATTCCAGCCAGACCGGATGCGCGACGCCGATCACGGCGGATGCGCTGACCGGCCCGAAATACCGGCTGTCGAACGACGCCGGATTGGTGACACTGAGCAGGAACAGCTCGCCAGGCCGAAGGCGGCGGCACTGCTGCCAGGATGGCAGCGGGCGGCCCCAGCGGTCGGCAGGCAGCACGGCGGCCGAAGGCACGCCGTTGATGCGGACGCTGCCGTCAGCGATGCACACCTCTTGCGGCGCCACCGCACCTAGCCGTCCTGCGTGCTGGGCTTGTTGCGCTTCTTGGAGTAGTCCTCCATGAACTTCTTGCACAACTCGGCCATCGTGGGCGCCTTGCGCGCCTCGGCCTTGGCGCCGCCGGGGTCGCCGCCCCGGCGAACCTCGGCCAGCCAGTCCTGTGCCTTGACTCGTGCCTGTTCGACGGTCAGCTCCCCGTACAGCCCCAGCGAGGGCTTGCGGGGCTGGCCGGAGTTCGTGCGGTACTGGAGCATGAACACCCGGCGGCCGGTCGGGGTAATCTTGCACAGGAAGCCAGGCACCACGGTATCCCGCAGTTCAACATCCTTGGCTTGGGGCTGGGCCGCCTCCACGGCGGTTTTGGTGAGCTTGATCTTTGCCATGATGACTCCTTGGAACGACCCGGATTCCAAGAGCCAGATAGGAGCGGCGCGAGGGAAAACCGGGTCAAGTTTCAGAAAGCACCGGCATATGATGGACGCGCGTAAGCTATTGATAAACCTGCTGTATCGAGCTACGGCGCAGTCCAGCGAACTACCGGGCTGGAGTCATCGTGAAACAAAAAAGCCGGCGCAATGTCTGGAATACATCCTTGTGCATGAGCTGACACATCTGTTGGAGCACCATCACAACGTGCGATTTACCGGGTTGCTTAACCAGCACTTGCCGCAATGGCGGACGCTGCGTGAGGAACTTAACGGATCGGTGCTGGCTGAGTTCTAGGCTGCTCGCTGCATCGCATGATCCCATTCATAACGTCAATTTCAGCCAATCAGATCGCCATGTCCCACCAGTGAGCAGCAGTGCAGGTTAGGAGAAAAAATGCGCGACTCGCTGATTGGCATACCAGCGCCCAATCGTAGGCATCTGATCCAGAAGGGTTTTTTGAATTCTCATCCTTGACGGAATTCTCCAGTTAGCTGACGTACGACAGGCGATGGCAAAGCACGGCCATTACCACAAACTCAATTTAACATAATATAGATTATGCGAAACGCCGACCTTGCGCCTTAGGCGTTACACCACCAGATCACCTCCAGCTTTTCGCCTCGATATCTCCAAAGCGCTTCAGCTCTCAGGTGAATCCTTTGCCTGCGTATGCTGGCTGTTCGGCTGATTAGTTTCCGCATTCCGAAACGCCGAGCGAAATTCGCTGGGTTTGAGTCCGGTCTGCTTGCGAAAGAAACGGCTGAAGTATGCCGCGTCGTCGAACCCCAGGTCGCGGGCGATCTGCTGGATGTCGAGCGTGGTATACGCCAGCTGACGTTGTGCTTCGCGAACGACTCGCTCGTTGATGATCGCAGTCGGTGATTCACCCAGACCTTCGCGGGTGGCTCGGCCCAGTGTGGCTGGCGTGATTCCCAGCGCTTCGGCGTACAGACCAAGCGGCCAATGCTGTCTGAAATGCGTGTCGACCAACGCGCGAAACTGAATCAGCAGCTGGGACCGCCTGCCATTGGCTGGGCGAGCTATCGGCACTGGCTGTTCCAGCCGGACGACATGTACGAGCAGCGCGAGCAACAATGCGTGCCCCGCGGCGACATTGCCACGTTCCTGACTGTGCGCTTCCGCCTGGATCAGCTGGATCAGCGGCCATATCGGCTCTTCACCGTCTGCATCCCACGGCAGCGGCACCACTGCCGGACGTTGCATCAAGGCCAGCAGGTCGCTGGACAAAATCCGCGCCATCGACTCCTTCGCCCTCGCCACTTCGTACATAGACGATCTGCAACAGTGAGTCATGCTGATGCGGCTTGATTTCGCGCTGATGCATGTCGCCGCGTTCGTTGATCCATTCCAGATGCAACAGGTCCTGCCATACGGGCAATGCAGCCTGGCCGTACAAGGCGTAGTTGGGAATGCGTTTGCTCATGAATTCCTGCCGTGGTGCCGTATCCCGCGCGAAAAAATGCACTAATCGTCCTAGGGTCTGTTGCCGTTTCACATGGGCAACCATAGGAAGGCACAGGCCATGGCCACCACGCTTTCATAATTCCTCTTGAGCTTGTCGAATCGCGATGCCACCGCCCGGTAGTGCTTCAGTCGGGCGAAGGCGTTTTCCACCAGATGCCGATTGCGGTAAAGACCCCTGTCCAAATCCGCGTTGCCTTTCACAGAGTTACGCTTTCTCGGGATCACGGCCTTGGCCCCTTGTAGCTCAATCTGCTCTCGGATTCTCTCGCTGTCATAGCCCTTATCCGCGACGACGGTTTCTGCCCCTGGGAGCTTGGAAATCAACGCTGGGGCCTGCGTGCAGTCATTGATTTGGCCACCTGTGATTTCAAACTCGATGGGCAAGCCGTGGGCGTCCACTGCCAGGTGAATCTTGCTGGTATTGCCAGCTCGACTTTTCCCTATAGCCTCATCATTACTGCTGGCAGCACCTGCACTGTGCTGGTGAGCCTTGGCGTAGCTGCCATCGATGAACACCCACTCCATGTCGGGCTCCGCCACCAGCAGCTTGAAGACCTTGAGCCATTTGCCGGCAGCGGACCAGGCATTGAAGCGTTTATAGACCTTGTTCCAGTTCCCGAACGCCTTGGGCAGGTCTCTCCAGGGGCATCCCGTGCGCATGCGGTACAGCATGCCCTCCACAGTCATTCGTAGATCACGCTTGTTGTAGATGGCCTTGTGCAGCAGAATTTCCCGCAGCTTCGACCAATGCTCATCGCTGAGCAGTAATCGGGGCATTGCAAACTCGTATCGATGTTGGGTCAGAGCTTCAAAGATACGAGTTTGCTCTTATAGATCAATGAGTTACCGCAAAACGGCAACAGACCCTAGTGGTTGTTCAGTCTGTCATACGTCTTTGACGTTAAATGTAACCATCTGTGTTGCAGCGTGACGGCCGCGCCCTCTCCCGCCTCTGGCCCACGCCCCAAAAAACGAACTCTATGAATATGCCAACCTGGCGCGAATGGCTGTTTTCGGCCAAGGCGCTGATTGCCGCCCTGCTTGCGCTGTACATCGCTCTGGCGATACCGCTGGAAAACCCTTACTGGGCCATGGCCTCGGTTTACGTCGTGTCGCATCCGTTGTCCGGGGCGACACGTTCGAAGGCGATCTATCGCGCGCTGGGTACGCTGCTCGGTGCAGCCGCATCGGTCGTGCTTCTGCCAACGTTCGCTCAGCAACCGGTGATGCTGAGCCTGGCGATCTCGTTGTGGATTGGCGCCCTGCTCTTTCTCTCATTGCTGGACCGCTCGCCACGCAGCTACATCTTTCTACTCGCCGCCTATACGGTGCCGCTGATCAGTCTCGCCGAGGTCAATCACCCAGCGACCATCTTCGATGTCGCCCTGGCGCGTTCCGAGGAAATTCTGCTCGGTATCGTCTGCGCCAGCGTGGTGAACGCCGTGCTGTTTCCCAGCCGCATCGCGCCGACTCTCGCGGCGAAGATGCACCTGCTGTTGCGAGATGGGCGCGGTGCCGTCAGTCGGATGCTCAACCCAGCACCTGGGCGAAGTCGACCAGCGTGCGCTGAATGCGCTGCTGGTGGATGTAATGGGGTTGGACGCGATGATCAGCCATCTGAGCCACGACAGCGGCAGTCATCTCTCCACCGTTCATGCTCGCGAATTTCGCGCGCGGATGGCGATGTTGATGCCCCAGCTAATCTCCACCGCGGACTCGCTGCACCGGCTTCAAACCGAGCTACAGCGGGTCATGCCGAGATGAAGGGAAAATTCACTCACTTCGCTCGTAACGTGTTGATGCCAAGAGAATTTACCAAATAGACCGCACAGCCTCTGATCGTGGACTATCTTTTCTGACTCCTCAGAAAAGGAGTTCCTATGGCTTCATTAGAGCGTACGGCGTATCCCACTCTGCCAAAGGCGTATTCAAAAGCTGAGCTGCAGCGAGATTTTTCGTTCTCAGATGATGAGATTAAATGGGTACGAAGCAAGTCCAAGGCCCCTTTTCACCTCAATCTCGCCGTTCTCCTCAAGACCTTTCAGGTGCTCCGGTATTTTCCTGATATCACCGACGTACCTGATCAACTGGTGGATTTCATTCGCGGAGAGTTGGGTCAGCGTAGCAAGGTGAAACTCGCGGAATACAAGTGGTTCCAGCAATATCGCCACATGAACGCGATCCGAGTTCGCCTCGGTGTGACGGCATTCTACGGCTCTGATGCTGTCGAGCTCGCCGAGCGGCATGCCAAAGCAATGTCGCTTGTGCTTGACCAGCGCGCTGACATCATCAATTCCGTGATTGAAGAACTGATCCGCCAGGATTATGAGCTCCCTGCGTATTCGACCCTGAATGATCTCGCTGAGCGGATTCATGCCGAGTCCCAAGAGGCAATATTCAATCTCGTAGTAACCAGAACGCCAGTCGAGGTGATCCACAAGCTAAAGGATTTGCTCGACACTGACTTCGGGCGACGCCAGAGCGACTTCAATGCGCTGAAACAGGCACCCAAGAAGCCATCTCGCAAGCACCTAGAGGTGCTGATCGACCATCTGGCTTGGCTAGAGAGCTTCGGGGATCTGGGTACCATTTTTGAAGGAATAGTCGACACCAAGATCCGCCATTTTGCTGCCCAAGCCGCGGCATCGGACGTCGCGGAGTTGAAGGACTGCTTACTGCCGAAGCGCTACACGCTGATGCTGGCCTTAATCTACCGCATGCGCGTGCGGACCCGGGATCACTTGGCCGAGATGTTCATCCGACGGATTTCGACGATCCATAAACGCGCCAAGGAGGAGTTGGAGCAAATCCAGGCGCGGCAACGCCAGAAGCTGGAGCAATTGGCGGCGACCCTTGATGGCGTGGTGCAGATTCTGGTCCAAGAACCGGATGACCAGGAGGCTGGCAGTCTAATTCGGGAATACCTCTCCCCCGGTGGCAATCTGGATCGGTTGCGTGAGACTTGCGCCGAAGTACAGGCTACCGGCGGTAATAACTACCTGCCGCTGATCTGGAAGCACTTCAAGTCACATCGCTCGTTATTGTTCCGTCTAAGCCACCTTCTTCAACTGGAGCCCACGACTCAGGATCGATCGCTGGTTCAGGCTCTTCAACTGATACAGGACAGCGAGAATCTACACCGCGAATGGATCGACGAGCACGTCGACTTGTCGTTTGCGTCGGAGCGCTGGGTCAAGGTCGTTCGTCGTCCTGCCAGTGAGGGACCACCGACCAACCGGCGCTATTTAGAAGTCTGCGTGTTCTCCTACCTGGCCAGCGAGCTGCGATCGGGTGACATGTGTGTACAGGGGTCGGAATCCTTCGCCGACTACCGCAAGCAGTTGCTGCCCTGGGAAGAATGCCTGCAGCGACTACCGGCCTACTGCGAAAAGGTCGGGCTGCCAGGCACGGCGAAGGAGTTTGTTGCCTCCCTCAAGACCCAGCTGGAGGAAACCGCGCAACAACTGGACGACAAATTCCCATCTTGCCGAGGAGACGTATCGATTAACGAAGCCGGAGAACCGGTGTTGCGCCGAGTAACGGCGCGGGACATCCCACCTTCGGCCATCTCACTACAGACGGCGCTTATGCAGCGCATGCCGGCTAGGCACGTGCTCGACATCATGGCCAACATCGAGCATTGGATTCAGTTCACGCGGCATTTCGGTCCCATGTCCGGTAACGAGTCGAAGCTCAAAGAGCCTGCCGAGCGCTATCTGATGACCATCTTCGCCATGGGCTGCAATCTCGGCCCCAACCAGGCCGCGCGGCATCTGGCCGGTAATGTCACGCCACACATGCTGTCCTATACGAATCGCCGCCACCTATCATTGGAGAAGCTGGACAAGGCTAACCGCGAGCTGGTGGAACTCTATCTGCAGCTTGATCTGCCTAAGATCTGGGGAGATGGCAAAGCGGTGGCAGCGGATGGCACACAGTTCGACTTCTATGATGACAACCTGCTGGCCGGCTATCACTTCCGCTACCGCAAGATGGGTGCCGTGGCCTATCGGCACGTGGCCAACAACTACATCGCTGTGTTCCAGCATTTCATCCCACCTGGCATCTGGGAGGCGATCTACGTAATTGAGGGGCTGCTTAAGGCTGATCTGAGTGTCGAGGCAGACACTGTGTATTCAGATACTCAAGGGCAATCGGCGACAGTCTTTGCCTTCACCCATCTGCTGGGCATCAACCTGATGCCGCGTATACGCAACTGGCGTGACCTGGTGATGTGCCGGCCGGATCGCGGCGCGTCTTACAAGCATATCAACCGCCTGTTCACCGACACTGCAGACTGGCACTTGATCGAAACTCACTGGCAGGATCTGATGCAGGTCGCGCTGTCCATCCAGGCCGGCAAAATCTCCTCGCCTATGCTGCTGCGAAAACTCGGCTCCTACAGCCGCCGCAACAAGCTCTACCACGCCGCCCAGGCACTGGGCAGCGTGATCCGCACGATCTTCCTGCTCAACTGGATCGGCAGCCGTGAGCTGCGCCAGGAAGTGACCGCCAACACCAACAAGATCGAGTCCTACAATGGTTTCTCGAAGTGGCTTTCTTTCGGTGGCGACGTGATTGCCGAAAACGATCCGGACGAACAGCAAAAACGTCTGCGCTACAACGACATGGTGGCCTCATCGGTGATCCTGCAGAACACTGTAGATATGATGCGCATCCTGCAGAAATTGGCCCGAGAGGATTGGCAGTTCACCGACGAGGACGTGTCCTTCCTCAGCCCCTACCTGACCAGCAACGTCAAGCGCTTCGGCGAATTCAACCTCAAGCTAAACCGGCCACCGGAGCCCTGGATCAAGGACTCGGTGTTCCAACAAGCTGCCGGCTCGCTGCGGGTGATCAGACCTAGCCAGCTAGATACCGAGAAAACGCCATGATCAACATTCCTCCCGCATCCTTCCGCCTTACACCGTACGGCGAAGTGGACGCCGTGGCGTTGGAAAACCTGCGCGACAGCTTCGACACCTCTCAACTGCTCCGGCTGGTTGATCGATTGGACGTCTGCTTGGTGGAACTGGGTGGAATCACCTCCATTCGCGACGAGCTGCTGAGATTGCATGCGATGGCTCTGACGATAGTTGAGGGCATCGCTCTTACGGTGCCTGCCGAGAGTGCTTGTATCTGGGCAGAAGCCGAATCTCTACAAATGGATCTTGAGGCGCTGGTTTCCTGGGCTCGTGCTGCTCAGCTCCTCATTGCGCCGCTGATCGACCTTGCACCAAACCACGGTCCATGAGCGCTCTGGCCTATTTCGACCAGGCTCACCTGTTCCTGACCATGGCTGGAATCGCCCGTAAGTAGATCAATTCACCAATCAGTTCTATGAGTGTCTGAGTGATCACAGCCGCCGCGGCCAGCGCGCGAATGGACTCCGGGAGCGCTAGGGCCAGGGGAAGCACTACAA
>CENV01018563.1_pt1 | contig 17688 bp, 17 predicted proteins | sample 530231 | NCBI WGS metagenome assembly CENV01 (sample SAMEA2619815, study PRJEB7988) | marine metagenome | biome: marine biome (ENVO:00000447); feature: surface water layer (ENVO:00002042); material: "saline water (ENVO:00002010), including plankton (ENVO:xxxxxxxx)" | depth 5 m | reverse complement strand
CCCGGCGCCAAGCCGGGTCGCCACAGGTCGTTCGTCACTATGGCGGGTCCCGCTCTCCGACATTCACTCCATCCGGTGGCTGAAAAGGCACCGTCAACAGGAGCTCTCATGACCGCAAAACTCCCCGAACCCGATCTCAACTACATGCAACGCGTGTTGCTGGAGATGCTCGCCATCCCCAGCCCCACCGGATTCACCGACACAATTGTGCGCTATGTTGCCGAGCGCCTGGCCGAGCTGGGCATCCCCTACGAGCTGACCCGCCGCGGGACCATCCGCGCCACACTCAAGGGCCGGCGCTACAGCCCGGATCGCGCCGTCGCGGCGCACCTGGACACCATCGGCGCCATTGTTCGCGAGATTCAGGATACCGGCCGCCTGGGCCTGGCGCCGGTGGGCTGCTGGTCGAGCCGCTTCGCCGAGGGCAGCCGCGTCAGTGTCTTCACCGATACCGGAGTTATCCGCGGTAGCGTACTGCCGCTGCTCGCATCGGGGCATGCCTTCAATACCGCCGTGGATGAAGCACCGGTGAGCTGGGACCACGTCGAGCTGCGCCTGGACGCCTATACCTACAGCCGCAACGAAACCTGCGCGCTGGGGGTCAACGTCGGTGATTTCGTCGCCTTCGATCCGATGCCGGAATTCACCGAGAACGGCTACATCAGCGCCCGCCACCTGGATGACAAGGCTGGCGTCGCCGCGCTGCTGGCGGCACTGAAGGCCATCGTCGAAAGCGGCCGCGAACCACCCATCGATGTACATCCGCTGTTCACCATCACCGAGGAAACCGGCTCCGGAGCCGCCGGCGCCCTGCCCTGGGATGTCAGCGAGTTCGTCGGGATCGACATCGCGCCGGCGGCCAAGGGCCAGGCCTCCAGTGAGCACGCGGTAACTGTGGCGATGCAGGATTCCGGCGGCCCCTACGACTTTCATCTGTCGCGCCACCTGCTAAAGCTCGCCAGCGAGAACGAGATCCCGGTGCGCCGCGACCTGTTCCGCTACTACCACAGCGACGCCCAGTCGGCGGTCGAAGCGGGACACGACATCCGCACCGCGCTGCTGGCCTTCGGCTGCGATGCCACCCATGGCTACGAACGCACCCACATCGACAGCCTCGCGGCGATGAGCCGCCTGCTCTGCGGCTACATGCTCAGCCAGCCGGTCTTCGCCAGCGACTCCCAACACTCGAAGGACTCGCTGGAACGTTTCAGCCATCAACTGGAACACGATGCGCAGATGGAGAACGACACCCGCGTGCCACCCGTCGACACACTGATCGGGCGCCAGCACCACCCCCAGGAGCGTGAAAGTTGAGTCATTGGCTTACGTGACCAGGCGCCTGCTTCGCGCAGCAGACGCTTGCCGCTCGGCGCGTAACTCGGCAAAGTTAACCGGACAAGGACGTGCGGCACTCTGAAGGCGCCATGTAGAGCCCAAGGAATCGGTACCGTCACATCGCTCTACTAATATGTGTCGCCCATTCGGGCGCGCCTCTTCCGGAACGTAACATGACGCCGCGTTCATGCCTGGCTTTGCTGCTGTTTTGCCTGTCGCTCCAAGCCTGGGCAATCTCGCCCGTCGTGTTCGATTCACCCGACCTGCGCAAGTCACTCGGAAGCGGCACCCTCTACCTCGAGGACCCGGATGGCGCGCTGGATGTCGATGAAGTCATGGCATTCGCGGACGAGCGCATGCGCACCGTCGAGAGCGGCCATGTGAACGAGGGCAAGAACAGCTCGACATGGTGGTTACGCGCCAGACTGGTCAACGAGTTGGACGCACCGCTCGGCGGCTTCGTCGAAATCAACTACCCGCTGCTCGACCACATCGAGCTGTTCCTGCAGTACCCCGACGGCAGCACCAGCAGGCAGCTGACCGGGGATCGCTACCCCTTCGCGGATCGTCCGGTAAAGGTCAGCGACTTCTGGTTTCCCGTCGATCTGCCTCCGGGCGAAACCACCCTTCTGTTGCGCATCAAGACCACCAGCACGCTCTACGTGCCGCTGTACTTCAGCAGCTACAACGCCAGCGCGGCCCAGCAACAGGAGTTGAGCGGCATCAGCGGCGCCTTCTACGGCGTGCTGTTCGCGATGTTCTGCTACAACCTGTTCCTCTTCGCCTCGCTGCGCGAGCCGGCGTACTTCTGGTATCTGGTCTACACCCTCAACGTCGGACTGTTCGCGCTCTCCTTCGACGGCCTGCTGGTCAAATGGCTGGCCGACGACGGCGGGCTGGTGGCCATGGGCATCTACGTCCTGATGTTCAGCCATTGCCTGATCGCCATTCAGTTCAGCCGCCACTTCCTGCACACCCGCGAGCTCTTTCCACGGCTCGACCTGGTGCTGCGCTGCACGCTGCTGATCGCCCTCGGCAGCATGGTTTCCGGGCTGCTGCTGGACGTGCAGACCTGGAGCATCCTGGCCAGCATCACGGTGATCGCCGCCTCGGTCGGCCTGCTTGCCACCGGCGCCTTCGTCTGGCGTCGCGGCGTGCGCTATGGCGTCTACTACACGCTGGCCTGGGGCGTGCTGCTGGCCTCGTTCATTCTGGTCACGGCCGGCTCGTTGGGTTTCGAACTGTTCGGCCTGTACGGCGCGGCGGTGGTCAAGGCCAGCGTCGCTTTCGAACTGATCACCCTGTCCATCGGCCTGGCCGATCGCATCAACCTGCTCAAGGAAGAGGGCTACCGCTCGCGTGAGGCCGCCGAGCGGGCCGCCAGCGAGAATGAAGCCAAGAGCCGCTTCCTGGCCAAGATGAGTCACGAGATCCGCACTCCGCTCAATGGCGTGCTCGGCATGCTGCAACTGCTGCGTGAAACGCCGCTGGACCGCAGCCAGCAGTTCTATCTGGATACCATCTCCAGCTCCGGCAACTCGCTGATGGCGGTGATCAACGACATCCTCGACTACGCCCGGATAGGCTCCGGCAAGCTCAGCCTGGAAGACATCGACTTCGATCTGGAAATCCTGATTTCCGAAACCATCCGGCTGTTCACCGCGCAGGCGCTGGAGAAACAGCTGAGCCTGCACGTAGGCCTGGAGCCCGGCGTACCGCGACGGATTCGTGGCGACCCCACGCGACTCAAACAGATTCTGATGAACCTGCTGAGCAATGCGCTGAAATTCACCGAGCACGGCCACGTACTGCTCGAAGTCTCCTGCCGCCAGACTCAGGAAGGCACCCGGCGCCTGGTGTTCTGCGTCAGCGACAGCGGTATCGGCATGCGTCAGGAAGTGCTGGCGCAGTTGTTCGAATCCTTCTCCCAGGGCGACTCGAGCACCACTCGACGTTACGGTGGCAGCGGATTGGGCCTGGCGATCAGCAAGGAACTGGTGGAAATGATGAATGGCCATATCGAGGTGCAGAGCGCACCGGGCCGCGGCAGCCGCTTCTGTTTCGAAATCCCGCTGCAAAGCGCCAGCGATGTGGAAGACCCGCTGAACCACCTGCTCGGCGGCCGCCCGGCGCTGCTCGCTTCGCAGGATACCGAGGGCCTCGAGGCGTTGAGCCATCTGCTGCGGCGCTGGGGCATGCGCACCGAGCGCTGCCAGACCCCGGAATGCCTGCCGGACTACCTATCGGACTTCACCGCCCCGCCACTGATGGTTCTGCTGGCGCCCTGGCCGGGCAGTCCGGCGCAGTGGCTGGAGCGTCTTCGCCCGCATCTGGAGGCGAATCAGCGGGTGCTGATGCTCTATTCGCCGGTCCACGAGCCGCCACCGCCATCGCCCGGGTTACGTCTGATCAGCCTGGCGCTACCGCTGCAGAGCACGCCGCTGCGTGAGGCGTTGCAGGCGCTATACACTCCAGCGCCTCAGCAGGCTAGCGAAGCGACCGACGTTGCACCAGCAGAGCAGCCACCCCGCGAACCCTGCATTCTGGTCGCCGAGGACAATCCGGTGAATCAGATGGTGGTGCGCGGCCTGCTGAAAAAGCGCGGTTACGCGGTTCAGCTCGCCGACAACGGACGCCAGGCCGTGGACCTCTATCGTCGCGATCCGGAAGCCGTGCAACTGATCCTGATGGACTGCGAAATGCCGGAGCTTGATGGCTTCGAAGCCAGCCGGCGGATACGCAAGCTGGAAGCGGAGCTTGAATTACAGGCCGTGCCGATCATCGCCGTGACCGCCCACGTACTGGCAGAGCACCGTCAGCGCGGCCTGGAATCGGGTATGGATGAATTCATCGGTAAACCTCTGGAGAGCCGGCAGCTGTATGCTTGCCTGGACAGCTACCTGCAGGGCGGCGCGAGCTAACGTCCGCCGGCCTTGTGGCAAACCGGCTCACCCGAAGAAATCCCATGCTCATACCGCACGACCAGCTCGAACCGGACACCCTGACCCGCCTAATAGAAGATTTCGTCACCCGCGACGGCACCGATAATGGTGACGAAACCCCGCTTGAAACCCGGGTGACACGGGTGCGCCGCGCGCTGGACAAGGGGGAGGCGGTGATCGTCTTCGACCCCGACAGTCAGCAATGCCAGCTGGCCCTCAGGCGCGATGTGCCGCGCGAGTGGCTGGACTGAACGCCGCCGCGCGCTTCAGCCGAACAGACCGCTCTCGCGCTCCCAGGCACAGCGCATGCGCAGGTCGCTCTGCTGCGGACTGTGGCTGCCGGTATCGGTTTCCCAGCGAAAGGTGTGGGTGCCGTTGAGCTCGGTTTCCAGGTGCACCACCGCGCTGGTCCAGTACAACTGCTTGAGCAGCTCCTCGAAACGCTGGACCCAGAGCGCCCACTCGTACTCCACTGCGCGGTAGCTGGCACCGAAGTGGATCACCTGGGTCTGGTACAGGCCCAGTTCCTCGTTACGGCAGAAGGAAAACATCTCGCGACCGATGAAGGGCCAGGCCTCGCCCTGCGGCAACGCCTGCACGGCAGCCAGATTGTTCGCCCGGCGCTGGCGGCACTGCTCGGGGTCGGCGGAAGGCCAATCACGGATGCAGCCATAAACGATGGATTCAGACTCCACTCGAAACTCCGAAACGCAGGGATGAACTGGGACGGCGAGCTTTCTAGCACAGCGCGGCGGGCGGGTCACCCGCGGCTTGGGAAGTGGTGAAACAGGCCACAGCCTCGGGACGGTTCAGCGATCCTGATGCCGTGGCCGCAGGCGCATCGCCAACAACGACATGCATGCCGCCATGCCGGTGAGGACCAGGAACGGCATGCGATAGTCACCCGCCAGATCACGCCCGAGCCCGGCCAGTACCGGCGTCAGGCACGCCAGGCAGTAGCCGGTGCAGAGCATCATCGCGGTCAGCCGGCTGACCGCCAACGGAGTATTGGCTTCGTACATCGGCGAGATCAGCGCCAGGGAGAAGGTGCCGTTGAGCGCGACGCCGAGCAGCATGCAGACCAGCAGGGGTTGCCAGCTCGGTGCTAAAGCGATTGCTGCCAGGCAAAGGGTCGCCAACCCGCCGCACGCCGCCATGATTCGATGCCGATTGCCCAGCCGCTGCGCCAGCCAGGGCATGGCAAAGGCGCTCGGCAGGCCGATGAGCATGAAGCCACTGAAGAACGCATTACTTTGCAGCAGGCTGTAGCCAACCTCGTGATAACGAGCCACCAGCCAAGTGGCCAGCGCGTAGAACAGCCCGGCCTGAAGGGCGAAGTAGACACTGAGCAGCCAGGCCCGAGGCTCCTTCCAGGGCAAACCGGCACGACTCTCGCTGGCGGCTTCCGGCTGATTGGGCAAGCGCGACCAGATCAGCAGCGCAGCCAGGGCCGGCAGCGCCCAGAGCGCCAGGCCACGCGTCCAGTCCTGCCCCATCACCTCGGTGGCCGGCGCCGTCACCACTACGCCGAGGGTGCCGCCGACCGCCATGCTCAGCGAGTACCAGGCGGCGGTCTGGCCCATGCGTTCGAGGAAGTAGCGCTTGATGAAACCGGACAGCAGCGGCCCGGCGACGGCGATCCCGGCGCCAACCAGCCCGGCGGTGCCGATCAGCAGAACGGCATCGTGGCCGAACAGCCGCAACAGCAATGCCACGCCGATCAGCCCGAGGCACAGCGCGATGCTGCACTCCAGCCCGAAACGCACGGCCAGCCGCGGCGCCAGGGGGGCGAGCAAGCCCATCAGCAGAACCGGCAAGGCCGTGGTGAGACTGATCAGACCGCGAGAAAGCGAAAGCTCTTCGGCGATGCGCTCGATCAGCGGAGCGAAGGAGGTAATACCTGGGCGCAGGTTGATGGCAGCCAGGACCAGCGCCAGCATCAGCAGCCCGCGGGAGGGGAAATTCACAAGCGATCCATAGGGTTACGGCGAAAAAAGCCGGACAGGCAACCCTACTCCCCGCCTCTCCCCGAGGCAACCGCAGCGGCCGCCGAAGCGGCCGGGCAGTCTCAGAGCGCCTTGCTCTTGGCGCGTTTCTTTTCGGCCAGCAGCGCCATCTCGTCGTAGATCGCCTGAGGGTTCTGCTGCTTGACCTTCCAGGCCATACGGCCCTCGTCGTGCGGCAGGATCATGAACTCGCCCTTGGCGACCTGCTGGTGGATGTAGTCAGCGATGTCCGCCGCAGTAATCGGCGAGGACTCCAGCAGCTTGCCGATCTGCGCCTTCACGTTCGGCGTCGGGCCGCGGAAGGAATCCAGCAGGTTGGTCTGGAAGAACGACGGGCAGACCACATGCACGCCGACCTCGGCCTGGCGCAGCTCGACCAGCAGGCTTTCCGACAGCGCCACCACACCGGCCTTCGCCACGTTGTAGTTGCTCATGCCCGGTGCCTGCATCAGCGCCGCCATCGACGCGATGTTGATGATCTTGCCCTTGCTCTTCTGTACTAGCGGCAGGAACGCCTTGCAGCCCTTGACCACGCCCATCAGGTTGATCGCGATCTGCCAGTCCCAGTCCTCCAGCGACAGCTCGTCGAAGAAGCCGCCGGAAGCCACACCGGCATTGTTGACCACGATATCGATGCCGCCAAGCTTCTCCTCGCAGGCCTGGGCGAAGGCGATCAGCTGGCTGTAGTCACGCACGTCGCAGCGCATGGTGAAGCCGTCACCGCCCGCTTCGCGGACCATTTTCAGGGTTTCCGCCAGGCCGCTTTCGTTGACATCGGAAAGCGCCAGCTGCCAGCCCTCACGCGCCCAGCGCAGGGCAATCTCGCGACCGAGCCCGGAGCCGGCACCGGTAATCATCATGCGGTTGTGCATCGTTGTGCTGCCTTTTGTTGTTCGGGTAGTGGCAGCGAGTCTAGCGAATGCCGGGGCACGGACCGGCATCCATCAGACTGCTGAATGCCCTTGGTAAACCCGCGGCTCATGGGGCTGACCGCGCGGTCCCGGGCAGGCAATATGGCGGCAGCATGGGCTCGCTATAGCTGCACGAGCGACCTGCGCCACGAATAAAAAAAGGGCAGCCCGAGGGCTGCCCTTGTTTCTGCCAGCATTGCGTCAGTGCGCGACGGCACCGGTGGCACCCAGGCCGGTCTGCGAACGAACGAACTGGGCGAAGAAGCGCTCGCGCTCCTCACCGGCACGCTTGGACTTGTCGGTGACCGAGAAGAACCAGATGCCGATGAACGCGGCGGCCATCGAGAACAGCGCCGGGTATTTGTAGGGGAAGATCGCCTCGGCATAACCGAACACGTCGACCCATACGGTCGGGCTGATGATGGTCAGCAGCAACGCAGTGAACAGCCCCAGCGAGCCACCGAACAGCGCGCCGCGGGTGCTCAGGCCCTTCCAGTACATGGAAAGGAACAGCACCGGGAAGTTGCAGCTGGCGGCGATGGAGAATGCCAGGCCGACCATGAAGGCGATGTTCTGCTTCTCGAAGATGATGCCGAGCAGAATCGCCACCACACCCAGAGTCAGGGTAGTCAGCTTGGTCACGCGCATCTCGTCCTCTTCCCTCGCCTTGCCCTGCTTGATCACGCAGGCATAGAGGTCATGTGAAACCGCCGAGGCACCTGCCAGGGTCAGACCCGCCACGACGGCGAGAATGGTGGCGAAGGCGACCGCGGAGATGAAGCCGAGGAACAGGTTGCCGCCCACCGCGCTGGCCAGGTGGATGGCGACCATGTTGGTGCCGCCGACGATGGCGCCGGTCACGTCCTTGAAGTCCGGGTTGGTGCTGACCAGCAGGATCGCGCCGAAGCCGATGATGAAGGTCAGGATGTAGAAGTAGCCGATGAAGCCGGTGGCGTAGAACACGCTCTTGCGCGCTTCCTTGGCGTCGGACACGGTGAAGAAGCGCATCAGGATGTGCGGCAGGCCAGCGGTGCCGAACATCAGCGCCAGGCCGAGGGAGATCGCCGAGATCGGATCGGAAACCAGGCCGCCCGGGCTCATGATCTGAGCGCCTTTCTCGTGGATCTTCACTGCTTCAGCGAACAGGCTGCCAAAGTCGAAGCCGACACTCTTCATCACCATGATGGCCATGAAGGAGGCACCGGACAGCAGCAGGACCGCCTTGATGATCTGCACCCAGGTGGTGGCGAGCATGCCGCCGAACAGCACGTACATGACCATCAGCACACCGACCAGCACCACGGCTACGTAGTAGTCCAGGCCGAACAGCAGCTGGATCAGCTTGCCGGCGCCGACCATCTGCGCGATCAGGTAGAAGGCCACCACGATCAGCGAGCCGAATGCCGAGAGCAGACGGATCTGAGTCTGGCCCAGGCGATAGGACGCCACGTCGGAGAAGGTGAACTTGCCCAGGTTGCGCAGGCGCTCGGCCATCAGGAAGAGGATGATCGGCCAGCCGACGAGGAAGCCGATGGAGTAGATCAGGCCGTCGTAGCCACTGGTGTAGACCAGCGCGGAAATGCCCAGGAAGGATGCCGCCGACATGAAGTCGCCGGCGATCGCCAGGCCGTTCTGGAAGCCGGTGATGCTACCACCCGCGGTGTAGTAGTCAGCCGTGGAGGTGTTGCGCTTGGCAGCCCACTTGGTGATGCCCATGGTGAACACGATGAACACCACGAACATGATGATGGCGGTGTAGTTGGTGGCCTGTTTCTGGACTTCGCCGGTGATGGCATCAGCGAGAAGCACAGGCGAGACTGCCAACAGCAGGGCAGTCATCAGAAAACGCAGGATCATTATTGCTGTGCCTCGTTGAGGATTTCCTGGTTGATGCGATCGAACTCACCATTGGCACGCTGCACATAGACACCGGTCAGGATGAACGCCATGAAGATCACCCCGACGCCAACCGGGATACCCCAGGTGGTCACGGTATTGGCGGACAGCGGAATGCCGAGGATCTTTGGCTCGAAGGCGATCAGCAGGATGAACGCCAGGTAGGCGCTGAGCATGACCGCCGATAGCAGCCAGGCAAATCGGCCACGCTTGGCAACCAGCTCCTGGAAACGCGGATTGGCATAGATCTGCCGGTAAACATTTTCATTGTGCATTGGAATCTGTCTCCACGGTCGCTACCCCCCGGTGGGAGCAGGGGCGGCTACTTTAGGCTTGGGTCGGATGAACACCACCCGACTTTGGTCTGAATGCGGTTCACAAAAACACCCGCCGTAGAGCCGTTCAGCCGCGGAAAATGGGGCGCCGCAACAAATCCACATACAAATAGTGTGGCGCTATGTCGCACATGAGAAACGTTGATTTCAGACATTGCCCGGGCTCGACCAGACTCTCTCCAACGCGAGAACGATTCTCGGCTGCACAAGGAGACGGGGCCATGCTGAAGACCGTGACGTTCACCCTGATGCACTTCTGCATCGCCTTTTCGGTGACCTATGCACTGACTGGCAGCATCGCCATTGGCGGCCTGGTCGCCACCGTCGAACCGCTGTGCAACTCGGTAGGCTTCTACTTCCACGAGAAGCTCTGGCAGCGTTTTGAACGCAGTCCGGCAGGCAAGATGGCCATCCCCAAACATGCCTGGCTGCACCATCACGCCTGAGGCCGTCGTCATTTCTCATCCTGCGCAGGGATCGAATCCGCAACCGCGCTGCCATAGTGAAGTTGGCTTGCGTTGTGCGGCCGATGCAGTTCTATTGGGACAGGTAGCGCGGGACGCCGTCGCTGCCTTGCCACAGGCCAACCGGGCCTGTTAACGGAGAAGCACCATGCAGCTGTTGTTGCGCCTGACCGCCCTGCTCGTCCTGGTCGTTGCGCCTGTCCACGCCGCCGATCTGACTGTCGAGGAGTACGGCTTCCCGCTGTCCAACCCCTTCGAAGCCACCATCGCCGGTACGCCCATCGAGCTACGCGCCGAAGTGCCGACCGATGACGATATCGACCAGGCCGACTACAACCTGCGTCTGCGTCCCGAACGCGAGTTCACCCTGCCGGACAACTTCTGGCCGGTCAAAAAGCTGCGTTATCGGCTCGCTCGGCAAAGCGGCCCCGCGCCACTCATGTTCATCCTTTCCGGTACCGGCGCGCGCTATTCGGCAGGCAAGACCGAAGCCCTGAAGCGTCTGTTCTACGGCGCCGGCTACCATGTGGTGCAGCTATCGTCACCGACCAGTTATGACTTCATGTCTGCCGCTTCGCGCTATGCAACGCCGGGTATCAGCAGCGACGACGCTAAGGACCTGTACCGGGTCATGCAGGCGGTTCGCGCGCAGCACCACAAGCTGCCCGTGACCGAATACCACCTCACCGGCTACAGCCTCGGCGCCCTGAATGCCGCGTTCGTCAGCCAGCTGGACGAAACCCGTCGCAGCTTCAACTTCAAGCGCGTGCTGCTGCTGAATCCGCCGGTCAACCTCTACACCTCGGTCAGCAACCTGGACAAGCTGGTGCAGACCCGCGTCGAAGGCATTAACGACCACACCACCTTCTACGAAGTGATTCTGGAAAAGCTCACGCGCTATTACCGTCAGAAGGGCTATATCGACCTCGACGAGGCCGTTCTCTACGACTTCCAGCAATCGAACCTGAAGCTCAGCGACGAGCAGATGGCGATGCTCATCGGTTCGGTGTTCCGCTTCTCCGCCGCGGATATCACCTTCACCTCCGACCTGATCAACCGTCGCGGCCTGATCACGCCGCCCGAGTATCCGATCAACGAAGGCACCCGTCTGGAGCCGTTCTTCAAGCGCGCACTGCTGTGCAGCTTCGACTGCTACATCACCGAGCAGGTGATTCCGATGTGGCGCGCCCAGTACGACGGCGGCAGCCTGACCCAGCTGATCCAGCAGGTCAGCCTGTACGCGCTGGAGGATTACCTGCGCCAGAGTCCGAAGATCGCCGTCATGCACAACGCCGACGACCTGATCCTCGGCGAGGGTGACCTCGGCTTCCTGCGTCGTACCTTCGGTGATCGCCTGACCCTTTATCCGCGAGGCGGCCACTGCGGCAACCTCAACTACCGCGTAAACACTCAACACATGCTGGAGTTCTTCCGTGGCTAAAGGAATGCTGCTGCCGTTGATTCTGGCCAGTGGTCTGGCCTTCGCCGACACGCCGAAGGTGGATGAGGATGGTTTCACCCATCCGCTGCGCAATCTGGAGTTCAATCCCGGTCTGGATCAGCGCGAGTTCGAGCGCGCCACCTTCCAGGCACTGGACGTCTACGATCCGTTCGAGTCGGTCAACCGGCGCATCTACCACTTCAACTATCGGCTCGATCAGTGGGTGATGCTGCCGGTGGTGCGCGGCTATCGCTACGTCACGCCGCGGCCGGTGCGCACTGGCGTGAGCAATTTCTTCAGCAACCTCGGCGAAGTGCCGACGCTGTTCAACAGCCTGGCTCAGCTCAAGGGCCAGCGCGCGGCGAACGCCACCGCACGTTTCCTGTTCAACAGCATCCTGGGTGTGGGCGGCCTCTGGGACCCGGCAACGCGTATGGGGCTGCCGCGTCAGAGCGAAGATTTCGGCCAGACCCTCGGTTATTGGGGCGTTCCCCAGGGTCCGTACCTGATTCTTCCGGCGCTGGGCCCGTCCAACCTGCGCGACACCACGGGCCGCGTGGCCGACTTCGCCGTCGAGCGGCAGGTGGAGTTTCTGCAGTATTCCGAAACCACCGGCGGCGAGTTGAGCCTGACGGCGCTGCGGGCCGTCAATGCGCGGCATGTCACCAGCTTCCGCTACGGTCAGCTCAATTCGCCGTTTGAATACGAGAAGGTGCGCTACGTCTACAGCCGGGCGCGGGACTTGCTGGTAGAGGAATAACCCACTTTATCGATTGTTTGTAGCGATATTACGCACCCATTGATCGAAGCAACCCACCTACTCTTGGCGAATTCAACCCGAGAGGCATTCGATCATGTTCCAGCGTGAAATTCTTTCCATCACCAGCGGCCGTGCCACGTCCGATGGCGCCGGCGTCAGCCTGACCCGCGTCTTCGGCGGCGCTGCCCCGGAGCGCTTCGATCCGTTCCTGATGCTCGACGAGTTCGGTTCCAACGACCCTGACGAGTACATTGCCGGCTTCCCGCCCCACCCACATCGCGGCTTCGAAACCATCACCTACATGCTCGAAGGACGCATGCGCCACGAGGATCACATGGGCAATGTGGGGTTGCTGGAGAGCGGTGGCGTGCAGTGGATGACCGCCGCGCGCGGCGTCATCCATAGCGAGATGCCGCAGCAGCAGGAAGGCACCATGCGCGGCTTCCAGCTATGGTTGAACCTGCCCTCCCACGCCAAGCTCGGCGATCCGGACTATCGGGATTTCGCCCCGGCCGAAATACCGCAACTCGCCCTGCCGGGCGGCGTGCAGGCCAAGGTCATCGCCGGCGCGTTCAAGGCCGGCGATATCGAACAGCACGGGATCGTGCAGCGGCCCGATACCGAGCCTCTGCTGTTCGACCTGCAGCTTTCAGCCGAGAGTGCCGTCTCGCCGCAAGTACCGGATGGCCATCGGTTGTTGCTCTACGTCTATGAAGGGACGCTGCGGGTGGGTGAGCAGGCGGTGAGCAAAGGCCAGTTGGTTCAGATGTCCCAGGACGGCGAGCTCAATCTGTCCAGCGAACGTGGCGCCCGGCTGATGCTGCTGGCAGGCCGCCCACTCGGTGAGCCGATCGTGCAGTACGGGCCATTCGTGATGAACAGCCGCGAGGAGATCGAGCAGGCGCTGCGAGACTTCCGGAACGGTACGTTGGCCTGACCTGCGCGATCTGCCCGGGAAGACGCCAGGCCTGGCGCAAATGGCAGTCCACTAGACGGCCGAACGCGTCTTCCTCTTTTTATACAAGCTGGGCTCGCCTACCGGGCGGGTCTTGAAGCGGCGATGCGCCCAGAGGTACTGCTCGGGTACCGCACTGACCGCCTCTTCTATCCACTGGTTGATCCGCAGACAGTCCGCCTCTTCACTTTCACCCGGGAAGTCCTGCAGCGGCGGATGGATCACCAGTCGATACCCCGAACCGTCCGCCAGGCGTTCCTGGGTGAAGGGTATGACCCGCGCCCTGCCCAGCCGGGCAAACTTGGTGGTGGCGGTGACGGTCGCCGCCTGGACGCCAAACAGCGGTACGAACAGGCTCTGTTTTCGCCCATAGTCCTGGTCCGGCGCGTACCAAATGGCGCGCCCTGCGCGCAATACCTTGAGCATCGCCCGCACATCCTCGCGCTCGATGGCACTCGCATCACGGTTGTGCCGTTCGCGCCCGCGACGCTGGATGAAGTCGAAAAGCGGATTCTTGTGCTCGCGGTACATGCCGTCGATCGTGTGCCGCTGGCCAAGCAGCGCGGCGCCGATCTCCAGCGTAGTGAAATGCAGCGCCATCAGGATCACACCCTGCCCTGCAGCCTGAGCCTGCTGCAGATGCTCGAGCCCATCGATCCTGGCCAGGCGCTGCAGGCGTGCCTGCGGCCACCACCAGCTCATGGCCATCTCGAAGAAGGCAATGCCGTTGGAGGCAAAGTTCTCCCGCAACAGACGCTCGCGTTGCGCCTGACTCAGTTCGGGGAAACACAGCTCCAGATTGCGCCGAGCGATGTAGCGACGCGAACCGGCGAAGCGAAACATCAGTGCGCCAAGCCCGCGACCCAGTTTCAAGAGAACCGAATATGGCAACTGGACCAGCAGCCACAGCACGCCCAGGCCCAGCCACAGCGGCCAGAAGCGCGGGTGCAGGAAGTACGCACGAAACTGAGGACGATCCATGAATATCTCGACAACCGATGAAGCGACGCATTCTAGCGGCAAACGCCTGCGCTGACCGAACCCAAGCGCACCGACGATCGCTTCACGGGCCGCTCGCGGGTTGCAGGCAGCGACGCGCCCCGCTATAAGTCCTCGCCATTTACCGCAGCAGACAGACCATGAGCCAAGCCGACCTCACCGATCAGTCCCCAGCCTTCCAGCTCAAGGGCAGCATGCTCGCCATCACCGTGCTGGAACTCGCCAGCAACGACATCGAGCGTCTCGACGAGCAACTCGCGGCCAAGGTCGAGCAGGCGCCGGACTTCTTCAATAACACCCCGCTGGTCCTGGCCTTGGACAAGCTGCCGGAGGCGGCTCGCGAGATCGATATCGCTGCGCTGGTCAGCCTGTGCCGCAAGCATCGTCTGCGTACCCTGGCCCTGCGCGCCAGCGAACCGTCCCACCTCGAGGCGGCCGCGGTGCTCGATCTGCCGGTGCTGCCGCCTTCCGGTGCTCGTGAGCGGCAGGTCGACCTGAGCTCGAAAACCCCGGCCAAACCAGCCGAGCCGGTCTATCGCCCGACCCGCGTCGTGACCACCCCCATCCGCGGCGGCCAGCAGGTCTACGCGCAAGGCGGCGACCTCATCGTTCTCGCTCCCGTGAGCCCCGGTGCGGAACTTCTCGCCGATGGCAACATCCATGTCTACGGTCCGCTTCGAGGTCGCGCCTTGGCAGGTATCAAAGGCGACACTTCGGCGCGGATCTTCTGTCAGCAACTCACCGCTGAAATGGTCTCCATCGCCGGCCAGTACAAGGTAGCCGAGGACCTGCGACGCGATCCTCTCTGGGCTGAAGCGGTACAGATCAGCCTCTCCGGCGACGTGTTGAACATCACCCGCCTTTAACGGATACTGCCGCGAATTTTCAAGGACCAAACGGGCAATCCTGACGCTGAAATCGGCGAAAGGTCCCGATTTTTTAAATATTTAGGGTGAATCACCTTGGCCAAGATCATCGTAGTCACTTCCGGCAAAGGTGGCGTTGGTAAAACCACCACCAGCGCCGCCATCGGTACCGGCCTCGCTCTGCGCGGCCACAAGACTGTCATCGTCGACTTCGACGTCGGTCTGCGGAACCTCGACTTGATCATGGGCTGCGAACGCCGGGTGGTTTACGACTTCGTCAACGTCATCAATGGCGACGCAACCCTGACCCAGGCCCTGATCAAGGACAAGCGTCTCGAGAACCTCTACGTGCTGGCGGCCAGCCAGACACGCGACAAAGACGCGCTGACCCAGGAAGGCGTTGGCAAGGTCATCGACGAGCTGGGCAAGAATTTCGAATACGTCATCTGCGACTCCCCGGCCGGTATCGAGAAGGGCGCGCACCTGGCGATGTACTTCGCCGACGAAGCCATCGTCGTCACCAACCCGGAAGTCTCTTCGGTTCGCGATTCCGACCGCATGCTCGGCCTCCTCGCGAGCAAGTCGCGTCGCGCCGAGAACGGCGAAGAACCGATCCGGGAGCATCTGCTGCTGACCCGCTACAACCCCGAGCGTGTCACCAAGGGCGAAATGCTCGGTGTCGAAGACGTCGAGGAAATCCTCTCCATCCGCCTGCTGGGCGTGATCCCCGAGTCGCAGGCAGTACTCAAGGCTTCCAACCAGGGTATCCCGGTGATTCTCGACGACCAGAGCGACGCCGGCCAGGCGTATAGCGACGCCGTGGACCGTCTGCTCGGCAAGGAAGTCGCGCACCGTTTCCTCGACGTCAAGAAGCCGGGCTTCCTGCAACGACTTTTCGGAGGCCGCGAATGAACCTTTTCGACTTCTTCCGTGAACGCAAGAAGAAGGAAACCCCAGCCGCGATCGCCAAGGAGCGTCTGCAGATCATCGTCGCCCACGAGCGTGGCCAGCGCACCGAGCCGGACTACCTGCCGGCCCTGCAAAAAGAGCTGGTCGAGGTGATCCGCAAGTACGTCAACATCGACAGCGATCAGGTCCAGGTTGCACTCGAGGACCAGGGCAGCTGCTCGATTCTCGAACTGAACATCACCCTACCGGATCGCTGAGAACCCACACACGATCTGCTGCGCGTCGGTTCTGCTGCGTTAAAAACAGGCTCGGAATGCTCATTTACTTCAGTCAACTCCGCTTCCTCGCCTGTTTTTGCCTTGCAGGACTCTAGCTCGCTAGACCGTGAATAGGCTCTGAACACCGGCGTACAGAAACGGCGGCCCACGGGTCGCCGTCTTCGTTTGTGGAAAAGCGAATGCCTCTAAGCGCTATCGAGATCGTCCATCAGGACGCTGCCCTGCTGGTCATCAACAAGCCGACCCTGCTGCTGTCCGTACCGGGCCGCGCCGAAGACAACCGTGACTGCCTGGTGACCCGCCTGCAGGAAAACGGCTATCCCGAAGTGCGCATCGTGCACCGCCTGGACTGGGAAACCTCCGGGCTTATCGTGCTTGCCCGCGACGCTGATACGCACCGTGAGCTGTCTCGTCAGTTCCATGATCGTGAAACCGAAAAGGCCTACGCCGCGCTGTGCTGGGGCGAGCCGGAACAGGACAGCGGCAGTATCGACCTGCCGCTTCGCTACGATCCGCCGACCAAACCGCGTCACGTGGTCGATCATGAGCTGGGCAAGCATGCCCTGACTTTCTGGCGCGTGCTTGAACGCTGTGGCGATTACAGCCGCGTCGAGCTGACACCTATCACCGGCCGCTCTCACCAATTGCGAGTACATATGCTGTCGATCGGGCACCCACTACTCGGCGATCGCTTATACGCACATGAACAGGCACTGAAAGCCCACGAACGGCTGTGCCTACACGCCAGCATGCTCGCACTGACTCATCCGCAAACCGGCGAGCGACTACGCTTCGAATGCCCGGCACCGTTCTGATGGAGCGTTTTCTCGAAGCGACCCAGGGCGCACCAGCGCACCCAACCCTTCGCAAGGCGCTCGACCTATGGAGCGCCTCCCCTGGCCAGGCTCTGGACCTGGGGTGCGGCGCCGGACGCGATAGTCTGGCTCTGCTGCGTGCTGGCTGGAAGGTGGTCGCTGTAGACCAGTCTGCAGATGCTCTGGAAGTCCTGCGCGTGCAGGCCGACCCCAGCTTGTCAGGTAGGCTCACCACTCGGTGCCAGCCATTCGAGAACGAGACGCCGCTACCGATCGCTGATCTAGTGAACGCAAGCTTCGCGCTGCCATTCTGCAAGCCGGAAGCATTCAACGATTTCTGGGCACGGATAACCCAATGCCTACGCCCGGGCGGCGTGTTCGCCGGGCACTTCTTCGGGCCGCACGACAGCTGGGCGGCGAAGGGCTACACCATTCACGGTCGCGAGCGGTTGCTACGGAAATTCGAAAGCTGGACGCTAGTGGAGCTCAACGAGTTCGAGTTCGACGGCAAGACCGCGGTAGGTCACAGCAAGCACTGGCACCTGTTCGAAGTAATCGCTCGACGCCACTGAGTCCCAAGCCCGTAAAGGACTGCTGCCGCACATTGCAATGGGATAGACTTCGATGCTTGCAGTCCGGAGTCCGAAATGCGCAAAGCTCTCAACCAAGGCCTGATCGAATATCTGCAGGCGTCCCCTACCCCGTTCCATGCCACCCAGAATCTCGCCCAAGCGCTACAGGCCGCCGGCTACCGTGCGCTGGACGAGCGCGAGGTC
>CENV01026697.1_pt1 | contig 17693 bp, 18 predicted proteins | sample 530231 | NCBI WGS metagenome assembly CENV01 (sample SAMEA2619815, study PRJEB7988) | marine metagenome | biome: marine biome (ENVO:00000447); feature: surface water layer (ENVO:00002042); material: "saline water (ENVO:00002010), including plankton (ENVO:xxxxxxxx)" | depth 5 m | reverse complement strand
CCTGCCGCTCACCACTCATCTGGCGGGCCGCGTGCGTGAACTGCTGACCGACCGCGCGGGTTGGGGCCGGTTTCCAGATGACGTGCGCGAATGGCTGGAGGTGCAAGACTGGCGTAGCCAGCTGCCGGGCCCGGACAACCTTCTGGTGGAGACCTTCCCGCACGGGGGGCAGCACTATGCGGCCTATTACACCTTCGCCGGGTGGAACGCGAACCAGTCGCTGGGGATGCTGATCACGGCGCGGATGGAGGCGCGCGGACTGATGCCAGGCGGCTTCGTGGCGAATGACTATTCGCTGGCGGTCTGGGGCCTGAAGCGGGTCGACGATCCGGCGCCGCTGCTATCGCCCGATATTCTGGCCGATGAGTTCAGTGACTGGGTGACGCAATCGCACCTGCTGCGCCGCGCTTTTCGCGAGGTGGCGGTGATTGGTGGGCTGGTCGAACGCCAGCAACCGGGCAAGCGCAAAAGCGGGCGGCAGGTCACCTTCTCGACCGACCTCATTTATGATGTGCTGCGCAAGCATGAGCCGGACCATGTGCTGATCGAGGCCGCCTGGGCCGATGCCCGCGCGCGGATGACCGACGTGGCGCGACTGGCCGAGGTGCTCGAGACCGCGGCCGACCGGCTCGAACATGTGGTGCTCGAACGGGTCAGCCCGCTTGCGGTGCCGGTGATGGTGATGATCGGGCGTGAGGCCGTGCCGCAGGGCGCGCAGGACGACGAACTGTTGCTCGAGGCCGAGAGCCTGGCGGGCGCGGCGATGCGGGTGGAGCCGCTGGATTAGCCAGCGCGTGGCGCGCTACTGCGCACCGAATGAACGATACCGCTCGTTGCCCACGAACCCGAGCTTCGTAACGCCCGCTTGCCGGATCAGGTTCAGCACACGTGCGGACTGGGCATAGGAAGCATTGCCATCCGGTTCGTACTGCAATTGCGGTTCCACCGGCATGGCCTGTGTCTGCCGCAGCAGGTCGCGCAGCATGGTTTCGCTGACTTCTCGCCCGTTCCAGCGGAGCGTGCCGCCTTGCTCTATCGTCACCTTGTTCTTCACATCGTTGACCGCCGGACAATCGGCGCAGTTGCGCGGAAGATCGACCGAGAGACTGTGCGAGGCGACCGGGATGGTGATGATGAACATCACCAGCAGCACCAGCAGGACGTCGATGAGGGGTGTAGTGTTGAGCTCGCCCATAGGACGGTTCGCGCGTGCAATCGAAAAAGCCATTAGACGCTCTCCCAAGCAATGTTAGAACATTACATCAGGTATCCCGGTCCAGGTCAAGGCCTCCCCCAGACAACAAAAAAGGGGCCGCCGAAGCAGCCCCTTTTCCATGTCGCTTTCGCGTTCGGTTAAGGCGATCAGGCCTTACTTGCCGAACTGGCGATATTTTTCGTTGCCGACGAAGCCGAACTTGGTCACGCCGCTGGCCTTGATGATGTTGAGCACCTTGGCCGACAGATCGTAGCTCGCGTTAGCTTCGGGCTCGAACTGGAGCTCGGGCTCAACCGAGAAGCGCAGCGTCTCTTCGAGATTGCGAACCAGCTCGCCCTGATTGATCGGCGTGGCGTTCCACAGGATCTCGCCGTTGGGGGTCAGCACGATCTTGTTCTTGATCGGATCGACCTGATCCGGCGGCGGCGGTTCGTCGCTTGCCACCGGGAGGTCGATATTGACCGCATGCGTTGCCACCGGGATGGTGATGATGAACATGATGAGGAGCACGAGCAGGACGTCGATCAACGGCGTCATGTTCATGTCCATCATCGGGGCGCCATCATCCTTGCCGCCTGACATTGCCATAGGTTGTTACTCCTGATTCCTGGCCAGTACCGATCAACCGTTGGGGTCGACCGGGTTGGAGATGAAGCCCACCGTCGGATAACCGGCCGCCTGGACGTTGAAGATCGTGCCGGCAACACAGCGCCACGGGGCGTTGACATCACCGCGAATGTGCACCTGCGGGATCATTTCCGGGTTGGCCATGATCGCTTCGACGCCACCGGCCTTCTGCACGATGTTGTCGAGCCGTGTGAAAGCACGATCGTAAAGCTCGCTCGAATCGACCAGCGTGGTGTTGTTGAAGAACACCCGGCACTCGCCGTTGCGATCGGCCCCGGTATAGCTGGTACGCAGCGTGCCCGGGGTGCGGCCTGCGGCATCGGTCGTGGTGACCGTGATCAGCAGGTTCTCGACCTTGTCTTCCGATTCGACCGACACGAAGATCGGAACCTTGAGCTTCTCGACCGTCTGGATGGCGACGGGGACGGCAATCAGGAAGATGATGAGCAGCACCAGCATCACGTCCACCAGAGGCGTGGTGTTAATGTCTGCCATCGGTTTATCGACGCCACCGCCTGTCGAAATAGCCATATGACTTGTCCTATCTCAGAATTGGGACGGAGGCGGCGAGCCAGTGCGATGCACGAATGCTCGCCGCCGATTTTCCGCTTTGGCTATCAGGCCTTCTTCGGGGGCACGCCGCCAGCGGTGGTGGCGGGCTTGGCAGCAGGCTTGGCCACCGGCTTCGCCGCAGTCGTGGCGAGGGCAGGCTTAACGGCACCGTTCGAGGTGATGTAGGCCTGCAGGTCGGTCGAGAAGGCGCTCATCAGTTCGCCGATCTTCTTGTTGCGGGCCTGCAGCCAGTTGTAGGCGAACACGGCCGGAACGGCGACGAGCAGACCGATGGCGGTCATGATCAGCGCTTCACCGACGGGACCGGCGACCTTGTCGATCGAGGCCGAGCCGCTCATGCCGATGTTGATCAGGGCGCGGTAGATACCGATAACCGTACCGAGCAGACCAACGAACGGAGCGGTTGCACCGACGGTGGCGAGGAACGACAGGCCGCCGTTCAGCTTCGAGGTGATCGAGTCTTCCGAGCGACCCAGCGAACCGTGGAGCCAGTCATGGGCTTCGAGGCTGTTGGGCATCTTGTCGTGCTCGGCCTGGGCCTTGAGGCTGTCGTCGACCAGCTGACGCCATGCGCTGTTCTTCTCGAGCTTGCCAGCACCTTCGCTCAGCGTGTTGGCGCGCCAGAAGCTCTGACGGACTGCCTTGTACTGATTGAGGATCTTCTTCTGCTCAAGGAACTTGGTAATCAGGATGTAGAACGAGCCCACCGACATGATGATCATGATGGTAAGGATCGCCCAGGCGACCGGGCCGCCTTCTTCAAGGGCCTGCACGAAGCCGAATTCGGTGGCAGGCGCTGCGGCTTCACCGGCGGCGGCAAGAATGTTCATAAGCATGCGGATCAGTCCTCTTCGTAAGAGATAGGTTGAATCTTGTGAGTTAGCTCAGTCGGTAAACGATCGTTAGTGAATCGCTACCGGTGGTGGGGTTGCCAGCCGCATCAAGGGCAGGGTCGTAGCGGGCGTACCGCTCCATGCCCTCACATGCTGCGTCATCGAGTACACTTTCGCCGCTCGACGAAGTCACACGACAGGAAGTCACGCGCCCTTCGGCATTGATCGTCACCGAGACCCCAACATTCCCTTCGATTTCGCGCCGGATGGCACGCGAAGGATAGGCTTCCTGAATACGCGAGGCCCAACGGTTGAAGTTGTCACGTTGTGCAGCCCGTGCCTGCGAAGGCGGGGGCGGCGGAGGCGGTGCGGCAGGAGCCGGCGGCGGAATAATGCGCGCAGGCGGTGCTGGCGGCGGAATCCGCGGTTGCGTCACGATCGGCGGTGGCGCCGGCGCGATATTGATCGGCGGTGGCGGCGCAACCGGTGGCGGCGGCGCGGTTTCAGGTTCCGGCGGCGGAGGGGGTTCCTCCGTCGGCTCGGGTTCGGGCTCTTCAATATCGACCGTGGTTACACGTTCGACCACCGATTTGACCGCCGAATAGGCAAGTCCGGTGACCAGCGTATAACCAATGACGACATGAATGAGGCCAACGATGATAATCGCGACAACGCGACTACCGCTCATTTGTTGGTCAGCGTAAGCCATCCAGTCCCATCACTCCATCTCAAACACGCCATGCCCACATAGGGGCCTGGCCCTCAGGACCAGCAACCTTGGTGTGGTATGCTGGCCACGCTCGATTCAAAAATGTCCGGCCAAAACCGACACCACTTTCCCCTTTTGCAGCAAACCTTGATGGATTGTGCAATGCTAAGGCTCCAGTAATCTTGTTTTGTTAGCCGGGCCGTTTGGCGAGGGTGTAACGGCGATGTCCGGCATGGGCAAACGCTTTATCCGTTCACCTGCGATTCACTCACGCGTCATTTCTGTGTGCGAAACTCGCGGGTTGCCAAGCCGCCGAACCATGGCCCGGAAAGGAAAGCCTCGATGCCTGCTCGTTCCCTGATTTATCCGAATTTCCGTATGGTTACCGCGGTACTTTCAGTCGTTCTCGCTGCCTCCGGATGCGCCGGTGCGGGCATGGAAAGGGGGTCTGCGCAGGCTGTTTCCGCCGAACTCCCGCCTGAACGCGCTCCGACCTATGCCGATCTCGTCGACCATGCTCTGGAAGCCGAGATAGTCGGTGTAGTTTTCGTTGATGATCAAATAGTTGTGCCTCTCGATCGAGCACCGAATCTCGCGCCGGGGCATGTCAGATTGTATGTCGAATCAACAATCCAGCGATTATTGAAATCTCCGATGCCTTTGGGCGAATCGTTGAGTTTTCTTGTCGATAAGTTGCCGAATCAGGATGGGGATCCGCCACGAATCAAGGATCAGGCGTTTGTTTTCTTCGCGTCACCGGTGACCGGACAGTCCGGTTCGGTGCAATTGTTGTCATCCGATTCGCTGATTCCGGCTGGCCCGACGATCGAAGCGCGGCTTGAACAAGTGCTCAATCAGCTGGCTGCCAGCGATGCGCTGCCCGCCATAACCGGCGTTAAAGACGTGATCTCGGTTGCCGGAAATCTTGCTGGCGAATCAGAGACACAGATGTTCGTCCAGACCGAAACCGGGGTTCCGGTTTCGCTCAGCGTCGTGCGTCGTCCGGGCATGGCGCCGCAGTGGGGTGTCTCGCTGGGAGAAATCGTCGATCAGGAGGCCAGCCCGCCTGCGCCCGAGACAATCGCCTGGTATCGGTTCGCTTGCGAGCTGCCCGAACAGCTTCCTGCCGAAAGCTACCTCCAGAGCGACCGCGTCTCACGCCAGCAGGCGCAGGAAGACTATGCCTTTATCAAGCGCGAACTGGGGCCGTGTGAACGCCACATCGGGTGAAAATCGGTCCATTTGCGGTGATCCGGCCCTAGCCATGGCCAGCGCCGCGCTTTAACGCGCCTTCACGATGGCCCGGCATCACTGCAGGGGCGAAGCTTGCGAAAGAGGACATAGAATGGCGGACAGCTTGCGGATCGCATTGGCAGGGCTGGGCACGGTCGGCGCGGGTGTGATCCGTGTCTTGACCGAAAACGGCGATCTCATCGCCAAGCGGGCAGGGCGCCCGATCGAGATCGTTGCCGTCAACGCGCGTGATCGCAGCAAGGATCGCGGCGTCGACCTGTCAGGCTATGTCTGGGAAGACGACATGTCCGCCTTTGCGAATCGCGACGATGTCGACGTGGTGGTGGAGCTGGTCGGCGGGTCGGATGGCCCGGCGCTGGCGCTGGCGCGCAAGACGCTCGCGGGCGGCAAGGGGCTGGTGACGGCCAACAAGGCGATGATCGCGCACCATGGCATGGAACTGGCCGAGGCGGCGGAGCAGGCCGGCGTGCCGCTGCGTTATGAAGCCGCCGTGGCTGGCGGCATTCCGGCGGTGAAGGGGCTCGGCGAAGGCGCAGCAGCCAACCGGATCGAACGCATTTACGGAATTCTCAACGGTACCTGCAACTACATCCTCTCGCAGATGGAAGGCTCCGGCGCCGATTTCGGCGACGTGCTCAAGGATGCGCAGGAGCTGGGCTATGCCGAAGCGGACCCGACCTTCGATGTCGAAGGCGTCGATGCGGCGCACAAGCTGGCCATTCTTGCTTCGCTCGCTTTCGGCACCCGGCTCGATTTCGAGGCGGTCGACTGCTCGGGGATCAGCGCGATTCGTGCGGCTGATATCGCGCAGGCGGACCAGCTCGGCTTCGTGATTCGCCTGATCGGCCTTGCCGACTGCACCACCGACGAGAGCGGAGCGCGGCTGTTCCAGCGGGTCGCCCCCTGTCTGGTCGCCAAAGACCACGCGCTCGCCGGGCCGAAGGGGCCGACCAATGCCGTGGTGATCGAGGGTGATCATGTTGGCCAATTGCTGCTGCAAGGCGCCGGTGCGGGGGCCGGGCCGACGGCAAGCGCGGTCGTGGCCGACCTCATCGACATTGCGCGGGGCTTCAACCCGCCGCCGCTCGGTCTGCCCGCAGGCATGCTCGATGCGAGCACCCCGGCTGACCCTGCCGGTCGCCGCAACCGCGCCTACATCCGCTTCACCGTGGCCGACCGTCCCGGCGTGCTGGCTGAGATCACCGCCGCGCTGCGCGACGCCGAGGTCTCGATCGAGAGCTTGATCCAGCACGGCAAACCGGGCGAGGACGGGGAGCCGGTGCTTGTGGCCATGGTCACGCACGAAGGGCCGGAAGGGTCTGTCACCAAGGCGCTCGACCTGCTGGCGGGAAGTCCGGCGTTGACCGAAGCGCCGCTGGTTATGCGGCTGATCGACTAGCGGCGCGCCTGCGTTACTGAACGACGGCGACCGTCGCCTTATATATAGGCGTCATCATTTGGCAGACGGATCGTGGGCCGTGGGCATGTCTTCGGCGCGATAGACGTGCTTGGCCTCCTCTGCGGTGGGCGAGGTACGGGCCCTGCGCGTGCAGCGGCATGGGTGCCGCAATTGCGAAACAGATCGCAGTTAGTGCGACACTTCGGCTCGACATAAATTCGATCCCAACCTAAGCGAACCCAAACAAGGCCATGAGGGATGAACCCAGTATGACAGATAAGACCGCCGCTATCGAAAGTGTGCTCGACCGGGTCCTGGTGCTCGAAATGGTCCGCGTGACCGAGGCTGCCGCTGTCGCCGCTTCCAAGCTGATCGGCCGTGGAGACGAGAAGGCTGCCGACGCCGCCGCCGTCGAAGCGATGCGCGAGGCTTTCGATACCTTATATATAGACGGCACCGTGGTGATCGGTGAAGGCGAGCGCGACGAAGCGCCGATGCTCTATATCGGCGAGAAGGTCGGCGGCGCTCCGGGCAAGGGGCCGAAGATCGATATTGCGCTCGATCCGCTTGAAGGCACCACGATTTGCGCCAAGGCCGGGCCGAACTCGCTGGCCGTGCTGGCAGCGGCGGAAGAGGGCGGCCTGCTCAACGCGCCCGACGTCTATATGCAGAAGCTGGCGGTTGGCCCGGGCTATCCCGAAGGCGTGATCAGCCTCGAAAAGAGCGTGCGCGAGAACGTCGAGGCCGTGGCTGCGGCCAAGGGCGTGAAGCCGCATGAGATTATCGTCTGCGTGCTCGATCGCCCGCGCCATGCCGAGCTGATCGGCGAGCTGCGCGAAATCGGCTGCGGCGTGGTGCTGATTGGCGACGGCGACGTGGCCGGTGTGATCGCGACCACCGATCAGGAAACCACCATCGACATGTACATGGGCTCGGGCGGCGCGCCGGAAGGTGTGCTGGCGGCGGCTGCGCTGCGCTGCGTGGGCGGCCAGTTCAATGGCAAGCTGCTGTTCCGCAACGATGACGAGCGCGGCCGCGCGCGCAAGTGGGGCATCGAGGATCTCGACCGCATCTACAAGCTGGAAGACCTTGCCAGTGGCGACTGCATTTTCGCCGCGACCGGCGTCACCGAAGGCTCGCTGCTGGCAGGCGTGAAGACGCTGCGCCGCCCGGCAGGTGGCAGCGTGATGACCACCGAAAGTGTGGTGATGCGCGCCTCTTCGGGCACGGTGCGCTGGGTGAAGGGCGAACACCGGATCGACTAAGGTCGGTCAGAGCTGCCGTTGCCGCCAGCGCGGCGGCGCGCGCACCAACGGGCAGACATTGTGCCGGGTGAAGGGCGAGCATCGGATGGGCGGAATGCCCCCGAGCTTTCCCCGGCCTCGGCCTCTCACAGGTTGCAATCATGTGACGCCCCGCTAGAGGGTGGCGCTTGAGCAATCGCCTGCGCAATCTCGAGGGTTCTGCACCATGAAAATCATGTCCGGCAACGCCAACCTGCCGTTGGCCCGTGCCATTGCCGGTTATCTTGAAGTGCCGCTGACCGACGCCAGCGTCCGCCGCTTCGCCGACGAGGAAATCTTCGTCGAGATTCACGAGAACGTGCGCGGCGAGGATGTGTTCATCATCCAGTCGACGAGCTTCCCGGCCAACGACAACCTGATGGAACTGCTGATCGGCATCGACGCGCTGCGCCGCGCTTCGGCCCGCCGGATCACCGCCGTTCTGCCCTATTTCGGCTATGCCCGGCAGGACCGGAAACCCGGCCCACGCACACCGATCTCGGCCAAGCTGGTGGCCAACCTGATCACCGAAGCGGGCGCCAACCGCGTGCTCTCGGTCGACCTGCACGCAGGCCAGATTCAGGGCTTCTTCGATATTCCGACCGACAACCTCTATGCAGCGCCGGTCATGGCCGCCGATATTCAGGCGCGCTACGGCAACGAGGATCTGATGGTGGTCTCGCCCGACGTGGGCGGCGTGGTGCGTGCCCGTGCGCTCGCCAAGCGCCTCGACAACGCGCCGCTGGCCATCGTCGACAAGCGCCGTGAGCGTCCCGGCGAATCGGAAGTGATGAATATCATCGGCAACGTGCAGGGCCGCCACTGCATCCTGATCGATGATATCATCGATTCGGGTGGCACGCTGTGCAACGCGGCCTCCGCGCTGATGGACCAGGGCGCCAAGAGCGTGGCCGCCTATATCACGCACGGTGTGCTCTCAGGCGGCGCGGTGGCGCGGGTCAACGGCTCGGCGCTTAAGGAGCTGGTGATTACCGATTCGATCCTGCCGACCGAGGCCAGCCTGGCGTCCGAGCGCATCCGGGTGCTGAGCGTCGCACCGCTGGTGGGCGAGGCGATTCGCCGCATTGCCGACGAAAGCAGCGTTTCAAGTCTGTTCGACTAGGGAGAGCATCATGCAAGCAGCGTTCCGGACCCGTATTTGCCTCCCGCTTCTTGGTCTGACGCTTGGTGCTTGCAGCGCTGGATTCGCGCAGGAGCCCGCTCCGCAAGCGGCATGGGCTCCGCCAATCGGGCCCAATGCCGTGTTCGACACGGCCCCTGCCGCTGCCCCTGGCCATCGTCTTATCGTGACCGATCTTAACCTCGGCCCCGATGCGGTGGGCGATCCCCATTCCCATCCCTGGGAAGAGTTCCTCTATGTTATCGCGGGCGAGGCGCTGGTCGGTCTGCCCGGGGCCGAGCCGCAGGTGGTTTCGCCCGGTGAGACCTTTGTTATTCCGCCGCGCGTGGTCCACACCCCGAAGGCGGGGCCTGACGGCGTGCGCGCCATCGTGGTTCGCGTGCACATGGCCGACGATCCTGTAACGCTGCCCTGATGCGACTCGACGCCGAAATCGCCCTCGCTCACCGTTTGGCAGAGGCCGCGCGGGCGGAAATCCGTCCGCTCTTCCGCACCGCGCTTGATCCGGAGGCCAAGGCCGATGCCTCGCCGGTCACGATTGCTGACCGCAACGCCGAGGCGGCGATGCGCAAGCTGATCGAGGCCGAGTACTCCGCCGATGGCATCCACGGCGAGGAATATGGGGTGAAGGAAGGCAAGTCGTCTCGGGTCTGGGTGCTGGACCCGATCGACGGGACCACTGCTTTTCTCGCCGGACGTCCGATCTTCGCAACGCTGATCGCGCTGCTCGTCGATGGCTTTCCCGTGCTTGGCATGATCGACCAGCCGATCACTGGCGAGCGTTGGCTTGGTGTCACCGGCAAGCCCACCACCTTCAACGGCGATCCGGTCACTACGCGCAGCTGCCGCGAGCTGTCCGACGCTGCCATCGCTACGACTGGGCCGCATTATTTCAGCCAGTCCGAAGGCGACACCTTCATGGCCCTTGCCGCCAAGACCAACCACAAGCGCATGGTCATGGGCGGCGATTGCTACAACTATGCCTGCCTCGCCTCGGGCCAGCTCGACATCGTGTGTGAAGCGGGCCTCAAGCTATACGACTTTGCCGCACTCGTGCCTGTTGTCGAAGGCGCAGGCGGGCTGATGTGCGACTGGGCGGGCGAGCCGCTTCACGCCGGGTCCGACGGTCAGGTGCTGGCGCTGGGCGATCCGGCGCGGCTCGAAGAGGTGCTGGAGGCCATGGCCGGGCACGCGGGTCACCACGACCACTAGACCTCGCCCGGCATCGTGCCGCTTGCCTTTTGCTGCCAGTTGTCTAAGAGCCCGCGCTTCACCGACACGTGATTCATCTGCCTGCCTGGCGAAAAGGGCTGCCAGGGCCGGTTGGACGTGTCTCTTTTGAAGGAGATGAAAATGCCCAAGCTGAAGACCAAGAGCGGCGTGAAAAAGCGCTTCAAGCTCACCGCCACTGGCAAGGTCAAGCATGGTGTCGCCGGCAAGCGTCACCGCCTGATCAGCCACAACGCGAAGTATATTCGCCAGAACCGCGGCACCGACGTGCTGTCCGAAGCGGACGTCAAGCACATCAAGAAGTGGGCGCCTTACGGCCTCAACTGAGCCAGCGCGTTAAAGGAGATATACTATGCCTCGCATTAAACGCGGTGTGACCACCCGCGCCAAGCACAAGCGGATTCTGGAACAGGCGAAGGGCTATCGCGGCCGTCGCAAGAACACGATTCGCGTCGCCCGTCAGGCCGTCGAGAAGGCCGGCCAGTACGCCTATCGCGACCGCAAGGTGAACAAGCGCAACTTCCGCGCCCTGTGGATTCAGCGCATCAACGCTGCCGTTCGCGCCGAAGGCCTGACCTATTCGCAGTTCATCCACGGCACCAAGCTGGCCGGGATCGAGCTTGACCGTAAGGTGATGGCCGACCTCGCGATGAACGAAAGTGCTGCTTTCAGCCTTATCATCAAGCAGGCCAAGGAAGCGCTTCCCGCCTGATCGGGCGGCCGCATTTCCAGCCAGGTAAAGGGGCGCGTTCGGCATGGCCGAGCGCGCCCCTTGCCGTTTCAGGTTTGGCTTACGAATCCTGACGTTTGAAAGTTTCGGTTGCCAAGTGGTTAAGAACCTAAGATTATTGGGCGCATAATAAGGGCTGCGAAACGCAGTATTCGCTCCGAGGTTAAGTGACTGGGCATTGGCTGGCCCGTTTCGCCTGCGGCGCGCGCGAGTGAGGCCTTTGGGTTGGACGATCCTGCGATGCCAACGTTTACTCTTGATGTGCGGTTCTTCCGTTTGTCCGATGTGCTCGCGCCCTATTTCACGGCCCTCTACAGCTTCGCGCTGACCTGCGATGAAGGCGTATCCGTTGCCGATGCGCTTCACCCCGAATGGGCTGCCATGCGCTTCACCTATGTCGGAACGCCGCCCATCGCCCGCGTCATCCCGGCTGCCATGTGTCAATGCTCGTCCTTTGCGGTCAGCGGGCCCACCAGCCGGGCGATCGACTTTCGGCTCAGCACCTCGCGAATCTTCGGCCTCGGGCTCCATCCGGCTGGATGGGCGCGCTTTGTTGACCATCCGGCCTCCTCGCTCAGGAACCGTATCGTTGAGGGCGAAGGCTCTGTCTTTGACACTTTCTCGCCGCTGCTCAGGGTGGTCGAGGAGGCGGGAGGCGACGACGATGCCGCCGCCGCGGCGATTGACCGCTTCCTGCTCGACCTCGACGCGCGCACTCCGCCGGTGTCTCCGCGCGTGCTGGCCTGCCAGGAGGCGCTCAAGGATGCCGATCTCAACGATGTGGACGATCTGGCCGAGCAAGTGGGCACGAGCCGCCGCACGCTCGAACGCATGTGCAGCCAGTACTTCGGCTTTCCGCCCAAGACCTTGCTGCGCCGCCAGCGGTTCCTGCGCAGCCTTTCCCGGTTCATGCTCGAATCGCGTGGCAGCTGGAGTAGCGCGCTTGACCGACACTATTTCGACCAGGCCCACTTCGTGCGCGACTTCCGTAGCATCATGGGCATGACCCCCTCGGAATACGCGGAAATGCCGCATCCGATCCTCGATCGAATCCTTGCGCAACGCATGGTCGATCAGGGCGCTGTCGCGCAGACCGACCTGCCGACAGTCCTGCGTTATGCTGGCGGAAACAGGCCAAGCATGGGCCCTGAGACGAAATAGGGCTTGGGAGGCGGGCGCAGGCTCGCTAACAGGCGCGGCTTATTGGCCAAAACAATTGCTAGTGGGCATGTCGGAAACTCAAACGATCGAACAAGACGCGAAAGCGCGCATTGCGGCAGCAGCCGATCTGGCTGCCCTTGAGGCGCTGCGCGTCGAATTTCTGGGCAAGCAGGGCTCGGTCTCGGCGCTGATGAAGACGCTGGGGAAGATGACCCCCGAAGAGCGCCAGACCAAGGGTCCGGAAATCCAGGCCCTGCGGCAGGCCGTCACCGATGCGCTGGCTGCGCGCAAGGACGTGCTCGAAGCGGCGGCTCTCGAAGCACAGCTCGCCGCCGAGACGCTGGACCTGACGCTGCCCGCGCCCGAGGTTCCACGCGGCTCGGTCCACCCGGTGAGCCAGGTGATGGACGAGCTGGCCGAAATCTTCGCCGACCTCGGCTTTGCCGTCGCCACCGGCCCCGAGATCGAGGACGACTGGTACAACTTCACCGCGCTCAACATGCCCGAAAGCCATCCGGCGCGGGCGATGCACGATACGTTCTATTTCCCTGACACTGCGCCGAAGGGCGGCAAGATGCTGCTGCGCACGCACACCAGCCCGGTGCAGGTGCGCACGATGCTGGCGGAAGGTGCGCCCTTGCGCATCATCGCGCCGGGCCGCGTCTATCGCAGCGACTCCGACGCCACCCACACCCCGATGTTCCACCAGATCGAAGGTCTGGTGATCGACAAGGATATCCACCTCGGCCACCTCAAGTGGACGCTGGAGACCTTCCTCAAGGCCTTCTTCGAGAACGAGGACATCGTGATCCGTCTGCGCCCGAGCTACTTCCCCTTCACCGAGCCTTCGGTCGAGGCCGATGTCGGCTTCGCGCTGGTCGATGGCAAGCGCGTGCTGGGCGGCAGCGGCGATGAACCGGGCCACGGCTGGATGGAGCTGCTCGGCAGCGGCATGGTCAACCGCCGGGTGATCGAAATGAGCGGGCTCGATCCCGACGAATGGCAGGGCTTTGCCTTCGGGATCGGCGTCGACCGGCTCGCCATGCTCAAATACGGGATGGACGACCTGCGCGCCTTCTTCGACGGCGATGCCCGCTGGCTGTCGCACTATGGTTTCTCGGCGCTGGCCCAGCCGACGCTTTCCGCCGGTGTAGGAGAACGCGCATGAAGTTCTCGCTCGAATGGCTTAGCTACTTCCTCGACACCGAGGCGAGCCTTGCCGATATCGCCGCCAAGCTCAACGCAATCGGCATTGAGGTCGAAGGGATCGAAGACCCGGCCGAGGCGCTTGCCGGTTTCCGCGTGGCCAAGGTGCTCACCGCCAAGCCGCACCCCGATGCCGACAAGCTGCAGGTGCTCACGGTCGATAACGGCACGGGCGAGGTGCAGCAGATTGTCTGCGGCGCACCTAATGCGCGTGCGGGGCTGGTCGGCGTGCTGGGTTCGCCTGGAGCCGTGGTTCCGGCTAATGGCATGGTCCTGCGCAAGGCGGCGATTCGCGGGGTCGAATCGTCGGGCATGATGTGCTCGACCCGCGAGCTGGAGCTGGGCGAGGATCACGACGGTATCATCGAGCTGCCTGAAGATGCGCCCATCGGCACCGACTTTGCCGCCTATCATGGCGCGTCCCCGGTGCTTGACGTGGCGATCACGCCCAACCGGCCCGATTGCATGGGCGTCTATGGCGTCGCGCGCGATCTGGCGGCGGCAGGCCTCGGTACGCTCAAGCCGCTGAAGAGCTTCGCTATCGAGGAGGCGTTCGACTGCCCGGTCGAAGTGCGCACCGACGATCCCGAGGGCTGCCCGGCGTTCTACGCCCGCGTGGTGCGCGGTGTGACCAACGGCGCGAGCCCTGAGTGGATGCAGGCGCGCCTCAAGGCGGCAGGCCAGCGCCCCATTTCGGCGCTGGTGGACATCACCAACTACATGTCGCTCGCCTTCGGTCGCCCCGCACACGTGTACGATCTGGCCAAGCTGACCGGCCCGGTCGTCGCCCGCCGCGCGCAGGATGGCGAGCAGGTCGTCGCGCTCAACGACAAGACCTACACGCTCGACAGCACGATGACCGTGATTGCCGACGACAAGGGCGTGCACGATATCGCCGGGATCATGGGCGGGCTCGACAGCTCGGTGAGCGAGAGCACCACCGATGTCCTGCTCGAAATCGCCTATTTCAACCCCGAGACCATCGGCGTGACGGGGCGCAAGCTTGGCCTTGCCAGCGATGCGCGCACCCGGTTCGAGCGCGGGGTCGATCCGGCCTGGCTCGATGGCGGGCTGGAAGGGCTGACCTCGCTGGTGCTGCGCCTCTGCGGCGGCGAGGCGAGCACAGCCGTGCGCGCCGGTTCCCCGCCGAGCGAGCCGAAGGTGATCGCGTTCGATCCCGGCCTCACGGCCCGTCTTGGCGGCGTGGAGGTTGCCGAGGGCGAGCAGAAGCGCATCCTTGAGGCGCTCGACTTCGCGGTCGATGGCAGCTGGAACGTCACCGTGCCGCTGCGCCGCCACGATATCGAAGGCCCCGCCGATCTGGTCGAGGAAGTGGTGCGCATCCACGGGCTCGACGCGGTCGCCAGCGTGGCCCTGCCGCGTGCCGATAGCGTGGCCCGACCCACGGCCACCCCGGCGCAGGCTCTGGAACGCAGGGTCCGCCGTGCGGCGGCTGCGCGCGGGCTGAACGAGGCGGTGACCTGGTCGTTCCTCCCGACCGCCGAGGCCGAGCTGTTCGCCGATGGTCCGCTGTGGGTGCTCGACAACCCGATCAGCGAAGACCTGAAAGCCATGCGCCCCTCGCTGCTGCCGGGTCTGCTGGCGGCGACAAAGCGCAACCTCGACCGCGGTGCGAGCGCGCTGCGGCTGTTCGAGATCGGCCGTCGCTACCTGCGCGGCAAGGACGGCGCGAGCGACGAGCGGCTGACGCTCGCCGTGGTGCTGGCGGGCGACAAGACCCCGCGCGGCTGGGCCACTGGCAAGGCGCAGGGCTTCGACGCGTTCGACGCCAAGGCGGAAGCCATGGCGCTGCTGGCCGAGGCTGGCGCTCCGGTCGACAAGCTGCAGGTCATGGGCGAGGCGGGCGATCAGTTCCACCCTGGCCAGTCGGCCACCTTGCGGCTTGGGCCCAAGAACGTGCTGGCGCGCTTCGGCACGCTGCACCCGCGCACTTTGGCTGCCTTCGATGTCGATGGCCCGGTGGTGGCGGTCGAGCTGTTTCTCGATGCCATTCCGGCCAAGAAAGGCGCGGCAGGCTTCGCCAAGCCGCATTTCGCACCGCCTGCGCTGCAGCCGGTGCTGCGCGACTTTGCCTTCCTCGTTCCCGCCGAACTGCCAGCGGGTGACCTGCTGCGCACGGTAAAGGGCGCGGACAAGGCGAATATCGTCGATGCCCGCGTGTTCGACGTGTTCGCGGGGCAGGGCGTGCCCGAGGGCAAGAAGAGCGTCGCGCTCGAAGTGACGCTCCAGCCGGGTGAGAAGTCGTACAAGGACGCCGACCTCAAGGCGATTGCCGATGCCATCGTGGCGGCGGCGGCCAAGCAGGGCGCGGAGCTGCGCGGATGAGCGGGCTGGTCAGGATCGCATCGGGCGACCTGACCGCCACGATCGCTCCGCTAGGAGCCGAGCTGCAATCGCTGACCGACAGCGCGGGCCGCGAGTACATGACCGACGCCGATCCGCGCTGGTGGACCGGCCATGCCCCGCTGCTGTTTCCGATCGTCGGGCGGCTCAACGGCGACGTGCTGCGTGTCGACGGGCGCGAGTACCCGATGAAGCAGCATGGCTTTGCCCGCCGCATGGCGTGGGAGCTGCTCGAGCACGGCGAGCAAGCGGCCCACTTCCGTTTGAAGGATAGCGAGGAAACCCGCGAGGCTTACCCGTTCGCCTTCACCATCACCGCGAGCTATGAATTGGCGGGCAGCAGGCTTGCCACCACGATCACTGTCACGAATCCGGGCGCGGAGCCGCTCCCGTTCAGCTTCGGTTTCCACCCGGCCTTTGCCTGGCCGCTTCCCGGTGGCGGAGAGAAGCTGGCGCACCGGATCGCGTTCGAACAGGCGGAGCCCGCGCCGATTCGCCGTCTCAACGCCGCTGGCCTGCTTGAGGTCACTGCGCCGTCGCCGGTCGAGGGCAAGCAGCTCGCGCTATCGCCTGATCTGTTCGCCGCCGACGCGATGATCTGGGATGCGCCCGCCAGCCGCCGCCTGACCTATCAGGGCGAGAACGGGGCGGCGCTCGCCATCGCCTATCCCGATCTGCCCATGCTCGGCCTGTGGCAGAAGCCCGGCGCCTCCTTCCTGTGCATCGAGCCATGGGCGGGCATCGCTGACCCGGCGGGCTATGCCGGCGAATTCCGCGACAAACCGGGCATCACGCTGCTCGCTCCCGGCGAGGAATGCAGCTTCCGCATGGACGTAACCGTACACCCCGCGTAAGGCCGCGCGCCATGACCTCCAATCGCCGTACCTTCGCGATCATCTCGCACCCTGACGCGGGTAAGACCACGCTCACCGAAAAACTGCTGCTGCAAGGCGGCGCGATCCACCTTGCCGGACAGGTGAAGGCGCGCGGCGATGCCCGGCGCGCCCGCTCGGACTGGATGAAGATCGAGCAGCAGCGCGGCATTTCGGTCACCTCCTCGGTCATGACCTTCGAGAAGGAATTCGATGGCGAGACCATCACCTTCAACCTGCTCGATACCCCGGGCCACGAGGATTTCTCCGAAGACACCTACCGCACGCTGACCGCGGTCGATTCGGCGATCATGGTGATCGACGCGGCCAAGGGTATCGAGCCGCAGACGCTGAAGCTGTTCGAGGTCTGCCGCCTGCGCTCGGTGCCGATCATCACCTTCGTCAACAAGGTCGACCGCGAAGGCCGCGATGCCTTCGAGACGCTTGACGAAGTGGCCGACAAGCTCGCGCTCGATGTCAGCCCGCAGATGTGGCCGATCGGGATGGGCGGGCTGTTCGAAGGCCTGCTCGATTTCCGCACTGGGCTGGTGGCGCGGCCCGAGGGCGCGTCGAAGGAATTTTTGGGGACGCGCGAGGCTGATGCCGCGATCCCCGAAAACTACGCCGAGGAAATCGAACTCGCTAAGGTCGGCTATCCCGAGTTCGATCTCGAAGCCTACCGCAACGGCGACCTCACCCCGGTCTATTTCGGCTCGGCGCTCAAGAACTTCGGCGTCGAGGAGCTGATCGCCGCCATCGCCGACTTCGCGCCCCCGCCGCGTCCGCAGCCTGCCGGGGAGGACGAGATCAGCCCGGACTATAACGAGGTCACGGGCTTCATCTTCAAGGTCCAGGCCAACATGGACCCCAACCACCGTGACCGCATCGCCTTTATGCGGCAGGTCTCGGGCACCTTCAAACGCGGCATGAAGCTCACCCCGAGCGGGCTGGGCAAGCCGATTGCGGTCCATTCGCCGATCCTGTTTTTCGCGCAGGACCGCGAGATCGCCGACACCGCCGAGCCGGGCGACATCATCGGCATTCCCAACCACGGCACCCTGCGCGTGGGCGACACGCTGAGCGAGAGCAACAAGA